>JAESFY010000143.1_pt1 | contig 33949 bp, 36 predicted proteins | sample 9266201 | NCBI WGS metagenome assembly JAESFY01 (sample SAMN14515071, study PRJNA621656) | algae metagenome | isolation source: Nodosilinea sp. WJT8-NPBG4 and co-occurring heterotrophs from soil, lower... | place: USA: Pinto Basin, Colorado Desert, California | collected 2006-05-27 | reverse complement strand
TCTCGGGACCCGTCGCGGCCTACCCCGGTGACACGGCCTATCACGCGGCGAAGGCGGGCATCGTCGGGCTGACGCGCTCCCTGGCGATCGACCTCGCGGCGGCGGGGATCACGGTGAACGCCGTCGCTCCAGGTTGGATCGACACCGCGTCCGCCTCCGAGAGAGAACGCCGCATGGGTAAGGCCACACCCGTCGGTCGGTCCGGCACCGCAGAGGAGGTCGCGTACGTGATCGCGTTCCTCGCCGGTGAAGGGGCGTCCTATATCTCGGGGCAGCTCATCACCATCGACGGAGCCAACTCCATCGCCGAGGAGCGCGGGCGGTGACAATCGCCCTTGAGTGTGTGGCAGGAACAGGGGCTTTGCTGGGAAGGACCGCTGCACGGCTACCCGACCAGCTCGCACATGTTCCGGCACCCTGATCCCTGCCCTCGCCGGCGACTACGAGAACAACCGGGCGCTCTACCCGTTCCTCCAGGAGTGGCTGCGCACCAGCGGAGTACCGGTGCTGGCCGTCTGGGGCCGCAACGACGAGATCTTCGCCGCGGCCGGCGCTGAGCCTTCCGGCGGGACTCACTCGACGCGCGCATCGCGATGGAAGCAAGTGGGAGCACCTGATCGACGCGCGGCGAGTAGAGGCCCGGTGGCCGAGATCGGCGGCGCGTTCGAGAAGAGCCGAATCGTTGACGGCATCCACGGCACGGATGCCGAGCTTCGAGGCACCGCCCTCGGTCCAGCGCGTGGGTTTCTTCCAGATCATGTACGCCGCGGGGCTGTCGAGCAAGAGCTCATCGACGTGCGCGATCGCCTCGAGGTCATCATCGCCGCGGCATCCGATCGCGCCGCCTGAACGAGCGGACGATATGACACGGTGTCACCTGTTCTCATGACACCGGCGCACTACTCCCCCCGCAGCGGATCGAGTGCGATAGATGCATGACCACTCCGCAGATTTCCATCGTCCCTCCCGAGCGCGTGCGCTTCTGGCGTCGACCCTTCCGGGTCGTGCGCGAGAACATGCGCGTCTACCTCATCCTCAACGCGGCGGCCTACGGCCTCGCCCTCATCGGGTTCGTCGCCGGGCTTCTCTTCCCCGACCTCGTCGCTGCCAAGGCCGCCGGGCTGGAAGCGGACGGCACCGGCGAACTGGTGCGCTGGCTCTTCAACACTCCCCCGCTGTTCGCCCTGGCGATCCTCGGCGTGAACCTCTTCCGCCTGAGCGCCCTGACCATCGTGCTGCCCTCGCTCATCGTGCCGTTCGCCGGGCTCGCGTTCTTCGGGTACTGGGCGGTGACCACCGGAATCACGATCGTCCAGACCACGCCCGCGGGATGGGTCGCCATGATCCCGCATTCCCTCACTTTCCTGATCGAGTTGCAGGCCTACATCCTCCTCCTACTGGGCGCATTCCTGATCGGCAAGTACTGGCTCTTCCCGCGCACCGCGCAGGCGCAGAACCGGCGCCAGGGCTATCTGCGTGGCCTCCGCCAGCTGGGCCTGCTCGCGCTCCCGGCGCTCGTGCTACTGATCATCGGCGCCGTCTGGGAGGCGTATTCGCTGCGCTACCTGGTGGGTCCGCTCGGGCAGCTACTGCTCTGAGACGCGCACCGGCGCGCCGTCCTGGCCGCCCTGCGCATCACCTGAGAACCGCGCCGTCAGGCCGGGTTCCGGCATCCCGCCGCTTCAGGGCGCGGCTGAGGAGGATCTTCCCGATCGCCGCCGCGATGAGCAGGCCGAGCGCCACGTACTGCAGAGCGCCGGCGCTGAGGAAGAACCCGGACACTCCCGAGGGGAGCGTCTTGAACAGACCGAAGTCGAAGTAGTGATATCCGACGTACGCGAGGAACAGCATCGCGGAGAGAAGGATCACGGCGTTGAGGACGAGGTCGAGGATCTTCATGGTGCCCGCCCGCTCAGCCCAGTTCGGCGATCGCCTCGCCGATGAGGTCGGCGACCGCTTCCGGGTTCGAGACCATGACCGAGTGCGACGCGTCGTCGATCTCGACGGTCTTCTTCGAACCCGCCCGCTCAGCCATGAACCGCAGCCCCTCGGCGGGGATGTTCTTGTCTCCGGTGCCGAAGATGAACCACGACGGAAGCGTCTTCCAGGCCGGCGTCGCCGACGGCTGAGCCTCGCCGAGTGCGAAGTCGCGGATGGGGCGCTGCGTCGCCGCGGCGATCCGAGCATCCTCGATGTCCACGTCGGCCGCGAACTGGTTCGGGAACAGTTCGCGGTCGACGATGAGGTCGTTGGTGCCGTCTTCGAGCGGATAGGCGCGAACGGTATCGCCGAGGGTGCTGCCCTCGAACTGCCCGGTCAGTCCGAGCGCCGTCTCCTCCTGGTCGGGAGCGAACGCGGCGACATAGACGAGGCCCTTCACCGCATCGCTCCCCACGGCGGCTTCGGTGATCACGGCGCCTCCATAGGAGTGACCGACCAGGAGCACGGGCCCGCCGACCGACTCGACAGCGCTGCGCACGTTGGCGGCATCGGTTGTCACGCTTCGCAGGGGATTCGGCGTCGCGAACGCGGAGACACCGCGCTTCTGCAGGGCGCGGATCACGCCGGCCCAGCTCGACGATTCGGCGAAAGCGCCGTGGACGAGGACGACTGTGATCTCGGTCATGAGTTCTCCTTCGAAGGGCTGCGCGAGGCAGGATGCAGCCATGGAACACCGTGTTGCTGCCACATGGTCAACTCCTTCTGCGAACCGAGGCGGGTGCTTCGCTCGCCGCGACACGAGCGCTTGACCATGTGGCAGCAACATGATGTGAAGTGACCTCATGACGAACAACGACGGTCAGCACTGGTTTCAACGCTGCAGCAAAGCCGCGCAAGAGTGGCTCCTCCACAACCCCGGGATGCCCCTGACCACCGAGGCCATGGACGCCGTGATCGGTGCCGGTGGATCTCTCGTCCGCAGATCGGCCTCCGGCGATGCGCAATCCGAGGCGTACTACCTCCATCCCTCCGACAGCGCCTATCTCGTCGAGCTGCGAGCGGCCGGTGTCACGGTGGGAGATCGTTAGGCCCCGGGACGTTCCCTAGTCCATCGATCACGCGTCGGGGTCGTCGGCTCCCGCAGCCAGGACTCCGGAGATGAGCAGCTGCACGAGGGCACCCGCGTCGTAACGAGGGTCGGAGCCTGCGCCGATGCAGAGATTTCCGATGCCCTTGAGCACGTTGTAGCCATCGACGGAGCCCGCCGCACGCTCCGGTCCGACGGCCGCCTCGAGAAGTGAGCCGCAGACCGGAACCAGTCGATCCGCGAAGTAGGTGTGCAGGGCGCGGGCGTCTGCGCCCGTCCCCTGCACCGCGCCGGCGAGCCCGTACTTGGTGACCAGGAAGTCGACGAACAGGGCGACCCAGGAGCGAAGGGCCGCCTCGGGCGTCGCGCTCTCTGCCAGCAACCGGGGGCCGGCATCGGCGCACGCCTCCACCTGGTGCCGATACACGGCGACAACGAGGTCGGGCCGTGTCGGAAAGTGCCGGTAGATCGTGCCGACCCCGACGCCGGCGCGCGCCGCGATCTCGCGAACGGGCGCGTCGACGCCCGATTCCACGAAGACGGATGCTGCAGCGTCGAGCAGCAGCTGAGCGTCACGGCGCGGGCGACCCACCTGCCGCCCGACGTCCCCGATCTGTTCGTCCGACATGAACTCTCTTTCCACGCGCACCATCGACTTGCATTACGGATCACTGCTCCGTAATGTTATGGATCGTTGTTCCGATATCAGTATCGCAGACCAGTCAGCCGGAAAGGCATCTCATGAGTTCCTCTGTCGCGCACGTCCTCGACGGCATCCTCGGCGAGGCCGCGCCGGTCGTCTCTGTCGCCCCGGTCGAGCTCTCGGCCCCGGGCCGGGCCGTTCCCCTCGAAGTACGGGTGTCGGCACCGGCATCCGGCACCGACCTCCCGATCGTGCTCTTCTCGCACGGCAACGGCTGGAATCTCGACGGCTACGCCCCGCTCACGGCATTCTGGGCCTCCCGCGGATTCGTCGTCATCCAGCCGACCCACCTCGACTCCCGACGGAACGGGTTCGGGTTCGACCATCCGGTGTTCCCCTCCATCTGGACGGAGCGGATCGCGGATCTCACACGCATCCTCGATCAACTCGACGCCATCGAAGCAGCCGTCCCGGGCCTCGCCGGCCGGATGGACCGCAGTCGCGTCGCCGCCACCGGCCACTCCTGGGGCGGGCAGACCGCGCAGGCACTGCTCGGTGCGCGGATCCTCGACGAGGCGGGCGAGGTCGGTGACGACATGTCCGACAGTCGTGTGAGTGCGGGAATCCTCTTCGCGGCGACCGGCCTCGCAGGCGATGACCTGCACCCGTTCGCGCAGGCGAACTTCCCATTCATGCGTCCGTCGTTCGCTGAACTCACCACACCGACCCTCGTCGTGGCCGGGGACCACGACCAGTCGAAGATGTCGAGCCGCGGACCCGACTGGTTCACCGACGCCTACACGCACAGTTCGGGCGCGACCGACCTCCTCACCTTCTTCGGTGCCGAGCACGGTCTCGGCGGGATCGTCGGCTACGAGGTCGCGGAGACGACCGATGAAGACCCGCAGCGAGTCGCCGTCATCCAGCGACTCAGCACCGCCTACCTCCGAACCGCGCTGCACATCGACGAGAGCAGCTGGCCGGCGGCCCGTGCCGCATTCATCGACAGCGCCGCGCCGAACGGGCGCGTCGACAGCAGGCACTGAGCGCCGCCGAGCCGCAATCCGTCACGTCAGGGTGCGGCTCCGCCAGGGATGGACGACTCCGGTGGGGACGATGACGACGGGGCGCGACTGGTGGCGGGCGAGTCTGAGCGCGACCGAGCCGTTAAGGAATTCGCGAACGGCCGCGCCAATCTCGTCGCGGCGGGTGCCGATCACGAACATCGATGCATGCGTCCGCTCAGCGAGATCGTGCAGTGCCATGGCGGGGTCGCCGACGCGCTGGAGAACCGTCCACCGCGCCGACGAGTCCGTCAGAGCCAGGTCGGCCTCGGCGCGGACGACGGCAAGATCTCTTCGGCCGCGCCGCAGTGCTTCGCTGATCGCCGTGCCCGAAGCGGCGTCGTCCGGCTCCGGAGCGTCGATCACCCGGCTCGTGTCGACGTGGGCGACGATGAGCGGCATGCCCGTTGCCACCGCGAGCGCGCTCGCATATCGCAGGACCGCGGGGTTGCCACCGGGGATGTGACCCACGATCACGGCACCCTCATGCTCAGGCGTCACGATGACGTTCCCGTCATGTCTTCGAGCCGCTCGAGGCGGATCCGCTCCACCACCGCACCGGCGGTATCCGCATAGGGTCGTTCCTTCGTCAGCGATTCGTGAGGTGATCGATCACTCGGCAAAGCCGGTGGCGACCGGGTGCGGCGGACGTGGTCCCATCGGCTCGGATCGTCTTCGAGCATGTCCCTGTCCCAGCCGCCGTGCTCCGCGGCGGCCCGGTACGTGCCGTGCAGGAAGTCGAGCACCGCCCCATCGGGATCCTCAGCGTCGGCCACCGCTTCGTACGGCAGCAGGAACTGACCGTTCTCGACGCTGTAAGAGGCGCCGTCCACACCGATCCGATGCTCCGCGAAGCCCTCCGGTTCCGGATACGCGTATGCGTAGAACGCGCCCTGCTCTCCTCCGCCGGGCCAGAATCCGCAACTGAAGAGCTCCTTCGAGTACCCCTCCACCATCACCCAGTCGCCGACGTTGGGAGCGCCGCCGGGATGCTCCGGCGCATCCCGGCCCGAGAAACGGGTGCAGGCCAGGTCCATCGACCCCCAGAAGAAGTGGACGGGGCTGACCTTGCCGACGAAATGCGACCGGAACTCCTCCATGATCCGATGCGCCTGCATCAGCTGCTCCCAGAACAGGCGAGCCGCAGCCGGATCGTAGGACGCGTGCTCGGTGTCCTGCGCGAACGGGATCGCCGGTTCCACCTCGTTCGGCCCGGACGAGATCTCCGCCTCGATGCCCAACTCGCTCAGAGCGCGCAGAACCCGGGCGTGGAACCCCGCCACCGGCACCGCCTCCAGTCGGATGGTCCGCGATCCGCCGTCACTGCTGCGGAGCCGGAGCCGATGATCGATGAAGTCGAACTCGAGATCGAAGAGGCGACGACCGGCCGGGATGCTGCCCGTGCTCAACCCGCGAGGGGTGACGTAGAGCGCCACCTGCCACCAGTGATTGACCAGCGGTGCGTGCGCGAGCCGTACCTTGCCCACGATCTGTGTCCACATGTGCAGCGTGTCGCGTGTCGCCGTCCAGTCATTGACTCTCAACCGGGGCCAGACCCCGGCCTCCGTCGTCGTATCCGTGTTCATCTGCGCTCCGTCTCGATCAGCGATACTCGGGGTTCTGCTGGTGCGGGGAGCAACCCGCCTCCCACTCGCTGCGGCGGTTGCCGTAGGCGGGAACACCTCCGGCACCCTTGAGCATGGCCGCGAGGTGCAGCAGGTTGTAAGTCATGAACGTGGTGTTGCGGTTCGTGAAGTCGTTCTCGGGGCCGCCCGACCCCGGATCGAGATACCCCGGACCCGGTCCGGCCTCGCCGATCCAGCCGGCGTCGGCCTGCGGCGGGATGGTGTAGCCGAGGTGCTGCAGGCTGTACAGCACGTTCATCGCGCAGTGCTTGACGCCGTCTTCGTTGCCGGTGATGAGGCAGCCCGCCACCCGGCCGTAGTAGGCGTACTGGCCCACGTCGTTGAGCTGTGCGGAGCCGCCGTAGAGACGCTCGATCACCCGCTTCATCACCGAGCTGTTGTCGCCCAGCCAGATAGGCCCTGCAAGGACCAGGATGTCGGCGGCGAGCACCTTCCGGGAGAGCTCGGGCCACTCGTCGACATCCCAGCCGTGCTCGGTCATATCCGGCCACACCCCCGTGGCGATGTCGAGATCGATCGCGCGCACCACCTCGACCTCCGCGCCATGATCGCGCATGATCTGGCTGCTGATGCGGATCAGCCCATCCGTGTGGCTGGGCTCGGGCGAGCGCTTCAGGGTCGCATTGATGAACAGTGCCCTGATCCCTTCGAATCGCGGCATCGTCGCACCGTCATCCGAATTCGTATCGGTCATCAGAGACACCTTCCTCCCGCCAGCGGACTGGCTCGACTGTCAGTGAACCCTGTGTTCTCACAACACGGTCAAGCGCGAGGATGTCGAGCTAAGAGGGCAGGAGGTTCTTCAACTGTCGGCGGGAGGTGATGCCGAGCTTCCGGAAGATACTGCGCAGGTGCGCATCGATCGTGCGTGTACTGAGGAAGAGTTCGGTGCCGACCTCGCGAGACGTCGCCCCGGTGGCCACCATTCGGGCTATCTGCAGTTCGTGGGCGGTCAGCGCGTCAGTGGGCCGATCCGAACCTCTTCGCGGGTTCTCTCCGGTGGCGAGCAGTTCGCGGGCGGCCCGGGCGGCGAAGGCATCGGCACCCATCGCGGTCAGCGAGTCGTGCGCGATCCGGAGCTGCTCGCGAGCATCCTGGCGTCGTCCACCCCGCCGCAACCACTCCCCGAAGACGAGGTGAGATCGGAAGAGGTCGCCGCTCACGCCGGAGGCGGACAACTGTTCGATCGATGCCCGGTAGTGGCCCTCGGCACCGTCGTCGGTGGCGACCAGCGCCCGGGACCGCGCGGCGAGTCCGAGTGCCCACGGGGTACCGCTCGCCTCCGCGCGCGCCGAGAACTCCTCCAGCGCCGACTCCGCGAGCTTCCGCTCGCCCGCCCGTACGGCTGCTTCCACGAGCTCGGGAAAACTGATGCCGCTGTTCGAGAACTCGTGGGTCCGCGTGGCCCGTGCGGCGGCCTCCACCGCGGCGGGGTAGTTCCCTCGGCCGTTGTGCAGGACCGCCAACGCGTAGTTGGCGGTCGCGGTCAATGTGCCGCCGTTTCGCGTTCGCGTCCTCTGGCCGCACTCGGCGTAGAGACGTGCGGTCTCCGCCTCCTGTCCGCGCCAGGCGGCGACGATGAGGCGCGCGTAAGGCTGCGCCACCGCGCCTGTCGCGTGCGAGATGGCGGCGCCCTCCTCCGCCAGTTCAGCCGCCTGTCGAAGGTCGCCGCAGAGCGCCAGGGTCGCGGACAGGGCAACCAGCGCGCCGGGCAGCGTGGTCAAGGCACCAGCCTCTCTCGCGAGGCGGACGTTGCGTTCGGCGAGCATGCGCACGATCCCGTCGTCGAAGACCGCGGCCGCCGCTCGGGCGGCCGACCACATCCATCGTCGACTTCCCATCTGGCCGATCGCCTCGCCGTCGAAACCGCGGTCGCGGAACGCTTCCACAGCCCGTCGTACTGCGGGCACACCGGCCGCGTATCCCTCGGTAAACACGAGCACGAGCGCGTCGAGCAGCTCATCCGCCGGCAGGGATCGACCGGGTGGCCGCGGTGCGACGAGCGCCGTCGTTGCGACTTCCTTCACCCCGCGCTTCTCGCCGGACCCGCCGATGATCATCGCCGCATCAAGTGCATGCAGATACGTCTCTCGGGCGAGCGAGGCGTCCAGCGGCGCGAGAGTGCGGGCCGCGTCCAGCAGCATCCCCGGTGCGTCGCTCCCCTCCGTACGGTGGAATGCCAATCGCGCCCGGAGCAGCTCGAGCCGAGCGCGTTGCAGATCGTCGAGCGGTCCCATCTCAGCGATCGCCGCCAGCGTCAGCGCCGCGTCGAACGCCCCCGCGTCATGCTTGGCGTGCGCTGCCTCGAGAGCCCGTCTCGCGCGGGCAACGGGTCGGGGGGAGATCTCCGCCGCGCGTTGGAGGAAAGCGGCCGCGGCCGCCGCACCACCCCGCGCGAGCGTGCGCGCGGCCGAGAGCTCGAGCTCGGTCGCGGCGCCCTCATCCACGTCCGCCACTGCCTCCGCACGATGCCAGGCGTGACGGTCGGGGTCCACCCGCTCGTCGGTCGCGGCTGCCAGCGCCGCGTGGATGCGGCGCCTCTTCGCCGGGGTGGCTGCCCGGTACACCGCTGAACGCACGAGCGGATGACGAAACGACACGCGTGCGCCGATCTCCAAGAGCCCCGAGGCTTCGGCCTCTTCGCCCGCCGCGTGACCGGTCCCGAGGATGTCGAGCGCCCGCCAGAACAGTCGGGCATCTCCGGTCGGATCGGCGGCAGCCACCAGCAGCAGTGTCTGAGCATCGGCCGTCAAACCTGCCGAGCGTCGTCGGAACGTCTCCTCCACGCGTCGCGGTACGCCGGCGACCCCCGGTGACTCGAACCCGCCGGCCCACTCCGCCGATCTGATGCTGCGAGGCAGTTCCAGCAGCGCGAGAGGATTCCCTCGAGCCTCCGCCAGAATTCGATCACGCACAGCATCGTCGAGCGGTGCGTGGACCCGCTCGTCCAACAGCATCCGCGCGTCGCTGTCGACGAGGCCGTCGAGGCGCAGCTCTGGTTCGAGATCGGTGAAGGCGAGGACCTGGCCGGCACCGACATCGCGCAACGCGAAGACGATGGCGATGCGTTCCGCCTTCAACCGCCGGACCACGAACGCGAGCACGCCGGCTGACGCCTGGTCGAGCCACTGTGCGTCGTCGACGAGGCAGAGCAGGGGCGTCCCCTCGGCGACCTCGGTCAGGAGGTTCAAGGTGGCGAGCCCGACGAGGAAATGATCCGGGGCGGCGCCTTCGCGAAGGCCCAATGCGACCTCGAGGGCTGCCTCCTGTGGTGCGGGAAGCGCGCGGACGCGATCGAGCATCGGCTCGCAGAGCTGGTGCAGCCCAGCGAAGGCGAACGGCGTCTCGGACTCGACCCCCGTGCAGCTCTCCACTCGGAATCCCAGAGCCACGGCCGACATGCGGGCGTAGCCCAGCAGCGCGCTCTTCCCGATTCCGGCCTCACCGCGCACGACAAGTGACCCGCTGCCTGCGTTCCTCGCCGAGCCCAGCAGGTCGTCGATGACCTCGCGCTCCGCGCGACGTCCCAAGAGCTTCGTCAGGTTCTGCTCCAGCCGAGTCCGTCTGATGCCTGTCCTTGCAACAGGGTACCCGCGCACCGGTACCCTGTCCGATGCCAGGGCTCCGCCGCGGACGAGAATAGGCAACTTCCGCCGACGCGAGTCAGTACACGGTGGGGCGAACCTGTCTGACATGGCAGCCACACGAGGAACGGACTCCGCAGGCGGACGATCAGCAGACACCGTGGCATGGAGCACGCGGGAACTCGCTGACCTGGCCGGAACGACCCTCAACACCGTTCGGCACTATCACTCGCTCGGTCTCCTTGATCCACCTGAACGCAGTCGCAACGGCTACAAGCAGTACCAGGTCACGCATCTCGTCAGGCTCCTGCAGGTGCGACGCATCGCTGAGCTGGGGATGCCTCTCTCGAAGCTCGTAGCCCGCAGTGACAGCACCGGGCTACGAGCGGAGCTTCGGCAGACGGACGCCGATGTCGCAGCCGAGATCGAGCGCCTGTGCCGCGCGCGGCACGAAATCGCCGCGATCCTGGACGTTCGCGCTCCCGTCGACACGCCTCGGGGCTTCGAGACCTTCGCGGCGAGCCTCTCCGAGTCGGACCTCGCACTCATCCACATCTGCAGCCGCGTATACAGCGCGAGCGGAGCATCCCGCCTCAGAGAGATGGTCGCGGAAGAACCCCACGCTCTGAGGCGGGAGTTCGATACGTTGTCGTTCGACGCGGACGAGGCCACACGCCAGCTCCTCGTACGCCGAATGGCCGCTGAGACCTCGAACTGGCGGTGGGCTGAAGTTCTCTGGTCGTCGGAAGAGTTTCGATCCCCGGGCCTCACTCGGGAAGAGGCTCGGAGGACGGTCGTCGCGTCGGTGAACGAGTTCTACAACCCCGCCCAAGGTGATGTGCTCCGTCGCATGTCCTCGTCGCTGCGAGACGCACCCCTCGAACACCGAAGCGGACCCCGCGATGCCCCGTCGCTCTTCGACGTCGTCGCCTGACTCAGAGATGATGCCGGACGGCGAAGCGACTCAGGACGTGCGCAGAGGCTTCAGCGCGGTCGTCCAGGCCTCGAGCTGGTCGAACAGCGTGGTCGCCCCGGCATCGTGATGCGGTGCCGGGGTGAACACGGAGTAGTTCTCGAAGTCGGTGACGAGGGAGAAGCTCAGTTGCTGACGCACGTGGGCGATCTGCAGTTCGCTGGAGATGGCCCGGAGGTGCTCGATCGCTCGGGCGCCGCCGACGCTGCCGTAGCTGACGAACGCGGCTGCCTTGTTGTTCCACTCGCCATAGAGGTAGTCGATCGCGTTCTTCAGCACGCCGGAGATCGAATGGTTGTACTCGGGTGTGACGAAGATGTACCCGTCGTACTGGGCGATCTTCTTTGCCCACTCCTTGGTGTGCGCGTTGGCGTACTGTCCCATCGCCGGAGGCAGGGCCTCGTCGAGGTGGGGAAGCGGGAAGTCGGCGAGGTCGATGAGTTCGTAGGTGGCGTCGCGGGTCTCGGCGCGGTCGAGGACCCAGCGGGCCACGGCCTCGCCGTTGCGTCCTGGTCGGGTGCTGCCGAGGATGATGCCGATGCGGATGCTGCTCATGTTCGTCTCCCGGGGGCGATGTCTTCGAGCGGAATGCTCGCTCCGTGCAGTCGACACCATGTCCCAGGGACCGGGTCAACCCGGCCGCCGCAACGTTCATCTCGAAGATTGACTAGGTCGTGGGAACACAGTCTTTAGTGATATCGAGGCGCACATCTTCTTCGGCGCCGCCGCATCGAGAACGTCGAGAACGACGTCGAGAAGACGAGAGAGCCTCATGACCCGAGAACTCACCGACGCCACAGGATCGACAGTATTCATCGAGTCGGTCGACGGTGTGCCGATTCGGTCGTACTCGATCCGCCTCGCCCCCGAATCTTCGCCTGTCGGCCGCGCGGACTACCTGGAACCCGAGTCTGACGAGGCCGTCCGAGTCTTCTTCCACACCGAAGTCGACCCCGAATTCAGCGGGCGCGGTCTGGCGACCCAGCTGATTCGCACTGCTCTGGGGGACGCGATCGCGCAGAAGATCGTCGTGGTCCCCGTGTGCCCGCTTTTCGCCGCCTACCTGCGCAAGCACGGCGAGGCCTTCCTCGCCGAGGGAGGGAAGTTCCGCGTACCGCGACGAGCGGATCTGGCACTCGTCAGCCAGGCTGCGCGAACCGAACGATGAACTGTCGCGTCCGGCGGACGACTGCCCACTCCGCAAGAATCCTTCCCCACTGAAACAGAGAGCGACAACGCCATGGCACAGACCACCACGCCCGTCGAATATCACCGCGTACTCGTCAGCGACAAACGCCGTATCGGGCGCGGCATCCTCGCGATCGTCCTCCTGATCGGAGGCATGCAGGCGTTCATCTTCGGGCTCGGGATCGTCGCCGTCCTGATCGATGCAGCGATCGGAACAGAGCCCCGGGCCGGCTACACCCCGCTGCTCAATGCGGTCGGCGCGTTCTCGGTGGCTCTACTCCTCCCGTGGAGCATGCTCATCCAGCGGTGGCTCTACGGTGTCCGGGGCGGGTCGCTGTCATCGGTGGTGGGCCACTTCCGCTTCGACATGTTCGGCCGGGCCCTCGTGATCCTCCTCCCCGTGACCGTCGTGGTCCAGATCGTCTACTACTGGGCGCCGTTCCCTCAGACGACCTGGGCGTGGCACGACCTCCTCCTCCTCGTCGCCACTGCCCTCGCCCTGACCCCTTTCCAGGCCGCGGGTGAGGAGTACGGCTTCCGCGGACTCATCCTCCGCGTCGTCGGCAGCTGGACGCGGAACGCCCGCCTCGGACTCTTGCTCGGCATCGTCGTCTCCAGCGTGCTCTTCGCGCTGGTCCACGTCTCCACCAGCGGCCTGTTGAACGTCTGGTATCTCGTCTTCGCCGTCGGCACCGCCTGGATCACCTGGCGGACCGGTGGGCTGGAGATCGCCGTCGTGCTGCACGCGGTGTTCAACACGACGCAGTTCGTGATCGATGCCGCCCTGCAGATCGATCCGACGGTCGCGACCGACCGGTCCGCCGGCGCGATCGATGCGAGCGTCCTCATTCCGGTACCGCTCATCATCGGGGCCGTCATCGTCGTAGCCATCCGCACTCGGCGCAGCGGAACCGTTCTGACGGCGGGATCTGTGCACGACGGCAAGGCGACCTGACGAAGCGGCCGGTTCACATACGAGCCGTCAGCCGATCCTCGCTGGCGGATGCGAGAAGCAGCCTCGGCACGACGTCGATGGAGCCCGCATCGGCGAGGTGCTCTTCGGAGACGACGGATTCCGGATCGACCAGAATCACTCGGCACCCATCGATGATCAGACGTTGAGCGAGTTCCACCAGCATCCGCTGCGCCACATCGTCGATCGACGACACCAAGGTCAGGTCCAGAGCCACCGTGTGTTCGCGCGGAGATGTATCGGCCACTTCGCGCACGATCCGCTCAGCGCCGGCGAATCGGATTCCGCCCTGCAACTGAACGACTCGCATCACGTCTGCGCCGTCACCGACGATGCGATGCGAGCGGACGACTGCTCGCGAGGCCGGCGGAACGGACATCAGGTGCAGTCCCATATCGGAGGAGAACCGGTCGAAGAGCTTCACTCCCCGGACGCTGTTGCCGTGCCGATCGAGACGTGGGGAGAACGTCGCGATGCCCACCTGACCGGGAAGTGCGCCGATCAGTCCGCCGGCGACGCCGCTCTTCGCCGGAATACCGACCTGGGTCACCCAGTCCCCGGCCGCGTCGTACATGCCGCAGGTCGCCATGACACTCAGCACCTGACGGATCACTGACTCGTCGACGATCTGCTCGCCGGTCAAGGGATGACGTCCGTGGTTCGCCAGGGTCGCGGCCATCATCGCCAGATCTCTCGTCGTGACCAGTACTGAGCACTGACGGATGTACCCGTCGACGACAGCGCGCGGGTCTTCCTCGAGAATGCCGTAGCTGCGGAGCATGTGAGCGATCGCGAGGTTCCGGTGCGCACTCTCCATCTCCGAGGAGCACACCGACTCGTCGACGATCAGCCTCCGACCCGCGAAGGCGGAGAGACCGTCGATGACGATCTGTGTGCGTTCGTGCGCATCTCCGCCGGGCGGTCCGATGAGAGCATGCGTCGCCAGTGCGCCCGCGTTGATCATCGGGTTGAACGGCCGACCCGTCCCGACCTCGAGAGAGATCTGATTGAACGCCTCACCCGAAGGCTCCACCCCGACTTTCCCCAAGACCTCGTCGAAGCCTCGCCCCGCGAGGGCGAGCGCATAAACGAAAGGCTTCGAGATCGACTGGATCGTGAAAGGAACGTCGACGTCTCCCGCCCCATGAACCGTTCCGTCGGCCATGGCGAATGCGGCGGCGAGAATCTGCGGTCGTGCGTTCGCGAGCTCCGGAATGTATTCCGCCAGAGAACCTGACGTATCGGATGCCACATCCTGAATCGCGTCAGTCAGATAATCCGATACCAGGGAGCCGATCATGCGGAGCCCTCTCCTCGGGCGTCGCCGCTCACGCGTGCTGTCGCTTCTTCTTGGCGCGCTCGACAAGCCAGACCATGAGCACCACCGCGACGTTCATCACCATCAGGATGAGCACGCCGGCGCCGGGGCCGGCACCCACTCCTCGGTCGATCGTCGTCGACTCGCCCCCGGCGAAGAGCGCGTTCACGATGCCGACGAGCAGATTGTTCGCGACGTGGAAGGCCATGGCCGCTTCGAGACCGCCGCTGAGGAGACCCATGATCGTCGTGCAGGCGGAGAAGACGAACAGGTAGCTGACGAGCCACGGATCCAGCGTCACGTGAACGGCGGTGAACAGCACGCCGGAGACGAGGATGCCGAAGATGACGGCGAGGCGGGTGTTGCGGAACCATGATCCGGCGGCCGGGATCAGCACGCCGCGGAAGGCGATCTCCTCCCCCGCGGACTGCAGGGGAACGCCGATGAGACTGACGAGGATGATCGCGATCGTCGTCCCTCCCAGGGCGAAGGCGCCCCATCCCGTCGAACCCGGGGCGATCAGCGCGGTCGCGAGGGTCACGAGGCCGACGAGCACGGCGGATCCCAGCAGGTAGATCCCCACTCGTCGCCAATCGAAGGCACGGCCATGGCGGAACACTGCGCGCCACGACACCTTGGCCATGGCGGCCACCAGCATCGTCATCAGTACAGCGGTGATCGCGGTGCTGATGCCCGTCGCGGCGATCGAGAGGGGCGTGAGAGAGGGCCTGTTCGGGTCAGCCGGCCCCTCGATGGCAACTACACCTTGGAAGACGATGATCTGGACGAGGAGAAGCGTCACCGGAATGGCGATGAGGACGATGATCGACTTCCAGCGCGCCATACGGAAATGGACGCCGAAGGGTCGATCGGGAAGGGTGCCACGAGCGACAGACCGGTCTTCTCGGTCGGTCGGAGCATTGTTTGTCGTCATAGCGTCAGCCCACACCATGTCGGTGGGACACAGTCAAGACGCACGCACCCAGGTCCTCGCCCCGCCTCGTGCTCTCGAATCACGCCGAGGCTCGCGCCAGGACGGTGTTCTTCCACGGGTCGTCGAAGGCGAGCGTCGCCCCGTCGTCGCGTACGGCGACCCCGTGGTGACGCAGCCGCTCCCCCAGTTCTCCGAGGTCGTCGACACCCGGCAGCTCGAGATCGACGCGGCCCAGGCCGAGCGCTGGCATCCGCGGTCCCGCTCCGCGCGAGTTCCACACGTTCATCGCCATGTGATGGTGATATCCGCCGGCGCTCACGAACAGCGCGGACCCCTGGTAGTCGGCCGTCTCATCGAAGCCCAGCGCGCCCACATAGAACGCTCGAGCGCTGTCGACGTCACCGACCGACAGATGCACGTGTCCGACGGATGCCGCCTCCTGAGCCGTGCCGCCGGCCGCGGCCTCCTCGGTGAGATGTTCGCGGAGGAAGGCATTCGGGTCGAGGAACAGCGAGCCCATCTCGACTTTCCCGTGGGTCCACGACCACTCGGTGCGCAGGCGGTCCCAGTACAGCTCGACGCCGTTGCCCTCGGGGTCGGTGAAGTAGAACGCCTGACTGACGAGGTGGTCGGCGCTGCCGGAGAACGTGTGCGGCGCGCTTTTCGCCACCGAATACACGGCGGCGGCGAGCGCCGTCTGCGACTCGAACAGGATGGCCGTGTGGAAGAGTCCGGCCGACCCCGCCGGTGCGTGGCGCAGCGCCGGAGCGTGCTCGAGCACGACGATCGGGCGGCCCGCCCGGCCGAGGGTGACGGTGTCGCCCACGGCAGTGAGGACCTGCAGCGTCACGACGTCTCGGTAGAACTTCGTCATGCCGTCGAGGTCGCCGACGAGCAGCGTCACCGCACCCATGGCGGTGCCGTCCGCCAGGTGATCGGATGCCGGGGTCAGGGCGCTCATGCGACCTCCTGCTCGACGGTTTCGGTCGTACCGGTCAGCATCCTCAGCTCGTCGACGGCTACGTTCGCCCCGAAAGCCGGGTTTCCCGGCTCCAGCCGTGCCCCGTCGGAGAGCCCGCCGATGATGAGCGGGTCGAAGCCCCACCGGTCGATGAGCGCCGCGACGGTCGCGAGGTCGTCCGGTGCATCTCCGGCGAGGGCGATGGCCTTGCGACCTGCCTCTTCCGGTCCACGGGCCTCGTCCTCCAGGTCGTGATAACCCATGTGGTTGAACGCCTTCACAACCCGCGCACCGAGCAGGAACTGCTGCACGGCCTCACTCGACGACACTCCCTGCTCCAGCACCGAATCGCGTGGGCCATCGACCTCCCACCAGTGGTTCATCGCATCGATGACGAGCGTGCCCACGAGCTCGGTCACCGGCAGGGACCAGTACTTGCTCAGCGGCAGGGCGAGGATCACGACATCCGCTCGTCGGACGGCTTCATCGGCACGCACCGCGGTCGCCCCGGGGGTGAGAACCTCTGTTGTCAGCGCGATCTTCGCCGGGTCGCCCGAGCCCGCGATGAGCACCCGGTGACCCGCGGCGAGCGCCAGGCGAGCCAGCGCCGTGCCGACCTTGCCGGCGCCGAGGATGCCGATGGTCTGCGTGTCGTGAGTCATCGCACGACCTCCGGCACTCGTTTTTCGGCGAGCAGCTCGCGGACGCGAGGGATGACCTGCGTGCCGTAGAGCTCGACCGAGCGCAGTCGAGCGGATGCCGAGACCGTGCCTGCTGCGGAGTAGATCATGTCGAAGCGGCCGACGTCGAGGGTGCGGATCGACCGCGCGATCTTCTGCGCCACCGTCTCGACCGAGCCCACGTACATCGACCCGTCGACGACCTCGGAGTCGAACTCCTCCCGGTGGATCGGCGGCCATCCGCGGTCCGCGCCGATTCGGTCGCGGATCACCCGGTAGCCGGGGTAGAACAGTTCCTTCGCCTCATCGTCGGACGCGGCGACGAAGCCGGGCGAGTGCATCCCCACCGGCAGTGCGGGCTGACCGAGCTGTTCCGCGGCCTTCCGGTACAGGTCGACGTACGGCGCGAACCTCTCCGGCTTCCCGCCGATGATCGCGAGCATGAGCCCGAAGCCGTAGTGCGCGGTCCGCAGCACGGACTGCGGCGATCCGCCGACACCCACCCACGTCTTCAAGCGCCCGGACTCCGTCTTGGGATGCACGTCGGCGTCACGGAGTGCGGCGCGGGTCGTGCCCTCCCAGGTGACGGGCTTCTCGTCGAGGAGACGGTGGAAGAGGTCGATCTTCTCCTCGAACAGCAGCTCGTAGTCCTTCAGGTCGTACCCGAAGAGCGGGAACGACTCGGTGAACGAACCTCGGCCCAGGATGACCTCGGCGCGCCCATTCGACAGCGCGTCCACCGTCGCGAACCGCTGGAACACCCTCACCGGGTCGTCGGAGGACAGCACGGTCACACCGGAACCCAGACGGATGCGCTTGGTCGCGGTCGCGATGCCGGCGAGCACGGTCTCGGGGCTCGAGATCGAGTACTCGGGCCGGTGGTGCTCGCCGACGGTGATCGCGTCGATGCCGGTCTCATCGGCCAGCATCGCCTCGTCGACGACGGCGCGGATAGCCGCAGCGGGAGACATCACATCGCCGCGGTCATCCCGTGGTAGATCGCCGAAGGTGTCGATGCCGAACTCGATGGTCGAAGGTTCGCTGTTCACTGTTCTCTCCCATGGGTGTCTAATTGACATCTACATCATTCCAGAAGTGATTCACGTGTCAATTAATTCCCGAAGGGAGAGGTCGATGGGCGCACCTCGACGCAGTGAGCTTCCCACGAGCGAGCAGTTCGTTGTCTGGCGTTCGTACATCCAGACCGTCGAGATCCTGCGCGCTCGCGTGCAGGCGAAGCTCCACGCCGACTCCCGGCTGTCCGAGGGTGACTACAAGGTGCTTCTCGAGCTCAGCGAGGCCGAGGGGAAGTCGCTCCGTTCCTCCGAGCTCGCCGCCCGCATGGAGTGGGAGCGCAGCCGCGTATCCGGTCAGTTGGGTCGCATGGAGAAGCGCGGACTCATCCGACGTGAACCCTGCGTCGACGACGCCCGCGGGTCGCATGTCACCCTGACCGGGGAGGGCGCTCGAACTTTCCGAGCGAGCACCATCCCCCACCTGCAGGCCGTGAAGACCTCCTTCATCGACGCCTTCACCGACGAGCAGCTCGCCCGCATCGACGAGACCACCGCCGCGCTCCGCGCTCATCTCGATCTCCCGCCACTGCCCGGCCCGGCCGAGTGATGCGGGTCTGGTTCGGAGGCGAGGAGTTGACTGCGTTCCAGGAACACGGTCTCAGATGGTGCTGACGTGAGCGCGGTCCGAGGCCCGCGCGAGGGGAGGGACGGCACAAGATGGCCTGGAGCACTCGAGAGCTCGCCGAGCTCGCCGGAACGACCCTGAACGCCGTGCGTCATTACCACCGCGTCGGAATACTCGATGAGCCCGACCGGACCAGCAATGGCTACAAGCAGTACGAGGTCAGACACCTCACCCGCCTGATCCTCATTCGCCGACTGCGCGACATGGGCGTGCCGCTCGATCGGATCGAACAGGCCAGCTGCCCGGATTCGACCGAGGCTGCGCTCGGAGCGATCGACGACGAGCTCGCGGAGAACATCGAACGACTTCAGCGTTCACGATCAGAGATCGGAGCGATCCTGCGCGCGTTCTCGAACGACGGTGCTTGACCGTGTTGCTGCGACATGGTGTCGACTGACGCTGAGCCGGAGAACGGTCCGGCCGAGAGAAGGGAGAACGACATGGCGATGATGCCTGTGCAGTTCGGGGTCGACAGCTTCGCGGATGCGATGCCCGACCTCTCCGGTCGGGTGCTCAGCGACGCCGAGACACTGCGTCGCACCGTGGACCAGGGTGTCCTCGCCGAGGAGGTGGGTCTCGACTTCTTCAGTGTCGGCGAGCACTACCGATCCGACATGCTGGACTCCGCCCCTCCCGTGATCCTCGCCGCCATCGCCGGGAAGACGTCGCGCATCCTGCTGGGCACGAGCGTGACCGTGCTCTCGACGCAGGATCCGGTGCGCGTGTTCCACCAGTACTCCACGCTCGACGCAGTGTCGGGCGGACGGGCCGAGCTGGTCGTCGGACGCGCCTCGACCATCGACTCCTTCCCGCTGTTCGGGTTCGACCTCACCGACTACGAGAACCTCTTCGAGCAGAACCTCGATCTTTGGGTCAAGCTCATGCGCGAGCATCCGGTCACGTGGTCCGGCACCACCCGCGCAGCGCTCGAGACGCAGACCCTCTACCCGCGTGTCGAGGGCGGGTCGTTGCCGACATGGGTCGGCGTCGGCGGCAGTCCTGACTCGGTCGTGCGGGCCGCGCGGCACGGACTGCCGCTCATGATCGCCATCATCGGCGGAAGACCCCAGCGGTTCGCTGGTCATGTGGAGCTGTACTACCGGGCCCTCGCGCAGTTCGGGCACGAGCAGCTCCCGGTGGGACAGCACGCCATCGGGCACATCGCGCCGACGGACGAAGAGGCTGCCGAAGCGTTCTGGCCCGCGTGGGAGACCACGATGACTCGTGCCGCCGGCGAGCGGGGCTCGCGCCCACCGACGCTCGAGTCGTACCGGCACGAGGTCGAAGAAGGAGCCTTGATGATCGGCTCACCCGAGACGGTGGCCGCGAAGATCGCCGACTGCGTGCGCGCGCTCAACCTCACCCGGTTCGACTTCAAGTACGCGCTCGCGCCCCTTCCGTGGGAGCACGGCAACAGGTCCATCGAGCTGTACGGCCGCGAGGTCGTCCCTCGCGTGCGCGAGCTGCTCGGCGACTACGTCCCGGCCGAGCGGGTGTCGACGTATGCCGAGGCCGGATCATGACCCGCCTGCGCACGCTCATCCTCGGCGCCACCGGTGCTGTGGGAGGCCTGCTGGCGGGCATGCTCGTCGAACGCGGCGACGAGGTGACCGGGCTCGTCCGCGGTCGCGACCAGGTGAAGAGCCTGGAAGATCGCGGCATCCGGGGCATCCTCGGCGATCTGTCGACAGCCACCATCGACGATCTCGTCGGCGTGTTCGCCGGTCAGGACGTCATCGTCTACAGCGCCGGGTCGAACGGCGGCGCGCGCGACGTCACGACCGCAATCGACGGCGAGGGTGTGCGGCGAGCATCCGAGGCCGCACGAATCGCCGGGGTACGCCGGTTCGTCCTCGTCTCGGTCATGCCCGAGTCGTGGCGGGAGCGCGATCTCGAAGACGACGTGGAGTACTACTTCGCCGTGAAGAAGCGGGCCGAAGTCGCGCTCACCCGCACCGACCTGGACTGGGTGATCCTCCGGCCTTCCCTGCTCACGGACGAACCGGGGCGGGGCCGGACCTCTCTCGGCCCCGCCCAGCTCCATCGCAGCATCACGCGTGACGACGTCGCAGCGACCCTTGCTGAGATCGTGCATCAGCCCGACCTCCGGCGTCGGATCCTCGAGGTCGATCAGGGTGACACGCCAATCGCGGAGGCCGTCCTCGATCATGTCTCCGACTGATCGCTCAGACCTGGTTCGTCCCGCCGTCGACGTAGAGGTTCGACCCGACGACGTAGCTGCTCTGCTCGGAGGCGAGGAAGGCCACGACAGCGGCCGCCTCATCGGGGTGGCCCATCCGACCCTTCGGCACGGTCGCCGCGACGTGGTCCTTCATGGCGCGCGCGGTCTCCTCATCGCCGAAGGCGGCGGTGCCCCCGGGCGTCTCGATCCACGCAGGCGAGACGACGTTCACCCGGATGCCGCGGCCCTTGAGCTCGGTCGACCACGTGCGCGCGAACGAGCGGACCGCCGCCTTCGATGCCGCGTAAGCACCGAAGGCCTCCATCCCGCGGTCGGCGGCCGTCGAACCGATCAGCACGATCGACGCGCCATCGTTGAGGAGCGGCAGCGCCTTCTGCACGGTGAAAAGGAGCCCGCGGGTATTGACCGCGAACGTCTGGTCGAAGTGCTCTTCGGTGGTCTGCTCCAGTGTCGCGAACGATCCGACAGCCGCATTCGCGACGAGCACGTCGATGCCGGCGCCACGCTCCCGGACGGCTGCGTACAGCGTGTCGAGAGCAGCCAGGTCCGACACGTCGCCGACCACCCCGGTCGCCCGATCGGCGCCGACCGCCTCGACCGCGGCCGTCAGCTCCGTCTCGCGTCGCCCCGTGAGGAACACATGCGCTCCCTCGCTCGCCACCTGTCGGGCTGTGGCGAGACCGATCCCGCTGCTGCCTCCGGTGATCACTGCCGTCTTGCCCTCGAACTGATTCATGACGCTTTCTCCGTTCCACTTGTTCCTGCTTGACAGATCCATCCTGATTCGGGCGGGAGTACGATCGCTCGTTGAAAATCCTGATCTCTTTACCGATCGTCCAGGAGGACACCATGCTCGGATACGGTGACCCGGTCGCCGATGCGATCGGACTGCTGCGGCCGCGGACCGTCATCGGTCCTAGCCTTCGTGCCGCCGGGGAGTGGGCGCTGCGCTTCGGAACGTTCCCCCACGTACGGATCGGCGGTCTCGTCACCGGCTCGTGCTGGCTGATCCTCGACGGGCAGGAACCGGTCCGGCTCGAGCAGGGCGACACCTTTCTCCTCGGCAACCCGCCGGCCTACCGGCTGGCCAGCTCACCCGATGCCGACCCCCGCGCCGCAGAGGGTGCCTGGGCAGCGGGTGTCGGCGACGACGTGGTGCGCCTGGGGCCGGAATCCGAAGAGGACCTCTACCTCTGCGTCGGGCACATCGCGTTCGACGAGGACAACGCGTCGCTGCTCATCGACCTGCTTCCTCCCCTCGTGATCGTGCACGCGACGGATCCGCGAGGGGCGCGGCTGGCGCAGCTGATCGACATCCTCGCGAATGAAGTCGGCGTGGGGGCGGCCGGCGGCCCGCTCGTCGAGAATCACCTGGCACAGGTGCTTCTCGTGCACATGCTGCGGGTTCATGCCGGGCAGACCGATCGGCCGACCGGCTGGTTGAGCGCACTCAACGAAGACGGCATCGGTGCGGCGCTGCGTGCCGTCCACGCCGACGTGGCGTACTCATGGACCCTCAAGGAATTGGCAGACATCAGTCACATGTCGCGGTCCGCCTTCGCGCACTCCTTCAAGAGCCACGTCGGGGTTCCACCGCTCGAGTACGTCACCCAGTGGCGGATGAGCCTCGCGCGCGATGAGCTCGCACGCGACACGATGCCGATCTCGGATCTCGCCTGGTCGACGGGCTATCTCTCCGAAAGCGCGTTCAGCACCGCTTTCCGTCGCGTGGTCGGTTCCTCCCCGGCGCAGTTCCGCAAGACGGCTCGACAGGCGGCGAGCGCCTGAGCCTGCGGCCCCGAGATGGCAGCCTGTGCCCTCGGGCGCCGCGCTTCGCGGCGCCCCGGACGATCGGTAAGGAAGTGCGGATTCTGGATGATCCGGAGTCCTCCCCCGCGGTCCCACCATGGTTGTTGCCCGCGAACCCGCAGGCAGATCGAGCCCGCACGACGGGCAGGAAAGGAAGAAGTCATGTCCGATTTCGACATTCGTGAGTTCTACGGCCGGTACGTCGACGCGATCAACGCGCACCGATGGGACCAGATCGGCGAGTTCATGGCCGACGAGATCCTCTCGCACGGTCAGACCGTGACCCGCGAGCAGGGTGTGGCCGCGTTCGCGAGCATCACCGACGCGATGCCCGACTATCAGGTCGAAGTGCTGCAGCTGAACATCTCCGGCGACACCGTCGGCAGTCACGCCATCACCCGGGGCACGCCCGTGAAGGAATGGCTCGGAGTCGCCCCGACAGGCAAGGCGATCGAGATCGACGAGGTGACGGTCTACCGGATCAGCGGCGGCAGGTTCACGCAGATGTCCAACGTCTGGGACATCGATGCACTCCGGGAGCAGCTGGAGAGCTGACTGAACGTTGACCATGTCCCAGGAACACGGTCTTGCATAGGAGCATGTCCGTGTTCGACGAAGACGATGCCGACGCGCTCGGCATGATCGGCGATGCCGACGACGGCATGACGCCCCGCCGCCAGAAGCGCGGAGATGGGCGTCCGCTGGAGCCATTCCGCTGGTGGCACCTGGTGTCGGGTCGGAAGCTGTTCTCGTTGGTGGTGCCGCGGCCGGGCGCGCCGGACGTGGTCTATGCGGTGGATGTGCGGACCGACGACGACGGCGATCCTCGCGCCCACCTCTACCGCGACGGGGCGCACGCCGTGGTGTCGAAGCTGCCAGCGAAGTTCGCCGTCGAGGGCGGCGTGATCCAGGTGGCGGCGGGGTCGTACGGTCTCCGGCGGATGCACTACGTCACGCCCGACCGCTCCGAGCGTCGCCTCACCCCGCATCCGAGATCGGCGATCGGCCACCGCCTGCGACTCGAGCAGATGCACCCCGTCGCGAGCCGGTGGATCGCCGCCAGCGCGATCGTCGTCCTGGTCGTCGGTGTGGGAGTGAATGTCCCGCAACTCGTGCAGGTGATCTCCGAGATCCCACCCCTCGCGGAGCGTTTCGGCACGTTCGTCTCGCCGATCCATCTCCCGCTGTGGCTCAACATCACCCTCGGCGCCGGGGCGGCGCTGGCCAGCATGGAGCGCGGCCTGCGCCTTCGCTACCACTGGGCGCTCGACGGCCTCGGCAACTGAGCGACTCGATCAGTAGTGCTGCTGGATGCTGGCGACGACCTTGCCGACGTCGTCGTTCGCCTGGAACACGCCGTCGATGTCGGATGTGAACCCCTGATTCATGATCACGATGAACGCCAGATTCCGACCGCTCTCGGTCTCCATGACGCCGCCCAGCGCCTTGGTGTTCAGACGGAAGCGTCCGTTGACATCGTCACCTCCCACGAGCGTTCCGGTCTTCGCGAACACGTGACCTGCGGCGGGACTGTCGGACTGCACGTCGGCGAGTGAGCCGTCGACTCCGAGGATGGGCATGGTCGCCTTCCAGCGCTCGGCGTCGGGTCGGTCGGCCATGACGACCTGGAGGGCGACGGCGTTCTCGGGCGTGACGAAGTTGCCGTTCAGACCGGAGCCGTCGATGAGAGAGACGCCCTCCGTGTCGAGTCCCGCCTCGGCCCAGATCCTGCCGACCTCGCTGAGACCGGTGCTGCAGTCATCCTCGCCGGCCTCTGCCGCCAGCAGGCAGATGTAGGTCTGGGCGCCGCGGTTGTAGCTGATCTTCATGATGTAGGTCGCCTGCTCGGCGAGCGGCAAAGACTCGAACTCGGCGACCGAGGGCAGCGCGTCCACGGCATCCGGGTCGGCCAGCATCGCGGTCGAGTTCGTCGAGACGGGATCTGCGCTGACCGTCACGCCCGCCCGGCCGAGCGCCTCGATGAAGGCGGTGCGGGCGTAGGTCGCCGGATCGTCCAGCTCGTAGACCTTCAGCACGGGCTCGCTGTCGGCCGCGATGGTTCCGCCGACGAAGAGCTCCCCCGGGATCGAAGACTCCGGATCGTCGATCGACGTGTCTCCTCCTGCGGCCACGGTGTCGACCTGGCCGACGATGCGCCAGGGCGCCACGGCCGGGCTCATCTCCACCGTCGCCGGCTCGCCCGCTTCCCCCGGAGTGACCAGGACGTCGATCAGATTCTGGTTGATCACGATGGGCGTGATCGGTTCGCCGGCCAGTTCGCCCTGGAAGAGGCGATCGTCGACGATGACGTCTCCGGACACGGTGTCGATTCCCGCCGTCTTGACCTGATGGGCGAGGTCTTCGATCCCGGCCAGCGGGTCCTCCGTCGTGAGCGTCGCGCCGGGCAGCGGGTTCGCGTCGTTGTGGTCGAGGTTCGTATAGTCGACCGTGCCATCGGGCTTCGTACGCCCGCCCAGGGTGATGTCACCCTTTCCGACGAGCACGAGATCGCCCTGCAGGGTCGCGCCGACCAGTTCGCCGGTGCGTTTGACCGGCGTCACGATCTGGTGATCGGGCCCCCAGTTCAGCCAAGCCGCGCCGACGCTGTAGCTCTTGACGAACGACGCGGGTTCGACCATCTTGTCGCCGTCGAGGTCGACGAGCACCTCGCCGGTATCGATGTCGGAGACTGCGATCGACCAGCGTGCGTCGGCATACGAGGGCCCGTTCATGGTCTCGATCGCCTCATCGGGGAGGCCGGGTACCGATCCCCAGCCGTCGTCGGTCGTGTCGGGCGTGTCGGCCGTGCAGGCCGCTGTCGCCGCGACCAGCACCAGGGCGACGGCTGCCGCGCCGAGACGGATGCGGATAGCGGTCATTGATCTGCTCCTGTGGTGAGAATCCGCGCGACGGCACGGAACATCTGGTCGGCCGGGTGGGCCTTGTCGGGGACGTTCGACTCGTTCATGAACACCGCCACGGTCGCGCCCGATTCGGGATGGTGGAAGACGGCGGCCGTGAATCCGAGCCCTTCACCGTTGTGTCCCCACCATCCGTCCGTTTCGCCGATGCCGAGGGCGTAGAGATCGTACGGCGGGCCGGCATCCAGGGGAGCCCCGTTCTGACGCTCCTTCTGGGTCGCCGGCTCCAGCAGCGCGCCGGTGGCGAGCATCTCCCCCCAGACGCGGGCGTCATCGAGGGTGGTGATCATCGACCCCGCCGGGCCGAAGATGGAGAGGTTCTCGGGTTGCGGTGCGAGGGTTCCCTCGTCCGGGGCATAGCCCACGGCGTGGGGCTCGGTCCATGTCGCCGCATCCACGACGTACCGCGTGCCCGTCTGTCCGAGAGGCCCGAGGATGCGGTCGTCGAGGACCTCGGCGAACTCCTGACCCGTCACCTTCTCGATGACGGCGCCGAGCAGGTTGGTGTTCGCGTTCGTGTAGACCTTCTCGGTGCCGGGAGAGAACTGTGCGGGCTTGCCGAGCATGAACCCGTTCAGCTCGTCGAGCGTGAAGACCCTCTCGGGGTCTTCGGTGAACGCCACGAGGAAGTCGTCGGTCGTGTAGTCCGCATTGCCGCTGGACATCCCCGCGAGCTCCCGCAGCGTGATCTCATCCCCCGCGGTGACCCCGTCGACGTACTGTGCGATGGTGTCATCGAGGCTCACCTCGCCCTCGTCGACGAGTTGCAGCAGGAGGGTGACGGTGTAGGACTTCGTGACGCTGCGCAGAGGCCACGCCATGTCGAGTTCGACGGGCACCTCGGCCTGGATGTCGGCCATGCCGGCGGCGCTCGTCCAGGAACCCTCCCCAGGGATCCACACGCCGACGGCCGCGCCTGGCACGTCGTACGTGGCCATCGTCTCGTCGAGCGTTTCCCGCAACCGCGTCTGCAACTCTTCGGACAGGTCGCCCTCCGGCGCCTCCGGGCGAACGATCCCTGATGTCGACGAGGGAGCGGGTTCCATCGTCGCGGGGCCTGCACAGCCGGAGAGGGCGACGAGGCCGAGACCCGTTGCGACGCCGAGCAGGATGCGACAGGGTCTCGGGGTTCGACGGTCGAGGTGACGCAAGACGGTTCTCCTCTCGGTCGACCCGCGAGGCGTGACGCACCGCTTACCGTCGACCATCGCAGAAGCCGTGGCCGCCCGCTAGGGGACGTAGGTCCCCTTTCGGCCCGAACCCTCCCCCCGCCCGTAGCAGGAACGCCATGATGGAAGCACGTCGTCCGTCGGAGAGGTCCCGATGCCCGAAGCGCCCCGCGTGCAGCCCGCACTCCTGCGGTCCCTCCATAACGCGCTGCTCATCGTGGCACTGCTCTCCGCACTGCTGACCATCACCGTGATCGGGCTGATGCCCCTCGATGGTCCCGCGGGGCTGCTGCTGGTGGCGTTGCCCCTCATCTTCGGCATCTATGCGGTCGCCGGACTCATCGCCTGGCTGCGCCGACCGAGCAACGGGATGGGATTCCTGATCGTCGTCGCCGGACTCATGGTCTTCATCGGCGGCATCGCCAACACCGAGGTGCCGATCCTGCTCGCGATCGGGGCCGTGGGTGCGACGCTCGCGCTTCCCGCTACGGCGCATCTGCTGCTCGCCTTCCCCACCGGACGACTCCCGGACCGGCGTTCACGCACGCTCATCGTCGCCCTGTACACCACCTCTCTGCTGCTGCAGACGCCCGAATACCTCCTCGATCCCACAGGGTCGTTCCCGCCGTTCGCGATCGCGGATGCCCCGACGATCGTCGCCGTGACCGGAACGGTGCAGACGGTCGTAGCGACGGGGATCATGGTCATGGTCGCCTTCGTGCTCTGGGAAAGGCTGCGTCGAGCGGATGCCGTGCACCGCCGCGTATTGATCCCGCTGTTCTCCTACGGCATCTTCACCGTGCTGTTCCTGCCGCTCATCGCGATCGCTCTCGACAGGCTGTTCCATGTCGATCCGGCTGTCCGCGGGATGCTGCAGTTCGCCGCCGTCGCCGGCGTGCCCATCGCGTTCACACTCGGACTGCTCCGCGGCGGGTTCGCCCGAACCGGCGAACTGGAAGAGCTCGGCACGTGGCTCGGCACCACCGACGCGTCTCGACAGCCCCTCGTGGTGGCGCTGGCCCGTACGCTCGGAGACCCGTCGCTGCGTCTGTACTTCTGGGCAGAGGACCGCGGGATGCTTCTCGATGCGGAGGGCCGGGCAGCGCCGGAGGCGGCTCGGACCGATCCTCGGCGCGGCTGGCAGGAGATCGCACTCAACCAACGCCCGATCGGCGCGATCGAGTACGACGCGTCGCTGCTCACCGACCCCGAGCTCGTGCACACCGCAGGCCGGATCGTGGCCATCGCCGTCGAACGCGAGCGGCTCACCGCCGATCTGAGAGCGAATCGCCGCGCCCTGATGCGGTCGCGTGAGCGCATCGTCCAGGCGGCGGACCTCGAACGGCGCCGAATCGCTCGGGATCTGCACGACGGGCTCCAGGTGAGACTCGTCCTGTTGGCGCTCGAGGCTCAGCAGATCGCCTCCGCCGCCGCGTCCACTGTTCCCGAGCGCGCGACCAGACTGCGCGTCGACCTCGACGCCGCCGCGACCGAGGTGCGCACACTCGTGCGCGACCTGGTGCCTGCGGCCCTCGTGGAGCGCGGCCTGAGCGCCGCCGCGGAGGATCTCGCCGATCGGATGCCGATCCCGACCTCGTTCGAGTCGGAGGTGAGCGACGAGGGGATCGGCGACCTCGCCGAGACGACGATCTACTTCGTGCTCGCCGAGACCCTCGCGAACGTGGTCAAGCACGCTCGCGCCTCGAGTGCGCGAGTCCGCCTCACGCTCGACGTCGGACGGGTTCGTCTCGAGGTCGAGGACGACGGAATCGGCGGGGCCTCGATGGACGCCGGAACCGGTCTTCGCGGTCTCGCCGACCGCGTGGAGGCGATCGGGGGGAGCATCTCGCTCTCGAGCCCGCCGGGCACGGGAACGAGAGTACTGGCGGAGGTGCCATGCGAGTAGTCATCGCGGAAGATGAGGCCCTGATCAGACGAGGTCTCGAGCTCGTAGTGGAGACAGGGGGGCACGAGGTCATCGCAGCCGTCGGAGACGCGGGCCAGCTGGTCGACGCGGTTGCACGTCATCGCCCGGACCTCGTGGTGACCGACATCCGGATGCCGCCCACGCACACGGATGAGGGTCTCGCCGCAGCGCTGCACATTCGCCGGCATCACCCCGGATCCGCCGTGGTCGTGCTGTCCCAGCATGTCCAGCGCCGCTATGCGAAAGACCTTCTCGAGCAGGGGACCGATCGCGTGGGCTATCTGCTCAAGCAGCGGATCGCCGACGTCGACACCTTCCTGGCAGACCTCGAGCGCGTCGCCGGTGGCGGCACTGCACTGGATCCCGACGTCATCGCCGTCATGGTCGGCCGTGCGCGCCATTCCGAGGGCGCCGTGGGCAGCCTCACTGCTCGTCAACGGGAAGTGCTGGCGCTCGTCGCCGAGGGCCGGAGCAACGCGAGCATCGCGGCGAAGCTCTTCCTCACCGAGAAAGCCGTCGTTCAACACGTGTCCCGCATCTACAACGCGTTCGGGCTTCCTCCTGACGCCGACACCCATCGCCGCGTGCACGCGGTCATCCTGTTCCTGAATCGCGACTGACGCTCCGCCGGCTGCACGGCCGAGCCGCGCCGACCCTCACCGGGAGCGGCGGGCGGCGTGGCGTCGCGCGAACCTCGTGCTCAGCAGCCCGGCTCCGGCGAGCACGGCCGCGAGCGCCGCCCAGGATGCTCCCGTGGCGTCGAAGTCGCTGCCGGTCGCGGCGAGCCCGCCGGTGGCTCTCGATCCGCGTCCGGTCTGCGAACCCGAGAGAGTCGGGTCGAGCGGCGCGGCGGTCGTCGGAGGCTCCGCTCCCACGCCTCCCCCACCCGGTGACGACAGGACAGGACGCGTGTGGGACGTCAGGAGTCCTGTCAGCCGGTCATCCGGAACGGTGTAGCTCCCGCCGGTGACGCGGTACCAGGTGCCGTCGACCTCGAAGAGGAAGTCGCCGGAGATCTTGCGGTACGCCGGGGCGAACTCGAACCATCCCTCCTCGTGGGCCGGCACCTTCATGGTGGCCACCCATTTCTTGTCGGTCTCGTTCGTGTTCTCGTACCCGTATGCCGCCTTGATCGATGCCTTGAAGACGTCGAAGACGTTCACCTCGGCGGAGACCGTCAGGTCGAACGTGTGCGTGATCGAGCGGTTGGTGGCGTAGTAGAACGAGTAGTCCGCTTCTTCATCGCCGGTGTTCGCGTAGGGGGCGCCGAGGACCGTGCCCGGCTGAACGACCGCCTCGTCCGTCGTCGGCACGAAATAGCAGGCGTCGGTCGGATTGCCGCAGCCGGCGGCGATCAGGTCGCGTGCCTGCAGCGGGCCGAGCGTCTCGATCGCGCCGACCTTCACCACGAAGTCGACGCGATAGTCGGCGTTGCCGTCGATCTTGGTCGTCGACATGTCGCAGCTGTACGGCGACTCGCTGACGGGCAGCGCTCCGGCGAGCGGGTCGCCGTCGTAGATCTTGCAGTCGTAGTCCCAGTTGAACTCGATCCCGCGCCAGTTCGAGGCCATCCCCGACACCCAGAACCTGGTCGGCACCCCACCGTCGTAGATCCGATAGGAGAACAATCCCTCGGCATTGGCGTCCGACTCTCCATTGCGACGGAAGGCCGCGAAGTTCAAGGTCGCACCCGACTCGATGGTGACATACGGCCCCTGCTCGGCCGGGTCACTCGGGTACCAGCGGCCGTCGACGATGAAGCGCGTGGTCGGTGACTCGAGGTACCCGTCGCCGAGTTTCACGGTGCCCTGCGGCGTGATGGCGCCGCGCGCCGTCGCCCAGTTCAGCGAGGTGATCGTGAAGGTCTCGGCGAAGCCCCGCCGAGGATGCGCACCGGGGGTCTGGGTGTGTCCGGGCGACCAGCACTGGTAGGGGGAGTCGTCCGCCGCCACGAGTGTGCCGCCAGCGGCGGGATCGCCGTGGAAGATCTGACAGGCGCTGCCGTACATCAGAGTGTCGGGGACGTATGCGACCGTCTTGATCCAGTACTCCGTCGTCCGATCGAAGTCGATGATCTGCGCGATCATCTCCGATTGCAGAGAGCCTTCCGTCGTGCCGATCGCCCACGTCGCCGATGACGTCGTGCTCGTCGGTCCCGGTTCCACGTTCGGACCGGGAGCGGCGGGGAGTCCGCCCGCCCGGAAGTCGTAGCGGATCGACTGCAGTCGGAGGTCTCCGGCGATCTTCACGGTCGTCGTGGTGACGATGTCGCCATCGACGGCAGCGAGAGCCGGAGAGGCGACGAGGATGCTGGTCGCGGCGAAGCCGACGCCGATCGCCGCGGCCACGAGACGGTTCACACGGCGCCGGAGGGCGATCGAGGTATCGGTCATGGATCCGACGCTAGGAGGCGACCGCGACTCGTACGAGAGACCTAGGTCGTCATCCAGGGCGCGGTGAGGACCCAGGTCGCCAATGTCGATCGATGCCGTGACGCGCGCGGCCGCCGCGTCTAGCGTTCAGGCATGAGCGCGCCACCAGGAGCCCTGTTCGCCGATCCGTTCCATGAGGAGTTCGGCACGTGGATGTGGGGATACACGCCCTCCGGCGGCGGGGACCACGGAGAGGTCGCCGCGGTCGCTGCGGCCGTGGGCGACGGAGACGACGGGGCGTTCTTCGACGCGTGGGTGAGTGCGGGCGACAGGCTGCGGGCGGAGGCGGACGCGGCGGCGACGCGGGGGCGTCAGACCGCGTCCGACCTCTACCTGCGGGCGAGTTCCTTCTACGCCAGCGCCTACCACCCGCTGTTCGGCGACCCGGTCGATCCTCGGCTGCTGATCGGCTTCCGGAAGCAGATGGCGGCTTTCGATGCGGGACTGGCCCTGCGCGGTATCCAGCCGGTCGTCGTGCAGGTCGACGAGGCACGCGTCCCGACGTATCTGATCCCGGCGTTCGGTCACGAGAACGAAGTGCGCCCGTTGCTCATCCTGGTGAACGGATACGACGCGACGGTCACGGACTCGTACTTCGCTTCGGCCGTGGCGGCGCTGCGGCGGGGATACCACTGCCTGGTGTTCGATGGCCCGGGGCAGGGCACCGTGCTCTTCGAGCAGGGCGTCCCGATGCGACCGGACTGGGAAGTGGTCGTCTCCGCGGTGATCGACCGGGCGCTCACATCACCGATCGTCGACCCCGACCGCATCGTGGTCAGCGGATGGAGCCTGGGCGGATATCTGGCTCCCCGGGCGGCATCCGGCGACTCGCGGATCGCCGCGTGCATCGCCGATCCCGGTCAGGCGGACCTCGGAGCGGGCCTGGCGGCGTTCGCACGCCAGCTCGGGGCGACGGAGGACGAAGCGGCCCACCTCGTGTCCGTCGACGACGCGGTGCTGGACCGACTCATGGGGGTCATCGAGAGCAGTCGGAAGCTGCGCTGGTCGATCATCCAGCGGGGATTCTGGGTGAACGGCGTGAGCGATCTGCGCAGCTTCCTCGCCAAAACCGCCGAGTATCGCATCGACGACGTGGGCGCGATCCCATGCCCCGTGCTGTTGACGGCAGCGGAGGGTGACCCGATCGCCGCCGGCGTTCCGGCCTTCGCGGCCGGGCTGCGCGACGCCACCGTCCTGGAACTCACTGCCGCGGAAGGTGCCGGCGGACACTGCTCGATGCGCAACCGGTCACTGCTCAACCGCCGCGTTCTCGACTGGCTGGATGACACCCTCGACCTGCATTGAGAGCCTGTGCGAGCCGCTCGGCCGGAACGCTGAAGATGCCGCTCGATCGGCATCCGCCTCAGATCTCTACCCGACGGTCCACGCGGCAGGTGCACGCCGTGCGTCGGCGCCACCGGGATCAGGGTGTCCACGGACGGGGTCCCCGTGGCCATCCTCTCCAACTACCTCCCGGCGGAGTTCGCCGACATCACCACCGAACAGCTGGAGACGAAGGGGCTGTACCAGATACTGCGCGCCCGGGGCGTGACGATTCGGGTCGCGAACCAGCGGATCGGCGCGCGGCGGGCGCACGGAGACGAAAGCGCTCTCCTCGACATCGACAAGGGCGGCCCGGTGCTCACGATGGAGCGCGTCGCGTACGACGCGTCGGGGAAGGCCTTCGAAGTCGGCCACCATTGCTACCGGCCCGACATGTACAGCTTCGCCACGACGCTCGTCGCGAAGTAGAGACCGTCGCGGGCACTTTCTCGCCCGATCAGTTTCCCGCCGCCGCGATCACACGGATCTCCCGAGTCGCCGCGTCTCCGAGAATGCGCAGAGCTTCCTGATAGGCGTCGGAGTGGTAGGCGGCGACGGCGGAATCGAGGTCGGGGAATTCGATGATGGTCGTGCGCAATGCCGACTCGCCTTCGAGCACGACGAGCGGGGCGCCTCGCGCGAGGAACCGGCCTCCTCCCGCGAGCATGGCGGGGCCGGCTCGCTCGACGTACCGACCGAGACGCTCCTCATCGCGGATACTCGTGAACGTGTTCACCCAATAGACGACCACTGCGTCCCCCGTTTGTCGAGATTCTGCCGTCCTGCTCGGTTTCGGTGCTGCGATCGATCGGCGCATCCGTTGACTCGATCGCGCGTCATGGGCACACCACGGCGGCCGGGCAACAGGCGATGGGAGCATCGATGGCCACTCGGGCGACGAACCGCTCATTCCACCACCGGCGGATGATGGAGCGCCGACTCTCACGGGGAACCGAACCCATCGCGTCGATTCTCTCCCGCGCCACACGCTCATATTCCCATCGCCGAGTTCGTTCGATCTCCATCCGCTTGTGCACCTCGAAAGCGAACTGCGGGTCCATCGTCGGCTCCTTCCGTCATCAGACAGACGTCGGCGTGCGGCCGATTCGACCTCTCCGAACGTATCGACAAACATCGATGTATCGAGAATCGTCGATGTATCGACAAATGTCAATACGTCAGATCGATGCGGGCTCCGGGGTGACACCGCGCAAAGTTTCCCGCCCCTACGGGCACGTGTGGGCGAGACCGGCGATCAGGACGTCGTTCACCGCCGGGAAGACCGGGTCCGTCGCCGGATCGAACGACCCCCCTGTGTACGCCACGGTCACGACACGTTCCCCGTCGGGGCTGGCGAGGGTGATCGAGTTGTATCCGAAGCCGTTGCCGCGCTGACCGAAGACAAGCTCTACCGGTTCGGCGCCGCAGGCGTCGCCCGCGGCGAGTACGCCCAGACCATACCCTTCGATCCC
>JAESFY010000142.1_pt1 | contig 34186 bp, 28 predicted proteins | sample 9266201 | NCBI WGS metagenome assembly JAESFY01 (sample SAMN14515071, study PRJNA621656) | algae metagenome | isolation source: Nodosilinea sp. WJT8-NPBG4 and co-occurring heterotrophs from soil, lower... | place: USA: Pinto Basin, Colorado Desert, California | collected 2006-05-27 | reverse complement strand
GACCACCGTTGTACAGCCACTCATCGAGGGAAGCGGCTTCCCAGATGGGGTAGAAGTGCAGGCCGATGGCGTTAGAGGAAGGCACAACCGCACCGGAGATGATGTTGTTGCCGTACATCAGGGAGCCAGCTACGGGCTCACGGATGCCGTCAATATCGACCGCTGGAGCAGCAATAAAGGCAATGATAAAGCAGATGGTTGCAGTGAGCAGCGTGGGGATCATCAGCACGCCAAACCAGCCCACATACAGGCGGTTCTCGGTGCTAGTAATCCACTGACAAAACTGCTCCCAAGCTCCCGCATTATCGCGGGTGCGAAGAGTAGTAGTCATAGTAAGAGTCCAATGAATGACAACGAAAAATGGATGATGAATGGGCCGCTAGAGAGCCAAGTTCAGACGTAAAAAATATCTGCGGGAAGCTAAAGCCCCGAGCTGGACTTGGTCTGGTAACCCACCCACATGCAGTGTAAAGTTTCTCTTTTCTAGAGAAAATGCTAAGAAAAGAAATTTGATTTCGTTGCACAAAAGTAAATAAACTAACCCGGTGGCCAATCTAGGCTACGTCCGCCAAGCAGGTGTAAGTGCAGATGGAAAACGGTTTGTCCACCGTCGTTGCCGGTGTTGATCACCACTCGATAGCCCTTCTCAGTTAAACCTGCCTGATCGGCTAACTGCTTAACAGTTAGCAACAGATGACCCAGCAGTTCTTTATCTTCAGGGGTTGCATCCGACAGTTTGGGGATGGGCTTTTTGGGAATAACCAGAATGTGGGTAGGAGCTTGGGGCGTGATGTCGGTAAACGCGAGGCAGAGATCATCCTCGTAGACGATATTGGCTGAAATCTCTTTGCGGATAATTTTGCTGAAGATAGTGTCGCCACTCATAGGAAAGCTGGGCTAAAAGACGCCGCTATTGTCGCACGGGCTTGGAAGTGGTGGCGCATCACCTCAGCATGGGCACAGGGGCGATGTGCCGAGATTAATGACAGACTTTCTGCTCCAGCGGTTTGACGGTGGGACCGTGGAGAATCTTGCCGTTGCAGCTAAAGCGGGAGCCGTGGCAGGGGCAATCCCAGCTTTTCTCGGCCTGGTTCCAGGCGACGATGCAGCCCAGGTGGGGGCACACAGCAGAAACGGCGTGCAGCTGACCGTTGTCGTCGCGGTAGGCGGCGACTTGGGCCCCTTTGTGTGTGACAAGTTTGCCGTCCCCAGAGTTGACGCTATCGGTGGAATCAAACAGGCCTTTGAAGCGATCGCCCACCCAGTGCGACCCGACATCCAAATTTTGCTGAACTGAGGCCTTGGTGACCAAGGGCGTTGGGCGGGTGGCGTCGTAGAGGTCTGCCCAGGGATTTTTACGACCCAAAATGGCGTCAGACAGCACCATGCCCGCGATCACTGACTTGGTCATGCCCCAGAGGCTAAACCCAGTGGCGACGTAGGTGTGCTGGTGGGTCAGGGTGAGCTTGCCGATGTAGGGCAGCTTGTCGAAGGATTTATAGTCTTGGCTTGACCAGCGGTAAGCGGGTTCGACCCCAAAGTGGTCGCGCAGAAAGTCTTCTAAACGCTGGTAGCGTTCGTCGGTGGCGTCGTCTTGGCCGACTTTGTGGCCCTCACCGCCGACCAACAGCAGCAGTCCACCGTCGTCGCTAGGGGTAGTGCGAATGGAGCGGTAGCCTTCGCCCACACCAATGTACATGCCCTGGGGAGCACGGTTAGCGTCGATGTGACCCCCAACCAGGTAAGACCGCTGAGGATAGCTCTTGGCAAAGAAAAGCCCAATATCGAGAATGGACGGGTTGGTGGCAATGACTACATCCTGAGCGATGACCGTAGGCCCATTTTGGGTGATCACGCGGCCAGGGCCGTCGTCTTTACGGTGTCTACTCGGGTTTGCTCAAAGACGTGGCTGCCGTTACCGGGTAATGTGGCTGCGATCGCCAGCATGAACTTGCGCGGGTGAAACTGCGCCTGGTCGGGCAGCATGATGGCCCCGATTACGGCCAGGGGCAGGTCTACGCTCTCGACAAAGGTAGCGGGGAGACCTAAACCCTGGGCCGCTTCTAATTCATCTTTGATCTGTTCGAGCCCAGCCTGATCGGTGGCGAAGGTATAGTTGGCTTTGCGTTCAAAGTTGCAGTCAATGTTTTCGGCGGCAATTAGTTCGGCTAGCCGGGCGATCGCCGCCTGATTCGACTCGCCATAGAGCCGTGCTTTCTCGGTGCCGTGGTGGGCAATTAGATCGGCATAGATCAGCTGTTGCAGGGCAGATACTTTGGCGGTAGTGTGGCCTGAAGTGCCTTGCCCGATGCGATCGGCTTCAATCAGGGCCACGGTCTTTCCAGCCTGCTTGAGCAGCTTGGCGGTGATCACCCCTGCTAGTCCAGCGCCCACAATAGCCACATCCACCGTCACATCCTGGCTCAGAGCTGGGTAGGTAGAAGGCAATGTCGAATCAATCCAGTAGGAAACATGCCTTCCGTTGCGAGCCATGGCAGAAAACCAGGATTGAGGACATCCCTAATCTTCCTAAACTTCGCTGTTATGCCCCTCATTCTCAGGGCGAGGATCGGACTGTGCCTTTCAACAGACGACTCTGTCCTTTAGCCAAGGCGATCAGAAGCGCATGATGAATAACCCACCGCTAAAACACCTGTCTCAGCTGCCCTAGCAGCCCCCGCAACTGTTCCAGATCGGTCGCGTCTAGGTGGTCAAAGCGCTCTTTGAGGTGAGCAATATGGGCTGGAAATACGTCTTCAAAGACCCGGTTTCCCTCGGGCGTTAGCTGCACAATGACGCTGCGGCGATTGTCTGCGGGGGTCGATCGCTGCACTAGCTGCTTCTGCACCAGGCGATCGACCACCCCGGTCAGAGTGCCCTTGGTAATCAGCGTTTTTTCGCCAATGTCGCCCATGGTCATGCCCTGGGTGTTACCTAGGGTGGCAATGACATCAAACTGGGCGGGGGTCAGGTCAAACTGCCGCACATGGGCAGCAGAGTAGGCCGAAAACGCTTGATAGGCCCGCGCCAGCTCTCGCATCACCGCAAGAAAGGGCTCCTGGGCAGCTTGAGCAGGGGAAGCAGAGGCCATCGGCACAACCCATACAGTTCTAGTTAGATTAATTCTAACCCTGAGCTTCCTCTAGACTGTGATCTGGGCCAAAGTAGTGGGGCACAAAGTTGCCGTGCAGGCCATAGGGCACGTGGTGGGGTAGCTTGAGCCGGGCTACAGGGCCAGCGGTAATATCGCGCCCCTCTAAAATCACCAGGTCAGAGCAGCGGCGCTCGGCGTTATACATCAGCACCAGCGCCCAGCCGTCATCCTCCCCTTGGCCCTGCGGGCGGGGCACAAACAGCGGCTCGCCCATAAACCCGCGCGGGGCAGCGCTCCATAGCTGGGTTTCACCCGTGTGGGTGTCGAGCTTGAGCAGGGCTTGCAGCGGGGCGTTGCCCTCAGACCCATGGGCTGTCCCTATAAATAGATGTCGATAGGGCTGACCCAGGGCGTCGGGGTGCAGGGTCGGGAACTCCACACAGCGGGAAAGCAGGGTGTCGACCTGGGTGGTACCTGCCGCTACATCAACCGTAAAGCGCCAGAGCTGCCCAGCTGGAACATGGTCAAAGTCAACCTCGAGGTAGTCGCTGCCGTCTAGAGACGGGAAATTTTCGTAGCAAATGGAGTCGATAATCACCTGGCCGTCTTGTTCAAAAGCATTGGCATGGTGAAACACAAAGCAGGGGTCGGTCTCTATCACCTGCATGGGGTCGCCGTTGCGGGGCACCAGCAGAATTTTGGTGGGCTGCTTGGGGTTGAAGTTAATGCATTCTGCCGCCCCTTTGAACCCTAGCAAGAAGGGCAGTGGCCCAAAGCTCACCGGGTTTTGGAAGAAGATGGCGTAGCTGGGGGTAAGGGCAAAGTCATGGATGAAAGCGAAGCCAGGAATGCTGTGGCTGTGCTGACTGAGGGCATTGCCTTGGGCGTCGAGTTCGTAGAGGGTAATGGTGCTGGAAAGGCCGGTTTTAACCGAGAAACCCACCAGCCGCTGGTCACCGTGGTGGCCAGGGTCAAGTTTAGGATGGGCCGTGAAGGAACCACCGGGGGCAATCAAGCCGTTCAGGTAGTCCAACCCCAGGGTGTCGAGGGTGGAGGGATCCAACCGGTGGGGTTCGGCGGCTTCCCACAGGGCCAGCAGCTTGTCGGCCCAGTAGACAATATTGGTGTTGGCGATGTTTTTGAGCTGGAGGTCAAAGGCGTTGGCCAAGGGGCCACCGGGCTTTTGGGTGCCAAAAACGCCTCTATATAACGGTTTTTCTGCCTGCTGCTCGGCTACGTAGCCCGCCGTGCGCACAAAGCGGTTGCGAAAGTATGCCCGTCCGCTCTGAATGGCGATGCTGCTGATCATGCCGTCGCCATCAAAGGGGTGCTTGACCGGGTGGCCGTGGACATCGAGCAAGCCAGGACCGTTGCGAAACAGAGTGCCCTCTAAATCGGCGGGGATGGTGCCCTCAATGTCGTCAATCCAGTAGCTGTATTCGTGGGGTTGGGAGCGGTAGCCGCTGCCCCAGTCTTCGATGGAGAAAGTAGCAGCGGTGGGACGGGGTTGGGTCGCAGTCATGATGGGGTAATTAAAGAGGTGAGGGAGATGGGGAAGGCAAGGGAGATGGGGAGAAAACCGTGGGTTGCATCCGCGAAGTGATGCAACCGTTTCCATTGGTCACTCTCGCTCGCCTACGGTTACTGGGTGCTCGGTTACATGGGTTGAGAATAAACTGGTTGAACCTATGGGCGTATCTGCCGGGGGAAGACTTTCGGTATGTTCTTCGGTGCGATCGCCAACTCCCTGGGATGAGGTGTTGGGCAGTAAAAATAGCAGGGGCAGGGGCAGCAGCGTAGTGAGATTGGTGATCAGCACCAGTTCCCAAAGGTTGTCGAAGTTGGTTTCTGTGACGCTAAGCCAGTGGGTCAGCACTGCTCCCAATTCGTGGGAGAGCAGCCCAGCTAGGTTGACCACCGACATCAGCAGCGCAAACAGGGTGGCCTCTACACCGGGCGGGCAGAGCCGCGCCGAGAGCACCAACACCGGCATGAAGGCAATTTCGCCCATCACGGTGAGCACTAAACTGTCGCCGAGGCTAAACCACTCGTCGCCAATGCCCAAGTTGCGGTTGGCGTGGGTAACCAGCAGTAGCATGCTCATGCCGAGCACGCTAGAAAGCACCGTAGACCAGGCAAAAATGGTGCGAAAGGGCACCGTGCGCAAAAACCGCTGAAAGACCCAGATGCCGAGGAGGGCGGCCAGACTGGTGACCAACCGCACCCGGCCCAAAAACTCGGGCTGAAAGCCTAAATCGTTGGTCGTGAAGAAAAAGAAGGCGGCATCGGCGGTGGGGGTGGCCTGCCACAGGAATAAGAATAGAGCGGGCATCCAGATCGCCCGCTGGCGAACGGCCTGCCAGAGCTGTTTGACCTGGTTGCCCACAACCGCCCAGCTAGGAGAATCGACCGGGTCTTCGATGATGAGCACCGCGACTAGCGACACAATCAGCGGAAAGGTGGCGGTAATGCCAAATACAGCGCGGGTGCTGATGTGCTGAAGCAGCGCGCCGCCCAAATAAGCGGTGAGAACACCCCCTACCGCCGAGGTGCCCCAGGCGAGGGATTGCAGCGTGCCAGCGTTGCCGAGGGATTCGCTCCGCGCCCGCTCTACCACGAGAGAATCCACAATTACGTCGCTAACGGCAACGGAGAGGGAACTGAGGGTAATGGCTGCGATCGCAGCCCATCCCGTCTGCACCACTGTAGCTAGCGCTAGCCAAGCTCCCGCACCTAACAGCCCAGAAAGGATGAGGTAGGGCCGCCGTCGGTAGCCGAAGATCGGCAGTCCATCCGATAGCAGGCCAAATACGGGCTTGATCGTCCAAGGCAGGGTGGCGATACCGCTGAGGGCAGCTACCTCGGCAGGGGTCAGGCCCAGGTCGTCTTTGAGAAAAAAGCTCACCGCTAGCCGCGCTAGGCCCAAGATGCCCTGTACGAAGTACACCAGCAAAATGGCGGCCAGTTCTGAGGTTAGGGGCTGACCCAGCAGGAGGCGCTGCTCCACAAAACCTTTGATGCCGCTAGAAGTGGGGGAAGAAGCCGTCATGAATAAATCAGTCTTGCTAAATAATCGTGCTGAAATTTGTTAAGAAATGTCAATGGTTTTTCCCATGATAACCCGCTGGTTGCGGGTGGGTAGGGCGGTGACCGTTCTCAGTGGGTCCAGCGATGGGGCAAAAACCCGGCACAGCAGCAGCTCGAACGGAGGCCTGATATGACTTGCCAAAACCTTCGGCATGAACCTTTTGGTTAGAAGATAAACGGCACAGATGAGACAACAGAGAAAACTTCGTCGAGTGATTTTGGGGAAAGTTGCCGGGCATAGGCTGTGAGGTCTGACCTAGCCCATGCTGTCGGTAGGTTCGCAGCGTCTAGCGAACACGGCTATTTCGAGCGATTAAAGTAGCTGACTTTTCGCCATATTTGGGGATTTAGAGCCAATATTTGCCTTTAACTGCCGCTGGCCCTCGACCATTGACTCCCCTGACGAATGCTGCAATAGTTGAGCGTAATTCTCGGGTACGCACCAATCTGGGTCGATCAACGGGTTTTGCGAGACAGCATCTGCCTGTTGTGCCTATGGACTTGGTACATTTGCCTAGCCTCCCGTTCTTTGCCTCCCCCGCCAAACGATGCAGTATTCAGTCAAGCTTCTCGTTGCCGCACTGTTTGTCCTGAGCCCAGCCGCCCATCCCGAGCTGAGGAACTTTGCCCTAGCCCAGGTGGCCCAGAGCCCGGCTTTTTCGCTGCCCGAAACCGTGCCCTCCGGAACTACCCTCTCGATTCAGAGTTCCCCAAACTTGGGCTTTGCGGCTGATGCCCTCAAGCAGGAGTTTGAGGCGGCCTACGACGGCACTGAAGTGGGCGTGGAGTTGACCAACAGCGATGGGGCGATCGCGGCGTTGATTGACGGTGACACTGACCTGGCGGCGATCGGGCGTCCCCTGACAGAGGAAGAGCAGGCGCAAGACTTAAATACGGTCGCTTTAGAGCGAGCCAAAATTGCCGTTATTATTGGCCCCGACAACCCCTTCGACGGCAGCCTTACGTTTGAGCAATTTGCCGGCATGTTTCGCGGTGAAGTTACCGACTGGGCTGAAGTCGGGGGAGAGCCTGGTCCAATTCGCTTTGTCGATCGGCCTGAAGACAGCGACACTCGCCGCTCGCTGAGCCAGTACGATGTTTTTCGCGGCGCTTCGTTTGCAGCTGGCCCTACTACCGACACGGTCGCTGAAGATGACACGGCAGCGGTGATTCAGGCGTTGAACGACGACGGCATTAGCTATGCGATCGCGCCCCACGTCACCGATCAGCCGGCGGTCAAAATCGTGCCCATGCACCAGACCCTACCCGACGACCCCCGCTATCCCTATTCGCAACCCCGCTCCTTTGTTTATAAAGGTGAACCTAGCCCCGCAGTAGCCGCTTTTTTGGGCTACGCCACCTCCTCAGCAGGTCTAGCAGCCCTAACGGCGGCTCAGGTCGCTGAGGTGGGAAACGTGGCGGCAGGGGTAACCGCCCCAGGCACCCCTGCTGCCGAAGAAACTCCAGCGGCGGCTCCTGACCCTGGTGAGACAGACCCCGCTGCTGAGGCACCAGCCGAAACGCCCCCGGTAGCCGACAACAACGCTGGCTTTCCCTGGTGGTGGCTACTGCTGCCTTTGGTTCTGGGTGGCTTAGCCTGGGCGATCGGTCGCAGCAGACGCGGTTTGGCTCCAGGCCCTGGCACCCCTGTGGTTGCTCCTCCCACTGCTGAACACCCCCTCCCAACTCCGGTTGAACCTCCCGTTGTGCCTCCCCCGGTTGAGCCGGTTGTGGTGCCGCCCGTCGTAGTAGATGAGCCTATAGCCGCCGCTGTGCCAGAAGCGCCTGCGCCAGTTGCAGTAGATGAACTTGGTCCAGTAGATGAACTTATTCCAGTAGATGAGCCTATAGCCGCCGCTGTGCCAGAAGCGCCCGCGCCAGTTGTGGCTCCCCCTGAATCAGTCCCGGTCGTACCGCCTGCACCTGAAGTCGTGCCGCCCGCACCTGAACCTGAAATTGTCACTGTAGATGAAGTGCCCTCTGATCCCGAACCGGCAATAGTTCCCCCGGAACCTGAACCGGCCGTGCCCGCTGCTGTTCCCATAACGCTGGGGCTTGCAGGCTTGGCTGTTGGGGCCGCCGTGTCAGAAGCGCCCGCGCCGGTTGTTGATCCTCCCGAGCCTGATCCGGTCGTGCCACCTGAACCTGAAATTGTCACTGTAGATGAGGTGCCCCCGACCTCCGAACCAGCAATAGTTCCTCCAGAGCCTGAACCGGTCGCTGTGGATGAAGTGCCCTCTGCCCCCGAACCGATAGTAGCCCCGGAGCCTGAACCAGCCGTGCCCGCTGCTGTTCCCATGACGCTGGGGCTTGCAGGCTTGGCTGCTGGGGCCGCAGCATCGTTGGCCAGCACCGAAGATCAGTCTGCCGTTGAGGTCAGCAAATATAACGTGATTGGTCGGCCCACTGAAGGCGAGTTGGATCTGTCTACTATTGATGACGGTCTGCCGCCCCTGCCCGATGGCTATGGCGAAAGCCGCATCGTGCTAATGCCCCGCGACCCCCAATGGGCCTACGCCTACTGGGATACGCCCAATATTCGCAAAGAAGAGCTGCGCCGTCAGGGGGGAGAACATCTGGCCCTGCGGTTGTATGACGTAACCGGCATCAATTTGGACAGCCAGGCTCCCCACAGCCTGCAACAGGTGAGCTGCGACGAGCTGGCTCGCGAGTGGTACATGCAGATTCCGGTGAGCGATCGCGACTACCAGGTCGAGATTGGCTACCTGACGGGCGATGGCCACTGGCTGGTGCTGGCCCGCTCTAACACCATTCGGGTGCCTCCCGTTTACCCCTCCGACTGGACGGAAGAACATTTTCTCACCGTCATCTGGGACGAAAACCTGCGCGGCAAGACCATCATGACCCTGGTCGACCCCCGCGTTAAGAGGGCCGATGCCAGCGGGCTACACGAACAACTCTATGCCTTGGCCCAAGGCGGTGAAGCTCTGCGCGTTGATGGCTCTCTGTTTGGCTCAATGCAGCATGTAGCTGGGTCTATGGCACCGCCTATTAGCTCCTTCATCTTCCCCTCGGGGGCGGGTCTGGGAGCGGCAGGCATAGGGCTTGGTCCCACGATGTCTGGTGTATCTGGCTTCACCCTCTCTGGCTTCCCTGGGCCAACCGCAGAATTTCCTGGCCTGACAATGTCGGGCATTGGCAGTCTCTCCATGTCTGGGATTGCTGGTCTGACCATGTCCGGGGCAGGCTTTTCGGCTTCTGCGCCGCCCATTCGGCCGCGCCAGTTTTGGCTAGTGGCCGATGCTGAACTAATTGTCTATGGCGCTACGGAACCCGATGCCACCGTAACCATCGCGGGTAACCCCATCAAACTCAACGACGACGGCACCTTCCGCTTCCAGATTTCCTTCCAGGATGGCACCCTTGAATACCCAATCATGGCAGTGGCGGCAGATGGGGAACAGAACCGCAACATTCACATGACCTTTGAGCGCCAAACCCTCGATCGCAAAACCAATACAAAAGACGAAGCCCAGGAAGAGTGGCCAAATTCATAGTTTTGGGGTGAATCTAGGAGTGGATGCTGAAGCGGGGTATAGGGTGTGAGGTCTAGGGTTTATAGCTGCCTCTTAAACCCTACACCCTATACCTTGCACCCTCTAAAGCACCCGTCCGGAAGCGCTGCGGGGCAGGTATTGGCCCATGCCCGATCGCCCCAGCCACTCGTCTCCATCGACAATGCACTGGCCCCGCAGAAAGACCTTTTTGACTTTGCCCGTCACCTCGCGCCCCTCAAACAGCGAGTAGTCCACCAGCGAATGGTGGGTGCTGGCGCTGAGGGTGTGGGTTTCGCTGGGGTCAAACAGCACTAGGTCGGCGTCGCTGCCGACGGCGATCGTGCCCTTCTGGGGAAATAGGCCAAACATTTTGGCTGGGGCGGTGGCGGTGAGCTGCACAAAGCGGTTGAGGTTGATGCGTCCAGCTCTCACTCCACCGTCGTAGAGCAGCGTCAGGCGCAGTTCTACTCCAGGGGCACCGTTGGGGATGCGGTTGAAATTGTCTTCACCGAATTGCTTTGACTTCAGAATCCCGAGCGGATTCTCGTTCATGCAGAAGGGGCAGTGGTCGGTGGCTACCAACTGGAGATCGTCGAACTGAAGCCCTCGCCACAGGGCATGCTGGCAGTCGTGATTTCTTAAGGGCGGAGTCATCACGTACTTAGCGGCTTCAAAGCCGGGGGCATCGTACTCCGACTCATCGAGAAATAGGTAGTGGGGGCAGGTTTCGGCAAAAGCGTGGATGCCGCGATCGCGCGCCTCCACTACCGCCTCCAATGCTTCCTTTGCCGATAGGTGCACAATGTACACCGGCACCTCCGCCAGCTCCGCAATGCGAATCACCCGATGGGCGGCTTCCCCTTCCATCAGGCTGGGGCGAGTGAGCTGGTGATACTTGGGAGAGGTGTTGCCCTGCTCCAGCGCCTCTTCGATCAGCGCTTGAATAACGACGCCATTCTCAGCGTGGAGGTTGACCATGCCGCCGTGATCGCCCGTGCGGCGCATGGTTCTAAAGATATCGGCGTCGTCGACCATCAGCACGCCGGGGTAGGCCATGTAGAGCTTAAAGCTAGACACCCCATCCTGGTTGATCAGGTCGGGTAGCTCTGCTAAGGAGCCGGGGTTGATGTCGGTGAGAATGACGTGAAAGGCGTAGTCAACGCAGCACTGAGGCTCAGCCGCCGCCAAGCGTCTATCCAAGGCCGCCTTGGGGCTGTCGTTGTGGAACTGTTGAGCGAAGTCAATGATGGTGGTGGTACCGCCAAAGGCGGCCGAGCGAGTGCCCGTTTCAAAGGTGTCGCAGGTGTAGACATCGTTGCCCATGGGGGTTTCCATGTGCACATGGGCGTCGATGCCGCCCGGTAAGACTAACAGCCCAGTGGCATCGTGGCATTCAACATTCTCCACTGAGAGCTGGCGGCCAATGGCCTCAATGCGGCCATCTTGGATGAGGATGTCACCCTGGTAGTCGTCTACCGCCGTGACAATGCGACCACCCTGAATCAATACCGATGTCATAGCAAGCCTTTGCAGCGAAACGGCTGGCCGATTGGCCTGACTGCTCATCCCCCCTGGGGGGAGCGCAGCGTTGCTATGACTATAGTGAGTGACCTAACGCTTGCCCATTAAATAAATGTGCAGTTGTAGGGGGAAGGTTCAAGGTTCAGGGCTTAGGGTACGAGGAGCCGCCTCAAACCTTACACCTTGCACCATAAACCCCGACCCTAGTTGCGATAGTGCAGCTCTTCAAGCCAGGTGCGGAGCTCGTCCGCCGAAGCGTGGTCGATCGCCATCTGGGTAATGGGGTCGTAGGCATTCCACAGAGTTTGATCAGAGGCATCGCTGGCTTTCCATACACGGGGTTCAGTGGTGGCTTCGAGATGAGACAGCAGATTTTGCCAGAGGGCACCGAGTTGGGCAACCAGGCCAGTGGTGTTGCTAGAGTTGTTGATTGGCCAGTAGCTGCTATTCACAGGTAGATCTCCTTTAGGGTTGCGTGAGGGCTTTTCACCCACAACCTAAGAATAGATTTCTGTATCTAAAATTACAAAAGCTTTCTGTCATGGTAGACATGAGTAACTTTCATGCCCGATTCGCGGAGCGTTCGGGCTCCGACTCGGAACGAGTATCCGTTCCGGAATCGCTTGTCAAAGCAACACTATGCTTCCTATGTAGAATTGTCAAAAGCTGTTAGTTTCAAAAAACAGTAGCGTATTATACAAATATCAAGATAAATCGTTCATCTCCCCCTGATTTTTGCCGGGTGCATTCCCCCTCAGGCACCCCAGTTAGGAGACGGAAGTAGGGACACTCCCGAAGGAACGCGCCTCACTACGCATCGCTTCTAGGAGGCGACATTATGAAACTCACCTATCGCGGCAACAGCTACGACGCTCTATCTCAGCCTGCACCCAAAATGGGCCAAACCATCGACACCGGCAACTATCGGGGTGCTCCAATTGTGTTTGAGGCTTTGGCCGAACTGCCTGCTCAGCCCGCTGCTGATTTGACCTGGCGTGGCGTGCCCCATCGCACGGGTATTGCTGCTCCAGTGGCTGCGCTCGCCCCAGTAGCCATCGCTGCAGAGCTGCCGGCTGTTGCCGCTAGCCTCGTTTCCCATGCGGTGGAATCTGAAGCTACGCCCATCAACATCTCTGACCTGGCCCGCAACCTGTTTATTCGCCGGCACCAGCGCAGTCGTCGCCGCGAACAGGGCATGATGGTTCGCCTAGCGGCTGAGGTCGGCATCTCTATAGAAGACGCGGCTCACTACGAAAGCCACATTCAAGGCAAAATGCCCCACGATTTCTCCGGCTACGATCGCGGCTCAGCTGCCATGAGCTAGCTTCAAGACGATACGGCAGATGGCCCGGCGCTCTGGCACCCCGGGCCATTTTTTTGTGCGAGGGCGGCGATCGCGGCCCACTCTTGCTCGGTTAAAGGTTGGGGAATGAGCTGGCAATTAAACCAGTCCTCAGCCGCCTGGGTCAGCGACTCAATTATTTTGGAGATGGTTAACCCCTGTCGTACAGCCAACTGAGCCTGATTTGCTGGCGGTGCTGGCGTTTGAAACACCTGCTGCCACAGCTCAGCATCGGTCATCAGTCCCATCGATCCGTGCTGGAGCAAGCAGGAACCGCGCCGCAGTTGGGCGCTGCCGATAACTTTATGGCCTTGAACATCGACCAGGTCGGCACTGGTGGCCAGGGCAAAGCAGTTGTGCGAACGTCCATAGTCTCGACTGGGCTGCCCAAACGCGAGGGATACCCCCAGCTTTGCCCAGCCTGCAATTAAGAACTGACACAGAAACCGATAGGCCTGGTCGCGGCTGCCAGCAATATTTGAAGTCACTAAGCCATAGGTCAAATCGCCCTGGTGTAGCACCCCACGCCCGCCAGTCGGTCGCTGCACCAGATCCACCGGCTGCCCCTGCCAGGCAAGATCTTGCCAGTGGTCGGGCATCTGCCGCCGCTGGCTTGCCCCCAGAGAAATTGCCGCCGGATTCCAGGTGTAAAACCGCAGGGTGGGCGGATGGCCATGGTGCTGATGCTGATCGAGCAGCCAGGTATCGATCGCCATCTGCACCGCACCGGGGGCATCCAGCAGCGGAATCAGCCGCCAGGTCACCTGACTCAAGGCGCTTCCCCGGCGTGGTAAGAGCTGCGCACCAATGGGCCAGAACGCACGTGCTCAAAGCCGAGTTCTTGGGCGATTTCTCCTAACCGTGTGAATTCTTCAGGAGTCCAATAGCGATCGACGGGGCGGTGATCGAGCGAGGGGCGCATGTACTGGCCGATGGTGATGCGATCGCACCCTACCCGGCGCAAATCCTGCATGGCCTCAATCAGTTCTGCCTCGGTTTCCCCATGGCCCACCATCAAACCCGATTTAGTCGACATGCTGGGGTCGAACGCTTTGACTAGGGATAGGACGCGGAGGGAGCGATCGTACTTGGCCCCGCGCCGCACTGGGTCTTGCAGTCGCCGTACGGTTTCGAGGTTGTGGTTGTAGCAGGCGGGCTTGGCTGCCACTACGGTCTGAACGCGATCGGCCTGCCCCGCCTCACGGGTCGGCCCACCCCAAAAGTCAGGAGTCAATACTTCGATTTCAGTCCCCGAATTCTCCTGGCGAATGGCGTGCATCACGGTGGCGAACCAGCTGGCCCCGTGGTCGGGCAGGTCATCCCGCGCTACCGAAGTCAGCACCACGTAGCGCAGGCTCAGCAGGCGCACAGATTCTGCTACTTTCTCGGGTTCGTGGGGGTCGAGGGTCATGGGCGCATGACCCTTTTCCACCTGGCAAAACGAGCAGGCGCGGGTGCACACCGCCCCCATCAGCAAAAAGGTAGCGGTGCGGTTGGCGTAGCATTCCCCCCGGTTGGGGCAGCGGCCCTCTTCGCAAATGGTGTGAATCTGCCGTTCTTTGACAATCCGCTGCACCGCCGAAATCTCGCTGGCGTTGCCGATGGGGCGACGCAGCCAGTCGGGCATGCGCTCCAGCTCAGCTCTGAGCTGCTGCCGTGAGTTGGTTGTAGAAGTCATGAGCCACCGTAGGGTGGGCACTGCCCACCAAATGCTTTGCCGCCAGCAGGATTAAATCACCCTACAAGCTTAGGGCAAACGACCGTTTGCCCCTACTGAATTCTATCGCGGGTGATTTCTACCGCCACCTGGCCGGTGTAGTCGGGGATGGGTGGGGTGAGCTTGGTGACTTTGACCGTGACTCGTTGTAATCGTGAATCAGAGTCGAGCGCTAGGGTGGCGATCGCCCCCGCCAGACGCTCAATCAGCGCAAACTTTGCTTCGCGAATGATTTGCTGAGTACCGTTGATCACGGTGCGGTAGTCGTGGGTGTCGGCGAGGCGATCGCTCTGGGTGGCCTCAGCCAAATCCAAATACACGGTGAGGTCGGCCTGAAACCACTGGCCCAGCACGTTCTCTTCGGGCAGCGCCCCCGTGTAGCCGTAGGCGCGAATATTGTTTAAGTGAATGGCATCCATAAAACACGAGATTTTTGATTGATAGATTGGTAAATGAACACTGTCTCAGCTCCGTCCCTGGATATTTGGTGCAACACGCCAACTAAAACCCCCCTTATTTAGGAAGGACAGAGGAGATCTCTGGGGAGACCGTTAACCGCTGCCCTCCCCAACTCGGGGGGCGGGAGATTTGGAGATGTGTCTTACCGAACGGCGTTGAGCTACTTGAGCCAACCTTTGAGGCGAGCGGCCACTTGGGGCCGCCGCAGCTTGCGCATGGCTTTGGTTTGAATCTGGCGCACCCGCTCCCGAGAGAGGTTAAAGATGCCGCCCACCTCTTCTAGAGTGTGGGTCTCGCCAGTGGCCAGCCCATAGCGCAGCGTAATAATATCTTTTTCGCGTTCAGTCAGCACCTCGCCCAGCACGCTGGTAATTTCCTGGCGCATCATATTTTCGCTAATTTTAGACTCCGGTGTTTGGGTGCTGCTGTCTTCGAGCAGTTCCATCAGTTCGGTGTCTTCGCCTTTGCCAACGCGGTGGTTTAAGGAGAGCGATCGTCGCCGCACCTGCTGCAAATTTCTCAGTTGATCAACCGTCACATCGAGGGCATCGGCCAGTTCTTGTTCGCTGGGGTTGCGCTGCAAATCGCGCCGCAGATCGCGGTGAGCTTTCTTAAGCTTGTTCAACTTCTCCACAATGTGGATCGGCAGGCGAATCGTGCGGGCATCGTTGGCAATGGTACGAGTAATGCCCTGGCGAATCCACCAGTAAGCGTAGGTGGAAAATTTGTAGCCCTTATCGGGATCAAATTTTTCGGTGGCTCGGTTTAATCCCAGTGCTCCTTCTTGAATTAAATCGAGAAAAGGCACTCCTCGGTTTAAATAGCGCTTGGCGATCGACACCACCAACCGCAGGTTAGAGCGAATCATTCTTCGCTTGGCAGTTCTGCCTTCGTGGAGCTTTTGGGTGAACTCCGCCTCGCTGATCTTTAGTTTCTCAACTAGTTCTTGGCGGTTGGGTTTACGACCCAACTCTTTTTGTAGTTTTTCACTGGCGGCTTCGACCTTAGATAAGAAGCGTACCTGCCGGGCAAGCTCAATTTCTTCACTCGGCTTTAGCAGCGGGTAGCGCGCCATTTCTTTAAAGAAAGCCCCAACGGCATCGTCGGTAATGGTTTTGCTGTAGCCCGACAGCCCCATCTCTGACATGGCCTCTGACTGAGAAAATTTTGCCAGGACCTCCCGATCTTCGTCCCAGGCCGTAAGGTCTGGGGTGAGTTGGCTATCAGCGGCAGACACCTTTTCTGCCACCCGATTTAAGTCGGTGTCAAACCCATCTATGGGTTCATCGGCCCAAGCAATAGAACTGTCTCTGTCGGAGTTATATGTAGTAGCCATGGGGTAAATAAAACTGTATACCTACGGGTCGAAGCATGCAGATTGAAGGCATGTATTTTCGGGTTGCCCTGCCGATGACAACCCCTGACAAAACGCTTGATCCCGGAACTGGATCTTTAGACTTATTTTGTGAGTCCACAATACGGATTATTTTGTGAATTCCCAGGCAATGTAACATTTCTTTGGCAACTTGCGTAGTGTAACAGCCAATCCAAAAAATGAACCGAAAATTTAAGAGCAACCTCAAGTATTTTTTGCTATCCTCGGACACTTTGCCTTGCTATTGATTGCCGTCTAGAGATGGAAGCAGGCATCCAGGGTCGGGGTAGATTGCTGTTGACCTGGGTTTAGAGATCTATATTTTTTCTTCTATATAGTTTGGCTTTGTTTTCCACAGCCTGTGGAAAACTTTCCACAGGCTATATTCTGTGAAAAACTAACGGGCTTGAGTGTTTAAACTTAATTGGAGTCTGGCTGAAGATTGTTATCTACAGAGACGCTAATCAATGCCAACCGGGATTAGGAACGAACACTGGTAAGCGCTGAGGCTACTTATGCTGTCGACATTCTTAGATGGTGGATTGCGTCTGCCATTGCTGTTGCCTCAAGCCGCGCAGTCACACCCCAAAATGAGATGTCGCTGATCGGTAGAAAGGTTATCAACAGGCTTCAGTCAGCTGGCCAGACAACCTCTTACACTGGCAGAGGTAGTGTGCGGTGTAAAACACGTGGGCCTTGGTGAGAGTGGACCCCAGCCTCAGTGGGTCAACGTTTTGGTGGACTATGGCGGCCAGCCCGCAGAATATACCTATGCGGTGCCTGCTTCGTTAGAGGTGCAGGTGGGTGACATCTTAACGGTGCCCTTTCGTCAGCAAAGCCTTGGCGCGATCGCCCTTTCCCTTTCCCCAACTCCTCCAGTCAACTTGGTGGCTCACCAGATTAGAGCTGTAGAGGGCATTGTTGAACAGCGGTTTTTTGCTCCGCCCTACTGGGTGTTGTTACAGCGGGTGGCCCACTACTACCAAGTGCCGCTGATGCAGGTACTCAAGACGGCGCTGCCGCCGGGGCTGCTAGCCAAATCCCAGCGGCGGCTGCGGTTGCGGCGCGATCGCCTGCCCCAGATCCCCTTAGCGCCAGGGCTGAAGGAGCTAGTGGAGGATCTCCAGCGATCGTCCACAGGAGACTACACCTGGCCCTATCTACAAAAACGCGGCCATAGCTATCGCACCTTGCAACAGCTGATTCAGCTGGGTTGGGCCGAGTCTTACCTATCACCGCCTCAGCCGCCCCAGGCCAAGCGCCGCCAGGCGGTAACCCTGGTGGGTGGCGGCACCCGACCCCCCGATCTGACACCCCGTCAGCAAGAGATCATTGCTACCCTGCGCCGCCAAGGTGGCGATCTGTGGCTCAGCGATGCCCTACAGCTGTGCCAAACCACCAGTCCTACTCTGAAGCGATTGGCGCAGTCGGGCTGCTTGGTGATCGAGCCGCGCGAGCAACTGCGGACTGAAACCGGGCCAGCGCTGCTGCCTGACCAGCCCAAGCCCCTTACCCACTACCAGGCTCAGGTGCTCGCTCCTATTAATAAGAGTCAGCAGGGGAGCCAGTTTTTGCTGCACGGGGTAACGGGGTCAGGGAAGACCGAGGTGTATTTGCAGGCGATCGCCCCTCGCCTCGCCGCTGGGCAGTCGGCCCTGGTGCTGGTGCCCGAAATTGGCCTCACCCCCCAGCTTACCGATCGCTTTCGCCGTCGCTTTGGCGATCAGGTGTGGGTCTACCACAGCAACTTGGGCGATGGCGAACGCTACGACACCTGGCGGCAGAGTCTCAGGCCGTCTAAACCGCTAGTGATTGTCGGCACCCGTTCTGCCATCTTTATGCCCCTGCCCAACCTAGGCCTGATCATTCTCGACGAAGAGCACGACAGCAGCTACAAGCAAGACGTGGCCCCCTGCTACCACGCCCGCACCGTCGCCCGCTGGCGGGCTGAGTTAGAAAATTGCCCCTTGGTGCTCGGTTCCGCTACGCCTTCCCTCGATACCTGGGTGCAGTGTCAGGGGTTGGGCGAGGAGATGCTAGACGCAGCGATGCCAATAGATCGGGAAATGGCCGTATCCCAAACGAAGACGCTAGATGACCGCCAAATCCCGACCTTGACAGGCGTTGAAACTTCGATTGCCTCCAGCCTTGGGGGGCTTGGGAAGCACCCTGCCTTAGCATCCAGTCAGGCTATCCGCGCCGCTAACTCTCGACCAAAAGAATCCCTACCCTGGACGTACCTTTCGCTGCCAGAGCGGGTGCAGGCCCAGCCGCTGCCCGCCGTAAACGTCGTGGATATGCGCGACGAGCTGCAAGACGGCAACCGCAGCATTCTCAGCCGATCGCTGCAAACCGCCCTGACCCAGATGAAAACCGAGGGCAACCAGGGATTATTGTTCATCCATCGGCGGGGGCACAGCAGCTTTGTGTCGTGCCGCAGCTGTGGCCATGTGATGATGTGCCCCCACTGCGATGTGTCGCTGTCGTACCACCAGCCTGGGGCAAATAGCGCCATGACCTTGCGCTGCCACTATTGCAACTACAGTCAAGGCCATCCCAAACACTGCCCGGCCTGTAGCTCACCCTACCTCAAGCACTTTGGCAGCGGCACCCAGCGAGTAGTTAATGCCCTGGCCGAAACCTTTCCAGAGCTTAGCTGCATTCGCTTTGACAGCGACACGACTCGCACTAAAGGGTCTCACCGCGCGCTGCTCACCCGTTTTGCCGAAGGCGAAGCCGACCTGCTGGTGGGCACTCAGATGCTGACAAAGGGCATCGATCTGCCCCAGGTTACCCTAGTCGGCATCATCGCCGCCGACGGACTCCTATATATGAATGATTACTGGGCCAGCGAGCGGGCGCTGCAAATGCTGATTCAGGTGGCGGGGCGGGCGGGGCGGGGCACCCAGCCAGGGCAGGTATTTTTGCAGACCTATACCCCCGACCATCCGGTGGTGGAAGCGGTCACCCGCCATGCCTACGAAGGGTTTATCGCCGCTGAGTGGGCGCAGAGACAGCTGTTGCAGTACCCACCCGCTGGGCAAATGGTGCTGCTGCGGCTCAGCAGTACTGACCCTGATGCGGTGCAGCAAACGGCTGAAATCCTATCTCAGCATGTGACTCAGCTGTTAGCCGGGTCGTCTTATCAACTGCTGGGGCCAGCGCCAGCACCAATTCCGCGCGTGGCCCGCCGCTACCGTTGGCACCTAGTCGTTAAAGGCCCTCTGGATGAGCCTTTGCCCAACCTACAAGGTCTGAGACAGTACTGCCCAGCCCAGGTGAGCCTCACTATTGATGTCGATCCGCTAAATTTGGCTTAAATTTAGTCTTTCAAGGATCCAAGAGACTATTTTCTGTGGGGAATATTGTTAGCATTGCTAACCCCTGTAACGACGGGTAAAGATCCATCAAACGCCTTTGCAGACCCCTTGGGCTGTGATAGTTTAGATATATCGAAAACAACTGAATACCCCGCAAGCCTAACTCGGTTAACAGCCTTTACGAGCTGGTGCTTTAGTTAGTAACAAACTAAAATTCGCTTGAAACAATCTTTTTAGAGGTGGTCATTTTTGACCTTAACCTACCCTAACTGCCGGTCAGGCAATGGATTGTGAAAAGCAACTGTAGTTTAGCGAGATTGCCCGTTCTGTTGATTTTTTGTCCGTTCTTGAGGTGTTTAACTCAGTTAAGCAGCTTATTCCAGCCACGGCAGCCCCAAAGCTTGTCTGGCCCACATAATGTAAAAGACTTAACGGAGAGTGGCCAAGATGGTCACTCTTCAGTTTTTTAAAGGGTATTGCTGCGATCGCCCTACTCCTCAGACCTTTCAGCAATCAAAAGAACAGCGTTAGGTACAGTTTTTGCCGCAAAATTTTCCTGTCTCGCCATCATCAATGGGTTTATGGGAACAGGTCACCAGGTTTGGTTAGCTTTAATAATTGGCAATAGCCGTTGGCATTGGGGTGCCTTTGAAAGCAATGCTGACCCCCAGGGCGAGGGTCACCAGCGCTGGTTGGGTTCATGGCACACCGTTCACCTATCAGCAGCCCAGGTGAATACACTCTATCAAGGTCACTTTGCGCTCTCAGCTTGGCAGCAGTTGGGGGTTGAAACCGACCTTCCCTCCAACGCAGAGAACGGGAGCAAGTGGTTGGGGGAGCATCCAGAAATTTGGCTGGCGTCCGTCGTCGATGCCCCGCTAACCTGGCTGGCAGCTTATCCCAACGTTCACTCAATCAAAACTGAACAGGTGCCGCTACAAAACACCTACGCCACTCTGGGGGTAGATCGCGCCCTAGCTTTGGTAGGGGGAGCGGATGTCTGGGGCTGGCCAGTTCTGGTGATCGACTGCGGTACTGCCCTGACGTTTACCGCTGGAGTCAATCAAGGTCTGATAGGTGGAGCAATTTTGCCGGGGCTGCGATCGCAATTTCGCGCCCTCCACACCCACACCGATCGGCTGCCAGCACTAGAGTTTAACCCCGAGATCTGGCCCCAGCGCTGGGCGACCAATACGGCTGAGGCGATCGCCAGCGGCATTTTGCACACCCAGCTAGCGGGAATTCGCGATTTTATTCAGGCTTGGCAGACTGATTGGCCCCAGGGGGCGATCGTGCTGACGGGGGGAGATAGCTCGGCTGTCTATCACGCCATGAAAAAGCAGACCCCATCCCTAACCCAGCAAGTCAGGGTAGACCCAGACCTGGGATTTTGGGGGTTGAGGGTCTGCCGTCAGCAGCTCCAGCGTTTGGAGACGCTATAGACCGCGAATGCGATTGCGGTAGGCATTGGCATCGGTGCCCACACCATTGTTGGGGTAGGTACCAGCGCTGTTCATACTTTGCAGGTTGCTTACCCGGTTGCCGGGGTTGGGGTGGGAACTCAAAAACTCAGCCGAAGACCTACCCTCTAGCTTTTGCATAAAGGTGATAAAACCCCTAGTGTCGTAGCCCGCTCGGCCCAGGTTGTTAAACCCACGGCGATCGGCGTCGTACTCAGCCTCGCGGCTGTTGGGCAGCTGTAGGGCAAGCTGTACCCCAATGTTCACCAAGGCATCTTGGCGCACCTCTAGGGCACCGGCCACACCACTGGCCAGTGCCTGCTGGCGCATCTGGCTAATGGCGTGGCGACCCGTAATATGGCCAATTTCATGGGCCATTACCCCGGCTAGCTCGGATTCGTTAGCTGCTTCCTTGATCAGTCCGGCTTGAATGTAGACAAAGCCGCCCGCTGTGGCAAAGGCGTTAACGCTGTCGTCGTTTACCACCTGAAACGTGTAGGGTATGTCAGGGCGATCGCTGCTACCTGCCAGACGCTGGCCAATTTCATTGATATAAGCACTGACGCCTGAGTCACGGTTATAAACTCGCACCCCCTGGGCCTTGAGCTGGCGATCAATCTGAGTGCCCAAGTTTACCTCATCCTGATCGGACAAATTGCCCAGCTGCACATAGCGAATGCCCTGAAAAATCAGGTCAAAAATACTGGCCTGGGACGCAGTGGGGGTCGATAGGCCAATGGTGATCGCCATGACGGCGGCTAGTAAACCATACAACCCGCGGCGCAAAAAGGAATTTTTGGTCAGTTGCGTGAGAGGAGAAAGCATAGGAGTGCCCCAAGTACCGCTAGGTACAGAACTATATCCATCTTGCCCCGCTAGAAGTCTGATGGCCACAGCCAGTGGTCAGTAATAAATTTGGCCTCGCTATCCTATGGGTACTAGGTGCGGGTGCGATTCGCAGAGCGATCCGTTCCGGAATCGCGCGCGGTGCCAGCTCACGCTCCAAACGAGCCACCCTGTGGTTCAATGGGATCGACATTCTCCATCTATTAAAACCATTCACCTTTTCCCTCTGCGAGGGCACCCCAGCCATGACCCTACTTGACGCTAAAGGCCGCCTGTTCGGCAAAGTCAGCATTCTAGATGTTGCGGCGGCGCTCATTATATTGATGGTGCTGTTTGGTATTTTTCTATATCCGGGCACCTCAGGGTCGGTGGCGCAGGTTGGGTCAACCACCAAGCCAGTGGAAGTAGATGTCATGGTGCGCGGTCTCAGCTCCTCTGACCCCAAACGGCTGTTTGCAGCCATTAAAAGTTCCGAAACCACTAACATCATCATTCGTAACCAGCCCTACGGCCAGGTCAAGATTAAAAACGCGGTGCTGCTGCCTCGCAGTACTACTGTGCCCCAGCCCGATGGCACGGTTAAAGCCCTGCCCGACCCTCGCCCCGAGCTGAACTACACGCTTGACATGCTCATCACCCTCGAAGACGATGCCCAAATTACCGATACCGGGCCAGTGTTTGGCAACAGCAAGGTCAAAGTGGGTACTCCGATTGAGCTGGATGGCGATCTCTACAATTTCAACGCCAGCACCGTAGATGTACGGATTTTAGAAAATAGCTAGGCTGGCCGCTGTCTGACATTCTTGATTCCCCCTCAGTTGCCTAAACAAGACCAGTCGAGGGGGCTAAGCGGAGACGCGTCTCCGCCCAGGTCTTACTGAGATTCTGCGCCTCCTGAGTTTGGGGAGAAATGGTCGCCCTTATACCCGGAAAGCTATGGGGATCTAATCTGAGACAATAGAAACCTTAATTCTCCCAAACTACTTACCTCACCGCTATGACTGCCACTTCTACTGTGACTTCCCGTGTCAACTGGCAAACTCTGGCAGACCAGGCTTTAGCTGGTGAGGTGCTGAGTCGAGAGCAGGCTAACGCTGTCCTCACCGCCCCTGACACAGAGCTGCTCGACCAACTGGCGGCAGCCTACCGAGTGCGGCGACATTACTGGGGCAACCGGGTAAGGCTGCACTTTTTGCTCAATGCCCAAAGCGGCTTGTGCCCCGAAGACTGTCACTACTGCTCGCAGTCGAAAATCTCTGCTGCCGAAATCGAAAAATATCCTTTCATGGCCCAGGAGAAAATCCTGGCGGCGGCTGAGCGAGCCAATACGCTGAAAGCCGGTACGTTTTGCATGGTGATTTCGGGGCGATCGCCCTCCGATCGCGTCTTTGGCGAAGTGCTCGACGCTGTGCGCCAGGTCAAAGAACGCTACCCGATGAAAATCTGTGCCTGCCTGGGCCTGCTCGACGAAACTCAAACCCAGCAGCTGGCAGCGGCGGGGGTAGATCGGGTGAACCACAATCTCAACACCAGCGAAGCTAACTATGGCGAGATCTGCACTACCCACACCTTTGATGACCGGGTGAATACCATTCAAGCGGTGCAGTCGGCGGGCATGACCACCTGCTCTGGGGGCATATTCGGCCTAGGCGAATCGAACGACGACATTGTCGATATGGCCCTAGCTCTGCGGCGACTGGAGGTGACCAGCGTGCCGCTGAATTTTCTAATTCCCATTGAAGGCACGCCTTTTGAGGGACGCCACGAGCTGAACCCACGCCAGTGTTTGCGGATTTTGTGCCTTTACCGGCTGCTGCTGCCCTCCCAAGAAATTCGCATTGCCGGTGGCCGTGAAGTTCAGCTGCGACAGCTTCAGCCCCTGGGGCTCTATGCCGCCAACTCAATTTTTGTGGGCGATTACCTGACTACCCCTGGGCAAGCGGCCCACACTGACTACGCCATGATCCGCGATGCTGGGTTTGTGCTGGAAGGCCCTGACGGCGAGGCAATGGAGCTGCCAGAAGTAATCTCCAAAGTCCCGTAGGGTGGGCACTGCCCACCAATTCTGGCGTGGAGCAGCATGGCACCCAATCGATGACAGCGGTGAGGTTGAGAAATCTTAGGCAACCTGCGATCGCGTCACCAGACTCACTAAACTATCTACCAAGCGCTTGGGCTCCATGGGCATGATGTGCTCACCGTGCATCACGCTCTGGGTCATGATAAAAAATATCGTCGCGCCCAGCACCACCCGCGCTGTTGCCTCTGGATCGGGCAAATCGAGTTCTGGGCAGCTCTTGAGGTAGTCGGTGAGCTGATCGGCAGCGGGCTTAGTGAGGTATTCCACAAAGGCTTGGGCTAGCTGTGGAAAACGGCCCGACTCACCTGCCACCAAGCGCACAAAATTTTGATAATCGAGGTCGTGGAGCTCGCTCTCAATGGCGTTGGTAATCAAGCGTCGAATCACCACTTCAGGACGGCCCTCGAGGTTGCCGTCGCCCATCACCTGGGCACACCGGGCCTGGGCCACATACTGAATCAGCGCCCGAAACAGCCCCTCTTTGTCTTTGAAATAGTTGTAGACCGTTGGTTTAGAGACTCCGGCGGTGGCAGCTACTTTGTCCATGCTGGTGCCAGCGTAGCCATTTTGCAGAAACTCTTGCATCGCTCCCTGCAAAATTTGCACGGCTTTGTCATTCAGCACTGCCGGACTTTGAACCACGCGTTGCCACCTCTTTAACCCAATTGATTCATGTATAGCACCCGATCGCTGAGCGACATAGCAACTCAGCCCCTGCGATCGCATTGAGGCAAGTCGCTGCTCACCCCAGAGCATCCCCTAGGAAGCAAAGCAATAGAGTATCGCTCTATACACCCATTTTAGCGAGGCATTGACTAATTTTACCAAACCGTTTAGTTTTGTTGCCTCTAATGGCTTTAGCAAATCAACCTATGCTGACGACAGAATCCAATCAGGACCTAGTGCTTCGTTTTTACAAAGCCTTTGATGATCGCACCATCGATCGTGCCCTGGATTTGCTCGATCCTAACTTTGTCGCTCACCAGGCGGGGATGCCTGAGCCCCTAGATAGCGAGGGCTTTAAACAGTTTGGTCTGTCGTTTTATACTGCCTTTAGCCAAGGTCACCATAGGTTTGATGAAATTGTTGCCGCAGGCGATCGGGTTGTCACCTGCGGCACGTTTACAGCTACCCATCTTGGCTCCTTTCAGGGTTTACTACCCACCGGCAAGCAGATCAGCCTTGCAGTTATGCACATTGACCGAGTAGAAAACGGCAAGATTGTTGAACACTGGGGTCATGGCGATGCCTTAGGGCTGATGCAGCAGCTGGGCATGGTCTTTTTGCCCGGGCCCAAGCTGCTGCCCCATTTGTTGCGCAGGGCTGTAACCCGATGGTTTTAGTCGGTGCGCCGGCTCTCCACTGAGGCTATGAACTATCGCCATCTGGTCAGGATTTTGACTGAGCAAACCTGTAGTTAGTTGAGCCTTTTTCTGCGCTCCATACCTAGATATAACCTGTGCAAACTTGCCTCTATCACGATTTTAAGTGGAACCGTTTAGCGTTTGTTCTGCTGGCAACGTTGATTCTTGCCGATATGGTCCCCCACCCCCAGCTAGGACCAGGGCTGTTGCAAACCTTGGCGGTGCGAGTGCAATCCTCTCTCCACGACGGGCAATAGCCGGTTGGCAGGCAGGCCCGCCGCGGCTAAGATTCCGTAAATAGGTTCCCCAGTAGGACGGCTGGGTGATTAAGCTAGGGGTTGCCCCCGCTGCTCCCCCCCATGACCTCGTCTTCTAAAACTAAAACTGCTGCCCTCGCCACCTCTCGGATTACGGGCTGGGTACAGCGCCAGATCAAGCGAGATTGGGTAAAAATTTCGTTGGCTGGGTTGTGGCTGAGTTTTGTTGCGGCTCATGTGGCTACCGACTCGAGGTTGGTACAGCTTCTGGAACGACGGCTGCAAACAGTCTTTTTTGAAATTCGTGGCCCCCTAGCGCCCCCGGATGACATTGTCATTTTGGCGATGGATGATGAGTCCTTTGGGCAGGCCGAATATTACCGCGCTGACCCTGAGCAGTACAGCTATCTAGCGCCGATCGCGGGCAGTCCATGGCAGCGTACGGCCCATGCGATCGCGATCGAACGCCTGCTGGAGGCTGGGGCCAAGGCGGTAGCACTGGATATTTTGATGTTCTCTGATAGCAGCTACGGCCCCGCTGATGACCGGGCCCTGGCCGATGTGCTGGCTCGCTATGGCGATCGCGTCGTGCTGGCCAGCTCGGTCGATGATGCCCAGCTGCGTCAGGGGGCTTTAGTTCGCCCCACCCAGCCCTTGCCAAAGCTGCTCAACACGCCCGTTCACACCGGCAACATCAACTTTCCCATCGAGCCCGATGGCCGTATTCACCGCCATGGGCGCACCTACTTAGATGGTCTGATCGCGAGCCAAGCTGATCTCGACCCTGGCGAGATCGGAAATGAGGCCGAGAACGCCCAGTCCTTTGCTGAGGCCACCCTCGATGCCGCTGGGGTTGACCATCCCCTCTATCAGGGCGACTTTATGGACTTTTATGGGCCTACTCGCAGTTTTGACCACATCCCCTTTTGGCATGTCCTTGACCCCGACCCTTGGGCCAACTACCTCGATAACGGGCGCTATTTTCAAGACAAAATCGTGCTAATTGGCGGCACCGCCAAGTTTCTGCAAGACTTTCACCAAGCCCCCTTTTCAGAAACCCTGCTGCACCCCGAGACCATGGCTGGGGTCGAAATTTTGGCCACTGATATCGCCAACCTGCGCGATGGCCAAGCTCTGCGCATGGGGATTCCTAACCCCTGGCTGCGAGGGCTGCTGGTGTTGGGTGGCGGAGCCGGGTTTGTGCTGCTACTGCGGCGGTTTAATCGCCCCATTGCCCGCCTAGGCTGGACGGCAGCTAGCTTAGGCGGCTGGTTTTGGGTGAGCTACGGAGCCTTTGTGGGAGCCGGCCTGCTCCTGCCCACAGGTGCTCCTATCGTGGGCCTGATGGTGCTGGGCAGCACCTACATCGTGGCCGATATTGTGACCGAGCAGCTGCGCAAACAGCGCCTGCGTCAGACCCTAGAGCAGTACGTCACCTCCCCCATCGTTCAAGAGATCATCAGTCAGCAAGACGACCTGCAAGATCTGCTCAAGCTGCGGGAGGCGGAGGTGATTGGCCTGCTGCTGGCCAACCGCTACCGCATTGTGCGGCTGCTAGGGTCAGGGGGCTTTGGCGAAACCTATGTGGCCGAAGACACCCAGCGCCCTGGTTCGCCCATCTGCGTAGTGAAGCAGCTGCGGATTATCAGCAATGATCCGAGGGCACACCGTTTGGGCAGGCGTTTTTTTGAGGGCGAAGCCGAAACCCTCGAAAAATTGGGTCACCATCCGCAAATTCCGCGACTTTTGGCCTATTTTGAGGCACAAAATTCTTTTTACTTGGTTGAAGAAATGATCGATGGTTGCTTGCTCAAGGATGAGCTAGCGTCCCGTCGGCCTATGCCCCAGGCCTACGTGCTGGATTTGCTGCTAGGGCTGCTGCCGGTGGTGGCCTTTGTGCACGACCAAGGGGTGATTCACCGCGATATCAAGCCGTCTAACATCATTCGTCGCGAGGCGGATGGGCAGCTGGTGTTGATCGATTTTGGCGCTGTCAAGCTAATTTCCAACAAGCTGGCGGATACAGGGGTGAATCTCACCTCCACATCGACTATTGGGGTAGGCACCCAGGGCTATATGCCCAGCGAACAGTCGGCGGGGTTGCCCAAATTTGGTAGTGACCTCTACGCGCTGGGCATCACTGCCATCGAAGCCCTGACTGGCATCCCGGCCTATGCCCTGCGCCGCGACGTGAATGGGGAACTGCTCTGGCGGCATGAGGCTCCTAACCTCGATCCTAGATTTGGCGACATCGTCACTCGGCTGGTGCTCTACGACTTTACTGATCGCTACCAGCGGGCCGAGGAAGTGCTGGCTGACCTCAGCAGTGTTGAAGTGGTGGTGCGATCGCAGCCCCAGCCTGAGGGTTTGCCTACCCCAGGGGGAGACACCGCTGTTGGTCTAACCCCCTATGGCGTGCGCATCGACAGTGTCGCCACCGACGACATGGATGACCCCGAGGCCGTTGAGGACGACACCCGCATGCTGCCCGGCGACTGGTTTGCCACCGCTGAAGAAGATTCCGCCAGCGATACTGACGCTGGCAGTACCGAAACCAACTCCTGAGCCGGTCTCCCTAGGCCTGGGGCTGGGGAATAGTGATATCGATCGGGGTAACCGTAGTATTTGGGGCCAAAGCATCGAGACCCGGCTGAATTTCTGCCGGATTGCCAACCACCAAAATCACCAGCTGGTCTGGGTTCAGCCTAGCCTGGGCGGCCGCCTGCACCTGGGCGGCCGTTGCTTCGCGCACCTGGTCTTGAAACTGAAACACAAAGTCTTGGGGGTAGCCGTAGTACTCGTAGCGAATCAGCCGAGCCAGGGTTTGACCAGGGCTTTGGAAGTTAAACACAAAGCTGTTGAGCACGGCATCTTTGGCTTGCGCTAGCTCTACATCGGTAATCGACGTGGTGCGGATGCGGTTGATTTCGGCCAGCGTCGACTGAATAAAAGACACCGTGGCCTCAGAGCGGGTTTGCCCCCCGCCAATAAACAGTCCGGGGTGGTCATAGCGAGGCGCCCAGTAGGCGTAGACCGAGTAGGCCAAGCCTTGGCGCGATCGCACCTCGTTGAACAACCTGCCGCTAAAGCCGTTCATCACCTCATTCATCACCGCTAAAGCGGCGTGGTCAGGGTAGTTAAGCTGCCCACCCAGGTGACCTAGCTCAACATAGCTCTGAGTTAGCTGGGATTGCGATACCATAAACACGCCAGCCTTGGCCTGCTCTACCGCCGGCAACGTATCCTCTAGCGCCTCTCCAACACCCTGCCACTCGCCAAAATAATCAGCAATCCACTGCTTCACTTGGGCGCTGTCAAAGTCACCCACAACACCCAAAATGGTGTGCTCGGGGCGAATGGAAGCCTGATAAAACCGCTCAATATCCTCCTGGCCAATTGCTGCTAGCGTTGCGTACTCAATGGTGCGAGCGTAAGGGCTATCGGCTCCGTACACCAGCTTGCGAAACTCGCGGCTCGTAATGCCGTCAGGGTCGTCGTTGCGGCGAGCAATGCCGCCACCATACTGGCGCTTGAGCAAATCGATCTTGTCATCGGCAAAAGCGGGCCGCTGCACAACATCGGCGAACAGTGCAAATACCGCCGCGGTGTCTTCACTGAGGGCACTAAAATTAGCGCTGCCTTCACTTAGGTCAATGCCGGTTTCAATTGACGCTGCCCGCTGCTCAAGCTGCTGATTAAGCGAGTCGGCATCCAAGCGAGTCGTGCCACCCAGTCGCATCGCCTCGCCAGTCAAATTGGCCAGCCCTACTTTGTCCGCAGGCTCAAACCGCGCTCCGGTGCGAAAAGTAGCACTGCCGCTCACCAGTGGCAGCTCATGGTCTTCAAGCAGGTACACTACCAGGCCATTGGGCAACTCATAGCGCTCATAGGCCGGAATCTCAATATCCCGTAGAGCCGGAAACTCTAGCTCGTCATAGTGGCGCGGGGTTAGGGCGCTAGCCGATGGCTGCCAGGCCAGGAGCAACACCCCCAACAGCCCGGCCAGGGCCAGCAGCGGCATCATGCCCCGCCGTAGGGTTCGACGGGTACCCATAAACCAGCTGTTCGCGTTCATCACTGTGCGTTCCAATACCGTAGGTCTTAAATATGAATGTCTTAGAAGCGGCCTATGGCCACTCATCCGTTCTAGTGGCTGACTCAAATCGATCGGCTCCTAGCTACTCGGCGGCTGGGGCCTGCACTAGTTTGCCTACGGTGCGGCTTTCGGGCCGAAATAGAGTCTGCGCGACCCGCTGAATATCTGTTGCCGACACCGCCTCAATGGCTTTGAGGTTGTTGAAGATATTTCGCCAATCGCCGGTTTTAGCCTGGTACTCAGCCAACAGCGAAGCCATACCGCCATTAGAAGCCAAACTCTGCAGCAGACCTGCCCGCGCCTGGGTTTTTACCCGATCTAGCTCTTCAGGGCTAACGGGCTCCTGCTTAAGCCGGTCTATCTCCTGGGCAAACAGGGTGCCAATCTCCTCGGGGGTGTGGCCGGGAGCCGTGAGGCCGTAGATTAAAAAGATGTTGTCGTAGCGATCGCCCGGAAATCCATTCAGACTGCCAATATCCAAGGCAATGCGAGCCTCGTCCACCACGGTTTTGTAGATTCTAGACGTTCGCCCACCCATCAGCAGACTCTCAATCATGCCGTAGATCACATGGTCAGGGTGGCGCAGACTAGGCCGGTGATACCCCTCTAGATACCAGGGTTCTGAGGGCAATGCCAGCGAAAATTCCTTAGCCGCCGTCTGGGGTGGTTCGTCAATGGCAGGCTCGGGTGGTACCGCCCGAGGGGTGTAGCGACCAAAGTAAACCTCTCCTAGACGCTGCACCTCAGTGGGGTCAACATCGCCTACCACTACTGCGGTCAGGTTGGCGGGGCCATAGTAGGTGTCATAAAACGTTTGCACATCCTCACGGGTGGCCGCAAAGAGGTCGTCCTGGTAGCCAATCACGGGGCGACGGTAGGGGTGGCTAACGAATGCCTCCTCCAAAAATCGCTCAATCATAGTGCCAATTGGGGAGTTATCCACCCGCATGCGGCGTTCTTCGAGAATGACGTCCTTCTCTTCGTAAAACTCGCGAAACACCGGGTCAAGAAACCGCTCCGACTCCAGCGACATCCACAGCTCTAACTTGTTGGCGGGCAGGTTATAAAAATAGCGCGTCTCATCAGCAGATGTAGTGGCGTTAAGGCCGACACCTCCCGCCTGCTGAATAATTTGGCCATACTGATTTTGTTCCACAAAGCTGGCCGCCTCTTTCTGCAACGCCACCAACTTCTCCTGTAGCTCAGCAGCTTTGGCCGTATCACCCGCTGTTTGGGCAGCCAGCAGATCGCCAAATACGGCATCGAGTTGGGTCATCACCTGCTGCTCGGCGGCAAAGTCTTTGGTGCCAATGCGGCTAGTACCCTTAAAAGCTAGGTGCTCTAAATAGTGGGCCACACCGGTCTTGCCGTTGATTTCATCTACCGCGCCTACATTGGCGTGGATCATAAATGACATCACCGGGGCCTGGTGCCGCTCTAGCACAATGAACTTCATCCCGTTATCGAGCGTAAATTCGGTAACGGCATCCGCTACCCGATCCAGATAGGGTTGAATAGCCTGGGCAGTCTGCAGGGGCTCCCGCGCCGCCGCTGGAGCAATGGGCCACCACAGCCAGAGGCCAACTAGCGCTACCAGACCCACTAAAGCTGGGCGGAGGCGATGTCTTGACCTTGCCCAAAATCCTGGGACGGTCGGCGGTGTTCCATTCATAAGCAGCACTCAAACGGGATAGGCTAGGCTCCGACCTCCAGGATAGTGGAGTCTCACAGACAATGACCACACTCCGCACTTTGTGGCTAGGGTTCCTCCTGCTCGATCCTGGGGCAGTTGTCAAAGCCTCAAATCCTCAGTAAAGTTCCCATAGACCCGCAGCTGAGTGGGGCTTAAACCTCTCGAGGATTGGTCTTAGACCAGCCCGCTCTTCAACGGGCGCGCTGATACAGGCCTCTTTAGGAATATGCCTCTCCTAAGCTCTCGGCGTACTTGACTTTCCAATTACTCACGTTTAACGAAGGGGTCAGGCCTTGACAGAGGTGGCAGATAGCACAAACCTGAAGCTGTGGACCCAACGAGCTCTAGCCGCGACCTTTTTAGCAGGTCAGGTTGTCATTCACTTGATTTCTCGCCCGGTGCATCGGCGTAACACCTTAGATCAAATGGCTGCAGTAGGGCCTGCGTCATTGCTGATTGCTCTCATCACAGCCGCTTTTGTGGGCATGGTGTTTACCATTCAGGTGACGCGAGAATTTTTAAATTTTGGAGCTGGATCCGCGGTGGGTGGCGTGCTGGCCCTCACCCTAGCCCGAGAGCTCGGCCCGGTGCTGACGGCGGTGATTATTGCTGGGCGGGTAGGGTCAGCTTTCGCGGCCGAAATTGGCACCATGCGCGTTACTGAGCAAATTGATGCCCTGCAAATTCTCAAGACTGATCCTATCGACTATCTAGTGATTCCTCGGGTAATTGCCTGTGCTCTGATGCTGCCGCTGTTGAATGTGCTGTCGTTCATCACCGGCATGACCGGCGGACTCTTGATTGCCACCAGTCAGTACGGCATCCCCTATTCAGTCTTTTTGGATTCGGCCAAAAACTTTCTGTCGGTTTGGGATTTGGTGAGCTCGCTAATCAAGGCGTTTTTCTTTGGCATTCTGATTGCCATCATCGGCACTAGCTGGGGCCTGACCACTACGGGTGGTGCCAAAGGCGTTGGGCAATCGACCACCACTGCTGTCGTGACGGCGCTGCTGGCTATTTTCATCAGTAACTTTTTCCTCTCGTGGATCATGTTTCAAGGCACTGGCAGCGCTGTGATGAATAACTTTTAAGGGCAGCTGATTCAGCGATCGCCTCTTCAGCCCTAGGGGTAGATGCTCTTATACTTCAGATAGCCCTCATCTTTGCGAACTGTGACTTCTACCACTACAGCGACCCATACTGACCTGCCTCCCAGCTACCGCATCCCTCTGACAGTGATCGGTCTCGGAATATTGCTAGCTTTTGGAAAAATTTGGCTAGGAGCATTGGTAGGCATCTTTGGCCTGTTCTTGCTGGCGCAGGCCGTGACGCTGACGCTGCGGTTTACCGACAGCGCGCTAGATATTTACCGACGCGATACGCTGATTCGTCACTTTCCCTACGAGGAGTGGCAGCATTGGGAGATTTTTTGGGGACCGGTGCCAGTGCTGTTCTACTTTCGTGAGATCAACAGCATTCACTTTTTACCGATTATATTTAGCCCCAGCGAACTGCGCGCCTGCCTCGAAACCCACTGCGCGGCTGCCCAAGAAGAGTAACGGGCACCAAGAGGGCGAACCAAGCCCTCATCTGATAGGCTGACAACAGGGTCTATGGGAACCGTTATGACCGCAGAGGAGCTATCACAATCGAGCCTGGGACCAGATGGTACCAGTGGTTACGGCAGCCCCGAGGCTAGCTCTGTTAGTGCTGACTCAACAGGTATCAAGTCAGACTGGAGCAATCGTATTGATGCTCTACGCCAGCAGGAGACTGATCTCAAGCGCAGCATTGCTGACTTGCAAGCAACCTACAACCGCCTGACCCAAGACCAGTTTCAAAAAATCCAGACCGACATTGGTCGGATGGTGCAGCAGGGCACGGTAGACTTAGAGCAGCGCAAGCGCAATCTGCAAAAAGAAATTGAAACGCTGGAGCGGCGCCAGGAGCGGATTCAGGCTGAAATGCGCACTACCTTCGCCGGAGCATCCCAAGATTTAGCGGTGCGGGTGCAGGGCTTTAAGGATTATCTGGTGGGTAGCCTGCAAGATCTGGCTGTGGCGGCAGAGCAACTCGATATCACTCCGGCAGCACGCTCTACCCCGGCGTCGGGGATAGACGCTAGGGGCGATTCTGCAAGGGATGCTCGTTTCGAGTCAGGTGCCGAGCGCTCCGCCATTCGCCCCTCTCCCCGCCGAGCTGCCGCCGAGCCGGCTTCGGCTCAGCCAGCCTTTGCCTCTAACGCCTTTCAAGATCAAACGGAGCGTATTCGCAGCCTGCTCGACCAGTACCGCATGCGCCCCGATTATTACGGCCCTCTTTGGCAACTACGCCGCACCTTTGAACCTATCCACGCCGAGCGGGTGTCTAACTGGTTCTTTGCCCAAGGCGGGCGGGCAGCGGTTAAGAGTATGGGCAGCCGGCTGCAAAACGTGTTGGTGGCCTCATCTGCGCTGTCAATTTTGTATGCCCTTTACGGCAATCGTCTGCGTACTTTGGTGCTCTCTAACAGCCCCGAGCGTTTGGGAGAATGGCGACGGGGCCTACAAGACTGTCTGGGTATTTCCCGCGCGGATTTTGGTACTGGCCAGGGAGTCATGCTGTTCGATGCCCCAGAGCCGTTGGCCCAACGGGCCGATCGCATCACTGCTGACAACGGTCTACCCTTTATCGTGGTGGACGAAGCTGAGTCGGTGATCAGTTTGGCGTTGCTGCAATTTCCGCTATGGCTGGCCTTTGCTCCCGACCCCATGAACCCGGCAGCTGAGTACGACTACTAGCATCCCGCTCTGTGCTGGAGAAGTGGGAGCGCAGTGTTTATCGTCCTGGACTTAGCTCGACTTTATCCAATCAGGCGGCATGGCAGAGTAACTCGGTCCAGGTGTCGAAGATAGGGCGAGGGACTTTAACATACTCAAGGTCATTCCGTGATGTCTGAAAAAGTCGGGAAGCCCACA
>JAESFY010000141.1_pt1 | contig 34385 bp, 29 predicted proteins | sample 9266201 | NCBI WGS metagenome assembly JAESFY01 (sample SAMN14515071, study PRJNA621656) | algae metagenome | isolation source: Nodosilinea sp. WJT8-NPBG4 and co-occurring heterotrophs from soil, lower... | place: USA: Pinto Basin, Colorado Desert, California | collected 2006-05-27 | reverse complement strand
GGCGTCGCATGTTGGATGATCCCCGCGTCGATGCCATCGACATCTGCGTGCCGGGAGACCTGCATGCAGTCATCGCTGAGGCGTCGCTCGCCGCCGGCAAGCACGTCCTGTGCGAGAAGCCGCTGTCCAACTCGCTTGCTGAAGCCGAGGGCATGGTGGCCGCCGCGCGGTCGGCTCGCGAACACGGCATCCAATCGATGGTCGGATACAGCTACCGCTTCGTGCCGGCGCTCGCGCAGGCTCGCGCGCTTGTGCGCGCCGGCCGCATCGGGAAGATCCGACACGTGCGTGCCCAGTACCTTCAGGACTGGATCGTCGCCGAGGACTTCCCGTTGGTGTGGCGCCTCGATCGTGAGCGCGCAGGCTCCGGAGCGCTGGGAGATCTCGGCGCTCACATCGTCGACGCGGCGACCTTCGTCACGGGACACCACCTCATCGGCGTGAGCGCGCTCACGGAGACCTTCGTCACGGAGAGGCCGCTTCCCGCCGAGTCGGGTGCGCTGGCCGCCATCGCGGGAACGGGCCGCGGTACCGTCACGGTCGACGACGCAGCGGTGTTCATCGGCCGTACGGACGGTGGGGCGCTGGCGACATTCGAGGCGACGCGGTTCGCTTCCGGCCGCAAGAATGCGATGCGCCTCGAGGTCAACGGCTCGCTCGGCTCGATCGCGTTCGACTTCGAGAATCCGAACGAGCTCTGGTTCCACGATCACACGGCCGCCGAAGCGGAGGCGGGCTTCCGGCGCATCCACGTGACCGAACCCTCGCACCCGTACGCGGGGGCGTGGTGGCCGGCCGGACACGGACTCGGCTATGACCACGCCTTCGTGCACGAGGTCGTCGAGTTCGTCGGGGCCATCGCCGACGGCCGCACGCCGGCGCCGTCCTTCGAAGACGGACTCGCCGTGCAGCGCGTGCTCGACGCGGTCGAGCGCAGCGCGGCCGCTGAATCCCGCTGGGTCGGGATCGACCCGCACGAAGCCCCCCGTGAATCCTCACCTGCATCACACACGAAGGAGTAGAAGATGCGCACTCGAAAGACACTGATCACCCTGGTGGCGGGCGTCGCCGTCTTGCCGTTCGCCCTCGCAGGATGCGGCAGCGGAGGCTCCGCGTCGAGCGGCGACCCCGACACCCTCACGATCCTCGACTACTACAACAACGAGCCGGACAAGACGCTGGTCCAGGGCATGCTCGACCAGTGCGCGGACGACATCGGCGTGACGATCGAGCGCGAGTCGGTCCCCGGCAAGGACCTCATCCAGAAGGTGCTGCAACGGTCCTCGTCCAAGACGCTTCCCGACGTGCTGATGCTCGACAACCCTGACGTGCAGGAGATCGCTGCGACCGGCGGCCTCACGCCACTGAGCACGTTCGACGTCGACACCTCGGGGTTCGCGCAGGGCATCCTCGACGCCGCGACCTATGACGGCGAGGTGTACGGCCTCGCGCCGGTGGTGAACACCCTCGGCCTCTTCTACAACGTCGACCTGTTCGAGCAGGCCGGCCTCGAGCCACCGAAGACCTGGGATGAGCTGAAGACCACGGCGAAGGCGCTGACGTCCGGAGATCAGTACGGAATCGCCTTCTCGGCGATCGCGACCTACGAGGGCAGCTGGCAGTTCCTGCCGTTCATGTGGACCAACGGCGGCGATGAGACTGATCTGCAGAGTCCCGAGAACGCGGAGGCACTGCAGCTCTGGGTCGACCTCGTCGGGAGCGGTTCCGCCTCGGAGAGCGTGATCAACTGGAGCCAGGGCGACGTCAAGGACCAGTTCGCCGCGGGCAAGGCGGCCATGATGGTGAACGGCCCCTGGAACATCCCCGCCCTGAACGAGACCGACGTGAACTGGGCATCTGTCCAGGTGCCGGTGAACAAGGCAGGCCAGACCCCCGTCGCACCGCTCGGTGGCGAGGTGTGGACGGTGCCGCAGACCGGCGACAAGGCGAAACAGGCCAAGGCCGCGGAGTTCGTCGAATGCCTGGCCGGCGACGAGATCGAGCTCGAAGCCGCGGAGTCCCGCTTCACGGTACCCACGAGGACCGACCTGATCCCGGAGTACGTCGAGAAGGTGCCGTCGATGGAGGCCTTCGCCGAGCAGGTCGTCAACGCCCGTTCGCGCACCGGCCAGCTCGGAGAGGAGTGGCCCGAGCAGGCCACCGTGATCTACAACGCGATCCAGCTCGCCCTCACCGGCAAGGCCACCCCCGACGAGGCCTTCGAGCAGGCCGCGCAGGGCTGACCCGATCGACATCCGCAGGTGCCCCGCGGCATGACCGCGGGGCACCTCGAAGGGAGTCCGTGATGACGACGACAGCAACAGTGACAGCAGAGGCGGCAGCCGTCCGGCGCACGCCGCCGCTCCGACGCAGGCCCCGGTTCCGTCGCGAGGAACTGGTCAAGGCGATGTTCATCGCGCCGGCCGCGCTCTACATCCTCCTGTTCTTCGGCTACCCGGTCGTGAAGAACCTGGTGATGAGCTTCCAGGAGTACACGACCAAGACGTTCTTCACCGGCGAGGCACCGTGGGTGGGATGGGCGAACTACCTGACCGTGGTGAACAGCGGGCTGTTCTGGCCGTCGATGCTCAACACCGCGCTCTTCACGGTCGGCTCGATCGCGGGGCAGTTCGTGATCGGGCTCGCGCTGGCGGTCTTCTTCCGCCGGAAGTTCCCGCTCAGTGGCTTCCTGCGGGCGATGCTCCTGCTGCCCTGGCTGCTCCCACTCATCGTCGCCAGCGCGACCTGGCGATCGATCCTCGATCAGGACAGCGGCATCCTCAACGAGTTCCTCACCTCGGTGGGCCTCAGCGCGATCCCGTGGTTGAACAGCCCCGATGTGGCGCTGGCCGCGGTCATCCTCGTGAACATCTGGATCGGCATCCCGTTCAACGTCACCATCCTCTACGGCGGTCTGCAGGACATCCCTGAGGAACTCTACGAGGCCGCATCGCTCGACGGTGCCACCGGTTGGAAGGCCTTCTGGCACATCACGCTTCCGAACCTCCGCCCCGTGATCAACGTGGTGCTGGTGCTCGGCGTCGTATACACGCTGAAGGTGATCGACATCATCCTGGGCCTCACGAACGGCGGACCCGCGAACGCGACGCAGACGATCGCCATCCGCTCTTATCAGTCCTCGTTCGTCGACTTCGACTTCGGCGTCGGTGCCGCATTCAGCAACATCCTCATCCTCATCTCGCTGGTGTTCGCCGTCGTCTATCTGCGCGGCAACCGCAAGCCGGTGGACGAGTAGGAAGGCAGAGACATGACCACGATGACCATCGTCACAGCCGGCTCGGCGAACCGACGGGTGATGCCGCGCTCGGGGCGGCAGCTGCTGTTCACCGTTCTCGGCGTCGCGTTCCTCGCCATCATGCTGTTCCCGGTCTACTGGATGATCAACGCGTCGCTCCAGCCCTCCGGCAACACGCTCTCCGCATCGCTGCTGCCGCTGAACCCCAGCTTCGCCGGGTACGAGAAGGCGATCGCTGACCAGGGGCCCAACCTCGTGACCAGTCTGCTCATCTCGGTGGGCACCGTCATCTTCAGCCTCGCGATCGCGGCACCTGCCGCCTATGCACTCGCACAGTTCCGCTATCGCTGGATCAATGTCGCGCTGCTGGCGGTGCTGATCGCGCAGATGATCCCCGGCGTCGTCATCGCCAACGCGCTCTACGCGGCCTACAACGACCTCGGCATGCTCAACTCGATATTCGGACTCATCCTCGCCGACGCCACCCATGCCATCCCGTTCTCGATCATGATCCTGCGCGCCTTCATGATGAGCGTGCCGCCGTCGATCATCGAGGCCGCTCGTGTCGACGGCGCGGGTCACATCCGCGCCTTCTGGTCGATCGTGCTCCCCGTCGCGAAGAACTCGCTGATCACGGCGGGCCTGTTCGCCTTCCTCTTCTCGTGGAGCGACTTCCTGTTCGCGCTCACCCTGACGACGACAGACGACATCACCCCGGTCACGCTCGGCATCTATCAGTACCTCGGCACGCAGGTCGCGAACTGGAGTGCGGTCATGGCGACGGCCGTGCTCTCCTCGATTCCGGCGATCGTCCTCCTCGTCCTCGCGCAGCGTTACATCGCCGCCGGCGCGACGGGCGGGGCCGTCAAGTAGCCAGAGCCGTCCACCCGTCACGAAGACCCTCGCAACAGACCCCCGAAGGAAGAGAAGAAATGACCGGCACCACCACGCCCGAGTTCCCCATTCGCGTCGTCGTCTGGGGGGAGAACCGGCACGAGCAGGTCGAGCAGAAGGTGCGTGACATCTATCCGCTCGGCATGCACACGACCATCAAGGAGGGCATCGAGGAGAACCTCGGCGAGCGTGCGGTCGTCACGACCGTCACGCTGGACGACCCGGAGCACGGCCTGACCGAGGAGGTTCTTGCCGCCACCGACGTGCTCGTCTGGTGGGGGCACGCGGCGCACGGAGAGGTGTCGGACGAGGTCGTCGACCGCGTGCAGCGTCATGTGCTGGAGGGGATGGGCCTCATCGTCCTCCATTCCGGACACTGGTCGCGCATCTTCGGACGCCTCATGGGGACCACCTGCACGCTGCGCTGGCGCTCCAAGGACGATCGCGAGATCGTCTGGACCGTAGACCCGACGCACCCGATCGCTCGTGGCATCCCGCATCCGTTCCTCATCCCCGCGCAGGAGATGTACGGGGAGTTCTTCGACGTCCCGGCACCGGACGAGCTCGTCTTCCTGTCGACGTTCTCCGGGGGTGAGGTGTTCCGCAGCGGGATGACCTACCGGCGCGGCTTCGGGAAGATCTTCTACTTCAGCCCCGGGGACCAGGACTATCCGGTCTATCACCAGGCGGAGGTGCGGCGTGTGATCGCGAACGCCGTGGAGTGGGCGAAGACGTTGCGTCCGAACCGCGAGATCCCGGTACTGCTGCGGTACGAGCAGGAAGACTTCTACAACGGGCGCGGCTACGAAGGAGCGATGGAGCGATGACGAGCACGCACCCGATCGCGGAGGAGCGGCCGCGGCGCCTGGTGCAGGTCGGGGCCGGCGGCATGGGGCGCGCCTGGCTGCGCACGATCGCCGAGAGTCCCGAGGTCGAACTGGCGGGCCTGGTGGACCTCGACCTCGACGTCGCGCGCGCGGCTCTGACGGATGCCGGGATGCCGGACGTGCCGGTCGGCCGGAGCACCGCCGAAGTCGCCGATCGGGTGGGCGCCGATGCCGTCGTGAACGTCACCGTGCCCGAGGCGCACCTCGTGGTCAACGAGGAGGCACTCGCCGCGGGATATCCGGTGCTGTGCGAGAAGCCCGCCGCCCCCACGGTGGCTGCGGCGCTCATCCAGGCGGGGATGGCCGACCTGTCCGGTCGGCTGCTCATGATCAGCCAGTCGCGACGTTACTTCGCTGCTCTCCGGGAGCTGCGTCGGCAGGTCGACGGGCTGGGATCGATCGGCACCGTCACCACGGAGTTCTTCAAGGCGCCGCACTTCGGCGGCTTCCGCGAGGAGATGGCGCACGTGCTGCTGGTGGACATGGCCATCCATGCCTTCGATGCCGCGCGCTTCCTCATCGACGCCGAACCGGTCTCGGTGTACTGCGAGGAATACAACCCGACCTGGAGCTGGTACACCGGAGCCGCCAACGCTGCCGCGGTGTTCGAGTTCGAGGGCGGCATCCGCTACGTCTACAACGGCAGCTGGTGCGCGCCCGGACAGGAGACGTCGTGGAACGGGTCCTGGCGAGTCAGCGCCGCCGGGGGAACAGCGACCTGGGATGGCGAGGGGGCACCGATCGTGCATCGGCCGGATGTCGGTGAACCGGAGGTCGTCGGCGCCGCGCCCATACGCGAGGAGATCGCCGGCTCGCTCGAGGCGTTCGTGGGTGCATTGCGCACCGGGATCGAGCCCGAGAATCACATCCGCGCGAACGTGCGGAGTCTCGCGATGGTCGAGGCGGCCGTGGCATCGGCCGAGTCGGGATCGAGGGTGCGAATCGACGACGTCCTGGAGCGGGCACGGGAGACGGCGATCACGCAGACCCGGCGCGACGATGTGCGCGAGTGGCTCCGGGACGCGTCCGTCGCGCGGTGAGGCGACCGAAGCGGCTCGACGACCGGGCGCTTCCGGAGGTCTCGTGCGCTTCCCTCGGCCGTTCCTGCGGAATCCGGCCGAGGGAAGCGCATTTCTCCTTGCGGGGCGCTCGAGAACGAGCGGCGGGGTCAGCGCTCGATCGTGTCGAGGTGCAGCATGCGGGCCAGGTTCTTGTCGAGCTCGTCGTCGCGGAAGATCTTCTTCCAGTCGTCCTTGATGATGCTCTCGCGGCCGTAGTCCATCGCGATGAGGCAGGCGTCGGAGAACGGGTTGTCGCCGCGCAGGCCGTTCGCGAGCGCGACCTGCGTGTGGCCGTAGAGGATGCTGCGGGCCGCGGCCTCGGGCACGCCCATGGTGTTGACGGTCTCCTGCAGCGCCTCGTTGAGGAGGTCGCCGATCATGCAGGCGACCGTCTCGACGAGGGTGGGCTCGAGCTGGGCGAGCTGCTTGATCGTGACCCAGTGGACGTCGATGACGGGCGCGTAGATCGCGCGGACGGTGGCCTCGACGATCGCCTTCGCCTCGGGGTCGTCGCTCTCGACGGCCGCGATCGCGTCCTGCGGGGCGGCGATGCCGCCGAACGTGTCTGCCCACTGCTCGGGGGTCTCGCGCTGCAGGAAGATCGACGGGTGGCAGGGGTGTGCGACGGCCTGGATCACGTCGTCGCGGGTGGTGAGGAGTCCGGCGTAGGCGGCGGCCGGGTCCAGCGTCAGCACGATCGCTCCGGCACGCAGCTGCGGCACGAGGTCCGCCGTGACGGGTCCGAGGGCGAGGTCGGGCACGGCGAGCACGACGATCTCGGCGTCGGCGACGGCAGTCGCGGCATCCGTCAGTTCGCGTCCCGCGTCGGTCGTGCGCTGGCGGCCAGCGGGGGAGTTCTCGACGTACCAGACGGTGTGGTCGGTCTTCGCCAGGTTGTTCGAGACGCGCATGCCCATCTTGCCGCCGGCGCCGATCACCGCGATCTTGTAGGTGGTGCTCATGATGCTGTACTCCTCAGGTATTCGAGTGCGGTGCGGGTCCATTCCCGCTCCGTCCGGATGGTGGTCTGTGCGTTGTCCTGCCAGGGCAGCCAGTGCTCGACGATCTCGTTGATCCCGCGCTCCCGCGGCCGCACGGTCGCGAGCAGGTGCGCGTAGTCGTGGAGGCCGGTGCCCAGAGCGGCACCGGAGTAGGTGAAGCCGACCCAGCCGGGCTGGCGGGCGAACGCGAAGTCCTTGACGTGGATGTTCTTCGTGAGCGCGGTCGTCTGCTCGACGCAGGTCTTCGGGTTCTCGAGCTGGGCGACGACGTTCGCCGGATCCAGGCAGATGCCGAGGTTCGCACTTCCCACGCGCTCGATGAGGGCGACGAGGTCGGCCGTGGGCACCTGCTCATAGGTCTCCAGCGCGAGCGTCACACCGGAGGATTCGTAGGAGCGGATGCTGTCGCGCAACCAGGACTCCGCCTCATCGAGGGTGGGCCGGGAGTCGGGGCCGTAGAGCATGCTGCGCACAACTCGGGCGTCGAAGATCGCGGCGAGCTCGAGGAACCGGGCGAGGTGCGCGGGCTCGATGCCCTTGGTGCCGAGCTCGATCGTGAGACCGAGGTCGCGAGCGGATGCTGCGGCCGCGCGAAGCTCCTCGTCGGTCATCTGCTCGAGCGGGGCGTAGTCGCAGATCTGGAACAGGTCGACGCTCTGCGCGCGGGTGTCCTCGAACGCCCCGATGAGGCTCAGCGGTTCGGGGGCGCGGTCGGAGTGCTGCCAGAAGTAGGCGTACGTGCCGAGGCCGATCACGAGGCACCCCCGCTCGCATGTCGCAGCGCGAGTTCCGCCGCCTCGTCGAGCACCGTCACGAGGGCATCGGGGTCGTGCGCGAAGCGGCCGAGGAAGACGCCGTCGACATCGTCGCCGAGGGCGGTGAGCAGCCCGGGGCCCGCAGCCCCGCCGTAGATCACGACCGATTCGGCACGATCCGCGTCATCGTCGAGGGCGGCGCGCAGCGCCTGGGCGACGACCCGGATGTGGTCGTGCGGCGCGGGTTCGGGAGCGCCGATGGCCCACACGGGCTCGTAGGCGACGATCACCGATCCCGCCGGTGCCTCGGCCTTCGCGGCATGCAGTTGGGCGACCGCGACGGCGGCGGCATCCGTCGGTTCCTGCCGCTCGGTCTCTCCGATGCACAGCAGAGGAGTGAGGCCTGCGCGCAGCGCGGCGGCGGTCTTGGCGGCCACGACCTCGTCGGTCTCGGCGAACAGGCGGCGGCGTTCGGCGTGACCGATCTCGGCGATCGATGCGCCCACCTCGACGAGTTCGGATGCCGACACCTCGCCGGTGAAGGCGCCGGTGTCTGCGGCCGCGACATCCTGCCCGCCGATGCGCACCGGCGTGCCTGCGAACGCCGCGATCGCCGGGAGAACCTGCAGGAAAGTCGGCATGACGAAGAGCTCGACGGCGCCGGACTGCACGGCGTCATGGACACGGACCCGCGTGGCGACCTCGTCGAACCAGGTCGTCGCCTGCTGATGACCGAAGTACATCTTGAGGCTGACGCCGACCGTGACCTTCGCCATCAGCAGGACCCGGTGGACTCGTATTCGCCGATGACCGCCACCTTCTCGGCCGAGGCGCTGCTCGGGTCGAAGCGGTACGTCAGCCACTCGCGAACGAGGCGGCGGGCGAGCTCGATGCCGATCACGCGCTGTCCCATCGTGAGCACCTGGGCGTCGTTGGAGAGCACGCCGCGCTCGACCGAGAACGAGTCGTGCGCGGTGACGGCACGGATGCCGGGCACCTTGTTCGCGGCGATGGCGACGCCGAGACCCGTGCCGCAGATGAGCAGCGCGCGGTCGGCCTCGCCCTTCGCCACGAGTTCGGCCGCGGCGATCGCGACGCGCGGGTAGGCGGTGTGGCCGTCGGCATCCACTCCCACATCGACGAGACTCGCGACGATGCCGTTCTGCTCGAGGTCCTTCTTCAGGATCTCCTTGTAGTCGAAGCCGGCGTCGTCGCTGCCGATCACGAGGCGGAGGGTGTCAGTCATGGCTGTTCCTTTCGAGGTCGGCGAACAGGTCGCCGACGGCGGTCACGATGAGCGCGAGCGAGTGCGCGCCTGGATCGGGTGTGCCGACGCTGTTCTGTCCGTGGGCGCGGGCGCGGCCCATGCGGGGGAGCAGGTCGGCGGTGGCGGCTGCGGCGCGTGTGGCGGCATCCGCGGCGGACCGCCAGGCGTCGACGAAAGAGGTGCCGCCGTCGACCGCGGCGGTCAGCGTGCTGCTGAACGGCACGAGCGCGTCGACCATGGTCTTGTCGCCGACCTCCGCCTTGCCGTACTCCATCACTCCGCGGGTGCCCGCGTCGATGCCGGCGGCCACAGCGGCGGCATCCGGTCGTCCGGCGTCGCCGAGGCGGGTGGCGATCGCGTTCAGGATGACGCCCCAGAGTGCGCCGGAGGTGCCGCCGGCCCGGTCGGCCCAGGCGTCGGCGGCGCGCGCGAGCGTGGTCGCGGCGCCCGCGCCCGCTTCCGCAGCGTCGGTGGCGGCGGCGAGAGCGGCGTGCGAGCCGCGCTGCATGCCGATGCCGTGGTCGCCGTCTCCGGCCACCGCGTCGATGCGGCCGAACTCTTCGACGTGCTCGTCGACCGTGTCGACGATGCCCTGCACAGCGGCCTGTACGACGGCGGCGACCGCGACGGACTCCTCGTCGCCGCGCTCCACGGCGATCTCGGCCACGCTGTCCGCATCGGCGACGTCTGCGCGAGCGGCGGCGATCACTGATCCGCGGCGGTACGCGGGGGTGTCGACCGGGGTCTCCCAGAGCTGCTCGAGTTCGTCGTCCAGCCAGAAGAGCGTCAGAGAGGTGCCTGCCATGTCGAAGCTCGTGCAGTACTCGCCGACGTGGGGGTCGACGAGCACGAGGCCGGCATCCGCGAGCAGCTGCGCGATACGCCGGTAGACGACGAACATCTCCTCGTACTTCAGCGAGCCGAGACCGTTCAGGATCGGCACGACGCGCGCGCCGGCGACCTCGACGTCGTCGGGGACCTCGTCGAGCAGGCGGCTGACGAGCAGCTCGGCCAGTCCGTCGGCGGTCGGGATGTCGGTCTCCTCGATGCCCGGTTCGCCGTGGATGCCGAGACCGATCGCCATCCGGCCCGCGGGCACGGTGAACAGGGGTTCCGGGGCACCCGGGAGGGTGCAGCCGGAGAACGCCACACCGAAGGAGCGGGTGCGCTCGTTCGCGTGAGCGGCGACCCGGGTCACGCCGGCGAGGTCGTATCCGGCTTCGGCCGCGGCCGCCGCGGTGCGGAACACCGTGAGGTCGCCCGCGATGCCGCGGCGCTTGTGCTTCTCATCAGCCGAGGCGCTGAAGATGTCATCAGTCACGGCCACCGTCTCGCACGCGATGCCCTCGGCACGGAGCTTCTCCTGCGCGGCATCGAAGTTCAGCACGTCGCCGGCGTAGTTGCCGTAGCTGAGGAACACCCCGGCACCGCGCTCTGCAGCCCTCGCCACAGTGTGCACCTGCTGAGTGGACGGCGAGGCGAAGAGGTTGCCCATGACGGCGCCGTGCGCGAGGCCCTGGCCGACGAGACCGCCGAACGCCGGATAGTGGCCCGAGCCGCCGCCGATCACGACGGCCACCTGGCCATCGGGGACGACGGTGCTGCGCACCACGCCGCCGGGCACTCCGCGTACCGAGCGCTCGTTCGCCGCGATGAAGCCGGCGATCATCTCGTCCGCGAAGTCGGCCGGGTCGTTCCAGAGGCGGGTCATCGCGTCTCCTCGACGGGGGCCGTGGTCACCGGCGCGCCCGACGCGGGCAGAACGCGGGTGCTGCGAGCGAGGAGCACCATCAGCACGGCCGACAGCAGCATGAATCCGCCGACGATGAACATCGGCACCTGGTAGCTACCGGTCCAGTCGTGCACGGCACCGGTGATGTACGGGGCGCTGAATCCGGCCAGGTTGCCGATCGTGTTGATCAGCGCGACTCCCGCCGCGGCGGCGACGCCGGTGAGGAACTGAGTCGGCAGCGTCCAGAAGTTCGGCAGCGCCGCGAAGATCGCGCAGGCGGTCACCGTGATCACGGCGATCGTGGCGACCGGCGATCCGGTGAACAGCGCGAGCGGGATGGAGACTGCACCGGCGACCGCAGGGATCGCGATGTGCCAGGTCTTGAGGCCGCGCTTGCCGGCATCCCTCGACCAGAAGTACATGACGATCGCGGCCGGCAGGTACGGGATCGCGGTGATCAGGCCCTTCTGCAGCACGTCGAAGGTGCCGCCGGTCTCGGTCTGGAAGCCCTCGATGATCGTGGGCAGGAAGAACGCGAGGGCGTAGAGGCCGTAGATGAAGCCGAAGTAGATGAACGACAGCATCCAGACGCGTCCGCTGGAGAACGCGAAACGCACGGAGACGTGCTTCTCGCTTGCAGCGGTGGTCTTGCGCTCGGCCTCGAGGGCCGAAGTGAGCCACGTCTGCTCTTCGAGCGTGAGCCACTTCGCGTCGGAGGGCTTGTCCTTCAGGTAGAACCAGGCGATGACACCGACGACGATCGCGGGGATCGCGACGCCCATGAACATGAAGCGCCAGCCCTCGAGGCCGAAGAAGACGCCGTGCTGCTGGATGAGGGCTCCGGCCAGCGGGGCACCGATCACGGTGGTCAGCGGCTGAGCCAGGTAGAAGAGCATGAGGATGCGGCCGCGGTACTGCGAGGGCACCCAGAGGCTGAGGAAGAGGATCGCGCCGGGGAAGAAGCCGGCTTCGGCGACACCGAGCAGGAACCGCAGCACGACGAGCTGCTCGAAGTTCTGCACCCAGGTGAAGAGGAGGGCGACGATACCCCAGCTGACCATGATGCGGGCCAACCAGCGACGTGCGCCGAACTTGTGCAGGGCGAGGTTCGAGGGGACCTCCAGCAGGATGTAGCCGATGAAGAAGACCCCCGAGGCGAAGCCGAATTGCGCGGCGCTCAGGGCCAGGTCGTCGTTCATCCCGTTGGGGGAGGCGAATCCGATGGCGGTGCGGTCGAGGTAGTTGATGAAGAACATCAGCGCCACGAACGGCACGAGGCGAATCGAGACCTTGCGGATCGCGGACTTCGCGACAGGCGTTTCGGTCTGGGTGGTGTCCACAGTGACTCCTGTATCGACGGTGATCGCGCGGGTTCCTACTGTGCGCATGATCCATACTGCACAACCGGTTGACCAATTTCAAGTCGCTCACGAGATTTCGGTGGCGGTAGGTTGGCATCCATGCCCGCCTTTCCCGGTGAACCCGTCGACGACATCGCCGCGGCGCTGACCGCCATCCCGCCGGGCACGCCGGCGTCAGAAGTCGCACGCCGACTGCTCGACCTGTTCACCGGAGGATCGATCGCTCCGGGTACCCGTCTTCCTCCCGAACGCCAGCTCTCGACCTCACTCGGTGTCGGTCGGTCGGCGGTGCGCGAGGCGCTCGCCGCCCTCGAACTGCTGGGGATCGTCGACGTGCGACCCGGCTCCGGCACCTACCTCAGGGGTGCGGCGAGCGAGCTGCTGCCGCAGACGCTGCGGTGGGGTCTGCTGATCGGCGAGCGCAACACCGCGCAGCTGCTGGAGCTGCGCGAAGGGCTCGAGATCTTCGTCGCCCGCCTCGCGGCCGCCCGCGCGGATGCTGCGATCATCGCGCGGCTCGAGAAGAGCGTCGAGAGGATGCGTGATCGCATCGACGACCTCGCCGCTTTCGCGCGCGCCGACCTCGACTTCCACCACGCGCTCGCCGAGGCCGCGCGGAACGAGACGCTCACCGATCACGTGCACGTGGTGCGGTCGCTGCTGCAGGTCTACGCCGACCGTGCCGTGCACGACCGGGTGCACGCCGAACAGGCCGTCGCCGAGCACAGCGCGGTGCTGGATGCCGTGCGCGCCGGTGACCCGCATGCCGCGGCATCCGCCATGGCCATCCACATGGCGACCGCGACCACGCGCCTTCTCGACGCCTGAGTGCTGGGTCTTCCGCCCGGTTCGTGCCCGCGCATCCGACCCGTTATGATGGCTAAGTGCATCCGTGCTTTCGGGTCGGATGCCTGGAGACGTCGCATAGTCCGGCCGAGTGCACCACCCTGCTAAGGTGGAGTCCCCTCACGGGGACCAGGGGTTCAAATCCCCTCGTCTCCGCAGTGAGAATCCCCGCTCAGGCGGGGTTTTCTTGGTTTCGGGGGTGTGGGGTCGATTCGGCGCAGACTGCTCGCCGAGTTCAGCGCGATTCTGGCGGTGGGTTGCGCGGCGGAGCCGAAGCACTCGTGGAAACCGTCGGCGCTGCGTGATCCGAATGACAGCTCACACCCTGAACGGCGCCAAGACCACTCAAATCCGGCTGTCACGATTCTCGCGAGCATCGCGATCACGCTCACGGTGATGTCGACCACCCGCACAAGCCGACCCGGAGGCTCCGAGGTGGGTTACCGCATCGTCCGTCGTGCCGTCCCGCGAGCGTTCCGTTCGGCGCTGAGCAACGGTCGAGCGCCCTGCGATGAGAACGGAAAGGTGAGCAGCATCCCCGCCAGTAGGACGACACCTCCCCACCCGAATGAGCTGTCGTCGGCGCGCAACGCGAAGAGGCCGATCATGATCACCACAGCCGATCCCACGGTCCCGACTATGGAGAGGACCTTCGCCATGCGACGAGTGCGGTCCGTCATCGAACGGCGGGCGGCCGACGGCAGCACGACGAACAGGAGAAGCAGGACGACTAGGAGCAGACCGGCAAATCCGCTCACCATCGCGATCGCGAGCGGCAACATGTCACTGGTCGCCTGCTCCAGAGGGGCCGCGAAGACGAAACTCATCACCGAATTGTTCCTCTCATCGCTGCGGCCCACATCTTCGGTGAGGAACGGCATCCACAGGGCCAGGAACAGTATCGTTCCCACGAGGAGGGCGTAACCCGCGACGAGCATCCCTTCAAGACGCCCCACACGTGCTCTCAGCTCAGTAAGTTCGCTCGAATCCGACAAGGTCTTCCCCTCCGACGCGTCAGCCGTCTCTCTCGCGGCCACTGCTGAAGCCATCATGGTCAACATCTGCCGACGACACCAGGGCGCACTGGTATCCACGCACCTCCCGCGCGGGACCGGCACCGATGTCGGAGACGGACGATGCACCGTCGGGTACGCCAGGCGGCGAAAGACGTTCGCGCCAGCCTTCAGAGCCACGCTAGGGGCGCGGCGGAGCCCAGCGTTGCACGCGCCTCATTGCGTGAGCCATCAGCGACGTGGGTATGAGACGCAGCGCGGTGTCGCGAAGGCCCACCCGCAGTGCACCGGTAGTTTGCCCGACGGCCCCGGTGCGTCGTGATTGCTGCCACAGCGCACGGGTCCGGGGGCGTCGCAGGTGGTCGTAGCGTTGGAGTGCGGCGTCCAGCGAGGCGTGGGCGCCCTCTGCCGGCCGGTCGCGAAGGAGGAGTACGAGGGTCGCAGCGTCTTCGATGGCCTGTCCCGCGCCCTGACCGAGATCGGGGGTCATGGCGTGTGCTGCGTCGCCGAGCAGGACGCCCCGGTTGTGGACGAACGATGTCGGGAACTCGGCGAGGTCGCTTATGTCGTGCCGCAGCACAGTGCCGGTCGGGGTGGCATCGAGCAGTTGTGCGATCGGGGCGTGCCAAGAACTGAACAGCTGTCGCAGCGTCGAGAGAGCATCTGTATCTTTGCCGCCGGGAGCTGTAGAAAGCGTTGCGAACCAGTACACCCGGTCGTCGGGTAGTGGCACGATCCCGAAGCGCGCGCCGTCGCCCCAGGTCTCGCCCGCCGCATCCGCGAGGTGACCGCTCGCAGGGGCTACTCCTCGCCACGCCGTATAGCCGGCGTACCGGAGCCCTCGGTCAACTCCCCATCGCTGCCGGGCATCGCTACGGATACCGTCTGCACCCACGACCAGATCGAACGACTCCTGATGCTCGCCGATCGTGATCACCGGGGCACCTTCGGTCGAGACCGTCACCCTGTTTCCCAGCGACAGCGTGCCGCTTGCCAGTTGCTGCAGGAGCGATTCCTGGAGGTCGACCCGGTGAAGGCTGCGGATGGCCGGGGCCTCAAAGGGCGGCATCGACACCAGCCACTGCCCTGAAGGTAGGCGCTGTCCGGATCGAAGCCGACCGATGGCATCGCTGCTGACGTTGCGGACGATGTCGCCGAGGCCGATCGCATCGAGCGCGACGAACGCGTTGTCGAAGAGCGTCAGCCCAGCTCCCACGGCGGCGGGTCCGTCTCGCTGCTCGTACACGGTGACGTCGTGCCCGTCCTTCTGTAGACCGGCGGCTGCCACCAGGCCGCCGATCCCTGCCCCGACGATGGCGATCCTCATGCGGTGCCTCTTCTCGACGGAGGGAAGGAGTCGGTGCGCGCCGGCGACAGGGAGCCGAGGAACGTGGTCACAGCCTCTCGGTACTCGAGGGATGCGGCCTTGATGCCCTGCAGATGACCGCTGGGGAGCTGCACGAAAGTGGCCTGTGGATACCTGGAGGCGAGAGCACGCACCTGCTCCGGTCTGACGATTTCATCAGCGCTGCCACTCAGGAAGAGCATGGGGATCGAACCGGAGGCCGAGGTCTCGGGATCGGGGGGCCACTCGGTCCCCAACATCCTCACCGCCGACGAGGCGAAAGCGTCCACGACGGCGCGACGCTGCAGGAGCCGCCTGACCGGCCGAGGCACGGGGAGGGTTCCGCCCGCGATGAAGCTCCGCAGCATCTCATCGAGGTCCAGGCCAGGGCCGCTGTCGCAGATCACGGCGTCGATCTCGGTCGTCTCATGACGGAGGCTGTGCAGCGTCGGGAAGGTCGAGAAGGAGAATCCCCACACGATCAGCCTGCGGCTTTCCGGCCACATCGCTGACGCGACGGCGATGGTGGCGGCGATGTCGTTGCTGTAGCGCTCTGCGAGATGCTCCTGTGATCGATCGACGGCGGAGAGCCCGTGATTGCGGTGGTCGAAGAGCAGGACGTCGTACCCGAGCTCGTGCAGCAGTGCCGCGTGACGCAGGCTTGCCGACTTGGTGAGTCCGATCCCGTGGCCGACGATCACCGTGCCCGCTCCCGCTCCCCGGATGCACCAGAGGTGCAGCTCGATACCGTCAGTGGTTGTGGTCGTATGCTCTGTCGCCATCATCCCCAGATCCTCGGGAGCGCGGTGATGCTGTCTCCGAGGAGGATGAAAAAGCCTGTACGCGAGCCGTCTGCCGATCCCTCCCGCAAGGGATGCCGGCCTCACGCGCTCGGCCCATCGACGCGGAGAACGCTCGCGGACGCAGCGATGACTGAGTCGACAAGCCACACGGGTGTGTGCTCGACGCGCAGCAATTGACGCGCGGCAGCGTAAGGAAGGTCGATGAGCGCGAACTGAGATCGGCCCATGGTCTCGGCATCGACTCGGCCGAAGTGCGCGACCGTGAAGGCTCTGACCGCGCGCTTCACCTCATCGTTGAGAGTGGTGAGATCCTGGCCGAGCTCCTCGGGCCACCACGCGATGAGGTCCTCGCGTCGGTACAGGGTGAGAAGCTTGGCTTCCTTGCGGTGTGCATCGGTCCACCTCAGCGTGTGCGCGACCGCAACCCTGGAGGCCGCCTCAGGATCCTCCGCAGACAGGGCTTCAAGAAAGCCGATCTGGAATCGCCTGACGGTGCGGATCCACAGCGTCGCCAGAATCAGATCGCGCGACGGGAAACGATAGTAGACAGATCCGGACGGCGCTCCGAGCCTCTTGGCGATGGCGACTGCCGTGGCCGCGTGCACACCGTCCTCCGCGACAAGGTCGAGCGCCGCAGCCAAGATGTCCTGATCGGTGAGCTTTGCAGCGCGTCCCATCGAAGCCTTCTCTCGCATATCGAAACTGGAAGGTCGCCCGGTATCCGGGCCGCTCGTCGCAGGTCAGGGGTCTCGACGCCAGGGCGCCTCGGCCATCGACCTATTAGAGAGCTCTCTCTAATATAGTCGCGTCGTCTCGATGGCGATAGCCCGCACACCCCGATACACCGCTGCGACCCATCGCGGGCAACGTGAGTGAGTTCCCGTCCGATCCGATGCTCGGTAGCGTCGGCGTGAAGACGCCACACATCATGAGCTTCATAGAGAGATCCGAAAGGCAGTCGCCAGCATGATGAATCGCTCAACGCCAGGAACGACCCGACAGCGAATGCGGTTGTCCGGAGGAACGGAGCTGTCGTTCGTGACCGCGGGCGACACCCGCCACCCCGCCCTGCTCCTCCTGCACGGCTTCCCGTCCTCGGCGCAGACGTTCCGGGAGATACTGCCGACGCTGTCGAAGGCGGCGTACGTCTTCGCACCTGACCTACCGGGCTTCGGCGAGTCGGACGTCTTGCCGACGACGACGTTCCCCGCGCTCGCTCGAGCGGTCTCAGAATTGCTGGAGCACCTCGAGGTCGGACCCAGGTATGTCTACCTTCACGATTACGGGGCGCCGGTCGGATTCGACATCGCTCTGAGGTCACCCGACCTGGTGCGGGGATTGATCATCCAGAACGCGAACGCCCACCGCACGGGATTCGGTCCCGATTGGGCCGCGACGCTCGAGTCATGGGAGCACCCCACCCGGGACAACCTGGCCGCGGCGACCGCCCACCTGACATTCGACGGCATACGGGACCAGTACATCGCTGGCCTGCCGCCCGAGGTTGCCGCACAGATCTCGTCGTCGGTCTGGGAAGAAGATTGGCGGGTGATGCAGTTGCCCGGCCGGATGGATGCGCAGCGCGCACTCAACGCGGACTACGCGAACTACGCCGAACGTTTCGACGAGATATCCCAGTACCTCGCACGCCGGCAGCCATCGTCTCTCCTGGTTTGGGGGCGGCACGACAGCTTCTTCGACCTCGCGGAGGTCGAGTCATGGATGCGTGATCTTCCTCGGATGGAAGCTCACATACTCGACGCTGGGCACTTCGTCTTCGAAACACATCCACATGAGGCGGCGAACCTCATCGCCGACTTCATTGAGCATCAAGAGAGGCCGAGTGGATGACTGTTCGGCTGATCTGGCGCACCGCAATCATGAGATCGGATCTTGGGTGACGTGGGTTCTGCGGTTGTCGGGTGAGTCTGCCGGCAGCGGTCAGGATCCGCCAGATCGTCGTTCGCAACAGCGTGATGTGTTCCCGGTGGAGGTGCTCGCTGATCGTGTCCGCGCCGGCGTCGAGGCCGTTCGCGGTGAGCTCATCAAGCAAGGCGAGGACGCGTTCGCGAATCTGGTCGCATGTTCGCGTGGGTGACGAGTGGGGACGGCGCGAACGGGGCTCGAACGTGGCGTCGCCCTCGACGAGCCACCGGTGATGGAGCTTGTGGACCAGCGTTTTCGAGACTCCGTAACGGGCGGCGACCTCACCGTAGGAGAGGTGTTGAACGGTCACGGCTTCGATCAGGATCTCGCACTTGGCCACCGTTCACGATGTCCTCAAACCAGACACCCTCGTCTCCGCAGGGCGGACGCTACCGTCTTGCGATCATTCAGGAGAAGTCCTGATCAGAAATCCGATCACGCGTCCCCTTGCGGGTTGATGCGACTTGGTCTTGCGGGCATGATGGTCGGCATGTCCTTGGGTGAATATCCAGTACGAGCGTCGATCGGCGTCACCGATATGGCACGAGCCGCCGCCTTCTACGAGGGCGTGCTCGGCCTCGCCGTGGTGCGGGTGAGCCCGAGCGCCGACATCGCGGAGGGCGCACGAGTCTATGCGGGTGGGCAGGGGAGCTTGCTCAACGTGTTCGAGACGCCATCCGCAGGTTCGACCCGGTCGACCGTCGCGACCTGGTACGTCGATGACCTGGACGAGATCGTCGCCGAGCTGACCGCCGCGGGCGCTGAGTTCGTCCACTACGAGGGCTTCGGTCAGGACGCGCGAGGCATCGGCCCTCGGGCGGGCGGTGGGCGCATCGCCTGGGTCGAGGATCCCGACGGGAACACCCACGCGATCGAGTCGGACAGCTGAGGAGCGCGGGCGCCTCCTGGCGCCCCGCGGCGACCGCCTAGAACCGCAGCAGGCTCCGGATCGCCACGACCGCACCCGCGCGCGCCCACTCCGTGAACTCGAACGGCTGCACGTCGAGCGGAACCGGCCGGTCGCTCGGCAGGCGCACGGCGTCGATCGTGTGCATGACCACATCGCCGGAGATGTCCATGAGGGCGAGGCCGTCGCCCGTGAGCACGACCTTCTCGGGGTCGAGGCCGTTGAGCACCGTGCCGATGAGCACGCCGAGCGCGCGTGCCGCGCCGTCGAACGCGCACTTCGCGGCCGGGTCGCCCGCGCGGGCGAGTTCGACCGCTCCCGGGTAGTCGAGGCCCTCGACGCCGACCGCCGTCACGATGCTCGCGCTCGGGAGATAGGCGCTCGCGCAGCCGTGATGACCGAGGCCGCAGGGCGGACCGTTCGAGTCGACGATCAGGTGATCGAGCTTCCCCGCGCTTCCGTTGTGCCCGGTCACGACCCTTCCTTCGATGACCAGTCCGAAGCCGATGCCCGCACCGACCGTGACGAGTGCCAGCGAGTCGCATCCCGCTCCGGCGCCGAACCAGTGCTCCGCCGCCGTGAGCGCACGCACGTCATTGTCTGCCGTGACCGGAATGCCGAGCCGCTGCTCGAGCAGCTCGGCCAGCGGCACGTTCTGCCAGCGCAGGAAGAAGGATGCCACGACGATCTGCCGTCCGTCGATCTGCGCGAGGTCGCCGGCCAGACAGATTCCGGCGGCCCGGATGTCGCCGAACGACCGGGCGAAGCGCTCGTGGATGCGCACGATCTGGTCGACGGTGTCTTCGACGGAAGTCGAGACGAGTCGCTCCTCGACCTCGGCCACGCTGCGCGCGCGCAGATCGGTCACGACGGCGAAGACCGAATCGCCCGTGAGTTTGATGCCGAGCAGATGGTGGGTGTCCTCGCGGACGACGAGCATCTCGCTGGGGCGCCCCATGGCGCCACGGAGCGCGATCTCGTCTTCGGCCACGAGCGAGTGCTCCATGAGAACGCGCGAAGCTCGCGTCAGACTGGCTCTCGAGACATTCACACGCCGCGCGATCTCGGCACGGGGGAGCGAGCCGTGGATGAGAAGCTCGCGCAGTGCTGCGCGTTCGACGCCGGTCAGGTGCGGCCAGGCATCGTATGCTGAGCCGCCGCGTGCTTCTGCCACCTGTCCTGCTTTCGCTCCATTGACATCCGGATCATATCCCCCGGCAACACTTTCGACTTTGTTACTCGTTGTAATAAAGTAGCAGGCGTAACATTCCTCCGATTCGGCCCCCGACGCAAGGACGCTCATGGCATTCCGCCCCCTGCACGACAACTGGACGCTCACGGCTGCGGAAGGACCGGTTCCCGACGCCGTCCGCGAGGTATCGATTCCCGCCAAGGTCCCCGGCTGCGCGCACACCGATCTGCTCGCGGCCGACCTCATCGCCGCCCCGTTCGACGGCGACAACGAGTCGGAGCAGCAGTGGATCGGCAGTACGGTCTGGCGCTATGAGACGCGGTTCGACTGGCACGACGATGGGTCTGAGCGCCACGACCTCGTCGCCCACGGGCTCGACACGGTCGCCACCATCGAACTCAACGGCACGGTCGTCGGCCGCACCGAGAACCAGCACCGCAGCTACCGCTTCGACGTGCGCCCGCACCTCATCGCCGGCGAGAACACGCTCGTGATCACCTTCGCCTCACCCGTCGCCGAGGCCGAGGCACGTAGCGCCGCACACGGCCCCCGGCCGCACGTCAACCACCACCCGTACAACGCGCTCCGCAAGACGGCATCCAACTTCGGCTGGGACTGGGGCATCGACGTCGCCAACAGCGGCATCTGGAAGCCGATCGGCCTCGACAGCTGGTCGGGCGTGCGCATCGCGTCGGTCCGGCCCCTGGTCGACGTGACCCAGCGCGCCGACAGCCTCGACGGCCGCCTCGACGCGCGCATCGCGCTGGAATGGGCGGATGCCTCCGCCGAGGGTGACTGGGAGGTCTCGGCATCCCTCGCCGGGGTCGTCTCCACGCAGTCGGTCGACGCGGGAACCGCAGAGGTCCGGCTGGAACTCGACGTCCCCGACGTCGACGTCTGGTGGCCGATCGGGCACGGCGACCAGCCCCTCTACGACGTCGACGTCGAGGTGACGCAGGCATCCGCACCGATTGCGCACTGGTCGTCGCGCGTCGGATTCCGTACCGTGCGGGTCGACACGGCGCCCGACGCGGAGGGCTCGCCCTTCGTGCTGCGCGTCAACGACAAGATCATCCAGGTGCGCGGCGCGAACTGGATCCCGGACCACGCCTTCTTCGCCGAGATCGACGCCGACCGCTACCGCCGCAGGGTCCGCGACGCCTCGGAGGCGAACATGAACCTGCTGCGCGTCTGGGGCGGCGGCATCTACGAGTCTGACGACTTCTACGACGCCTGCGACGAGGCGGGGATTCTGGTGTGGCAGGACTTCCTCTTTGCCTGCGCCGCCTACGCCGAGGAGGAGTGGCTCGCCGTCGAGGTCGAGGCGGAAGCGCGCGAGGCCATCACCCGACTCAGCCCGCACCCCTCGCTGGTCATCTGGAACGGCAACAACGAGAACATCTGGGGATACAACGACTGGGGCTGGCAGGAGAGGCTCGAGGGCCGCACCTGGGGTCTCGGCTACTACCTCGAACTTCTGCCGGGTCTCGTCGCCGAACTCGACCCGAGCCGCTTCTACTCACCGGCGAGCCCGTACTCCTTCGACGAGGCGCTGCATCCGAACGACGCCGCGCACGGCACCATGCACATCTGGGATGTCTGGAACACGGTGGATTACTCCGTGTACCGCAGCCACCGCCCGCGGTTCGTCTCGGAGTTCGGCTTCCAGGGACCGCCGGCATGGTCGACCCTGGTCGACGTCGTGCACGATGAGCCTCTCGAGCCCTACGGCGCGCAGATGCTCGTGCACCAGAAGGCGAACGACGGCAACTTGAAGCTCGAGCGCGGCATGCAGGGGCATCTGCCCGAGCCCCGCTCGATCGACGAGTGGCACTGGGCGACCCAGCTCAATCAGGCCGCGGCCGTGCGGTTCGGCATCGAGCACTTCCGGTCGCTCTCGCCGAGCAACACCGGCGCAATCGTCTGGCAGCTCAACGACAACTGGCCCGTCGTCTCGTGGGCGGCCGTCGATTTCGCCGAGCACCGGAAGCCCCTGTGGTTCGCGCTGCGCGACGTCTACGAGCCTCGGCTCGCGACCTTCCAGCCGCGCGACGAGGGCCTGGCGCTCATCGTGCTCAACGACACCGACGAGCCGTGGGCCGGCGACATCCGTCTGCAGCGCACGCTCTTCGACGGCACGGTGCTCGCGGATGCCGTCGTCCCGGCATCCGTCCCCCCCCGGGGAGAGACGACCGTCGCGATCCCGGCGGAGCTCGCCGCCTTCGGCGACAGCGCCCGCGAGATCCTCACCGCACGACTGGACGGGTTCGCCACCGCCATCCACAATCCCGCGGAGATCGTGGATCAGGCGCTCGACCCCGACCCGCTCGTAGCGGAGGTCGGAGAAGCGGATGCCGAGACCGGCGTCGTGCTCGTCGAGGTCACGGCGCGCAGCTACGCCCGCGACATCACTCTTCTCGTCGACCGCTTCGACGTCGACGCCCGCGTCGACCGCGGCATGGTGACGCTGCTCGCGGGGGAGCGCGCGGTGTTCCGGGTGGCGACCGACTCCGGCAGCGACCGCTCGGGTCTCCTCGCGACGACCGTGCTGCGGCACGCGAACTCGCTGCTTCGGAATCGCGATGCTCTCGCCGAGCAGACAGGCGAGCACGAATGATCAGCCTTCCGACACCGGCGATCATCCCCCTGCGCGGCGGCCCTGCCGCGCGCTGGGGGCTGCTCGGACCGGGAGGGATCGCCGAGGACTGGGTGAGCACGGTGCATCGGCACACCGACCAGCGTGTGGTCGCCGTCGCCTCGAGGTCGGCAGATCGTTCCCTGGCCTTCGCGACTCGACACGGCATCCCACGTCACTACGAGGGGTACGACGCTCTGCTCCAGGACCCCGACGTGGATGTCGTCTACATCGCAGCTCCCCATGCGCAGCACCATCCGCTCGCGCTCGCGACCATCGCGGCTGGCAAGCACGTTCTCATCGAGAAGCCCATCGCGCTCAACGCCGCACAGGCGGAGGAGATCGCGAACGCGGCGCGCGCCGCCGGAGTGTTCGCGATGGAGGCGATGTGGTCGCGGTACCTGCCGCAGTCGCACCTTGTCGCCCAGCTGCTGGCGGACGGAGCGCTCGGTGACGTGCGACTCGCCACCGCGCACCTCGGCTGGCAGTGGCAGTACGACCCGGCCGACCGCAACTTCGATCCGGCAGCCGGCGGAGGGGTGATGCTCGACGCGGGGGTCTACAGCCTCTGGTTCGCGCACTCGGTGCTCGGCGCGGCGACCACGGTGTCGGCCCGAGGGTCGCTGGCTCCCACCGGCGTCGAGACCGAGGCGGTGATCATGTTCGGGAACGAGCGCGGAGCGCAGGCGGCGGTGAGCGCGTCCTGCACGATCACGACCCCCGGCCTGGCGGCCGTCTACGGGTCAGCGGGTAGCGTGCACTCCGAGACGAGCTTCGTCTTCCCTGCCGAGTTGCGCATCGCCGTGGGCGGAGACGAATTCCACTGGCGCGACGAGAGCGGCCTGGTCGGCCGAGACGGGCTGGCATGGCAGGCGGCAGCGGTCGCCTCGTACCTCGCCGAGGGGCGAACGGAGTCGCCGCTGCATTCCCTCGACGATTCCCTCGCGGTGATGCGCACCCTCGATGAGGTGCGGCGCCAGATCGGCAGCCTGTGAGCGGCGCCGAGGTCGATCAGAACGGCTGAACGACCTCGGCGCCCCTCATCGTCAGCGGCCCGTGAGGTGGAGGACGATCGCCTGCGCGGGCCAGAGCGGCGGGATCTGCAGGCCGACCGTGCCGAGGAACGCCCCGGTCAGCGCCACGGTGCCGCCCGACAACCACGCGGGCGTCGCAAAGCCGTGGCGTGAGGCGCCGATCTCGTCCCGCACCCGCACGTCATAGGTCGCGTCCTCGTCCAGGCCATGCAAGCGGATCCGCTCCGGAAGCGAGTCCTCGAGCGTCGCGACGCTCGCGATCGTGAACACGGCCTCCGAACGGTCGGGCGCGACGGCGCCGACGACCCGGAGCGCGGGGTCTCGGACGTCCGCGTGCACCGCCGTCCCGGTGTGGATCACCGACCGGACCTCCTTGTAGAGCGCGGCCCAGCGCGTGATCACCTCGAGCTCCTCGGGCGAGCACTCCGCGATGTTCCACTCGAAGCCCGCCGAGCCCATCAGGCTCGTGGCGAGCCGGAACGAGAGGGGCGTCGTGCGACCGGAGGAGTGCGCCGTCGTCGGACCGACGTGTCCGCCCACGAGCTCAGGAGCGAGCAGCAGCTGCGTCCACCGCTGGATGTCCTGGCGCTCGATCGGGTCGTTGGAGTCGCTCGCCCAGACCCGATCAGCGACCTCGAGGATGCCGAGGTCGCTGCGCGCCCCGCCCGACGAGCACGACTCGATCTCGAGGCGCGGATGCCGCGACTTGAGCTCCGCCATCAGCCGGTACACCGCGCGGGTCTGGGCGTGCGTGCCCGGGCGGCCGTCATGCACGGCCTCGACAAGGTCGCGGTTGTGGTCCCACTTGATGAAGTCGATGCCGAGCTCGGTGACGAGGGCATCGAGGCGCCCGAGGATGTACTCGTACGCATCTTCGCGCGCGATGTCGAGCACGTACTGGGTGCGCCACGACAGGTGCGCGGGCGTCGGCAGATGATCCGCCGGATGCAGGAGCCATTCCGGATGCTGCCGGGCGAGCTCGGAATCGAGATTGATCATCTCCGGCTCGAACCACAGCCCGAACTCCATCCCGAGCTCGTGCACACGCTCGGCGAGCGGACCCAGGCCGTCGGGCCAGACGGAGCGGTCGACGAACCAGTCGCCGAGCCCCCGGATGTCGCTGCGGCGGCCGAGGAACCAGCCGTCGTCGAGCACGAACCTCTCGACGCCGACCTTTGCGGCCAGCTCGGCCAGGGTCAGGAGGAAGGCGGGGTCGTGATCGAAGTACACGGCCTCCCAGGTGTTCAGCACGAGCGGCCGCGGGGAACGCGGATGGTTCGGACGCGCCCGCTCGAACCGGTGGAACCGCTCGGACAAGCCGTCGAGACCCGCACCCGACCACGCGAAGTAGGCGGTGGGGGTCGTGTACGACTCACCGCGGCCGAGCGTGATCTCGCCGGTGCGCAGCAGTTCGCCGGCGCCGAGGACGTCGACGGAGTCCGGCATCCGGTCGTTCCGGTAGGTGCAGTCGGCGCTCCAGCCGAGGTGCACGGCCCAGAGTTCGCCGCTGCGGTCACGCGGTCGATCGATCGAAACGATCGAGAGCGTGGGGGCGTCATGGCCGCCGCGCCCGCGCCGGGTCTGCCGCGTGGTGGCCCCGCGGGGGATCGTGCTGGTCGTCGGCACCTTCTCGCGCGTCCACCGGCCGGCGAACGTGGTCAGGTGGTCGACGGCCTTCGGAGCGGGGAGCGTGGCTTCGAGCCACTCGATCGTGAGCTCGCGCGCGTCGTCACCCGTCCGCGTGACGGTGTGCGTCACGGTGACGATGCCGCCCGCCTCTATGGCGACGGCCGACTCCACCTGCAGCCCGTTGACGATGTCTTCCGCGGTGACCGAGAGCCGGCGGCCGCCGGGATCGGTGGTGCACTCGACGTGCGCCCAGCGGGGGTGGACGGGGATGCCGCCGATGCTGGCACTCAAACCGGGGCGGCCGCCCCAGCCTTCTCCTTCGAGAGGCAGCAGCGACACCTGCCAGGCGGCGTCGAGTGTGCCCGAGGCGTCCTGCCGGCTCAGGGCGGCGGCGATCTCCATGGTGTCGAGGCCGTCGAGGTCGCCGACATCGGCACCCCAGAACAGCACCTGGGGCATGGATGTCGGGGCGCTCCGCCCCTGCGGATCTGCCGCCGTGTCGACGACGAGTGACACCCCATCGCCGCGCAGGTGCGCCAGCCGCGAAGGGGGTGGAGGATGCGCGGCCTCGTCGCCGCGGACATCCGGAATAGCGAGATCAGTCATGGTGCCCTCTCGGACGGCATCCGTCCGTCGATTTCTGGAAGTGCTTGACGGACTTAGTTTACCTACGTAACAATGAGGGCGGTAGATGGAGATTCCTTCCACTCACACAGTCGGCGCGGACACCTCTCGGGTGACGCGCCTGGGAAAGGACGATGATGTTCCTCAGCACGAAGCGCCCACGCGCCGGCATCCGGATGGCCCTGGCAGGAGCCTCGGCCGCCGTTGCCACCACCCTCCTGCTCGCCGGCTGCGCGCCGGCATCCGGCGGTTCCGCCTCCGGATCGGCGGACACCCTGATCGCCTATACCGGGCAGTCCGGCGACTATCAGATCAACTTCAACCCGTACTCGCCGTCGCAGATCGGCGGGATCGGCACCATCTTCGAGTCGCTGTTCTTCGTCACGAACGTCAACACCGACCCCTACGCCCCGCTGCTCGGCACGGAGTACACCTGGAACGAAGACGGCACGCAGCTCTCCGTCACTCTTCGCGAAGGCGTGAAGTGGTCGGACGGCGAGGACTTCACCGCCGACGACGTGGCGTTCACGTTCCAGATGCTCCTCGACACCCCGTCGCTCAACAACGGCGGTTTCGACGGAACGGTCGAGGCGACGGACGACACGCACGTCGTCTTCACCTGGGACCACCCCGCGTTCGTGAGCGGCCCGACCCTGCTCGGCCGCACGCCGATCGTGCCGGAGCACATCTGGGCCGAGACCGACCCCACGACCGACGTGATGGAGGCGCCGATCGGCACGGGCCCGTACACGCTCGACAACTTCAAGCCGCAGGCGTTCACGCTCGCGGCCAACGAGGACTACTGGGACGGCGCGCCCGCAGTGAAGGCGATCCGCTACCTCTCGCTGTCCGGCAACACCGCCGGCGTCGACGCGCTGAAGGCCGGCACGATCGACTGGCAGACGGGCCCGGTGCCCGACATCGAGAACGTCTCCACGACCTACCCGGGCTACGACGCCATCACCATCCCGCAGAACCAGGTCGCCCTGCTCACCTGCTCGAGCGCCGAGCTCGGCTGCACGGGGCCGCAGACCGATCCGGCCGTACGCCAGGCCGTGTACGTCGCGCTGAACCGCGACCAGGTCAACTCACTCGCGTTCCAGAACACGGCCAGCGAGATCTCGCCCACCTTTGCGCTCACCACGACCCAGGAGGAGCTCATCTCCTCCGCCGTCGCCGAGCCGGTCGCCCCCAGCGGCGCCGACCCCGACAAGGCAGCCGAGATCCTCGAGGCCGCCGGATGGTCGAAGGGCTCGGACGGCATCTACGAGAAGGGCGGCGAGACGCTCTCCCTCACGGTCGAGGTAGTGACCGGCTGGACCGACTACATCACCGCGATCGACACCATGGCGCAGCAGCTGAAGGCCGCCGGCATCGACCTGCGCGTCTCGCAGTCGTCGTGGAACGAGTGGACCGACAAGAAGGGCAAGGGCACGTACCAGCTCGCGATCGATTCGCTCGGTCAGGGCGCGGCGTCCGACCCGTACTACCTGTACGACAAGTACTTCAACACCGCCTTCACCGCGAAGGTCGGCGAGGTCGCGCCGCAGAACGTCGCGCGGTTCAGTGACCCCGAGGTCGATGCCGCGCTCGAGGTGCTCAAGTCCACGAACCCGGAGGACACCGCGGCCCGTCAGGTGCAGTTCGACATCATCCAGGAGAAGATCGTCGCCGCGATGCCGTACATCCCCGTCCTGACGGGTGGCACGACGAGTGAGTTCAACGTCGACAAGTTCACCGGATGGCCGACGCAGGACGACCTCTACGCGTTCCCGGCGGTGTGGGCATCGCCCGACAACGCGCAGATCTTCAAGTCGCTGAAGCCGACGGGGGAGTGATCGTGATCGCCACCGAGAAGGAGAAGTTCGAGCGGGCTGAGCGGGTGCAGGGAAGGACGTCGTGAGCTATTTCGTCCGAAAGCTGGGATTCTACATCATCGCCCTCTGGGCGGCGTTGACCCTCAACTTCCTGATTCCCCGGCTGCTGCCGGGGAACCCCGTCGACATCCTGCTGGCCAAGCTGCAGCAACGGGGTGGCATCGTCACCCCGGACACGCGCAAGGCCTACGAACTCCTTCTCGGTGGCGATTCCTCGGAACCGCTGCTGGTGCAGTACTGGAACTACCTGATCAACATCTTCCGGGGCGACCTGGGGGTCTCGGTCAGTTACTTCCCGACACCCGTCATCGAGGTGATCAACACCTCGCTTCCCTGGACCATCGTGCTCGTGGGAGTGTCCACGGTGATCGCCACCGTCATCGGGGTGGTGCTCGGGGCGATCGTCGGCTGGAAGCCGGGGACCTGGTTGGACTCGCTGATCCCCGCGACCACGCTGCTCGCCGCCGTCCCGTACTTCTGGCTGGCGCTGATCCTGGTCTACTTCTTCGCCTCGACGCTGCACCTCTTCCCCTCGCAGGGCGGGTACGACGTGGTCCTGGACCCCGGGTTCTCCTGGGAGTTCATCGCCTCGGCGATCCAGTACGGGTTCCTCCCCGCGCTGACCATCGTGATCGCCTCGGTCGGCGGCTGGCTCCTCGGCATGCGCAACATGATGGTCTCGACCCTCTCCGAGGACTACATCCTCACCGCGCAGGCGAAGGGTCTCACCCCGGGGCGCATCCTGCGCCACTACGCGGCGCGCAACGCCGTGCTGCCGTCGATCGCCGGGTTCGCGATCTCGCTCGGGTTCGTCGTATCCGGCTCCATCGTGACCGAGCAGGTGTTCTCGTACCCGGGGATCGGGTCGAAGCTGCTCACCGCCGTCACCAACAACGACTATGCGCTGATGCAGGGGCTGTTCCTCTACATCACCCTCGCGGTGCTCGTCGCCAACCTCGTCGTCGATCTGTTCTACGGGATCATCGACCCCCGCACGCGGGTGAACGCGTGATGCCCGCGGCGATGATGTCGACGCCCATCCGCGCGCTGCTCTTCCCGGAAGGACTCAGCCGATGACGAACCTCGCTCCCCGCACCGAGCCCAACGTCCCCGACGCGACCATGGCCCTCGCGACCGCGGCGGCCGAACGGGGCAGGAAGCCGCGCTCGCCGTGGCGGATGATGCTCCCCACCATGACGCCGTGGCTGGCTTTCGGCCTCCTGCTCGTCGGCGGCATCACGCTGTTCGGGATCATCGGCCCCCTCCTCGTGCAGGATCCGACGACCATCCGCGATTCCGGACTCCAACCGCCGAGCGCCGAGCACATCCTCGGCACCACCCAGACCGGGCAGGACGTGTTCGCGCAGCTGGCGTACGCGACGGCGGGCTCGCTGCAGATCGGTCTCATAGTGGGCGTGCTCGCCACGATCCTCTCCGCCTTCTTCGGCATCCTCGGGGCCTACATCGGCGGGTTCGCCGACGAGGCGTTCTCGCTCTTCTCGAACGTCTTCCTCGTGATCCCCGGTCTTCCGCTTGTCATCGTGATCTCGGGCTTCGTGCCGCAGGCGCAGCGCGGGCTCTGGACGATCGCGGTCGTCCTCGCGATCACCGGCTGGGCGGCATCCAGCCGCGTGCTGCGTGCGCAGACCCTGTCGATCCGCAACCGCGATTACGTCGCGGCATCCCGGGTGGCCGGTGAGCGTGCCGGACGCGTGATCGCGGTCGAGATCCTGCCGAACCTGCTGCCGGTGCTCGCCTCGCAGTTCGTATTCGCGGTGATCGCGGCGATCCTCGGTGAAGCGGGGCTGTCGTTCCTCGGCCTCGGGGCCTCGAACTCGTCGACGCTCGGCACCATGCTGTTCTACGCCCAGAACGGCTTCGCGCTGTCGCTGGGCGCGTGGTGGTGGTTCGTCCCGCCGGGCCTCATCATCGCGCTGTTCGGCATGGGGCTCTCGCTCATCAACTTCTCGATCGACGAGATCATCAACCCCAAGCTCAAGAACGTCCGGCTGCACCGCAAGCGGGCCAGGGCAGCCGCCCGTCTCGAGCGTGCTCGCGTGACCCGCGAGAGGAAGGCCACCGCATGACGATCTCGGAGGAGACCCGCACGCGCACCGGTTCCGACCGACCCGCGGTGATCAGCATCGAGGACCTGTCGGTCGTCTATGAGGTCGATCACCCCGTGACCGCCGTGAAGAATGCCTCGTTCACTCTCGCTCCCGGTGAGATCCTCGGCCTCGCCGGAGAGTCGGGCTGCGGGAAGACGACACTCGCCTATGCGATCAACCGGCTACACAAGCCGCCGGCACGCATCTCGTCGGGCAGCATCACCTTCCACGACCGCGACGGCAGCGACCTCGACCTGCTGGCCCTCGAGGAGGATCAGCTCCGGGCGTTCCGCTGGACGAAGCTGTCGATGGTGTTCCAGGGCGCGATGAACGCGCTGAACCCGGTGACGACTGTCCGCGCCCAACTGGACGACGTCCTGCTGACCCACCGCCCCGAGATGTCGAAGCGCGAGCGCACCCAGCGCGCGGGCGACGTGCTCGAGCGGGTCGGGGTGGACCGACGCAGGCTGCACTCCTACCCGCACGAGCTCTCCGGAGGCATGCGGCAGCGGGTGATGATCGCGATGGCGATGCTGCTCGAACCGCAGGTCATGATCATGGACGAGCCGACCACCGCCCTGGATGTCGTGGTGCAACGCGACATCCTGCGCGAGATCGTCCGGCTGCGCGACGAACTCGACTTCGCGGTGATCTTCATCACGCACGACCTCCCGCTGCTGCTGGAGATCAGCGATCGCATCGCCATCATGCTGCGCGGCGAGATCGTCGAGCTCGGCACGGCCGATCGCATCTATCGCGAGCCCGAGCACGAGTACACCAAGCAGCTGCTGTCGTCGTTCCCGAGCCTCAGCGGATCGCGCGGCGCATTCATCCGAACCGGAACAGACGAGGGGCAGGTGGAGCGCTCATGACCACGATCCGAGTGTCAGATCTGACGAAGGACTACACGATCAGGAAGGGCACGCGTCGCGGCGCGTTCCGCGCGGTGGACGGGGTCTCGTTCGACCTCGTCCCCGGACGGACGGTCGCTCTCGTCGGCGAGTCAGGTTCGGGCAAGTCCACGATCGCGCGGATGCTGGCCAGGCTCGAGAAGCCGACGTCGGGGCGGATCGACGTCACGCTCGACGACGGCACGCCGATGCCGCGCTCGCTCTATCGACGGCACGTGCAGATGGTGTTCCAGGACCCGTTCGCGTCGCTGAACCCGTTCCACAGCATCGAGCACCATGTCGCGCGGCCCATCAGGATCCACCGTCGCGCGTCCGGCACGGCGGCGGTGCACGAGAAGGTGCTGAGCATGCTGGAGCGCGTGAACCTCACGCCGGCGGAGGATGTCGCGATGCGTCGTCCGCATGAGCTCTCGGGTGGACAGCGCCAGCGCGTCGCGATCGCCCGCGCGCTCGCGCCCGGTGCCGAGGTGCTGATCGCCGACGAGCCGGTGTCGATGCTCGACGTGTCGATCCGTCTCGGGGTGCTCAACCTGATGGGACGGCTGCAGCGCGAGGACAACCTGGCGCTGCTGTACATCACACACGACCTCGCGACCGCGCGGCACTTCTCCGACGAGATCCTCGTGCTGTACCACGGCCGGGTGGTGGAGCGCGGCCCCGCCGACGACGTCATCCTCAACCCGCAGCACGACTACACCCGCCTGCTCGCGATCGCTGCGCCCGACCCGGAGAAGATCGGGAAGGTCGTGTCGAGCGAGGCCGCGCCCGATCGATCGACTCTGGACAACACCATCTGCTACAACCACTTCACGCAGTCCTGGGAGAGCTCGGAGCGGGAACCGGCGCGTGCCTGAGGCGGTCGGCCGGCCCGGCGACGACGTTCTCGTCTGGGGCGACGACGCGCTCGAAGTCGTGTTCGCGATCGGGCCGGATGCACCGGTGTCGCTCATCGGGCTGGGGGCTCCGGGCGCGTCGGGAGCGGCGCCCGCCGTGCTGGCGCCCGCCCTCCGGCAGCCCCTCGTCGAGATCTCGGCGTTCGGACACGGCCGGTTCCCGGGCAGCTTCCGCCATGTCGACACGATCATCGGCTCTCGACTCCGCTACGACTCCCAAGTCGTCGACGAGCGGATGCTGCGCCTTCGGCAGCGTGACGACGAGACGGGCCTCGAGGTCACGAGCGTCTTCGAGCTGACGTCGGGCGCCGGCGGCATCCGCACGTGGACAGAGGTCGCGTTCGTGCCGTCGGTCGACGCCTCCGCGACGGAGATCACGCTCGACTTCGTCTCCACCTTCGTCACCGGGGCGTTCCTGACCGCCGCGCCGGATGTCGACGGCTTCCTGCTGGCTTCGGCCGCAAACGACTGGGTGGCCGAGAGTCGCTGGTCGACGCGGTCTCTGCGGGAGAGCGGGCTCGCGCGCATCGATCGCGATCTGCAGCACCAGCCCCCGCGGAGCCGGATACAGGTCGCGAACCGTGGGTCCTGGTCGAGCGGTGAGCAGGTGCCGACCGGGGTGCTGCTCGCCCGCACCGGTGACTACGCCCTCGGGTGGCAGGTCGAGCACAACGGGCCCTGGGGCTACGAGCTCGGCGAGACCCGGCACGGCGCCTATCTGCTGCTCACCGGTCCGACCGATCAGGGCAACCAGTGGAGCGTGCGGCTGCGGCCGGGGGAGTCGTTCACGAGCGTGCCGGCGTCGGTCGTGTTCGCGGCCGGCGGGGTGGATGAGGTCCTCGCCGCGATGACGTCGCAGCGCCGTTCCCTCCGTCACGTGCGGCCGGCGGATCGGCGCCTGCCGATCGTGTTCAACGACTACATGAACACGCTCATGGGCGACCCGACCACCGAGAAGCTGCTGCCTCTCATCGACGCAGCGGCAGAGGCCGGCGCCGACATCTTCTGCATCGACGCCGGGTGGTACGCGGAAGGCAGCTGGTGGGATTCCGTCGGCGAGTGGAAGCCCGCCGCGCGGCGCTTCCCGGGCGGCATCGAGGAGGTCATCGACCGGATCCGTTCGCACGGGATGACGGCCGGTCTCTGGCTCGAGCCCGAGGTGATCGGCGTGCGCTCGCCGCTGGCGGTCGCCTCGTCGGGGCGTGCGCTTCCCGACTCGGCGTTCTTCTCGCGCGGTGGAGTGCGGCTCGCCGAGCATGGCCGCCATCTGCTCGATCTGCGCGACCCCGCGGCGCGTGCGCATGTCGACGAGGTCGTCGATCGGCTGGTCGCCGACTACGGCATCGGCTTCATCAAGATGGATGACAACACCATGACCGGACCGGGGACGGATGTCGGTGGCCTCGCGCCCGGAGCCGGACTCCTCGAGCACAACCGCGCGCTCCTCGAGGTCATCGACGGCTGGCAGGCACGGCATCCGGAGCTGCTCATCGAGAGCTGCGCGTCCGGGGCGATGCGCATCGACCAGGCGATGCTGTCGCGGCTGCACCTGCAGTCCACCTCTGACCAGCAGGATCCGGTGATGTACGCGACGATCGCGGCCGCGGCTCCGGCGGCGATGCTCCCCGAGCAGGCCGGCAACTGGGCGTACCCGGTGGCCGGCAGCACACGCGAGGAGATGGTGTTCGCGCTGGCCAGCGGCATCCTCGGCCGGTTGTACCTTTCCGGGTATCTCAACCGGATGGCCGACGACGAGCGCGCGCTCGTGCGTTCGGCGCTGGAGGCGCACCGGGTCGTGCTGGGCACGATCGAGGAGGCGCTGCCATTCTGGCCGCTGGGCCTTCCTGCCTGGGAGGACCCGTGGGTCGCGCTCGGCCTGCGCGACCCCGCGGATGGATCCGCGTTCCTGAGTCTCTGGCGTCGACCCGGGGCCGACGACACCGTCACGATCCCGCTGCCGTCCCTGCGCGGCGTGCAGATCGAGGTCGAGGCATTCTTCCCCGATGCCGCCGCCTTCCCTGATGCCGCTGCCGGCTGGTCCTGGCGATGGGATGCGGCGGCTGGAGAGCTCGCCGTCACCGTCGCCGTACCGGCGCCCACGGCGCGCGTGCTCCGTGTGACGCGGAGACCCCCCGCCCCTTCCCCCGAGAGGACCCCCGATGACCAGTAGCACCGAGACCGTGAACGAGGCCCCTCGCCGGATCGTCGAGTGGCCGACCGACGGTCTCTCGTTCGGCGGCGACTACAGCCCCGAGCAGTGGTCGTGGGATGTCGTGCTCGAAGACATGGAGCTGATGCGCGAGGCGGGGGTCAACCTCGTCACGCTCGGGGTGTTCTCCTGGGTGGTGCACGAGCCGCGCGAGGGCGTCTTCGACTTCTCGTGGCTCGACCGGATGCTCGATCTGCTGCACGAGAACGGGATCGCCGT
>JAESFY010000140.1_pt1 | contig 34719 bp, 36 predicted proteins | sample 9266201 | NCBI WGS metagenome assembly JAESFY01 (sample SAMN14515071, study PRJNA621656) | algae metagenome | isolation source: Nodosilinea sp. WJT8-NPBG4 and co-occurring heterotrophs from soil, lower... | place: USA: Pinto Basin, Colorado Desert, California | collected 2006-05-27 | reverse complement strand
CAGAAGATTTGGGTCAGATCAAGGCGCGCTAGACTCAAAGACATGGCTGAGGTGCTTAGAATTCAACACTTTGAGCGTAACCCTCAGCCTTTTTCTCAGCACTCTACCCCTTGTCGAACTCAGGTTGCACAGGCATTACAACTCGTTCAAACTGGCAATCTTGAGGGATTTATGCCGGATATCGTGCAGGGCTATGCTGAGTCTGGGCAACCGGAGCAAGCCATGCAGCTGGCTCAGAGTGAAGAAATCCTATGGATGCTGCCTTCGGTGGTAGAGGGATTTGCTCAGCAAGGGCAGTTCGATGCTGCTTTGCAAACGGCTCAATCCATTGACAATCCGATGCATCGAGCTGAAGCATTCATTGCGATCGCTCGTGCTTATACTGAGCCACCGGCTGAAGCACAAGGGATACGGCGGTTCGTGACGCGGACGCAGGCTAGGATTGTCGGGCTGTTTGGTACCTCCAATCGCGAAAGAGCGGCTGAGGTGTTAGTGCAAGCCCTGGAAGCGACTCAGTCTATCTCCTCAGCGGAATGAGGGTAATTTAGTAAATATAGGGAGACTCGATCGCAGGAGCACGGTCAGTCGCCACCAGACCCTAATAAATTGAAGCCGCAACTTCAGCACGGGTTGCGGCGCGATTGGGTTCGAGAAAATCAATATTGGGATAGTTCACGGTGAGGTTGCGGAAGGTCGCCGCCGCCACGCCATCATCGGCATAAAAGGGAATTGAATTGTAGTCACGGAAGTCACCCGTCACGCTGGCATTGGTTCCACTCGGCTTAAACTGTAGTCCGCTCGCCAGAGCAACTAAAACCTGAGCGCGGGGCATCGGCTGAGCTGGGAGACATTGCCAGGATAACCACTGAGAAAGCCTTCGGCGTGAGCAGTTTGAATGGCGCTGCCGGCCCAATAACTGCTGGGCACATCGCGAAAACCAACGGCACCGCGAACAGTCGGTTGATCGAATGCTTGATTGACTAAGACGGCAAACTGAGCGCGCGTGATCGGCTCATTGGGGCGAAAGCTACCGTCGGCAAAGCCTCGAATTACACCGCGATCGACGAGTGCTTGAATGAACTGGGCTGCCCAATAATCTGACGGTACATCTGAAAACGTGGTTTGCGCTTGAGCCGGAATCTGTGCCACCAGTGAGGCTAGCGTTGCAACGGTCAGTCTGCGGAACACCAATGGAATAAAATTGCTCAAAAATTTAGCTTGAATAGGCATCAGTGATCAGCGGTGAGGGGGTAGAAATTGGTCGAGAGCGGTGCGATCGAGCGTAACTGTAGGTTGGGTTACTCTGCGAACAGGCAAAGCCTACGTGCGCTCAACCCAACCTACAGGCTGAAACATCTCAACTGGGTCACAGTTTGTGAGATGTTCCAGACGCATTTTTGGCTCTATAGCGATCGCAGACTACTCTTCTGTCTCAATAGGCACGGTCAAGTTGAGCCGTTCTCTGGGCGCAGGCTGTTCTTGGCGCAGTTCTATACGATCGTCGTCAAAGCGAAAGCGAGTTTCTGGCTGAGGCTGTTCTTCAAATTGAATATTCAGCTGATTCCCGTCAGTCGATAGGCGAGGGCGCAGCTCGGGGTCGCGGTCTCCTCCGAAGTCAAACTCGACTTGATCGCTTAGTTCAACGATTTGGGCGATCGCTGCTGGAGACGTGTTTAACGCTGCCACACTTAAAACGGCAAGGCTGAGCAGAAATTTATTCAAGTGGTTCATTAGTAAACCTCCTCCAAGTAATATTTCCGTAAATAGTCTGCCAAGAGAAAACCGTTTTGTCTTCCCTCAGGGGGGCAGCATCGATAGGTAATGCTGTCTGCGATCGCCTCGCCTGCGCCCAAACAGTCTGTCAGGGGCGTTCAGCTCAAAATCTCTCTACCTTTCGGCTGAGTTTCTCGCATCCAGCGCTCTCGCTATAGTGATGAATGGCGGCTGTTGAGAGCATTCGACTATGACTGAACGCAATTGACCGACAGTGACGCAACATCGCCCACCAAAACTCATGTAGTGGGCAATCTATGTTCGAGCAAACATTATTTTCATTTGAAGCTTTGAAGTGCATCTAGCTCCCCATGAAGCAAGTTTTTTCCAACGAAACGGCGATACAGATTTCGCAGTTTGCACCCACAGATGTCAGATCCACTGTTGATGTCGCCAATCTCTCTGGACCGCTCCAGCGCATCAGCGTCACTATCAATTTGGTTCACGCCTATACCAGCGATCTGCAAATTTCTCTCATCGCCCCCGGTAGAGCCTCTGTCTTGCTAGTCGGCAATGCTGGTGGCAGCGGCGACAACTTTTTTGATACTACCTTTGATGATGGAGCGGCAGTACCAATCAGCCAGGGCATCGCTCCATTTCAGGGGTCATTTCAGCCCCAGCAGCCTTTGTCTACCTTAGTAGGCAGTGACCCCAACGGCACCTGGACGCTACAGATTCAAGACCAGACCTTTTTGGACAAAGGATGTCTCAACCACTGGTCCTTGCAGGTAGTGGTTGGTAATCAACCGCCGATGCCGCCGGCCCCTTCTGATTTCTCCATTCAACTTCGCTTTTTAGGGGGGCTAACGGCTACTCAGCGAGCCGTCTTCGAAGTCGCTGCTGCCCGATGGTCAGAAATCATTATTGGAGATTTGCCCAGTGCCGTAGTCAATGGGGAAACCATCGACGATGTCTTGATTGAAGCGCGAGGGTTGTCGCTCGACGGCCCCAACGGGTTGCTAGGTCGGGCCGGGCCGACTCGCCTACGCAGCGGTTCTAGACTACCCATCACCGGAGTGATGGAGTTTGACATCGGCGATTTAGCTCGCCTAGAGGCAGAGGGAAGCTTGCTCGACGTGATTATTCACGAGATGGGCCATGTGCTTGGGATTGGCACCATTTGGCAAATTCAGAATCTTCTCGTAGGGGCCGGGTCGGCCAACCCGACCTATGTCGGTCAAAACGGAATGCGAGAATTTTCAGTGCTGATCGGGGCCCAGGGGATGACGCCTGTACCGCTGGAGAATACGGGGGGCCAGGGTACCCGAGATGGCCACTGGCGAGAAACCGTGTTTGGCAATGAGCTGATGACGGGCTTTTTGAATTTGGGGCCAAATCCGCTCAGTCGTTTAACGGTGGGTTCGCTAGAAGACCTGGGCTACGCGGTGAACTATACTGCCGCGGATGCTTACACCCTGCCATCGGCTCTGGCCTTGGCGGTGATGGGAGTGCATACGGCGGGTAACTATGGCCGTCGCCAGTGCCGCATGTGCGATGCTGGCATTTTAGGTACTCATACGCTGCCGCAGGTAGAAACCCACTGAAGCGCTGTCGTTGTCGCTGCTTAGGGCCACTACTATTTCCACCATGTTGCTACCGATGGGATGCGGCCCGACGGGGTCAGACTCATAACCTCGCTATAGTGAAGGCATGGCTGCTGCTGTGAGGCTTGACGATGACCCAGCTTGATCAAACCGATGAGCAATCGCCTTTCCCTGTCGCCAACAACAGCGATCGCGCCGCTATTGAGGCCGCCGCTGATAACGCTTCTACGATCGGTGGTGGCCTGCCAATCATTCAGTACTGGGCGCAAAAGACCCTCTCTCCCCAGGGGCCGCAGATTTGGAAAACGCTTTTCCACAAAAGCGCCTGCCTGTCATGCGCCTGGGGCACGGGTGGGCAAAACGGCGGCTTTATCAACGAGCTAGAAGAACCGCTCCAGCGCTGCATGAAAAGCGTGCAAGCCATCTCATCGGAGCTGCAACCGGGTCTGAGCGATTATTTCTTTGCCCGCCACACCATCTCAGAACTGCAAGCGCTCACCTCTCGCGAGGCCGATCGCCTCGGTCGCCTCAGCTTTCCAGTTGTTCGCCGAGCCGGGTCTGACTACTACGAACCGATTAGCTGGGAAGAGATCTACCAGCTGACCACCGCTGGCTTTTCGCTGCCGCCGGAGCGAGTGGCTTCCTACAGTTCGGGGCGATCGTCCAACGAGGCGGCCTTTCTGCTCCAGCTGATGGTGCGGGCCTTAGGCTCCAACAACCTGGCCGACTGTTCTGACCTGTGCCATGCCCCCTCTACGGTCGGCCTCAACAAAGTCTTTGGCACCGGCACCTCGCTGGTCAGCCTGGAGAGCCTGCGCCAGGCCGACTGTGTGGTGCTGGTGGGGTCGAACGCCCCCACCAACCATCCCCGACTGATGAATGAGCTGATTGAACTGCGCGATCGCGGCGGCAAAATCATCGCTATCAACCCGGTCAAAGAGGTGGGCCTGGTCAAGTTTGGCTCCCCGGCGCATCCGCTGCGGCTGGTGCAGGGCGAAGAGATTTCCTCGCTATTTTTGCAGCCGATACCGGGCAGCGACCTGGCTCTGTTTGTGGGCATTCAAAAGGTGCTGCTGGAGCGGGGCTGGGTGCAGTTTGACTACCTCAAGGCCCACACCGAGAACTGGCAGGCGGTGATCGACCAGGTGGCCGCTACCGGGTGGGAGGCGATCGTCGCCACCTGCGGCATAACGCTGACGGAGATTGTTGCCGCTGCGGAGATGATTCACAGCAGCCAGAATGTGGTCTTCGCCTGGGCCATGGGCATCACCCACCAGGCCAACAGCGTTGACAACATCTTCAGCATCGCCAATACCGCCCTGATGACCGGCAACGTCGGCAAGTCCGGCGCGGGCCTGATGCCCATTCGCGGCCATTCCAACGTGCAGGGCTTTGGCTCGATGGGGGTGACGGCCCACCTCAAAGACAGCATTCGCGAGGCACTGGAGAAACTGCTGGGCAAATCGCTCAAACGCGAATCGGGCTACGATGCCCGCGCTTTGATTGAAGCCAGCGATCGCGGTGAGGTCGATACCCTGCTGTGCCTGGGGGGCAACCTCTACGCCGCCAACCCCGACCTCACCCAGGCCAAACGCGCCCTCGGCAACATCGACACGATCATCTACCTCTCGACCAAGCCCAACCAGGGCCACTTCCACGGGCTGGCGCGGCAAAACACCATCATCGTGCCGGTCTATGCCCGGTTCGAGAACCCCCACAAGACCACCGTCGAGTCGGGCAACAACTTTGTGCGGCTCAACAGCCCTGGCAAAACCCACCTCACCAAAGGCGATTTGGTCTCAGAGATCGGCTTTTTGGCGGAGCTGGCTCACCGGCTTCACGGCGACCAACCCATCGATTGGCGGCGCCTGCACGACACCCGCTACGTGCGCCAGCTAATCGCCCAAACCATCCCCGGCTACGAAAAGATTGGCGAGATTGATGACACCAATGCCGAGTTCACTATTAGTGGACGAATCTTTCTAGAGCCGAAATTTCCCACGCCGTCAGGGAAAGCCGAAATGCAGCCGACGCCTCTGCCCACCCTGACGCTGCCTACGCTGCAAGATTTCGGCCTGTCTGCTGCCCAGCATCCCGCTTTGGTGCTGGCTTTGATTACCGGGCGCAGCTACGGCCAGCACAATACTGTGGTTTATAAAGAAGCCGATGAGTATCGGGGCATGCCCCACCGTCACTGCATTCTCATGCACTCTGGCGATGCCCAAAGGGCAGGCTTTAGCCAGCACCAGCGGGTGAGCGTGCGGGGGGATGCGGGCCAGCTCAATGACATTGAGATTATTTTTGGGGAGGTGCGATCGGGCGCAGCACTGATGTTTTACCCCGAGGCAAACGTGCTGATGAAAGCGCGAATTGAGCCCAGGGCTGGGACACCGGCTTATAAGCGGGTGCCTGTGGCGATCTTTGCTGAGGCGCTTTAGCGACTGCCAAGATCCCAGGGCTTTTGGGCGGTTGGCGTAGGATCTTGCCACACTTGAGAAAAACCCTGGGATCTTAGCCGCTGGCTCCCTACAGGCGGTCTTTATTTTTGCTGCGGACGCGATCGTACAAACCCTCCATTGCTTCAATGAACGAGTTGTCGCGAGCCCAAAAGGCGGGAAAATCGCCCTGCTTTTTGACCAAAATTGCTGGCACTGCCGAGGGAACAGCCACCTCAATAGTTTGCGGCAGGCGCTTCTCTCCCTGCCAAAATTCCTTCAGGCTAACAGTTGATGCCTCAACAGTTTGGGGTTGAGTGTAGTAGTGCTCAACCGGCGCTGGGGAACGCTGCTGAGCTAATAATTCCGCTGAGAGCGCCTGACCTAGGGGTGATTTGGCTAGCTCAGCCATGAGGTCTTTCCGAGAGAGCCCCCGCAGCTCAAACAGCAAAAACGGATCGCGATCGAGCTCGGCGGCGATCAGGTAATAGACTCCGGCGATGTGTTTGCAGGGGTTGCTGTAGTCGGGGCACGAGCACTGGGTCTTGAAGTCTTTGTCGCTGGCAGGCAGCAGGTTCAGCCCCAGGGTCTTGAAGCTGTCTTCGATATTGTCAGGAATTTCGTTGAGCAGCAGCCGGGAGATCAGACTGGCTTTGGAGGCGATCAGGGCGATCGCAGCCGCCCACTTAGCTTTGCTGATCGGTGCGAAGTCGATGGTGGTAACGTACGTCGGTTCTGTAGCCACCCCAAAGTAGGGGTTCACTGATCCACGCACCTTGGCCTTGACCAATCCGCCGTTAATCTCAAAGCTTTTGACTTTGCCGCCGCTGGCGTAGGAGCGCCCCCGCTGCAAGCGGCCCGAGTCAGTCAAGCGCTCGATCGCCGCAATAAAGTTTTTTCCCCACCAGGTGCGGCTAAAGGTTGCCATCGCTAGCCTCCAGTGCTGATTTTGTTATAAGCGAGCTTACGCATCGGGTAGAAAATCAGGGTTGAGAGTCGCTTCCAGGCTGAATGGATTGGCTTCAGGAAAAGTTTCGGTAGGTAGACCAGTTTCGACCGCTGCTTTTTTGCGGGCTAGAGCATAGCAATCAGCAAAGTTTTTGGCAGCGTAGGGCTTCAGGCTAGGGCTATCGCGAAAGGCTTTGTCGATGCGATCGCGGTGTTCTAAGATTGTGAACCGCCAGCTATTGGAGCGGCGATCGGGCTGGTATTGGTACTTCAACAAATGCCGGAGAAGGACTTCTAAATTGCTCTCAACTGCCCGCTTTTCACTGCGCCCCATGTCGTCCAATTCTTCGGCCAGGTTAACCACATCAATTTCACTCAATTGACCACTGCGAAGGAGCTTGGCAGTTTCGGTCAGCCAGCTCAGATAGTCCTGCTCATAGAGGGTTGCAGACTCTAGAGATAGGTAAATAGGGCGGGAAGCGGTCATGGAGACTGTATAGCGCTTAGAAGATCATCGTAGCAGACCCTTTATGTAGGCGATGAATGAGGAGTAGAACGGGTTGGCAATGACCAAGCTAATCCATGATGGCGCTTTTGTTGAGGGCAATGAGTTGCTTAAAGGCGTCGTTGTCTAGCTCCGTCAGCCACGATTCGTCGGCTCCGACGATCGCCCCGGCCAGCTTTTTCTTATCCTCAATCATCTGGTCGATGCGTTCTTCGAGCGTGCCCATAGCGACGAACTTGTGGACGAAGACATTTTTCTTTTGGCCAATGCGGAAGGCGCGATCGGTGGCCTGGTCTTCGACAGCAGGGTTCCACCAGCGATCGAAGTGGAAGACGTGGTTGGCCTGGGTGAGGGTGATGCCCACCCCCGCTGCCTTCAGAGATAGTACAAAGATGGCCGGTTCAGTATCGGGATCTTGAAAGGCGGCGATCATCTGCTCGCGCTTTTTGCGGTTGGTGCCGCCGTGGATGTAGTAGGTGTTGTAGTGGCAGGTGTGGCGCAGATGGTGCTCTAGGGCGTCGCCAATTTCGCGAAACTGGCTGAAAACCAGGGCGCTTTCGCCTTCAGCCACCACTTCGTCGAGCATTTCCAGCAGGCGGCTGAGCTTGTGCGATCGCTCCGGCGTAAAGTCACTGTCATCCTGCAAAAACTGGCGGGGGTGGTTGCAAATTTGCTTTAGCTTGGTCAGGGTGGCGAGAATTAGCCCCTGGCGCTGGATGCCCTCGCTGGTTTCGAGCTGTTCCGTGACGTCCTTGAGCACCGCTTCGTAGAGAGAGGCCTGCTCGGGGGTGAGGTTGCAGAATAGTTTTTGCTCGACCTTATCAGGCAGGTCTTTGATGATCGACTGGTCAGTTTTGAGCCGCCGCAGAATGAAGGGCTCCACCAGCTTTTTGAGGGTAGCGGAGCGGGCGGGGCTGTTTTCTTTTTGGATGGGTAGCTCGAACTGCTTGCGAAACTGGGTCTGGGTGCCCAGGTAGCCAGGGTTCAAAAAGTTAAAAATCGACCACAGATCCATCAGGCGGTTTTCGACTGGGGTACCGGTGAGGGCGAGGCGATGGTTGGCGTTGAGCTTGAGAATAGCCTTGGTCTGAGCGGTTTTGGGGTTTTTAATGTTCTGGGCTTCGTCGAGTACAATGCGGTGCCAGGTGACACCCTCTAGCAGCTTGACGTCTTTGCGGGCCAGGGTGAAGGAGGTGATCACCAAATCGTGGTCGCGGCAGAGGGCTTTGAAGGCTTTGGCGTCTAGGCTGCGATCGCCCCCATGGTGCACCACTGCCCTCAAGTGCGGCGCAAACTTTTGGATCTCGTGGTACCAGTTGCCGACGACAGATGTGGGAGCAATCAGCAGGGTCGGCGGCAGGGGTTGATTACCGGTCTGGGCCGCTTCTTCTCGTTCTTGAATCAAGCGGGCGATCACTTGAATGGTTTTGCCCAGGCCCATGTCGTCGGCCAAGCAACCATTTAAGCCCAGATTCTCTAGGTAGTGCAGCCAGGAGAGGCCGCGTTTTTGGTAGTCGCGCAGGTGGCCCCGGAGCTGGTCAGGGTCGGGGGTGAGTTTGAGGCGGGTTTTGTCGCTGAGCTGGGTGAGCATATTGGCCAGGGCGTCGTCGCGATCGAACTCCACCTCTAGGCTGTCGTCAGCCTCGCCGCTGGTCAGGCGCATAAAGTCGAGCAGGCTCATCTCGGGGTTTTCCGCCTGCTGCTGCTGCCAAAACTCCAGCATTTGCTGCATTTTGTCCTGGTCTAGCTCCATCCACTGGCCGCGAAACTTGACCAGGGGCGACTTGGCATTGACCAGCTGCTGCCACTCTTGCTCGGTGACAGGCTGGTCGCCGATCGCCAGATCGTACTGATATTGCACCAGGGTGTCGTAGGAAAAGTAGCCTTTGGATTTGTCGCTGCCGCTGAGGGATTTGCCCTTGGCCCGCAGCCGCACCTTGGCCCGCTGGCGACCCTTGGGCGTCCACCAGGCTGGGACGATCACTTTGTAGCCCGCATCTTCGAGCACCCAAGCAGATTCTTTTAGGAAGGTGAAGGCGGTGGCTAAATTCATGTAGATGCCGACGGGCTCGTCTGTCTCTAGACCGCTCCACAGGTCTGGGTAGATGCGGGCGGCGTAGCCCAGGTTCATCAGCAGGTGCTGCTCAAAGTCGTCTCCAAGCTGGGCTTTCACCTGAGCCTGCTGTTTGGGACGCATGCGCCAGTAATCATCCAAAGAGACTCTGAGGGACGGGTCGTGCTTGGGGGCGACTTGAAATTGAAGCTGCCACGGATCTTCTGGCTTGAACGGATCTTGCAGGTGAAAGTAGAGATAAAAGGTTTGGTCGGTTTGGGTCCGAACGATGCGATCGCGCCATCCCTGCCACTGCTGATAGCGCTCCAGCGCCGCCACCGATTTTTCAGGACGCTGAAGGTCAGCCTGTAGGCAATCCTGAATGAGCGTGCCTTCCACGGGTTTGAGAAAATTCTGGGGAAACGCCGTACCCCGCACCAGTTCGTTCAGCCAGCACTCGGAAAAGTGGCGCAGCAGGGTTTCGCGATCGTAGAAGGTGGGTGTGGCTAGCGGTTCCTCAAACCCAGCCACGCAGAGCAGGGGCATGTAGTCGATGTAGGTTTGCAGATCGTCGTTGTAGCGATCGCCAATAATCTCCCAACCCGGATAAATTTCGAACCCTGCCTCTGATATTGCCGTCTGCTTTTTGGTTGTCTTCGCCCCCGCCGCTTTACGTCGGGTGGATACTTTGGTAGCCGCAACCTCCAGATACTTCAGCGCCGGAATATACTGATCGCGCAGAATCACCTGCTTAAAAGCCTGGGTGTAGTGGTACCAAAACAGCAGGTCGGCCCCCAGTTGCACCTCCGCCAGGTTGTAGACGGCGAGAAAGTGCAGATTATTGAGCAGGGCAATCAGGTCAGCGAGCACTGGAATTTGGTAGCAATCCATCTGCCAGTACTGCCAGTCAAAGCTGTCTGGAATGTCTACTTCTAAATAGCGGGATAGCTCTAGGGATGGGAGAGGCTGACCGTCCACCGTGGGCAGCAGAAAGGTGCGGGGAGTGATGAAAGACTCTAGGGGACGGCGATCGGGAGATTTGAGCCCTAGCTCATCGGTGAGCAGAGGCAATAAATCGGCCTCAGCCAGATGAAAGGGATGGGCTTGGGCCAACAATTTACGACGGCTCTTTTGCTCGGTTTCTACCCACAGGCAAAAGCCTCCCGTCTGCACAAAGGCGGTGGCGGGCTGAGGTATCCAGGTGCCGTGGAGAATTTGCATCATTCCATCCCGACAGTAGTGCGATCGGCCCAGGCAAACCCGTTTCAGCCCTGGCAAGGAAGACGATTAGCCGTCTCGTTCTGACAAATATGGCAATGCTTACGTTTTACCACGGAAGCCTTAAAAGCGTAGGAGGCCGATTCAATCCATTAAGATCTAACCGCAGATGCTACGGATAGATCTATGTTTACCTTCCTCAATCGATTCAAGCTGCTTTGTTTGGCTCTGTGCCTAGGTGCCCTAACTCTGCTGGCTCGCCCCGCCTTTGCCGATGCGCTCATTACCCAGGCTGATTTGATTGACAACAGCGGCGACGCCATTGGCACAGTGCAGGTCGAGCAGGGGCACAAAGGGGTATTGGTGAATCTTAAGGCCAAGGATCTGCCCCCCGGCTACCACGGCATGCACTTTCATGCCGTGGGCGACTGTTCGGATCTGGCGGCATTTAAATCAGCGGGTGGGCACGTAAACCCCTTTAACCAGCCCCACGGATTTCGCAACCCCGATGGCCCCCACGAAGGCAATTTGCCCAATCTAGTAGTTGCTGCCGATGGCACGGTTGAAGTCGAGCTATACAGCGACATCGTTGCCCTAGATTCCGGGGCCGCCAAACTGCTGGATGACGATGGTACAGCGCTGATCATCCACACCGATAAGGATGACCACTATTCGCAACCGATTGGGGGTTCGGGCGGGCGTATTGCCTGTGCGGTGATTAAGTAGTGCCAGTGCATGGGATGGGTATCAGTCTCGCAAATTTACGAAGCTGAGTTCGTAACTCATGAAGCTGGGTTCGCCATTCACGAGGCTGGGTTCGTCACCTACGGAGCCGGGTTCGCTACTACTGAAGCTGGCTTCGTCATTGATGAAGCTGAGTTCGCTACTCATGAGGCTAGGTTTGTGACTGATTGAGTTAGGTTCGTCACTAAGGAAGCTGGGTTAGTCACCCACAAAGCTAGGTTGGAGTCTCGCGGAACTTCCTGCTGCAAGCCTAAGGGGGGGGCTGTTATTGGCCTCAATCTTTTGGCTACAGGCCACAAAAAAGATACGGAACAGATGAGCGATCGCGCGTAGTCTAGGGTGAGGTGACGATGCAGGCCCAACAGCGATGGCAAATGAAGAACAGGTCGCTTTGCTAAAGCAAGGTTATGAGGTCTGGAATGCATGGAGAAACGAAAATCTCGAAACCGAGATAGATCTCGGCAACGCCGATCTCTGCAAAGCTAATCTGTTCAAGGCCAACCTCAAATTCGCCAATCTCGAATCGGCTAACCTTGAATCGGCTAACCTCGAATCCGCCATTCTTAGCTTCGCCACTCTTAGCAAAGCCATTCTCAGCTTCGCCAACCTTGAATCTAGCAGTCTCAACGACACTAACTTCGAATCCGCTAATCTGAATAACGCTGACCTCAGCAGGTCTGATCTCAGATCCGCCTACCTTAGATCCGCATATTTGAGATCCGCAAACCTTAGCGAAGCTGACCTTAGCTTCGCTGACCTCATTGGATCTGACCTCAAATTAGCCAATCTTAGCGATGCTAATCTCAGCAAAGCCGATCTCAGTTTCGCCAATCTCACCTCCACTAGCCTCAGTGATGCCAATCTCAGATCCAGCAATCTCAGATCCGTTAATCTCAGATCCGCCAATCTTAATGGAGCTCAGGTGCTCAATGCTGATTTCACCAAGGCAACACTTACCGGAGCTTGTATAGCCGACTGGCAAATTGGCAGATCAACCAGACTTGAGGAAGTGAAATGCGACTATATTTTTCACACTTATAAGTATAAAAAGTTTCAATTCGCAGGCCGTCTCCCTGTCGATCCTGAGAGCACCTTTGCCCCAGGCGAATTCACTCAATTATTTCAAGTCATTGCCAGTGCCTTAGAAACTATTCCTATCACCTTTACCGAGGGCATCGACTGGCAAGCCTTTTTCAAAGCTTTCCAAGATCTGCGAGACAGTCGTCCCAATGAAGACATCTCAATTCAAGGCATGGAGCGCAAGGGCAATGCCTTTATCGTGCGGTTAGAGGTTGAGGCCGAGGCCGATAAAGCCGCCATTGAGACAGAGGTAAAGCAGCGCTACGCCCACCAACTCGCCGCATTGGAAGCCCAGTATGGGGAAAGGCTACGATTGCAAGGGGCACATCTGGAAGACGCACAGCGCACTATTGCAGCAGGACGCCAGAGAAATACAGAACTTATAGGAGTAATTGGCATCGTGGCTCAGAACCAAGGCTCAAAGTACGATATGCGCGGTTCCAACTTTGGTCAGTTTGTTGATACAGCCCAATCAGGCAGCCGCGTGCAATCTATCCAGCATATCTATGCTCCAGAACAGCAGGATTTAGGCGAGGCTGCACAAGAAATTCAGAAACTCCTCAATACCTTGGCAGAAACCTACAACACCACAACTGATGCCGGAAAAGAGCAGTTGATGAAACAACTCGGCAAGGAGGTTGAAAAGCATCCAAAATGGCGGCGGGCGCTAAAAGTAGGCGGCATTGAGTTAATCAAAGTGCTGTGTGCGCCCATTGGCGTTCCTCTAGAGATGGCCAGGGTTTATCTAGAGAACAAGGAGTAGGGCAACAGACTATCAAACATCAATACCTCCATGGTGCATCCGCAAGCGATGTACCCTACGACTCGGCTTTGGATACGACTGGATAAAGGGGTTCCTGGCCATTCAATTGCCACAGGCTGATGCAGAGGGCGGTGGCGATCGCCAGCCACACCAGCGACGGCAAAATCACCCACCCCGCCAGCGGCACTACTTGAAAATAGCTGATCGTGACCACCGCCACAGAGAGCAACGGCCCCACAATCACCATCGGCACAGCGGCCCCTAGGCGGCCTTCTACCGTGAAAATCGTGTTCCAGGTGTCGCCCAGGCTGAGATGCACCACATAGAGAATGAGAGGCAAGCACAGGAAGGTTTGCCCCATCGCCGACCACACCAAATAGGCCGAGACCACCCGCAGCACAGCAATGCTCATCCACACGATGGGGAAGGCGAGGGGCGGCGGTGCCCATCCAGGACGCTGGAGCGACTGGTAGCGCCCACTATTGCGAGTGTTGTCGAGAAGAGAGAAGAAGCGCGATCGCAGCGTCACAACGGCAAAAAACGCACAGGCGATCGCCCCTGTGCCCCAAGGAGGCAACGCTGTGGTGTCAAAGCGCCCCAGGGCAACATCCATCGCCCACAGCAGCCCGGTCATCGCGACCACCTGGGCGATCGTCGCTCCTAGATAGGTCAGAGTGGCTTTCTTATCCCAACTAGGATTGGCCAAATTGGTCTGGATGGTGGTGTCGCGGGTGGCCTCGTTGACCCCCATCACCCGGTTGACGCCGCTTTTCACAATTTTTTTACTAGTCATCTGCCTAAAAAGAGTGGTTTATGAAGATGGCTCTGCTCCCTGCTCCCACGGGGAGAGGGGTTGGGGGTGAGGGAAGCCGAGGATCGCAATACCTATCCCCTGATCCTAACCCCTACAGGCCATCGCTACCGATAGAGTAAAGGAGGTCTATGGGCAACGGGGGCAAGAACAATGGAAAACACAGCACAAAAGCGGGTGGTGATAGTCGGGGCAGGCTGGGCCGGATTGGGATCTGCCTATCATCTGGCGCGGCAGGGCTACGCCGTTACGCTCCTAGAAGCCGGGGCCTACCCTGGTGGCCTAGTCGCTGGCTGGCAAACGCCCCAGGGTCGCGCCGTCGAGGCGGGCATTCATGGATTTTGGTACCCGTATCGCAACATTTTTGCCCTCACCGACCATCTCGGCATTCAGCCCTTTACCGAGTGGACGCGATCGGCCCAGTATTCGCCCCATAGGCTAGAGGTTGAGTCGCCCCTATTTCAGGAGCAGCCCTACCTGCCGACACCGCTGGGCACGTTTCTCTATACCGATTTCAAGCGCCTGCCGCTGATCGATCGCCTCTCGGCCCTACCCCTGCTGCAAGCGCTAATCGACTTCGACAACTCTGATGAGGCTTGGCAAAAGTACGATCGCATCACCGCCCGCGAACTGTTTCGCCAGTACGGCGTATCGGCCCGGCTCTACCACGAGTCGTTTGAGCCAATGCTGCTGGTGGGGCTATTTGCCCCTGGAGAGCAGTGCTCGGCGGCGGCGGCGCTGGGGATGCTCTACTACTTCATCCTCGCCCATCAGCCCGACTTTGACGTGCGCTGGTGTCGGGGCACGGTGGGAGCGCAGATCTTTCGGCCCTGGACGGAGGCGATCGAGCGGGCTGGGGGCAAAATTTTGGCCAACCACCGGGTGTCGGATGTGACGGTGGAGAACAACCGGGTGACGGCGGTGGTCTGCGGCGACGAGGTGTTTGAGGCCGATGCCGTGGTGTTTGCCGTCGGCATCAGTGGGCTGAAGAAAATTGTGGAGCAGTCGGTGGGGTTGAGAGCGCGCCCTGAGTTCAGCAATATTCGCAATCTAGGGGCGATCGACGTGCTGGCGGCGCGGCTGTGGCTCGATCGCAAAGTCGATATTCCCCTACCCTCCAACGCCTGCTTTGGCTTTCACCCCACCACCGGGTGGACGTTCTTTGACCTCAACGCCATCCACGACGAGTATCGCGACGAACCGGGCACGGTGGTCGAGGCCGACTACTACCACGCCAACCAGCTCCTAGCGCTGGACGACGACCAGGTGCTCAAGCAGGTGCAGCAGGATTTGGTCGGGTGCATTCCCGCCTTTGGCGAGGCCAAAATTATCGATCACAGCGTCGTGCGCATTCCCCAGGGGGTGACGCACTTTGCCCCTGGCAGCTACCGCTACCTGTTGCCTACCACAACCAGCTTCGACAACCTGTTTATGGCTGGCGATTGGATTGTTACCCGCCACGGGTCGTGGTCGCAGGAGAAGGCCTACGTCACCGGGCTAGAGGCGGCGAACCGCGTGATTGCGACCTTGGGCCAGGGCCAACCCGCTAAGATTTTGCCGGTGATCCCTGACGAGCCTCACATTCAAGCGCTGCGATCGGTCAATCGCTTCGTGCGGCAGGGGTTGCAGGGGTTACCCCAGTTTTGGCTACCCTAGCGCTTGGCGAGCATTGGCCACCCTTACAGCATCTAAAGGCCTAAATACCATTGTCACAGTAGCTTTTGAATGACGCCCCTAGCACCGAGTTAGACGAAAATGATGCAGCACGTTTACAAAGCTGAGATGCACGCTGAATCGCGTCACTTCTGAAAGGTTTCTAAGTTTGCCACTATTTTGACCGCAAGATAGCGAATCCATCCAAATCGACCTATTACGCGGCTAAACCATTGACCCTGAGATGGTTGTGCTAGCTTATGCTATCGAATCCTAAAGAAACAGGGGTTCGAAGCTGTCCTTTCATAGACAGATCGATCGCCTGCCACCACAGCAAGCTCCAGCATTCTTTGCAGAAATTGTTCTGAACTGTAGTAATCTGGCCGCATTTGCATCGGGAACGTACTGACCTGGCCATATGTATTTTCTCAGCATTGCATCAACTTGTTCATTCAATTTTTGACATGGGCAGACTTCATTCTGCAGGCTCTATAGGAGTAGTTACGATTCTCTCAAAGGGTAAGTTTGTCATCGCCTTCGACTACTCCTAGAGAACGGTATGAGACTAGAACGGTGTTTTGTGCAGTTGAGAGTTAACAGACAGCATGGTTGTCAGCCGAGAGTAAATTACCTCGCGATACGACTTGATCAGGAGAGTTACTGATAGTGAGGTTAGAGGTTATCCAAAACACCCATCAACAACCTGCTCATAACGGATGATTGAATCGTCACCCATCACGACCGTTGGCCGCAGGAGAAGGCCTATGTGACGGGGCTAGAGGCGGCGAACCAGATGATTGCGACCTTGGAGCAGGGGCAGCCCACTAAGATTTTGCCTGTGATTCCCGATGGCCGCATATTCAGGCGCTGCGATCGGTCAATCGATTGGTGCGGCAGGGGTTGCAGGGGTTGCCGAGCTTCTGGTTGCCCTAGGGTGTAGAGAGCAGTGCCGAACACATCTCCTACTGGTAACTCAATGTGCTGGTAACTGTTGTGAACATCGCTTGTTTCCCCAAAAAGCAACTTTCGTTTGCTTTTGAAATGGAGCACATCGATGAGGTTAGTGTTTCTACCGTTTAGCTTGCTGACGGTCAAGTTTGATCAGAGTGCTGCGAATGGGAATCAGCAGAAGCAAACTTCCCAAGCTGAATAGAAGTAGGGACAACAGCAGCATGAAAGTACTGCTCCAAAAAGTCGGCCAGCCTTGAGAATAGGTAAAGGCTTCTAGCAGAATGTGGAGTTGCTGAAGCCCAAAGGCGATCGCGAGGCCGCCCAGAAAAAAGCCGGGTAGCCCCAACACGAGCCAACTGGTGATCACCGTCCACCAGGGAGCGTAGGAGGTTTTCAGGTTTCGACAGATTTCGCCCCTGGCTTCAATGGTGCCCATGGGGTCCATAGCGTTAGGAAGCTTGGGGTCTGGAAACGAGGAACCAGATTGAGCCGGAACATTAACCCCATATTCAATGGGTTTTTGATGGGGAAAGTATTGGGCAAAATCGTCTCCCTCAGGGTCGGGTTGCCGAGGAGTAGATTCAGACATAAATTCAGAGTTTGGGGGACATCTGAGGGATAGCTTCACTTTCTAAGTCAGCTATTCCGCAATCCATGGAGAGTGGTGCTTGCCTTCAGAAGCAGACATCAGTTCCCTCTAAGCTGAATCAGGTATTCTTTTGGCCTTGGAGCCCAGCCGAGTAATCTCTGAGCCTAGTTGAGTAGTCTTTGAGCTTGGTCAAACAATCTTCGGGATTAGCCAGAGAATCTTTAGAGCTTAGTCGAGTAGTCTCTGAGCTTAGACGAATAGTCTTTGAGCTTAGCTGAGCAGGTGTTAAACCACCTCCGCCAGACTCAGAACCGAGTTGTGCTGGCTCTCAACCTACTCAGGAAATCCTTTAGTCTGGAGATCAAGCGTCCTAGGCAATACGTAAGCTCCACACATTCCTAAATGTTGGCCTACTGCCGCGATGAGATCGGAATGGGAACCAGTTGCCCTTCCCACTGCCGCCATTGGGAGTGGCGAAAAATCTTTTTGCGTCGCCGCTGCTTGGGTGGCCCAGTCAAGATGGCTAGGCTATAGGCCACCAGGTAAACCCCAGCCCAAATGCTGTAGGCGTGGACAGAAACGCTCAAGGCAGGACCATCGTAGTAGCGCATGAGCGTGGTAGATAGGTCAGCAGAGTAGATGCCAAAGATGGCCCAGCGGACCAGCGGAAAATACTTTCTGGCTAAGGGATATCGCGCCGCGCCGGTAAATAAGACCGGATATTGCAGATACATCAATAAGAAGAACGCCATGGCGAACAAAATACCGATTGCTGCCAAAAGCGTATAGTTTTCTCCTAGAGAATCTAGTGTTATGCCAAGCGCTAACAAGATAGCCGCAGTAACATTGATCATCACTATCCCTTACACAGTCACTAGTTTGCTATAGAAAGTTCTCTGGGCGCTAGTGTTCCCTGAATGAGCCAGAGTCTTAGCGAGCTCTCCAATATTTGTAGATTTGCTGCAAGGTCGACCGAGTTGCCGCGATCGCGGCGATCGGAGCTGTAGGCTTGAAGATGGGCAGCCCTAGTTGTGGGCAAGGCCCCTAAGTGATTGTCAAGGAGGTGACCTATGGCCGAGTCGGTATTGTGCGGCAACCAACATTTTTCCCGGCAAGGCTAGGCGGCACCTGATTTGGGTCGACCGCGTGAAGCCTTGCCCCACGTAGGCTTCATTTGAGGAAAAACCCTTGAACTTAACTGAATTAGGCGGGTGGAGCACCACCTGCGATCGAGCGTTTGCCCCTTGGGCAGAGGCTGGTTTTGAAGCGGGCCGAGTGGCACTGGAGCATCGCGGTGCCTACCGGCTCTTAACCCCAACAGGAGAACTGTCAGCAGAAATCGCTGGGCAGTTTCGTCACCAGACAGCAGACAGCAGACAGCCAATCCTTCCCAGCAGTGGGCGATTGGGTCGTTATGCAGCGGCAGGATGAGGGCACCCACGTCGTCATTCATGCGGTGCTACCGCGCCAGAGCGAGTTTGTGCGCAAGGCGGCAGGCGGCAAAACCGAGGGACAGGTGGTGGCCGCTAATGTCGACACTGTATTTTTGGTGACTGGTCTCGACGGTGACTTCAACCTGCGCCGCCTAGAGCGCTACCTGGTGGCCGCCTGGGAGAGCAGGGCAGTGCCCGTTGTGGTGCTAAATAAGGCGGATACCTGCGACAATCTGGCGGATTGCCTCGACCAGGCCGCATCCGTTGCCATTGGCGTACCGATTCACGCCGTTAGTGCCGCTACGGGAGCTGGGTTAGAACAGCTCGTCCCTTACCTGGGGGCGGGGCAAACCGTGGCGCTAATCGGCTCATCGGGGGTGGGTAAGTCCACGCTGACCAACCACTTTTTGGGCAGTCAGCGGCAGACCACCCAGACCGTGCGCGAGGATGACAGTCGCGGACGACACACAACCACCGGGCGACACCTGCTGCCTCTACCATAGGGGGCGCTGCTGATTGACACGCCGGGCATGCGCGAGCTACAGCTCTGGACCACTAGCGAGGGGCTGGAGGCTACCTTTGCCGATATCGAGGCCCTAGCTGAAGACTGTCGGTTTAGGGACTGTCAGCACCAGGGGGAGCCGGGCTGCGCGGTGGAGGCCGGCATTGCAGCAGGCGATCTGAGTGGCGATCGCCTGCACAGCTACCACAAACTCCAGCGCGAGCAGCAGTGGCTCGACCAACGGCACGATGCCCGCGCTGCTCTCAATAACAAACGGCGGTGGAAGACGATTCACAAGGCGATGCGCGATCGCTACAAAGGCTAGAACCGCTCACTCCCTAGTCACCCCCGATTGGCCCGGGCATACCTACTGGGTATGCCCGGGCTGGCGGACTGCGGAGTTTTTTTGGCGCGGCATCGATTTTGTCGTCGGTGCCGCTGGGGTATAGCCTGATGAAGCGCACCGAGCGATCGCTGCTATATCAGGCCATTACTCTATGACCAACCAGAACTACATCATCGGGGTCGATATTGGCACCACCAGCACCAAGTCGGTGCTGTTTACCGAAGCGGGGCAGGTGGTGGGTAAAGCGCTGGTGACCTACCCCCTCTACACTCCCAACATAGCCACCGCCGAACAAGACCCCGAAGAAATTTTCGCCGCCGTGGTCAAAACCGTGCGGGGGCTGGTCGATACCCACGCCCTCGACCCAGCGCAGGTGTTGGGGCTGTGCTTTAGCTCAGCTATGCACAGCCTGATCTTGGTTGACGCCGACGACAAGCCCCTCACCCGCAGCATCACCTGGGCCGATAACCGCAGCTCTGGCTGGGAAAAGCGCATCAAAACCGAGATGAATGGCCATGCTGTCTATCGGCGCACGGGTCTGCCCCTGCACCCGATGTCGCCCCTGGTCAAACTCACCTGGCTGCGCCACGAGCAGCCCGAACTGTTCCAGCAGGCGGCACGGTTTATTTCGATTAAAGAATTTGTGATTTACCGGCTGCTGGGTCGTTACGTGGTTGACCACTCCATTGCTGCGGCCATGGGGCTGCTGAATTTAGAGACGCTGGATTGGGATGCAGAAGCGTTAGCGATCGCTGGGGTCAACCGCTCATCCCTATCCGAACTGGTGCCCACCACTGCCGTGCTCACCGGGCTGAAGCCTGTCATGGCCGGCTCCATGGGCCTGCGGGTTGAGACCCCGCTGATCGCTGGGGCCAGCGATGGCGTGCTGTCGAATCTGGGGGTGGGGGCAGTCACCCCAGGCCGAGTGGCCGTAACCGTAGGCACCAGCGGAGCCGTGCGAGCTGTGGTCGATCGCCCCATCACCGACCCCCAAGAGCGCCTGTTTTGCTACCCCCTCACCGAGCACCACTGGGTGATTGGCGGCGCGGTGAATAACGGCGGCATTGCCCTGCGCTGGGTGCGCGACCAGCTGGCCGATGCCGAGGTGGCCACCGCCAAGCGCCTAGGTCAAGACGTCTATAGCCTGTTGATGACTATGGCAGGGGCCGTGGCTCCCGGTTCAGAGGGGCTGTTGTTTCACCCTTACTTGATGGGCGAGCGATCGCCCCTGTGGAATGCCAACGCGCGGGCCTCGTTCTTTGGCCTCAGTGTCAAACACACTAAGTCGCACTTGGTGCGATCGGTGCTGGAGGGCATTGTCTACAACCTCTACCTGGTGCTCAAGGCGCTGGAAGATTTTGCTGGCCCAGCTACCCTAATTCAGGCGACGGGAGGGTTTGCCGAAGCACCCCTGTGGCGGCAGATGATGGCCGACATCTTTAATCGTGAGGTGACAATTCCTGAGCATTATGAAAGCTCGTGCCTGGGGGCTGTCGTGCTGGGCCTCTATGCCCTGGGCCGGGTGCCTTCGCTAGATGCAGCGACGACAATGATTGGCGAAACCTACCGCCACCAACCGATTCCAGAGAATGTGATGGTTTACCAAAAGGTATTGCCGGTGTTTGAGCACCTAACCGGAGTGTTTGAGCGGGAGTATGATGCGATCGCCGCCCTGCAAACCGTGCTAAGCAACAGCGCTTCACCCTAACCCCATATAGGGTGGGCACCGCCCACCATCCCCCCAATGGAGTCAGCACCTTCATCCTGCAACGCGTTTGCATTTGCTCAGTGTCCAACAAAGCCATTGGTTCTACAGCATCTCCCCATAAACCCATGCATACCCCCGACCAGTGCCAAAACATGGCCGACATTCGCGCCGAGATCGATCGGCTCGATCGCCAGGTGATTGCCCTCCTGGGCCAGCGCTTCGCCTACGTCAAAGCGGCGTCTAAATTCAAAACCAGCGAGACTGCGGTCAAAGCCCCCGATCGCTTTCAGGCCATGCTTCAGCAGCGCCGAGTGTGGGCCGAGGAAGAAGGACTGAATGGTGATGCGATCGAAGCCCTCTACCGCGACTTGGTCAACCACTTCATCGCCGAAGAAATGAAGCAATGGCAACAGTCTCAGCTTGAGCAACCCTAAGCCAAACTCTTCACCTTCCCACTTTCAGAGAATGCAAACCCTGCTCCAGTCCGTTCTCGCGCTTCAAGTTGAGGCGTGCGCCAAACCCTACGCTGGCTAAAATTTCAGCCAGCGCACGTCGATGCCCTGATCGTCAAAGACTCGCTGAGTTACCAAGTTAGCTGGGGCGATGCCAAAGCGTTCCGGTTTGGCCCTCCGGCAGCTTAGGGACAAGGGCTACAGCCCACATTTTTCTTGTTGACGGGCGATCGCCCCCTGCAACTGCGGCGTCATACCCAGTTCTGCCCCGTCGTATAGCCGCTGAAACTCGCGTTCAAAGTGAGCTGCCACCGTGGCATTGCGAATCACCAGTAGGTTTTCGTCATTAGTGGTGTTGGCGGCCTGGCTCCAGTTTTGAGAGCCAATCAGCACAATCTTTTGGTCGAGCACCGCAAACTTGTGGTGCAGCTTATCGCTAGGCGGCAGGGCCGGTACCCCTACGGTAGTAATCGGATTTGCCCAGGGTACGCTGTTGTCGCGCTTGCAGTTGTGGTCAGGGATGGTGATCCCCAGCATATCTAGCCCTTCGCTATAGCTGCGGTAGGCAAAGCCGGGATCAATTAGAGTTTTAATGGGCACTCCTCGATTGGCCACCGGCAACAGCTGATTGCTAATGCCCTGCTCAGAAAAGACAAACAGGGCCAGATGAACACTCTGGGTCGCCTGGCCCAGAGTTCTGGCAATCAGTCCGTTGACGCTCTGGGCCCAGGGCTGAGTTTTTGAGGTGGGCGAAAACTGCACCTCTAACCCCGAGCCAGGAGTCGAGATCAGGGCCGGATTACGGTGGGTTTTTTGTAGCCCAAACAAGCTATTGGGTTGCCCACCAGAGCCATCGCCCCATAGGTAGCTAAATTCTTGCTGGAACCGCTGGGCCAAGGGCTGACTGTCGATCACAAGAATGCTGTTAGCATTTCCCCGACTATCTGGATCCGAAAAATCCCCATGAGTGCAGCTCAATGTCCAGTTGGCGGAGCCGGTGACGACGGTGCGACCATCAATCACCATAAATTTGTGGTGCATCAGGCCGCTGCCCTTGCTGCCGTCGGCCGTATCGTCGATCAGAGGAATGTTGGCTTGGGCGAGAATGGTGAGCACGTCGCGCTCGCTCAACTCCCCATCACTCAGCACCCCGTCCTGGTCAGCATCGATGAAGGCAGACAGATCGTTGACCTTGTCCTGGGAATGCTCGTCTAGCTCGGCAAAGGCAGCCGCATTGCGCTTGGCTACCGGCGTGCTGTAGGTGTTCTCGACCACGACCCTCACCTCTACTCCTGCGGCCTTGCGATCGGCCAAGGCATGGGCGATCCCCGGCAGCGAGAACTCATGGACGGCCACATCGATGGAAGTTTGGGCGGTGGCGATCGCATCCACAACCACCTGCTCTAAATCATCTCCATGCCGCGTGATTTGGCGGTAAGGGTCAGTATAGGTTGCCGCCTGGTTGTGGTTAAAATACGCTCGAATATAGGTGTCCTGCGGCAGAGGATCGAGCGTGGGAAGCGTAGCCTCGCTGCGAAACTGGCTACTGACCCCTACAAACAGCAGGAACCCAATCCCAACCCCGATCCCCCAACGCGCCCAAGGAGATCTAGGCCAGCGAGGCTTAAGTAATGGATGCACAAGCTTTAAGAAAACTAAATTCTGTTTTTAGGAAGCCCAAGGGAAAGAGTTGGCTAACGAAAAGAGAGGTATAGGGAAGATGAGGGGGATAGGGGGGTGACGGAGACGGGGGTTATGGGGGTGATGAGGAAGTAGCTAAAATCCAAGAATTCCTATCAAAAATGCGTCTTACCTTCCTTATCTTCCCCACCTCCCTCACCTCCCCACCCACCCCATGTCCTACGACGCCCTATTCGCGAAGATCTCCGACCTAGTCATGTGCCATTCGCCCAGCGGTGCGGAGGACGAAATTAATCAACAGCTAATGGCTGACTTGGCCGCCTTAGGAGTAGAGCACTGGCGCGATGAGGCCGACAACGTCATTACCAAAATTCCAGGGCGTGACGACAGCCGGGCCATTGCCATCACCGCTCACAAAGACGAGATCGGCACCCTGGTCAAAAGCATCTACGCTGACGGGCGAGTGTCGGTGCGCAAGCTGGGTGGCTCGTTCCCCTGGGTATATGGCGAGGGCGTAATGGATCTGCTGGGGGATCAGCACACCATCAGCGGCATTTTGAGCTTTGGCTCGCGCCACGTCTCCCACGAGTCGCCCCAGAAAAACCAGCAAGAGAACCAGCCGATCACCTGGGAAACCGCCTGGGTCGAGACTAAGCGATCGCCCGAAGAACTCGCTGCCGCTGGCATTCGCCCCGGCACCAGGGTGGTGGTGGGCAAGCACCGCAAACAGCCCTTTCGCCTAGGCGACTATATCGCCAGCTACACCCTTGACAACAAAGCCTCCCTGGCGATTTTGCTGATGCTAGCCGAGCGGCTAAAGCAACCACCCCTGACCGTATATCTGGTCGCCTCTGCTAAGGAAGAAGTGGGGGCAGTCGGCGCTCTGTACTTCTCCCAACGTCACCGATTGGAGGCTCTAATTGCCCTAGAAATTTGCCCTCTAGCAGCAGAATATCCCATTCAGCCGGGCGAAGTGCCGGTGTTGCTAAGTCAAGATAGCTACGGCCTCTACGACGAAGGCCTAAACGCAGAACTGCGCCGGGCCGCAACCGCCCACGACCTGCCGATTCAAATGGCAGTAATTAGCGGCTTTGGCAGCGATGGCTCGATCGCCATGAATTTTGGCCATGTGTCGCGGGCTGCTTGCCTCAGCTTCCCGACCCACAACACCCACGGCTATGAAATCGCGCATTTAGGGGCGATCGCCCACTGCGCCGACATTCTAGAGCACTACTGTAACGACCTGTGACAGCCAGCCGGTTAGCTATGAACCTTTTCTAAAATGAAATCAGCCAGCTCACCCATCAAACCAGTGTTGAACTAACCCCATGGCCAAAACCGTCGCGGATGTAATGACCCCAAACCCGATCTCGGTAGACCCCGACACCGTGCTGAAGGATGCCATTCAGCTGATGGCCGACAACCATGTGGGCGGGCTGCCTGTGATCAATGCAGACGACCATTTGGTGGGCATTTTGTCGGAGTCCGATCTGATGTGGCAAACCACCGGGGTCGACATGCCCGCTTACATCATGCTGCTCGACAGCGTGATTTATCTGAAGAATCCCACCCAATACAACCAGGAACTCCACAAGGCCCTAGGCCAACTGGTCAAAGACGTCATGACTGATCACGTCGTCACCATTGCCCCCGACAAATCACTCCGCGAAGCCGCTCATCTCATGCACGATAAACAAGTGCGTCGTCTCCCCGTGGTGAACTCCGACAAGCAGGTAGTCGGCATTCTCACCCGAGGCGACATTGTGCGGGAGATGGCGAATAGCTACACGTAGAAAGATGGGGCGGTGGAGAAGATGAGGAGGTGAGGAAGAGTTCTTAGTTTTGAATGTTGAATTTTGAGTTCTCCCGGCCGCACTTCAACTTAAAACTTAAAATTCAAAACTCTCCTACTTCCCTACTCTTCCACCCACTTCATCACTCCCCCTATCGCCGATCCCCAAAATGGCCGATAGTAGAGAGAGCAGATTTGTATTTATCTCTACAAAAATGGCTATTACCCCAAACTCGGTTCGAGAACTGCTCCACTCCGACGACTACGGGGATCGGCTGCGGGCGGTCAACCAAATGCGCGAATTGGACTCCTCCGATGCCTTTGAGCTAGTGCAACTAGCAGCTAACGACGGCAATGCCCGCGTGCGTTATGCCGCCATTAGCCAGATTGCCAGTTTGGGGCAGCAAGACATAGCCACCGTAGAGCCTTTGCTGCGGCGATCGCTGACCGAAGACCCTGATCCCGACGTGCAAGCGGCGGCGGCCGACACCATTGGTGGGCTCAAGCTCAAAAGTGCCTATCCTGAACTAGCTAAGCTCTACCACAGCACCGACGAGTGGCTGGTGAAATTTAGCATCGTGGCGGCCCTGGGTGAGCTGGGTGAGCCCCAGGCCTTTGACCTCCTACAAGAGGCTTTGGGCTCAGACAATGAGCTGATCGCCACTGCTGCCATCGGGGCTCTAGGCGAACTGGGCGATCACCGTGCCCTACCCCTGTTGCTCAGCTACACTACTCATCCTGACTGGCAGGTGCGCCATCGCTTAGTGCAGGCTCTGGCCCAGTTTTCTGAGCCCGAGGCTGCATCGGCGCTGCAACAGCTCACCACTGATACATCTGACATTGTTGCTGGTGCGGCCCAACAGCACCTAAGCCTCTAAGAAACGGCTTTTGCCAGGGTAAACTCACGCTTCTGAGTTACTTGCTCTTACGCAACCTCTCTTTCAGGTTACGTTTCTGTGCCTCGGCGATCGCGTTTGGCATGGATAGAGTTGTGTGTGCCTTGGCAAAGGTTAGCAGGCTCAAACAGGCCGCTCATCGGCATTATATGCAGGTAAACGGGTGCTGAAATAGCAGTCTGCCCCCAAAAACTGCCTTCCGTTGACGAAGCCCTGGCAAAGTTTGCTATAGTGAAATAGTGGCTGTAATGCTCTACCTAAAACAATTTCACTTTCACAAGCTCCTGAACCAACTACTGTTTTGGTTTAGAGGTTTTGAGAGAGTCTTGTTAGAGGGTTTGCACAAGTGCTAACTCTGAGCAAGCCACAAAAAATATAAATATTTTATCGCCTGTTACACATTCGTTTTTATTGATTAATCTCTGAACCGTGAGTCAGAGTCTTCAACCACTATTCAACTCAAGACATTGGAGATGGCCTGAGTGATAGCAACTTCTCCATCTGCACAGCAGAAAAAGTGGGACACTCTAAGTTTTGTGTCCACCCTATATTTGCAGCCAGTTCTAGAACTCTTGCTAAGGGATGTTCCTGCGACTTGGCAGGCCGAGGTACGTCTAGGCTTGCAAGAAGCCCTTGTCAACGCGGCTAAGCACGGTAATCGCCTTGATCCGGCTAAGTGCATTTCGGTTAAATATACTGCATCAGCCTCTCATCTATGGTGGGTGATCACTGACCAGGGGTGCGGGTTTAGCCACCCCTGTAGCTGTGATGAAGCCGTTGACGACAACTGCGCCTCCAACCCTGGAGAATGCGGTCGCGGGCTCTATATTCTCTATCAAATCTTTGACCAGGTCACCTGGTACAACGAGGGCCGAGAGCTGCACTTGGGCAAAGTGGTGCGGCAGCCTCGTCGGCTACCGCTCATTCGCTAACTCATTTCGCTAAGCAGCAGTGTTGTGAAAAGCTGATTTGGCTTTCTCAGCCGGTCGGGGTGCTAGTCGCCGTGCTCGGCTACACGGGTTTTGCGATCGCCGTGGGTAGGGCAGGGAGGCGCTTGCAGACTGCGGTTCAACCAGCCAGCGGCCTGCTCAACCCGTACCAGAGCTTCCTCAGAGTTTTGCTTGAGCAAAAACACTAGCGCCGCCGCTAGCTGTTCGCTGGCCCGCACTCGGCGATCGCGGCTGAGACGGTGCCAGTCGGCAGGCTTAACGGCTAAACGTTCAGCCAGTATTTGAGCCAGCTCCAGGTCGGTTAGCTCGGCAGCCGGTTTAGCAGCCCGGGCGATCGCCTGGGGCGTCATTGACGGATCAAACGAAAAAGCCATAGTTACTGAAACCAGTTGGGGTTAACTAGAAGATGTACCCTGCCTCAGCAGCCCTGCTAGGTAGACATCTCTGTTTCTTTATTTTGCACAATGAAACCAGGCTACCGGCAAAAGCGATATCACAGCCAGCGCGGCACCTTAGGCAGCAGCGCCAACGAAGCGCCCCGCTCTCTTACGGAACTTATGCATCAGCTAGAGGGGCTAGAAGCACGCCTACACCAGCTTAAGGTCGGGGTCTCAAATTTGCTACAGCTTCAGCAGATTCAAGCAGACGGGGCAAAGGAGGATGCCCAGCACTCAGCCCAGGAAGTGATGAATTTGCAGGAAGCCGCCGATAGCTTTGAGATGGAGCTGGCCAGTCAAGTTGTGTCGTGGCAGCATCTGCAAGAACCGTTCTGGCAGGCGGTGCGGTTTGGCGGGCTAGGGCTTTTGCTGGGCTGGGTTTTAGCCTGGTTTGTCTATGCCCGCTAAACTCATAAAAAAGTAGGCAGAACTTTTTTAAGTTGCCCAAAAGTAATTCCCCTTCCATGCTAGGATTATAAATCGTGGATGAAGCGGGTCGGTGCCCGAGTGGTTAATGGGGGCGGACTGTAAATCCGCTGGCTACGCCTACGCTGGTTCAAATCCAGCCCGGCCCATCCACGACAACTTGCCCTTATAGCTCAGTGGTAGAGCACTCCCTTGGTAAGGGAGAGGTCACGAGTTCAAATCTCGTTAAGGGCTTCCCAAGATTTTGAGCAGAGCAGTTTTGCTCTGCAAACTGCCGCTGCAAGTTTTGGTTGCCAGTCTGTAATTATTGGATCCCGTTTAATTACCCTCGATTCCTTAAGGGCAAGTATTTACCAGAACAGATGGTTTAGCCAGTGGCGCAGTGGCTGCGGCCCTTGGGGCTCTTGGTAATGAGACGGCAAGAGGGCTTGAAAGGCTTGTTCGAGCTCGTCTAAAGCGGCATCAATGGCGACGCGCTTGGGTCGGGCTTGGTGGGGCACATGCACAGCCGGGCCAAACCGCAGGGTAATCTGTTTGCGAAAGTAGAGAATTTTGGTGCCGATAATCGCCACCGGATAGATCGGTACCCCCGAGCGCATGGCGTAGAGCACGGTGCCGCGCCGCAGAGCATGCATATGCCCCTCCCGTTCTCCCAAGCGACCTTCGGGAAAAAGCATGACGCCGTCGCCTCGGGCCAGTAAAGCCTGCACCGCCTGATCGATCTGCCGCATTTGCTGAATTGAACTGCCGTTGGGCACGTGTTCGCGAATGGCAGCGGCCAGGGGCTTGAGCTCGGCCTGCCCATTGTCGGCGGCGGCCATTACAGCCATTTCTTCCTTCCACCAGCGCTCTAGGGGAATCACGCCCCCGGCCCAACCGATTAGCCAGCGCTTCCAGCGTTTGTTGTAAAGGGTGCGGGCATCGCCCAGGATGTAGTAGTAGGGGGTGGGGGGGCAAAAGGCCAGCAGCAGGAACGGGTCTAAATGGCTGAGGTGATTGGCAGTCAACACATTGGGCTCGGTCGGAATATGCTCTGGGTTCTCGATGCGCACCCGAAAGCAGGCTTTGATAAAGCGGCGCATAAACCACCGGCGTATGCCACCGCTGACGCGCCGATCGGCGGTGCCCTGGGCGATCGCACTCAGCTCAGCCAGATCGATCGCAATGCACTGGCGCACCGCTGGGTTTTGTGACGTGGCCACCCCCTCCCGCACCCGGACGATGGCCTCTGGGGTCAGTGCAACGGTTAGCTCAACGGGTTGTAGGGTGTCGGTCATAGCAGCGGCCCAAGGTGCATCCTGGCAAAACGTCAGGACAGGATTGCCATGAGTATGGAATGTCACCGCAGAGGATGGCTAAAGTTCCGATAATTCTTCAAATTTTCCTTAGCAGCCATGGCAGGCTTTGTACTTTTTGCCGCTGCCGCACCAGCAGGGATCGCTGCGCTTGGGCTCCACCGGGGGCAGAGCATCTCCATCCACATAAAACCAGCGCTGTTTTTGCCGCACAAAGCGCGATCGCTCATGCACCTGGCCGGGGCGCGGGTCCGCGTAGTAGGCAATAAACTCGACAACGCCTTTGCTGTCGGCCACCTGTCCAGCCTCAATGGCGAGCACTCGCAGTCCCAGCCAGGTAGTAGCCGCCACGCTCTGCCCAATTGCAGCCCGCTGGCCCCCGTACCGCTGGGTTGGGTGGTAGGTAGCAATCAAATAGTCAATGTCGCCCTGGTGATAAGCCGTATAGCGCGATCGCATCAGCGCCACCGCCGTCGATGCCTCAGCCTCACCCAAAAGATAAGGCCGACAACAACCCCCAAAGCTCTCCCCACTACCGCAAGGACACCCATCCGCAGCCCCTATCCCCATGCGCTACCCATCCACCCATTCACCCATCCACCCACCCACTCTCCCAAATCCCCTACCCCCGAGGCCGCGCCGGCAGAACCAGCGTATCTGTGATAGCCGCCCGATTGGGCAGGGGCTGATAGCCGTTGGCGTCGAGTCGCTTGATGCGGTCAAAGAAGGTCTCGTAGAACCGCTCCAGGCAGTCGCAGAACCAAGCTTGGTAGTCGGGCCAGCGATCGCGATCGTCCAAATTCACCTCGGCTAAGGTGCTGGCCACCATGCAAGCCTGATCACCGGTGCCGTCCCAGATCAGGGGCAGGCCCATTTCGTCGGCGATAGCCTCGCGCTCCTCGGCCAGCAGGTGAAAGTGGGGCTGGGCGTCAATTCCTGAGAGCAGCAGCTCGGTGTAGAGGCTGCCGTGGTCGCGATCGAGGATGGCGTTGAGGCGAAACCCAGCTCGGGCGATGGCGAAGCCCATGGTAGCTTCAGGGGTGGGCGAACCGGGCTTCACCAAACTGCCCTGGCGATCCATGCGATCGCACAATCCGCTCCAAAACTCTAAATTCTGCTGCTGTAGCGGCGTCAGCGGCTCCGGTTCTGGCTCCTTGGGGGCAACGTCCTCAATGTCCTCAGCTTCTGGATCCGCTTCGCTGTCGTCTACAGCCCCGCACACCGGTATAAAGTTGGCAGCCATAGCGGTCTTACCAATCCGCCAAAGCTCCACGGTCAGTCCTAAAAACGTGATCTCACTGCTTTGGTCAAGCCAGTCAAAGGTTAGCGCCGCTGCCTCAGAAAAATCGGGGGCGACCCAGAGCACCGTGGCGGCAGTCTCGGCGGCAGCCCAGCCTAGTAACTGGCCCAGATCGGGTAACTCAGGCTCCTTTAAGTGAGCTGCCACCAGAACCAGCGCCCCGGTGTCGGTCTCGGTCAGCAGGGCATAGCCCAGTTCAGGAGGGGGATCACTCTCTGGCAGGTCTAAGCTCAGCCCAGCCGCTTCACCCAACAGGTCTAGGGTTTCTGCCTCAGTGAGCCACTGCTGAAAATCGGCCTGGGTCTGCCAATAATCGGTAGGGTCGAGTTTTTCCAGTCGTCCCAGCTTGGGTTTGGCAGCTCGCTTAGGCACAGGTGATTCGCTCTGGCAAAGGGCAATTGTTGATCCTATTATGGCGCGCCATCGACCCACAACGATGCCCTATCCTGACAGCGTTTCACCTGAGTTACAGCCAAATATGAAGCCAATTAATAGCTGACTAACGCCGCCTGCCACAGGGTGTAGCCTCGGGAACTCAGGTGTAGCCCATCGGTGGTGAGGTCTAGCCGCAGTAGCCCCTGGCGATCGCTGAAGGTAGTGTACAGATCCACGTAGGTAGCCCCCTGGTGAACCGCTAGAGCTGCCAAGCGCTGGTTAACTCGCTGAATGCGATCGCTCGATACCTCCTGTAGCCTCGTCGGCAAAATGGAATACACCACCAACCGCGACTGGGGGTGCTGCTGCTGTAGACGGGTCATCATTCGATAGAGATTGTCGACCACCTGAGCCTCAGGCACTCCGGCTTTGAGGTCGTTAATGCCTGCCATCAGGTGAATGGTTTGGGGTTGGGTGTCGGCAAAATAGTGCAGCCGCCCCAGCATATGAGTCGTGGTCTCCCCCGAAATGCTTTGGTTTAGCCACAGTTGGTCGGCAGGCAGCTCGTCTACCGGCAGCCACAGCGCCAGCGAATCGCCCACCATCACGGTTAGCGGGGCCTGCCCTTGGCGGCGGGCCATAGCTGCCGCCTCTGCCGCCAGCAGCGCCTGCCAGTCGCCGTGGGTCGGGGAGACAAACGCCCGCTGCCATCGGTTTATGTAGCGGTATGGAGCCACCTGGGCGTAGAGTTCTCCGGCCTGAAGGGCAGCGGTGCGAAACTGATACAGCTGCGCACCGGTAACGGGGCGAGCGCTTGGGTCTACCTGGGGAAGGGTGGGACGGCGGCTAGGGGTCATCACCTGCTCGGGACTGGGCCAGCGAGCGGCAGCAGCACTCATTGACCGCGGCGTGGGAGCTGCCGTCGCCATACCGCCCCCGTTTGTAGGGCAGACCTCAACATTGTTGGGGTTGGCAGCCGGGGAACACAGGTTTGGGCTAGGCAAGGAGGGTAGGGCTGCCTTTGCGACATCTCTCCTGTGGAGAGGTGCCTCTATCTCCTCCATCTCTAAGGGAGGTACCCCGCCGCCCAACGCCAGCTGAGCCGCCAATAGCCAAATATCCATACCCACATGCCTCAACATCCCAATTCGTTTTCCAAGTCAGCCCATCGCCTATCAGGATGAAATGGCGGCATTCTCTAGCTATCTATGCAGCAAGGCTGATGAGCAAACCGAAATTCACTGCGATCGCAGCCCCAGACAGCCCCACTTACCCCTTGACAGAGCTGGAACTGCCTCGTAATAATGAAAGACTGTGTTTATGCGCTCGGATCAGGTTCCTAAGGCTAACGCCTCCCGCAGCGGAGCCCCAGTTTTGGGGTCGTTGGCACCTGTACGGCGGTTATGAGGTAAAAGAATGACGTACGCAATTGTTGAAACCAGTGGAACGCAGCTGCGGGTAGAGCCGGGTCGCTTCTATGACGTAGACCGCCTAGCCCTAGATATAGATGACCAAGTCACCCTAGAGCGGGTGCTGTTCATCAACAACGATGGCGAATCTGTGGTGGGTCAGCCTGTAGTTGAAGGGGCAACCGTGGTGGGCAGCGTCATCAGCCATCTGCGAGGCCGCAAGGTGATCGTCTACAAGATGCAGCCCAAGAAGAAAACCCGCAAGAAGCAGGGCCACCGCCAAGATCTGACTCGAGTCATGATTAACTCCATTGAGCTGAACGGTAAGGCGATCGCCGGTGAATCTGCCGCTGCTCCTGCGCAGGCGACGGTCGAAACCGAAGCCGAGAGCTAAGCCTCTCCAACTCACGCTAGATTAAACAGTAGGTAGGTTGAAGGAATAAACCCATGGCTCACAAGAAAGGTACAGGTAGTACTCGTAACGGGCGCGACTCAACTTCTAAGCGCCTTGGCGTTAAGCGCTACGGTGGCGAAGCTGTGATCGCTGGCAACATTTTGATTCGTCAGCGGGGCACCAAAATTCACCCCGGCAACAACGTGGGTCGCGGTAGTGACGACACGCTGTTTGCTCTGGTAAACGGCATTGTTACCTTCGAGCGGCGCGGCAAGAACGGCAAGAAAGTTAGCGTTTATCCCGCTGCCGTACCCGCCGTATAGTTCTGAGGCGATTAAAGACTAGGTAACTGCTGATTCAACTCAGGTAGTTTCCCCAACAAAAAAGCTCCTCTAAACGAGGAGCTTTTTTGTTGGAGGGATTTTAGAGAAACGGGATTTCTTTTAGCTCAATCCGTTTGGGCACCAGCAGCCCAACGTTCGGCTAATCTAGATAACCCATCAAGATGGAAGGATGGGGATCCACATCGTCATTGTCGGCAATGGGGCGATCGCCAGGCAGCGTATGAATATCAGCAATATGCAGGGTGCTTACTGCCACTGGGCGATGACCCGGCAGGGTGTCAGTAGTGGAAATCTCAAAGGTGTTGGCACCAATGGGGCGAACTCCGGCGCGATCGAGAGTGCCCACGATCTCAAAGGTGCCTAGGGCAATAGGACGATGGTTGGGCAGACTGTCGGTTTCGACAACCCGAGTATCGTCGGCTAGCACCAGAACATCGCCGTTCTCAGGGCTAGTTTTGACGATGCCGCCGCCACCAGCAGCAGCACGCTTGCGGCCCCGAGTGGCGCGAGCTGGTTCTTTTTCGGGGGTATCGGCACTACCGTTGCTAGAGTCGTTGGTCGTGGTCATAGGGGTAAGAAGTCCTTATTGCTGCAAACAGCTGCCCATAGGGCAAAATGCTGATTTTGACTATGAGATGTGATTAAAATTTAGAGCCTGCCTTGGCGCATGCTGCCAGTAGGCAACCCCCGCCAGAAACAGAACCGTTAAGCAAATATTATACTTTGATGACTACACCATCGAGTTTACGAAAGATTATTGGCGGCATAAGGGATTTCTAATCGAAGGCTGCGCAGGGTCAAAGCTAGAGCAGGAATCGTTGGTTTCCTGCCCCAGGGGGACGTTAAGGGCAGAAAACCTGCGGCGCGATCGCATCCACAGAGCCGCTCAGCAGTTATTCCATTCCCCTAACCCCGTTTTGGGAACAGAGGAAATACCGATCACCCAAATCAATGATCTATAATGGTTGAGTAAGCAATATCGTGGGGCTGTAACGGTTTCGACGTTTTGACGAAAGTCACGCTGTGATACAGGCCGAGAGTGAGTCTACTCTCGTAAATCAAGGCTCAAAACAAACGTAAATGCGAACAACATCGTTCCTTTTGCTCGTAAAGCTGCACCTGTTGCCGCTTAACCTAAACCTAGTTTAGTTCTAACTTAGTTAGCGAGCGTTCATAGTTTGACTCCGTTAAGAGCTATGAACAAACCCCAACGGATGCTTCAATGATTCTCCTCTGGTGGATTCATTGACTAAGACTTAGCCAGAGAATCCCGCCGTCCGGGATAAGTGGCGGTTCCGGCCCTGAGGATTAGACGGGCTAAGCCTGTGAATGAGTGGTGTGTTAATACTTAAAGCGGACACGGGTTCGACTCCCGTCAGCTCCATCTTCAAATTCTGTGTTCGATTATTAATTATCTTTCCATCTGAGAGACCCAATGTTGGGTCTCTTTTTTCATCTGCCTATACTGAGGAAGCAGCCCCAGCTGACTGCTGTGTTGCCCTTGAAACAAGACCTTGAGCGAATGCTAGTCCAGCTTCGTCACTATTGATCATCCTATTTAGAACAATGCGGTTTCCCATCCTGCCCTATCTTCACCAACCAGTTTTTTGTCGCAACTACAAAACCGTACTTAATCCTTGGCGGTTTTGGTATTTGCACCAAGTGCGCTACCTAGAACGCTGCTGGCTGCGTGAGTATCGGCCTGAGCGGCACCCCAGCCCCTAACCCTAAATTCTATTTAGACTTCCTCAGCTGCTGGGCACATCCCGTAGTGCGCTTTAGCGAAGAGATCAAGGCGTTGCAGCGGCTTAGTTTATTTAGGACACTTTGACAGGCGCAATCTTTTGGTAGGGGCATTGTGCTGTGTCACCCGACGTAAGGTTGTCCCCCCACGATACGACATAGAGTTGTGCCCCTTCGGCGCTTTAGCGGTAGAACATAAGACGTTGGAT
>JAESFY010000139.1_pt1 | contig 34857 bp, 31 predicted proteins | sample 9266201 | NCBI WGS metagenome assembly JAESFY01 (sample SAMN14515071, study PRJNA621656) | algae metagenome | isolation source: Nodosilinea sp. WJT8-NPBG4 and co-occurring heterotrophs from soil, lower... | place: USA: Pinto Basin, Colorado Desert, California | collected 2006-05-27 | reverse complement strand
ACAAGCTCATCTCGCTCGGTCTGTCGCTCAAGGATTCGGTGCCCGGTTTCGACGGCGCCCACTTCTACGGCGGCAGCGAAGACGAGTCCTTCTGAAACCCGACCCTTCTGACCAGGAGTTAGATCATGCCTAAGCCCACCAAGGGTCCCCGCCTCGGAGGCGGCCCCGCCCACGAGCGCCTCATGCTTGCCAACCTCGCGGCGGCGCTCTACACCCACAAGTCGATCAAGACGACCGAGACCAAGGCCAAGCGCCTGCGTCCGCTCGCCGAGCGACTGATCACCTTCGCCAAGCGCGGCGACCTGCACGCTCGTCGTCGCGTGCTGTCGGTCATCGGCGACAAGAGTGTCGTGCACACGCTCTTCTCCGAGATCGCGCCGCTGGTCGCTGACCGTGAGGGCGGCTACACCCGCATCACGAAGGTCGGCAACCGCAAGGGCGACAACGCTCCGATGGCCGTGATCGAGCTCGTCCTCGAGCCGGTCAACCCGAAGCCGAAGTCGGCGAAGAAGACGGCTGCTGCCTCTTCCAAGTCCGAGAAGCCGGCCGAGGTCGCCGAGGAGGCTCCCGCTGAGGAGACTCCCGCTGACGAGGCATCCGCTGAGGAGACGCCGGCCGCTGAAGCCGGCGCCGAGTCGCAGGCCGAGGGCGAAGCAGCCGAGGCTGCCGCCGAAGACGCCGTCGAGAAGTAAGCACCTCTCCTGCACGAAGCCCGCCGCCCTTCGGGGTGGCGGGCTTCGTCGTTTCCGGCCTCGGGTTCTGCGGCCGATCTCAACTTCTGCGGCCCATACGGCGGGCCATGGCCGCAGAACTTCGAGATGGCCGCAGAACTTGAACGCCGAACCGGACGCACCGGGATCAGATCGTGCCCTGCGGGCGGTACCGCGTGCTCGGGCGCCCCTTCGTCGAGTAGTCCAGCGTCCGGATGGCCTGTCCGGAACTCGCGAGATGCTCGAGGTACCGACGGGCGCTCACTCGCGAGATGTGCAGATCCTCGCCGATCTCCGTCGCGGACGCCTCCGGACGGGCGGCCAGAGCGGCGGAGACCCGATCCAGGGTCTCCGCGCTCAGGCCCTTCGGCAGGCCGAACCGCTGACGGAACGCGATGATCGCGTCGGCGGCCTCGACGCGCTGCACCACGTCGTGCAATTCGGTGTGGTCGCGCAGGAGCAGAGTGGCCTCGACGTCGACGCCGTCATGCCGGCTGCCCGTGCTGCGCGCGACGAGCACATGCGATCCGACGATGACCGGGCGCCCCGCATCCTCCCCGTCGCGGAGCACGGCCAAGAGCTGTTCATCGAGCACCTCATCTGCCACGGCATCCTCGAGATCCTGCGCATCCCTTTCGAGCAGGCGTGCCGCCGCATCGTTGGCGAGCGTGATGCGACCGGCGCGGTTCACCGTGATCACCCCCTCGCTCAGTCGGTGCAGCGTCGTCTCCTGGTTCTCGACGAGCGCGGCGATCTGGTGCGGCTCGAGCCGGTAGATCCGCCGCCTGATGACGGAGGTGACCCAGGCCGACCCGAAGACACCCAGTACCGCAGCGGCCAGCATCGCCGAGATCAGCCAGACGAGGTTGGCAGTGAACTCCTCGTTGAGCTCGGATTCCAGGATGCCGACGGATGCCGCGCCGATGACGGCGCCCTCGTCGTCGCGGATCGGGACCTTCACGCGCCAGGAGGTGCCCAGGGTGCCGGTCTGGGTGCCGACGAAGATCTCGCCGGACAGGGGGACGGACGGATCGGTCGACACCATCTCGCCGATGCGATCGGGGTTCGGATGCGAGTAGCGGATGCCGTCGGCATCCGAGACGACCACATACGCGAGATCGGATGCTTCGCGGATGACCTCCGCGATCGGCTGGATCGCCTCGGCGGGCTCGGCATCGTCGAAGGCCGCGAGTACGGGAGGCAGCGCCGCGATCGACTGGGCCACCGCCTGCATGCGGTCCTTGTACGCCTCGCGGAGCGCGTGCTCCTGGAAGGCGCCGGCGACGATGCCGGTCGCGAGGGTCACCAGGAACACGATCAGCGCCTGCAGCACGAGCAGGTGCACCCGGAGCGTCATCTTCGAGGCCACCAGATCATTCTCGCCGGTCCGGTCACCCACGGCGAGCGGTCGCTCCGAGCGTTCGCGAACAATAGTTTCATAACAGCGACCAATGGTTTCCGAAGCTTGAGCACCGGCATCCGTCCTTCCAGAGTGGACCGACAGCAACACCGACGCTCAAGGAGGAGCGCTATGAAGCAATCACGTCGGACGGCCATGACCGCCGTCCTCGCAGCAACCGCGTTGGCATTGACGGCATGCGCCGGGGGAGGCACCGGGTCCGGCAACGGGGGAGGGGCGGAAGAGGATGCCGCGGCGTCCTTCGACGACGTCAAGATCATCGTTCCCGCCGACCCCGGTGGTGGGTGGGATCAGACCGGGCGCGCGATGTCGCAGGTGCTCGCGGACGACAAGATCGTGGGTTCCGCTCCCGTCACGAACGTGGGCGGCGCGGGCGGTACCGTCGGCCTCGCCCAACTCGCGAACGAGAAGGATCCGGCGTCGCTCATGGTCATGGGGCTCGTGATGGTCGGCGCGATCGAGACGAACGCCTCGACGGTGCGGCTCGAGGACACCACCCCGATCGCCCGGCTGACGGACGAATCGCTGGTGGTCGTCGTACCGGAGAACTCGAAGTACGACACCCTCGAAGACCTCGTCGAGGACATCGTCGACAAGGGTCAGGAGGTGACCGTGACCGGCGGTTCGGCAGGAGGCGCGGACCACATCCTGGCCGGTCTGCTGCTCGAGGAGGCAGGGCTGGACGCGGCGGAGATTCCGGAGAAGCTCAACTACACGCCGAACTCCGGTGGTGGCGAGGCCGTCTCCCTCCTCGTGGGCAACAAGGTGGCCGCCGGCATCTCCGGCGTCGGCGAGTTCCTCCAGTACATCGAGGACGGCTCGATGCGCGCTTTGGCCGTCTCGGGTGCGGAGCCGGTCGAGTCGCTTCCCGACGTGCCGACGATCACCGACGCGGGCTACGACGTCGAGCTCACCAACTGGCGCGGCGTGATCGCGCCGGGCGGCATCTCCGAGGCGGAGCGCGCCGAGCTCGAGCGCATCGTCACCGAGATGCACGAATCGGATGCCTGGCAGGACGAACTGGAGACGAAGGGCTGGGCGGACGCGTTCCTGACCGGCGACGAGTTCGACAGCTTCCTGGAGGAGAACATCGCCGAGGTCACCGGCACGCTCGAGAACATCGGACTGATCTGACATGAATGCCCCGATCCTCGGGGTGAGCGGGCGGGCCGAGGCGACTCGGCCCGCCCCGCGGGTTCCCCTCGGCGAACTCGTCTTCGCTCTCCTCATGCTCGCGCTCGGCGTCTTCGCGCTCGTCGGAGTCTTCACGATCCACGTTCCCGTCGGGGTCAAGGCCGGCCCCACCATCTTCCCGATCTTCGTCTCGATCATCCTGCTGGGCTCTGCTGCGGCCGTCCTGTTCGACGTGCTGCGCGGAAAGCGCGCAGAGGTCGAGGAGGGCGAGGACATCGACCCGGATGCCAGGACCGACTGGCTCACGATCGCGAAGATCGTCGGGGCCGTGATCGCGCACCTGCTGCTGATCGACATCATCGGCTGGGCACCGGCGGCCGCCGTGCTCTTCGGCATCGTCGCCTGGTCGCTCGGCGCGAAGCGCTGGTGGCTGGCCTTCGGCATCGGACTGGTCGTCAGCCTGGCGGTGCAGGTGGTCTTCGGCGGACTGATGGGTCTGTCACTGCCCTGGGGTCCTGCGCTCGCATGGCTCGGAGAGGTGTTCTGATGGACAGCTGGACTCTGCTCCTCGAGGGCTTCGCGACCGCGCTGCAGCCGCAGTACCTCGTGTTCGCCGTGTTCGGCGTGCTGGTGGGAACGGCGGTCGGCGTGCTGCCCGGTATCGGCCCGGCCATGACCGTCGCCCTGCTGCTGCCGCTCACCTACACGCTCGATCCCACTGCGGCCCTGATCACCTTCGCCGGCATCTACTACGGCGGGATGTACGGCGGTTCGACCACCAGCATCCTGCTGAACACCCCGGGCGAATCGGCATCCATCGTCACCGCCATAGAAGGCAACAAGATGGCGAAGCTCGGCCGCGGGGCGGCCGCGCTGGCGACCGCAGCGATCGGATCGTTCGTCGCCGGCACCATCGCCACCGTCGGACTGACTCTGCTCGCGCCGGTCCTGGCGCAGTTCGCGGTCAACCTCGGTCCCGCCGACTATGTCGCCCTGATCGTGGTCGCGTTCATCACCGTCGGGGCGCTGATCGGCAGTTCGGTTCCTCGGGGCATGATGTCGCTCGGCGTCGGCCTGTTCCTCGGCCTCGTGGGCACCGACACGCTCACCGCACAGCAGCGCTACACGCTGGGGCTGCTGCCGCTGTCGGACGGCATCGACATCGTGCTCGTCGCCGTGGGGCTCTTCGCGGTCGGCGAGACGCTGTACATCGCGGCCCGGCTGCGGCACGGAGCCATCGATGTGATCCCGGTCACGCGCGGGTGGCGCAACTGGATGACGAAGAGCGACTGGAAGCGCTCGTGGAAGCCGTGGCTGCGCGGCACCGCGATCGGCTTCCCGATCGGAACCATCCCGGCCGGCGGCGCCGACGTTGCGACCTTCCTCTCCTACGCGACCGAGCGCAAGCTCTCGCGGCACAAGGGGGAGTTCGGCCGCGGAGCGATCGAGGGAGTCGCCGGTCCCGAATCGGCGAACAATGCGGCGGCGGCCGGTGTGCTGGTGCCGCTGTTGACGCTGGGACTCCCCACGACCGCGACGGCGGCGATCATCCTCGTCGCATTCCAGTCGTACGGCCTGCAGCCGGGGCCGCAGCTGTTCCAGAACCAGCCGGCGCTGGTGTGGGCGCTCGTGGCGAGCCTCTACCTGGGCAACGTCATCCTCATCATCCTCAACCTGCCGCTGGTGGGCATGTGGGTGAAGCTGCTGCAGATCCCGCGTCCGTACCTGTACGCCGGCATCCTGCTGTTCGCGGCTTTCGGGGCGTACGCGCTGAACTTCGCGGTCGTGGACATCCTGATCCTCACGATCATCGGAGTCCTCGGCTACTTCATGCGGCGCTACGGCTACCCGGTGGCACCGCTCGTGGTCGGCATGATCCTGGGACCGATGGGCGAAGAGTACCTGCGCAAGGCGCTGCAGCTGAGCCAGGGCGACCTGACGACTCTGGTCGTGCAGCCGTTCGCGGCGACGGCCTACATCGTGCTGGCGCTCCTCGTCATCGGAGGGCTGTGGCTGCGCCGTCGTCAGCGGCGGTACGAGCAGGCGCTGACGGAATCGATCGCCGTGCCGATCAGGACCGACTCGGAGGTCTGACGAGAGGGGCCGGAGGGATGCCGGTGGGAGGGGCCGGTGGGCGCGCCGGAGTAGGCTGATCCGGTGAGCGACGCACAGACCCTGCACCGAGGGCCTCGTGCCTACGCCGCGTTCATCGGCATCGGCCTGCTCGCCGGCCTCCTCTCCGGCCTCTTCGGCGTCGGCGGCGGGACCGTCATCGTTCCGCTGCTCGTCCTGCTCCTGCATTTCAACCAGCGGCTCGGAGCAGGCACCTCTCTCGCTGCCATCGTCCCGACGGCAGCCGTGGGCGTGGTGTCTTACGCGATCCACGGATCGGTCGCCTGGATTCCAGCACTCATCCTCGCCGCAGGGTCGGTCGTCGGGGCGCAGATCGGCACCCGGCTGCTGCCGAAGATCTCGCAGACCACCCTGCGGTGGTTCTTCGTCGGGTTCCTCGTGATCGTGATCGTGAGCCTGTTCCTGGTGGTCCCGCCCCGCGAGGCGGAGTTCGACCTGCAGCTGCTGAACGGGCTCGCACTCGTCGCGGTCGGCGTCGTCACCGGCATCCTGGCAGGGCTCATCGGTGTCGGCGGCGGGGTGATCGTCGTCCCGGTGCTCATGCTGGCGTTCGGCACGAGCGACCTGGTGGCCAAGGGCACCTCGCTGCTCATGATGATCCCCACCGCCATCTCGGGCACGATCGGCAATCTCCGAAACCGCAACGTCGATCTCGTCGCCGCAGGGGTCGTCGGCGTCTCCGCATGCACGACGACCGCACTGGGCGCCTGGCTCGCCACCCTCATCGATCCGTTCGCGGGGAACATGCTGTTCGCGGCATACCTCGTCGTGATCGCGGTGCAGATGGCGATGAAGGCGATCCGCGGTCGCCATCGCGACTGACACCGGTCAGACGGGCGGCAGATGAAGGAATCTTCATCCCGCACTCATCGCCGCATCATGAGGGACCGCCATCATGGTGACATGAGCAAAGCGAGTCGCATCCTGATCGTGGTCGCGCTGCTCGCCGTGCCGGCGGTCTTCGCCATCGGCGGGATCGCGCTCGCGCAGATGCCCGCCTCGCCTCGGGTTCCGGCGGAGCCGCTCGTGGTGCAGCTGGCGCCGGCCCCGGCGACGCCCATCCCTGCACCGCTGCCGGAGCCGACGATCGCGCCGGCTCCGGCTCCGGCTCCGGCTCCGGCGCCTGCCCCGGCACCGGCGCCCGACCCGGCGCCTGCCCCTGCACCGCCGCCCGATGACGATGACGACGATGACGGAGGCGATGATGACTGACTCGCCGACGCTGCCCATCGACGTGGTCGTCGAGCCGCGCAGCGCCGCCATGACGGTCCGGGTCGCAGACCCGGCGCGCGGTGGTGCTCCGCTTCGCACGCTCCGTCCCCGCACTCTGCCAGCACGCTGGAGGATCACCCTGTGGATCATCCTGAGCATCACGGTCACGCTCCTCGCCGTCGGGCTGATGGGACGCAGCATCTTCCTCGCCGGCGTCGAGCGGGCCGCGAATGCCGAGATCGAGCAGGAGGCCGCGGAGTTCGCCCGCTTCGCTGAGGATGCCGAGGCCGCAGGCTTCACCACGGCCGAGGCCATGGTCGAGGAGTACGTCGCCCGTCAATCGGTCCACGAGGACGAGGTCGTGGTGGCGAGCGTCGAGGGACGGGTGATCTCGGTCGCGAACGGCAGGCTGGAGGCCACGGCCGTCTCGGAACCCGCCTCCGTGCCGGGCGGCAGCGCGCTGATGACCAGGCTGCTCGGCACCTCGGCCTCGTCGGGCGCGCTGGAGACACCCGAGTCCGGTCCGGTGCGCTGGGGACGCCTCGACTTCACCGCAGGCGACCAGGAGGGCGCGCTGCTCGTCATCGAGTACACGCAGGAGGCGCGCGCACAGGTCGACGGCGGGTTCACCACGATCGCCTGGGTGGCACTGATCGGGATCCTCCTCAGCTCCGGAGTCGCCTGGCTCGTCGCCGGCCAGATCCTGGCGCCCGTGCGCGAGGTGTACCGCGTCGCGCGGGACATCGGCGAACACGACCTCTCCGCCCGCGTGCCCGTCGAGGGCACGGATGACATCGCCGCCGTCGCGACCACGTTCAACCAGATGCTCGACCGGCTGGAGGCCGTGCACGCGACGCAGCAGCGCTTCGTCGATGACGCGGGCCACGAACTGCGCACCCCGATCACGATCGTGCGCGGCCAGCTCGAGCTCTTGAGCGAGCAGCCCGAGGAGCGTGCCGAGACGCTGCGGCTGGTCAGCGGCGAGCTCGATCGGATGAGCCGGATCGTGACCGACCTGCTGGTCCTGGCCCGCGCGGAGCAGTCGGACTTCGTCCGCATCGCGAACTGCGAGGTCGCGACCCTGACGCTCGACATCGAGGCGAAGGCGCAGACGCTGGCGGATCGTCGCTGGCAGCTGATGGAGATCGCCGAAGGACACGCGGCCCTCGACCCGCAACGGGTGACCCAGGCCGTGCTGCAGCTGACCGCGAACGCCGTGCAGGTCACCGAGACGGGAGACCGCATCGACCTCGGGTCGCGGTTCGAAGGAGAGGGTGCGGAGAGACGCCTTCGTCTGTGGGTGCGCGACACCGGCCCCGGTGTCGCCGCCGCGGATGCCGAGCGCATCTTCCAGCGCTTCATCCGTGGAGACAGCACCGGTGCGCGCCGGGGTTCCGGGCTCGGCCTCGCGATCGTGCGCGCGATCGCCGACGGGCACGGGGGCTCGGCGTGGGTCGACAGCGTGCTCGGCGAGGGTGCCATGTTCGGCATCGACATCCCGGCACCCGCAGAAGAGCCGGACAATCGCGCACGCGAGAGGAGCGAGTGAGATGCGCAGCATCCTGATCGCGGAAGACGATCCCCACATCACGTCCTTCGTGCGCCGCGGCCTGCGGGCCGCCGGCTACGACACGGCCGACGCCGCCGACGGGCACACGGCGCTGCTGATGGCCCGTGGCGGGACCTTCGATCTCGTGCTGCTCGACATCGGTCTCGGCGGAATGGACGGTTTCGACGTGCTCGCCCACCTGCGCGGCGAGGGCGTCACGACGCCCGTCATCATCCTCACGGCGCGCGATTCGGTCATCGACACCGTGCGCGGACTGGAGAGCGGTGCCAACGACTACATGACCAAGCCGTTCCAGTTCGCCGAGCTGCTGGCTCGAGTGCGACTGCGGATCGGCGACGGGGAGGGCCGGGCGACCGGTCCCGTGCTCACGCACGACGACGTCCGCGTCGACGTGCGGGCACGAACCGTGACGGTGGCCGGCGACCAGCGGGAGCTCACCTCTCGGGAGTTCGCGCTGCTCGAGGTCTTCCTCCAGCATGCCGGGCAGGTGCTCTCCCGAGACCAGCTGATCGGGCACGTCTGGGGCATGGATTTCGATCCGGCCTCCAACGTCGTCGACGTCTACGTACGCGCACTTCGCGGCAAGATCGGTGCGGATCGCATCGAGACGGTCCGCGGGGCGGGATATCGGCTCCGATGAGCGCCTCGACCGACAGCATCCGCATACCCGGTGCCGAGCGGGCGCGCTTCGCGACCGTGCCGCCGGCCCGCCCGGTGCCGGCTGCTGCGGGGCGCACCCCGCGTCAGCTGCGTGGTTTTCTCCCGATGAGTCGAGGGATCATCGTCCGCGCCGGAGTCGTCGCGGCGATCCTGGGCAGCGGCATAGCGATGGCCGCCATCTCCCAGCCTGCCGCCGGGCCCGCAGGACCCGACGTGATGACGCTGCCGATCGCCGTGACCATCACCGTCTTCCTGCTCGCGGTGTGGGCGTGGACCTCGACGCGGCTCGACGACACGCTCGTCGCCTTCCTCGCCGCGATCGCGCTGATCCTCACCGGTGTGCTGCCGGCGAGCACCTTCTTCGCATCGCTCGGAGATGAGACGATCTGGCTGCTCATCGGCGCGTTCGTGATCGCCGCCGGCGTCTCCTCCTCCGGTCTCGCGCTGCGCGGGGCCGCACAGCTGCTGCGGTTCGCCAGAGGCCCGCGGAGCCTGTTCCACCTGACCACGGTGGCACTGACGATCACGGCTTTCGCCGTTCCCGCGACGTCGGGGCGTGCGGCCCTCGCCGTGCCGGTGTTCTCCGCCGTGTCGGAGGCGCTGCCCGGGCGGAGCCGGATGATCAGGGCGCTGGCCCTGCTGATGCCGACCGTCGTCCTGCTCTCGGCCGTGGGATCCCTCCTCGGTGCCGGCGCGCACATCGTCACCGATCAGCTGCTGCGCACGGCGGGAGCGCAGGGCTTCACGTTCCTGAGCTGGCTGTGGTTCGGACTTCCGCTGGCCATCGTCTCCTCGCACGTCGCCTGCGAGATCATCCTCTGGCGCTTCACCGATCGCGCCGACCGTCGGATGCCATTGCGGATCAGCCCCGTCGACATCGAGCGGTCGTCGGGGACCGCGGTCACCGGCGTGCTGAGCGCGCTCGAGCGTCGGGCAGCGATCCTCCTCGTCGGCGTCATCGCGCTCTGGAGCACCGAGCCGCTGCATCACCTGTCGCCGGCGCTCGTGGCATTGCTCGGAGCGGTGGCCGCGGTGGTGCCGGGTATCGGCTGCACGACTTTCCCCGCCGCGATCAAGCGAGTGCCCTGGACCCTGCTGCTGTTCCTCGCGGCAACCCTCGCACTGGCGTCGGCGCTCACCAGCACCGGGGCGGCGACCTGGTTGAGCACATCGGCGCTCACCCCGATCAGAGGACTGGGGTCAGCGGGTGCGGTGACCTTCGTGATCGTCGTGATCGCGATCTCGACGGCCGCGCATCTGCTGATCCCGTCTCGATCAGCCCGGTCCGCGGCGATCATCCCGGTCGTCATCACCCTCGCTCCTGCCGTGGGGGTTGACCCGATGGCAGCGGCCTTCGCCTCGACGGCAGCCGCCGGCTTCTGCCACACCCTGCCGAGCTCGGCCAAACCCGTCGCGATGTTCGCCGACCCCGATGTGGTTTCAGGGGGCTTCGGCGCGGCCGATCTGCGCCGGCTCTCGGTGCTTCTGGCTCCGGCGATGTTCGTGCTGGTCGTGGTGTTCGCTCTCTGGATCTGGCCGCTGATGGGTCTCCCGCTGCTGCGCTGAGGCCCACACACACCTCGATCGATCTCACTTTCCGCGTGCACCGCCGGTGCACCGGTGCTCGTCGTGCCCGTTCAGGGTGCACACCGCCCTTCGGGGCGCAGAAGGAGGAACCATGTCCATCCACATCCCGCAGCGAATCCTGGTCGCCCCGAGTGGCTTCAAGGAGAGCCTGAGTGCAGAAGCCGTCGCGCAGGCGATCTCCGCCGGCGTGCGTCGTGTCATCCCCGGTGTGCAAGTCGACGAGTTCCCGGTTCCGGACGGGGGCGAAGGAACAGCCGCAGCACTCGCCGCCGCGACGGGCGGAGAGCTCGTTCCGATGATCGTGACCGGACCGGTCGGTGCGCCCGTCAGCGCGCACTGGGCGCGGCTCGGCGGTCACGCCACGGGGACGGCCGTCGTCGAGATGGCGTCGGCGGCGGGGCTGCGGTTGGTGCCGCGCGACCGGCGCGACCCCGGCGAGACCACGACGCGCGGTGTGGGGGAGCTCATCGCCGCCGCGCTCGATGACGGGGCGAAGCGGATCGTGGTCGGATGCGGAGACTCCGGCACCAGTGACGGCGGCGCCGGTGCGCTCGCCGCCCTCGGGGCGCGGATCCTCGATCGGAACGGTGTGGAGCTCCCGTCTGGCGGTCGCCATCTCGGAGACGCCGCGCGGCTCGACCTCTCGGGCCTCCACCCTCGCATCGGCGAGGTCGAGATCGTGCTGGCCTGCAACATCCACAACGTGCTCTGCGGACCCGCGGACGTCGCGAGGGTGTTCGGGCCTCAGAAAGGCGCGACGCCCGCGCAGGTCGAACAACTCTCGAGCGCGCTCGACGCCTGGGCGCTGCTGCTCGAGGAGCAGACTCCGTTCGGCGCCGCGATGGACGTGCGCACCGGGGGCGGCACCGGCGCCTCCGGCGGTCTCGGGGCCGGGCTCGCGGCGGTGCTGGGTGCGCGGCTGGCCCCGCGCTTCGAGGTGCTTCTCGACAGCGGTCTGCTCCCGCACGCGCTCGACGAGCTGATGGCGGTGGCCGATCTGGTCATCACCGCCGAGGGGGCCATCGACTTCCAGACTCCCCGCGGCAAGGTTCCGGCGGAGATCGCCATGCGCGCCAGGGTGGCGGGCGTCCCGGTGCTGGGCATCGCGGGCTCGCTGGGGCAGGGGGCTCCGGCCGTGCATGACATCGGCATCGATGCGATCGCATCGATCATCACCGTGCCGATGCCGCTGTCGCAGGCTGTCGAGCAGGGGGAGCCGCTGCTCAGGGATGCCGCGGAGCGGAGCATGCGGATGGTGCTGCTGGGTTCGGCGATGTCTGCGCGGGCAGCCTGAGGGATGGCACGCGCCACCCCTCGGTAGGATCGAGGGGTGGCAGTGAACCAAGATCTTGTTGGCCGGGAGTTCCCGCCGACCGCCCCGTACCTCGTCGGCCGCGAGAAGGTGCGCGAGTTCGCTCGCGCGGTCTTCGCCGACGCGCCGCAGCACACCGACGTGGAGGCCGCTCGAGCCCTCGGGTTCGATGACGTCGTGGCGCCGCCGACCTTCGCGATGGTCATCCAGGACCTCGCCCTCCAGCAGCTGCTCGGGCAGGAGGACTCCGGCATCGTGCTGGCGCGCACGATCCACGCCGAGCAGCGCTTCAGCTACACCCGCCCGATCGTCGCGGGCGACGAGCTCACGGCGACGCAGCGCGTCACCGGCATCCGGATGATGGGCGGCAACGCGATGATCACCAGCGAGGCACAGATGACGGATGCCGCGGGCGAACACGTCGTGACCGCCACCAGCGTGCTGCTCGTCGGCGCGGACGACGCTGCCGAGGGAGAGGACGCCTGATGGGGTATGTCGTCGGAGACGTGGTCGCCGAGCGAACCGTGCACCTCACCCGGGAATCGCTCGTGCGCTACGCGGGAGCGTCCGGGGACTTCAACCCCATCCACTACCGCGATGACGTCGCGGCATCCGTCGGCCTGCCCGGCGTGCTTGCGCACGGCATGCTCACGATGGGCATCGCGTCGTCAGTCGTGGTCGCTGCCCTCGAGCCGGGGGCGAAGATCATCGACTACGGCGTGCGGTTCACCAAGCCCGTCGTCGTCGACCCGGAGAGCGGTGCCGACCTGCGGGTCGTCGCCACCGTCGGCGCGCTCGACGAGACCGCCGCGCGCATCGACCTGAAGGTCACCTTCGGCGAGACGACGGTGCTGGTCAAGGCGCAGCTGCGCGTCGCCGTCTGATGGTGGCGTCCGAGGTGCGAGAGATCGAACCCGTGCGTCTCGCCGAACTCACGACGCTGCGCACCGGCGCCGCGCCCGAGCGGATGCGCGAGGCGTTCACGACGCCGGAGCTCGTCGACGCGTTGCGCGACACGTGGGCGGAACGCGACCCGTGGTTCGTGCTCGGCGGCGGTTCGAATCTGCTCGTCGGGGATGAGCCCTTCGACGGCACCGTCATCCGCGTGCGCACCGAAGGGATCGAGGAGCTACCCTCTCCGCACCCCGGTCGCATCCGTCTGCGGGCACAGGCAGGCCACGGGTGGGACGCTTTCGTCGCCTACGCCGTGGAGCGCGGCTACGCGGGACTCGAAGCCATGAGCGGCATCCCCGGCACGGTCGGCGCCGCACCGGTGCAGAACATCGGGGCCTACGGGCAGGAGGTCCAGGAGACCCTGGTCGAGGTCGAGCTCATCGACGAGTCCTCGGGCGAGATCTCGACGGTGTCGGCATCCGAGCTCGGTCTCGGTTTCCGCACGTCCGTCCTGAAGCATCACTACGGCAGCGAGCCGCTGCGCCGTGCCGTCATCCTGACCGTCACGGTCGACCTCTTCGTGGCCAGCGAACGGGTGGTCCGCGGCGAGCAGCTCCGCCGTGCTCTGGGCCTCGATCACGACGCTCCGGTCGCCCTCGGCTGGGTGCGGGAGCGCATCCTCGCCACGCGCGCGTCGAAGGGCATGCTCCTCGACGAGAGCGATCACGACACCTGGAGCGTCGGGTCGTTCTTCCAGAACGCGATCGTGCCGGAATCCGTGGCTCGCGCGCTGCCGCCGGAGTGTCCTCGCTGGCCTGTCGCTCCCGATCTCGACGCGGTGACCGTGATCCCGCTGTCCGCGTACGAAGGTCTCGTGCCGCAGACGAAGGCGGAGGCCCCCGACGTCAAGGTGAGCGCCGCGTGGCTCATCGAGCAGGCGGGTATTCGCAAGGGCTTCAAGCTGCCCCGCTCGCGGGCGTCGGTGTCGACGAAGCATGCGCTCGCGCTGACGAATCGCGGCGGCGCCACCGCTGCCGAGGTCTCGGAGCTCGCACGCTTCATCCAGGGCAGAGTGCACGCCGAGTTCGGTCTGGTGCTGCAGCCGGAGCCGGTGCTCGTCGGCGTCGAGCTCTAAGGGCGTCGGCCGGCCCGACTACACTCGCGGCATGAGCGGACTGATCCCGTACCTCCTGTTTCCCGGGAACGCGGCCGAGGCGATGCAGCACTACCAGGCGGTGTTCGGCGGCGAGCTGACGATGTTCGACTACGCGCAGCTCGGCCGCCACGATGGGCCGAGCGATGCGATCGGTCACGCGATGCTGAAGGGCTCCGTCGAGCTGTCCGGTGCGGATGCCGGGATCGATGACGACGCCGTGCAGATGAACGGTATGTTCCTGTCGCTGCTGGGCACGGCGGACGCATCGACTCTGACGGGGTGGTTCGCCGATCTCTCGGTCGGCGGTCGCGTGATCGATCCGCTGCAGCGCCGGGCCTGGGGCGACTGGGACGGGACACTCGTCGATCGCTACGGCATCCGCTGGCTCATCGGCTACCAGCCGGAGTCCTGACCCGGCGGACGGATCAGCCGGGTCAGGAGATCGAAATCAGGCGAACAGGCGCTGGAGGCGCTGCACTCCTTCGAGGAGCTGGTCGTCGCCGAGCGCGTACGACAGGCGCAGGTATCCGCTCGGCCCGAACGCCTCGCCCGGGACGACGGCGACCTCGGCCTGCTCGAGGATGAGGTCGGCCAGCTCGAGCGACGTGGTCGGCGTGACGCCGCCCCACGTGCGGCCGAGGAGGCCCTGCACGTCGGGGTACGCGTAGAACGCGCCGAGCGGGTTCGGCACGCGCACGCCCTCGATCTTCGACAGCTCCGCGACGATGAGGCGGCGGCGGCGGTCGAAAGCCTCGCGCATCTGCTCGGCCTCGGTCTGCGGGCCGTTCAGCGCGGCGATGGCCGCCTTCTGCGCGACGTTGTTCACGTTGCTCGACAGGTGCGACTGCAGGTTGCCGGCGATCTTGATGGCGTCGGCCGGGCCGACCATCCAGCCCACGCGCCATCCGGTCATGGCGTACGTCTTCGCGACGCCGTTGACGAGGATCGTCTGGCCGGCGACCTCGGGGACCGCCTCGACGACGGACGTGGCCTTCGTGCCCTCGTAGGTGAGGTTCTGGTAGATCTCGTCGCTGACGATCCAGATGCCGTGCTCCAGCGCCCATTCGCCGATGGCGCGGGTCTCGTCCGCCGTGTAGACCGAGCCGGTCGGGTTCGAGGGGGAGACGAACACGAGCGCGGTTGTGCGCTCGGTGCGCGCGGCCTCGAGCTGCTCGACGGTGACCTTGTAGTCCTGGTCGGCGCCGGCGAACACCTCGACGGGCGTGCCGTCGGCCAGGCGGATCGCCTCGGGGTAGGTCGTCCAGTACGGAGCGGGCAGCAGGACCTCGTCGCCGGGGTTCACCACCGCCTGGAACGCCTGGTACACCGACTGCTTGCCGCCGTTGGTCACGATGACCTGGCTCGGCGAGACCTCGAGACCGGAGTCGCGCAGCGTCTTCGCGGCGATCGCCTCGCGGAGCGCCGGAAGGCCAGGGGCCGGGGTATACCGGTAGCTCGCCGGGTCGGCCAGAGCCTCGGCCGCGGCATCCACGATGAACTGCGGCGTCGCGAAGTCCGGCTCGCCGGCGGCGTACGAGATGATCGCCTTGGCTTCGGCCTTGAGGGCCTTGGCCTTCGCGTCGACCTTGAGGGTCGCCGACTCGGCGATGGCGGACAGCTTGCGGGAGAGAGGAGCACGTTCGGTCACGATTACGAGCGTACTCGGGTGGCCCGCTGCGACGCCGGGCGAGTCGTCATCAAGAACCGCGGTTCTTTCGCGGATCACGCGGTCGCGAACCCGTGCGCCTGCGCCACGGCATCCAGCGTGATCCGCCCCGCGTGCACGTTCAAGCCCTTCGCGAGGGCCGGGTCACCGGATGCCGCGCGTTCCCAGCCCTTACCCGCAATGGCAGAGACGTAGGGGAGGGTCGCGTTGGTCAGCGCGCGGGTCGCCGTTTCCGGAACCGCTCCCGGCATGTTCGCCACGCAGTAGTAGATCGCGTCGTGCACCGCGAATGTCGGGTCATCGTGCGTGGTCGGTCGCGAGCCCTCGAAGCATCCGCCCTGGTCGATGGCGATGTCGACGAGCACCGCTCCCTGCTTCATGCCGGCGACCATGTCGTCGGTGACGAGCTTGGGCGCGGCGGCACCCGGGATCAGCACCGAGCCGATCACGAGGTCGGCTGTCGCGAGCTCTTCCGCGATGTCGTACCGGCTCGACGCGCGCGTCTGCAGCGCGCCGCCATAGCGGTGTTCGAGCTCGCGCAGGCGGGGGAGGGAGATGTCGATGACGGTGACCTGGGACCCGAGGCCGAGGGCGTTGGCCGCCGCATGCTCGCCGGCGACGCCGCCGCCGATCACGACGGTCTTCGCGCGCGGGGTGCCGGCGATGCCGCCGAGCAGCATGCCGCGGCCGCCGTTCGAGCGCAGCAGCGAGTACGAGCCCATGGTCACCGAGAGGCGTCCGGCGATCTCGCTCATCGGCACGAGCAGCGGAAGGCTGCGGTCGGGGAGCTGAACGGTCTCGTAGGCGACGGCTGTCGTGCCGGCATCGACGAGCGCAGACGTCAGAGCGCGGTCCGCGGCGAGGTGCAGGTAGGTGAAGAGCGTGAGATCGGGGCGGAGGAAACCGTACTCCTGTGCGATCGGCTCCTTGACCTTGATCAGCAGGTCTGCCTCGCCCCACGCTTCGGCTGCCGTCTCGACGATATCGGCCCCGACGGCTCGGTAGGCGTCATCGTCGATGCGCGAGCCGACGCCTGCCCCGGACTGCACCAGCACGCGGTGGCCCTCGTGCACCAGGCGGTCGGCCCCGGCGGGGGTGAGCGCGACGCGGTTCTCGTTGTTCTTGACCTCGGTGGGCACGCCGATCTTCATCGATCCTCCAGCACTAGATTGCGTGGCTACAGAATCGCAGAAGCATCGATGTCGCAACAGATTCAGCGAAGAACATTCTGTTGAGATCGTGATCCTGCATAATCGTTCGGATGGAGACGACATCGACCGGCCCTCATCCGAATACCGTTCGGGCTCCGGCGCTCGACCCGACCGACGCTCGCATCGTGCAACTGCTGGCGGATGACGGCCGGATGACGAACGCCGAGCTCGCGGGCCACCTCGGGGTCGCGCCGTCGACCGCGCACGCACGCCTGCGCGCCCTCGTCGAGCGCGGAGTGATCACGGGCTTCCACGCCAGCGTGGACGAGCGGATGCTGGGCGCCGGCCTGCAGGCGATCATCGGCGTGACGCTGCGTCCGAGCGGGCGGCGAGAGAGCATCGTCGAGTTCGCGGAACGTGTGCGCGTGCTGCCCCAGGTGATCCAGGTGTTCTTCCTGGGCGGCGACGACGATTTCCTGCTGCACATCGCCGTCGCGGACTCGTCCGAGATGCGCGAGTTCGTGCTCGAGCACCTCTCGGCGCAGTCGAGTGTCGCATCGACGCGCACGAGCATCGTGTTCGACTACCACCGGAACTCCGTGGCCGCCTCGTTCGCGTGAGCGGTCAGCGCGCCGCGACGGAGACGAGATCCGTGAGGCCGGAGAACACGTCCCCGTCCCGCGACACGAGAGTCAGTTCGTGGGCAAGAGCTGTCGCCGCCAGCATTCGGTCCATGACATGAGCCCTGGGGGAAATGCCCTGCGTGCTCAGATGTTCCAGCACTCGTTCGTAGGCTGCCGCGCAGCGATCATCGAAGGGGATACCCTCCCCGAACGTCTCGCGTAGGGCTGAAAGACGAGCGTTTCGTCGCTTGAACGTCGCGAGGTCCGTCGTGGTGTGGAGGCCCTTCGAGAGTTCGACCCAGCTCAGTGAACTCACCCGCAGGTCGGCGAAATCCGACAACGAGGCTGGAGCCTCGCCGTCCGCATCCGAGGCGATGAGGATGTTGGTGTCGAGCAGCGCGATCATCTGGCCCACGCGTCTCGGTCATCATCGAAGTCGGATCGCTCCTCCGCGACCTCTTCCGCCCACCTCGCGTCGACGGGCGTTCTGCTGATCGCGCGATGGAGATCATCTGCGCGAGTCGGTCGGCGCCGAGGCGGGGGCACCAGGCGTGCGATCTCGCGACGGTGCCGCGTGACCGAATACGTCTCGCCGTGCTCGACGTCGTCGAGGGCAGAGGTCGGATTCTGGCGCAGGTCGCCGACGGAGATCGTCTTCATCCAGCCATTCTAGCAAATCTAGATAAATATCTACATCTGCGTTGCCCCAGGGATATGCGGCGCGGCCGGGTCAGGAACCGAAGGATGCCGGCAGCGCGCAGTAGTCGGCGGTGCGCCGTACCGGGGCGTCGGGATCCGTGACGTCGACGAGCGCGGACGCCACGCTGTGCGGAGGCTCGTCTCCTGCCATCTGCCACAGGGTGAAGTTCCACACACCGCGAGCGCTTTCGCTCAGCAGGGCGGACGGTCCCGACACGATCAGGACGCGGCCGTCCTGCGGCGACGCGCGGAACGGCGAGACGATCTCGGCGCGGAGGTCGGCGGCGTCACCGGCATCCGAATGTGCCCGCTCGATGTTCTGTCCCGCCGCCGTCAGCGCCGTGGCGAGGTCGTCGGCCGTGCGGCGCGAGCGCTCGGCATCCGCTCCGGCGACCGCGAGGAGGCGGTTCCCTCGGGGGTAGAAGTGCAGGAACTCGCCGGCGATGCCGTTCCAGACGTCAGTCATGAATCCAGCGTACGACTGCTGCGACGCGAGAAGCCCCTCGGATGCCGGGTCGCGGCATCCGAGGGGCTCCTGCTCCTCGAGCGGCTCAGTCCTCGTCGACGAGGAAGCGGCTGTAAGCCCCCAGCGTCAGGAAGGCGGGGAATTCCTCCCGCAGGGCGACCTCGCGGAAGATCTCCGCGGCGTCGTCGAACCGGTCGCCCGCGCGGCGGGTCGCCTGCGCCAGCACCTGAGTGATCAGTCCCTCGATGTGCTCGACGGTGATCGGCGTGCCCTCCTGCGTGGCGCGGTCCTGGTGGATCCACTGCCACACCTGCGAGCGGCTGATCTCCGCCGTCGCGGCATCCTCCATCAGGTTGTCGATGGCGACGGCGCCGAGTCCGCGCAGCCAGGCCTCCAGGTAGCGGATCGCGACGGACACGTTGTCGCGCACGCCGCGATCGGTCACCGCGCTGCCGATCCGCAGATCGAGCAGATCGCGTGCCTGCACGTGCACGTCGTCGCGCTGGCGGTCCAGCTGGTTCGGACGATCGCCGAGCACGGCGTCGAACTCGGCCTGAGCGGTGGGGATCAGGTCGGGGTGGGCGACCCAGGTGCCGTCGAAGCCGTCGCCGGCCTCGCGCTTCTTGTCGGCCGCGACCTTCTCGATCGCCCGCGCCGTCGCCTCGGGGTCGCGGCGGTTCGGGATCGATGCGCTCATGCCGCCGATCGCGAAGGCTCCCCGCTTGTGGCAGGTCTGCACGAGCAGCTCGGTGTAGGCCCGCATGAACGGGACCGTCATCGTGACCTCGCTGCGGTCGGGGAGCACGAAGCGCGCACCGCGTCCGCGGTAGTTCTTGATGATCGAGAAGATGTAGTCCCAGCGACCGGCGTTGAGACCCGCGCAGTGGTCGCGCAGTTCGTACAGGATCTCGTCCATCTCGAACGCCGCGGGCAGCGTCTCGATGAGCACGGTCGCCCGGATGGTGCCGCGCGGGATGCCGATGTACTCCTCGCTGAACGAGAACACGTCGTCCCACAGCTTCGCCTCTTCGCTGGATTCCAGCTTGGCGATGTAGAAGTACGGCCCGCGGCCGCCGTCGATCAGCGCCTGGGCGTTGTGCAGGAAGTACAGCCCGAAGTCCACGAGGGAGCCGGATGCCGCGGTGCGGCGGCCCGCCCGATCGATGAACTGGACATGTTTCTCGGGAAGGTGCCAGCCGCGCGGTCGCATCACGATCGTGGGCGTGCGCTCGGCCGTGACCCGGTACTCCTTGCCGGGACCTGATTCAGACGCGGGTGACGTGAAGGACAGCTCGCCGCGGATCGCGTCGCGCAGGGACAGCTGTCCCTCGATGACGTTCTTCCAGGTGGGGCTCGTGGCGTCCTCCTGGTCGGCGAGCCAGACCCGCGCGCCGGAGTTCAGGGCGTTGATGGTCATCTTCGGGTCCGTCGGACCGGTGATCTCGACGCGACGGTCCTCGAGCCCGGGACCTGCGCCGGCGACGCGCCACCCGGCATCCTCGCGGATGTGCGCGGTGTCATCGCGGAAGCGCGGGTCGTGGCCGTTGCCGATCTCGAAGCGGCGGCGCATCCGGTCTGCCAGCCGGTCGTGGCGGCGTGAGGCGAACCGGTGGTGCAGCTCGGTGAGGAACGCGATCGCCTCGGGGGTGAGGATCTCGTCGTAGCGTTCGCGGATCGGTCCGGTGACCGCGATCGCGGGACCCTGCTGAGTCGTCTGGATGGGGGCGGTGGTCGGGGGAGCGGTGGGAGTGGTCATGATCTGGAGTCCTTTGCGTGGTTGCGTTTCGTCTCGCTTCGCTCGCTCAACGAACGGAGCGATTCCCGGTCGTCGAGCGAGGAGCGAAGCGACGAGACGAAACGTGACGGATCAGTGGAACTGCGCGGCTTCGGTGGAGCCGGCGAGGGCGAGGGTCGCGCTGTCGGGGTTGAGCGCGGTGGAGATGACGTCGAAGTAGCCGGTGCCCGCCTCGCGCTGGTGCTTGGTGGCGGTGTATCCGTCGGCCTCGGCGGCGAACTCGGCCTCCTGCAGCTCGACGTAGGCGCTCATGGCGCGTTCGGCGTAGCCGCGGGCGAGGTCGAACATCGAGTGGTTCAGGGCGTGGAAGCCGGCGAGCGTGATGAACTGGAACTTGTAGCCCAGGTCAGCCAGTTCCTGCTGGAACGTCGCGATCTCGGCATCCGACAGGTGGCTCTTCCAGTTGAAGCTCGGCGAGCAGTTGTAGGCGAGCAGCTTGCCGGGGAACTCGGCGTGGATCGCCGCAGCGAAGGAGCGGGCGAGCTCGATGTCGGGCTCACCGGTCTCCACCCACAGCAGGTCGGCGTAGGGGGCGAAGGCGAGCCCGCGGCTGATGACCGACTCGATGCCGGGACGGATGCGATAGAACCCCTCCGTCGTGCGCTCGCCGGTGGTGAACTGCTGGTCGCGCTCGTCGACGTCGCTCGTGAGCAGGTCGGCGGCGAGAGCGTCGGTGCGCGCGATGATGACGGTCGGCACGCCCGCCACGTCGGCCGCGAGGCGCGCGGCGTTCAGCGTGCGGATGTGCTGCTGCGTGGGAACGAGAACCTTGCCGCCGAGGTGGCCGCACTTCTTCTCGCTGGCCAGCTGATCCTCCCAGTGGATGCCGGCGGCGCCGGACTGGATGAGCGACTGCGCGAGCTCGTAGGCGTTGAGAGGACCGCCGAAGCCGGCCTCGGCATCCGCCACGATCGGGGCGAGCCAGTCCTGCGTGATCTCGCCCTGTCCGGCGAGGGCCTCGGCGTGCTCGAGCTGATCCTGACGGATCAGGGCGTTGTTGATGCGGCGGACGACGGCGGGCACGGAGTTCGCCGGGTACAGCGACTGGTCGGGGTAGGTCTGACCGGCGAGGTTGCCGTCGGCGGCGACCTGCCAGCCGGACAGATAGATGGCCTTGAGCCCGGCGCGCACCTGCTGCACGGCTTGTCCGCCGGTGTAGGCGCCGAGTGCCCGGACGTAGTCCTCCGTGTGCAGGAGGTTCCAGAGGTTCTCCGCCCCGCGATGGGCGAGCGTCGACTCTTCGCGGACCGAACCACGGATGCGGATGACGTCTTCGGCGGTGTACGTGCGCTCGACGCCGTCCCAGCGGGGATCGGTCTCCCAGATCTCCCGGAGCTCCGCAGCCGTCTGAACCTGGTCGCCGGCGCGGAGGCCGGCGGGGCGAGGTGCGGTGATTCCTGCGGTGTTCGTCATGATGTCTCCTCGGTGAGAGTGGGTGGCTTGGCATCCACTCTGGGTGAAGTTCTGGCCATTGCCCGACCGAAATCGAGGTGAAAAAGCTCCAAAATTCTGTTTCTGTGACAGAATCGCCGCCATGAGCCTCGCCGAAGACACCGACGCCCTCACGATCGGCCGTCGCATCCGGCAGCTGCGCACGGCGCAGGGGATGAAGCTGGACGAGCTCGCCGCAGCCGTCGAGCGCGCACCGAGCCAGCTCTCGATGATCGAGACGGGGAAGCGCGAGCCCAAGCTCACCCAGCTGCAGGCCATCGCGCGGGCGCTCGGCGTGACGATCGACGCGCTGCTCGAGGGCGAGCCGCTCGATGAGCGCAGCGCGATGGAGATCGCCCTGGAGCGCGCGATGAAGGGGCAGACGTTCCGCGCGCTGGGGATCGATCCGTTCCGGATAGCCAAATCGGTGCCGACCGACGCGCTGAAGGCGCTGCTCGCGCTGCACGGCGAGATCGACCGGCTGCGAGACGAGCGTGCGGCCACTCCCGAGGAGGCGCGACGCGCCAACGTCGAGCTGCGGCATCTCATGCGCCGCCAGGACAACCACTTCGCCGACCTCGAGGCGAAGGCATCCGAGATCCTCGCGGCGGTCCGGCATCCTGGCGGTCCCCTCACCCAGCGCTCGGCATCCGAGATCGCCGCGTACCTGGGATTCACGCTGCACTATGCCCCGGATCTGCCGCAGACGACCCGCAGCGTCGCCGACCTCGCGAACGGACGTCTCTACCTGTCGAGCAGTGTGCCGGCGAAGGGTGATGCCCGCACCGCGGTGCTCCAGGCTCTGTCGAGTCGGATCCTGGGCCATTCCGAACCGCGCAGCTACGCGGAGTTCCTGCGTCAGCGCGTCGAGACCAACTATCTGACCGGGGCTCTGCTCGTTCCCGAGGCGCATGTGGTGCCGGCGTTGAAGGATGCCAAGACGCGGCGATCCATCTCGATCGAAGACCTGCGCGATGCCTACTCGGTGTCGTACGAGACGGCGGCGCATCGGTTCACGAATCTGGCCACCCGGCATCTCGACATCCCGGTGCACTTCCTGAAGGTGCATGAGTCGGGCACGATCACGAAGGCGTACGAGAACGACGACGTCAACTTCCCGACCGACCGCCTCGGCGCGATCGAAGGTCAGATGTGCTGCCGACGGTGGACGAGCCGGGTCGTCTTCGACGAGGACGACCGCTTCAACCCCTACTACCAGTACACCGACACCGGCAACGGCACGTACTGGTGCACCGCGAGGGTCGAAGCGTCGAGCGAGGGTCTGCACTCGGTGAGCGTCGGGGTGCGCTTCGACGACACGAAGTGGTTCGTCGGACGCGACACCGGGCACCGCGGAGTCTCGAAGCACTCGGTCGAGGTGTGCTGCCGGCAGGCGCCCGCCGAACTCGAGGAGCGGTGGCGGGAGAACTCCTGGCCCAATGTGAAGACCCCGCGCACGCTGCTGGCCACGCTCCCGACCGGCAACTTCCCAGGCGTGGACACGACCGACGTGTACGAGTTCCTCGAGGCGCACGCCCCGCGCTGAGGCGATTCAGCCGTGGAGAGGGCTTCTCGCTGCGGTGCGCCAAGATACGAGATGGGGCGGCAGTTCGGAGACGAGCGTGTGCCAGAAGATGTCGTCATTCATGGACCTGTATCCGGAGTGCGAAGCGATGTTCCTCATCGTGATGAGGCCGCGCTTGACCTCTTCGGGAACGTCACCGAGGTGTGCTTCGAACTCATCCGTCTCGAAGAGCGCGGCGGCACGGATGATCGCCATGGATCCCGACGCATACGCCGGTGAATCGCGGACGAACTCCTCTCGTCCTCCGACGATGGCGTGATCCAGAAGTTTCGCTATCGCATCCAGGCTGTCATTCAACTTGACGCGCGACACATCCGCGGGTGAGGCGTCTTCGGCAGCGCGGGGAACGCGGGTGAACCTGCGCGTGGGAACAGCGCCCTCATCGCTCACAGCGGCACGACCGTCGCATCATCGAGAAATGCGGGACGGGCGGAGTCGTCCACTACGACGTCCACTGGGAATCCGGTGAGTGATTCGACGTCGTTCTGGAACATGGCGATGTCGAAGTACCCGCGGCCCTCGTCCACCCGTGCCAAAAGGTCGATGTCCGATGTGAAATGGTCGGCTCCGTGTGCTATCGATCCGAAAACCCGGATGTCTCGGATGCCGCGTCGCAAGCCGGCGGTGACGATGGCTTCCGCGGCTTCCTCGAGCGGCAGGCTCGGGCGGTAGTCGGCGGCGCGGAGGAGCCGCTCCAGCACCTCTGGTCCGACAGCGCGCCGTCCTGCCTCGATCGCGGCGATGTTCGGTTGGCTCATCCGGGCTGCGCGCGCGAGCTCGGTCTGAGACATCTGTCGATCTGCTCGTGCGGCGGCGACGAGAGCTGCACTTCGCCGTGTGTCGAACCGGTGAGCCATGGTATACCTCCGTGATATAAGTCTAGCGGGATCTCGCGGCTTCGGAAGGTGGTGACCGCCCTCGCTTGATCAGTCCCTGGCCGTCTGCAGCAGCGTCCACAGCTCGGCACGCGCCGGGAAAGACGACAGGTCGCCCCCGAGCAGGGCTCCGGCCTGGGTGATGCGCGAGCGCAACGTGTGCCGATGCACCCCGAGTGCAGCGGCCGCGGACTCTGCCCGGGCGTCATGCTCCAGCCAGGTGCGCAGCGAGTGCTCGAGGTCCGACCCGGTGCGCGCGTCGTGCTCGCGCAGGGGGGCCAGCCGAGACTCGGCGACGAGTCGCGCCTCATCGGTCGCGAGAGCGGTGAGGATGCTCGAGCCGACGGTGTCGGCGTATCTCACGGCGCCGCGCTCACCGTGCTGGCGGAGAGCGGTGAGGGCTTGGGCGTGCGCGCGCGAGAAGCCGTCGTAACCCTCGGGGTCCGAGACGCCGATGCGGATGCCGAAGCGCGTCGCCACTTCGTCGAGCAGGCCGTCGTCGCTCGCGGAGAGGCAGAGCGTCACCCCTTCCTCGGACTCGGCGAGGAAGAACGGCGTGCCGTGGTCGGACCGATGGCGCTCCCACCAGTCGGTGAGCGCGCCGGCGGGAGCATCCGCGGCCACCGCGACGACGACGGGGGTGGGCGGCAACCCTCCGAGCACGCGTCGCGCGAGCCCCGGGTCGTCGGCGAGCAGCGAGCCGAGCAGCTGGGCGTGCAGGCGGCGGCGACTGCGTGCGAGCTGCTCGCTCTGCTCCAGCGCGAGCCCAGCCATCGCGATGACAGAGGTCACGACCGAGCGCGCCTCGGAGTCGAGCACGTCCACCGCCAGCGCGATGACCCCGCGGAGGTGTCCGCCGCGGCCGACCGTGAACAGCGTGAAGGTACGGTCATCGAGCGTGAGCGAGTGACCTGCCTCGAGGCCCCGCGTCAGGATCTCGATCACGCGCTCGCCGAGGTCTGCGAGGACGCTCGAGCCGATCGCCTCGCGGGGGTGGGAGATCAGCGGTGCTCCGGCCGCGTCGAACATCCCGGCCCAGACGTCGAGGCGCCGCCCGAGCTCGGCGATGGTCGCATCGAGGCCGTGCGGGCGGAGGGCGGCGAGGGCGAGCGCGCGCTGCGTGTCGAGCGCCCAGGAACGGCGTGCGTACGCTTGCGCCGCGATGGCTTCCGAATGCGCGCGGGCGACCGCGATGAACGGTGTGCGGTACGGCACCTCGAAGAGCGGCATCCCGTGCGCGGCGCACGCGACGATGAGTTCAGCCGGGATGCCGGAGCGATGCACCTCGGTGCCGAAGCCGAGGCCGAGCACGCCCCGGTCGGCGAGTCGCCCGACATAGGTGTCGATCTCGACCGCCTCGTCGAACTGCTTCCCGGTGGTGAGCAGTGCGAGGTCTTCCGACAGGAACGGCGTGGGATCGGCGAGGTCAGAGCTGTGCACCCACCGCAGTGAACGGTCGAGCGCGTTCTCCGGGAGGTCGGCCTCGAGCGAGATGAGGGTGAGCCCGAGGTCGCGGCGGCGCAGCAGAGCGCGCAGCGTGGGGTCTTCGGCGACGGCCATATTCGCCTCTCGATGTACAGTGCGGCGATCTCTCATTCCATATTGTACAAGCGGGCGAGTGCGACGATCTCCTGCGCCGCCGTACGCTCGCGGACATGGCACTCCTCGACACCGCAACTGTGGCAACTCCCCTCGGTGGACCCGAGCTCCCTCAGGAGCGTCGCCTGGTCACCGCACTTCCCGGGCCGCGCTCGGCCGAGATCCTCGCCCGCAAGGCGGATGCCGTCGCCGCGGGCGTCGGTCACACCGTGCCGGTCGCGACCGTGGCCGCAGGAGGGGGCGTCGTCGTGGACGCTGACGGCAATTCGCTGATCGACCTCGGTTCCGGCATCGCCGTGACCACGGTTGGAAACGCGCACCCGAAGGTCGCTGCCGCTGTCGCCGCTCAGGCCGCGCAGTTCACGCACACCTGCTTCATGATCTCGCCGTACGAGTCGTACATCGAGGTGGCCGAGGCGCTGAACCGCATCACCCCCGGTGACTTCGCCAAGAAGAGCGCGCTGTTCAACTCGGGCGCCGAGGCCGTCGAGAACGCGATCAAGATCGCCCGCAAGCACACCGGTCGTCAGGCCGTCGTCGCCTTCGACCACGGCTACCACGGTCGCACCAACCTCACCATGGCTCTCACCGCGAAGTCGATGCCGTACAAGAGCGGATTCGGTCCGTTCGCCCCCGAGGTCTACCGCGCACCCATGTCGTACCCGTTCCGCGACGGCCTCGCCGGCCCCGAGGCGGCGGCCCGCGTCATCCTCCAGCTCGAGAAGCAGATCGGCGCCGACAACCTCGCCGCCGTCATCATCGAGCCCATCCAGGGCGAGGGCGGATTCATCGTCCCGGCCGAGGGCTTCCTCCCCGCGATCGTCGACTGGTGCCGCGCGAACGGCGTCGTCTTCATCGCCGACGAGGTGCAGACCGGCTTCGCGCGCACCGGGCACATGTTCGCGAGTGAGATCTTCGGCATCGAGCCCGACCTGATCACCACGGCCAAGGGCATCGCCGGCGGCCTTCCGCTGGCGGCGGTCACCGGCCGCGCCGAGATCATGGACGCCTCGCACGCCGGTGGCCTCGGCGGCACCTATGGCGGCAACCCGATCGCGTGTGCCGCGGCGCTCGCCGCGATCGACGTGTTCGAGAACGACGGAGTGATCGAGCGTGCCCGCGAGATCGGCACGATCCTCACGCGGCGTCTCACCGCGATCCAGCAGGGCGACGCCCGCGTCGGTGACATCCGCGGGCACGGCGCGATGATCGCCGCCGAGTTCGTCGATCCCGAGACCAACGCCCCGGATGCCGCGCTCACGGCCGCCGTCGCGAAGGCCTGCATCGCCGAAGGCGTGATCGTGCTCACCTGCGGCACCTACGGCAACGTCATCCGCTTCCTCCCTCCGCTCGCGATCGGCGACGATCTGCTGAACGAGGGACTCGACGTCGTGGCTGCCGCCCTCGCGGCAGCCTGACGCCCCCTGATGTCCGGTCGCGACCCTCAATCGGGGGATTCCGGGTCGCGACCGGCACTTGCTTCACCCCCGACGAAGGAGTTGCACATGGCTGAGATCACCCGCGATGTACTGATCATCGGCGCCGGAGCCGCAGGGCTCACGGCGGCGAACGACCTGCGCAAGGCGGGCCTCTCGGTCGCCGTGCTGGAGGCTCGCGACCGCGTCGGCGGCCGCCTCTGGACCGACGTGATCGACGGCGCGATGCTCGAGATCGGCGGCCAGTGGGTCTCTCCGGATCAGGACGCGCTGAAGGACGCCATCGAAGAGCTGGGCCTCGAGACGTACAGCCGCTACCGCGAAGGCGACAGCGTGTATGTCGGACCGGACGGCGAGGCGCACCGCTTCACGGGGGAGATGTTCCCCGTGTCGCCCGAGACCGAGGCAGTGATCGCCGAGATCACCGCGAAGCTCGACGCCATGGTCGCGGAGATCGACCCCGACAAGCCGTGGGCGCACGCGAAGGCCGAGGAGTGGGACACGGTCACCTGGGATGCCTGGCTGCGCGCGCAGACCGACGACGACGAGGCGGTGCGCAACCTCGCGTTCGCCACCGGGTCGGCGATGCTCACCAAGCCCACGCACTCCTTCTCCCTGCTGCAGTCGCTGCTGATGGCGGCATCCGCCGGTTCCTACTCGAACCTGGTCGACGCCGATTTCATCCTCGACCAGCGCGTCGTCGGCGGCCTGCAGCAGGTCCCTGAGCGACTCGCGGAGCGCCTGGGCGACGACGTCCTGCTGAATCAGCCGGTGCGGAGCCTCGAGTGGGGCCCTTCGACCGGCTCAGGGCCCGACGGCGTGAAGGCCACGACCGACGAGCTCACGGTCAGCGCGCGCTACGCGATCCTCGCTCACGCGCCGGTGCTCTACGACCGCATCTCCTTCGTGCCGCCGCTGCCGCGCCGCCAGCACCAGATGCACCAGCACCTGTCGATGGGCTTCGTCATCAAGGTGCACGCCGTCTACGAGACGCCGTTCTGGCGCGAGCAGGGTCTGAGCGCCACCGCGTTCAGCCCGTACGAACTGGTCCACGAGGCCTACGACAACACCAACCACGGCGACGACCGCGGCACACTCGTGGGCTTCGTCTCCGACGCGAACGCCGACGGGGTCTTCGAACTCTCGGCGGAGGAGCGCAGGCAGCGCATCCTCGAGTCGCTCTCGCACTACTACGGCGACCAGGCGAAGAACCCTGTCGTCTACTACGAGAGCGACTGGGGCAGCGAGGAGTGGACGCGCGGCGCCTACGCCGCGAGCTTCGACATGGGCGGTCTCCACCGCTACGGTGCGGACCTTCGCACCCCGGTCGGCCCGATCCACTTCGCCTGCAGCGACCTCGCCGGCGCCGGATACCAGCACGTCGACGGCGCGATCCGCATGGGTCAGCTCGCCGCCTCGAACATCGTCGCCGCGATCCGCGACGCCGGTTCCGCCGAGGACGCCGCCTGATGACCGGCTCGATCGTCGTCGGCTACACGGCGACGGACACCGGGGCGGATGCCGCAGCGCTCGGCGCGCGGCTCGCCCGCAGCCTCGGGGCGACGCTGCACCTCGTGATCGTGCTCCCCAACGAGGGCACCCGCAACGCGGCGGTCCCGCCGGAGCGCGCGTATGAGGAGCACCTCCGCGGACAGGCCAAGAAGTGGCTCGCGGATGCGATCATCCGGCTCCCGCAGGAGCTGACCCGCAACGGTCACGTGCGCTTCGCCGAATCGTTCGCCGAGGGGCTCATCGCCGCCGGCGAGGAGTTCGACGCCCGGGTGATCGTGGTCGGCGCGGCCGGCGGTGGCATCCTGGGCCGGCATCGGCTCGGCAGCGTCGCCTCCGAACTGCTGCACTCGTCGACCATTCCGGTCGCGCTCGCTCCTACGGGGGCGGCGCAGCAGGATGACCACGTCGTCCCGCGCGTCACGGTCGCCGTCGGCACGCGTCCCGGCGCGGATGCGCTCCTCGACGAGGCGGTCGCCCTCGCCGGGGACACCCGGGTCGATCTCCGGCTCGTGTCGCTCGTCCCGTTCGACGTCCCCCCGGGGCTCGACACGGGAGCCATCCGCTTGGTCGGCGACGAGCATTCGCAGGAAGTCCTCGCCGTCGCCTCGGAGCTTCTGCCGGACGGCCGCACCGCCGTCGTCGAGAAAGCGCCAGGCGACAGCGTCGAGGACGCCGTCTCGAACCTCTCCTGGCTCCCCGGCGAGGTCATCCTCGTCGGCTCCAGCCGGCTCGCCCAGCCGCGCCGGCTGTTCCTGGGCTCCACGGCAGCGAAGATGCTGCACGAGCTGCCCGTCCCGATGATCGTCGTCCCGCGCACCCGCGCTGAAGCAGGAGTCCGCTGATGAGCAGCACGAGCCGGGCGACGGAGCCCGAATCCGGAGTCACGACAGGCATCTCCACCAAGGGGCTGCGGGCCGGCGTCGTCGGCGTCGTCGGCGCCGTGGTGATCGGCATCTCGACCATCGCCCCCGCCTACACCCTCACCGCTTCGCTCGGCCCGACCGTGGCCGAGGTCGGCACCCAGGTCCCGGCGATCATCCTGGTCGGCTTCATCCCGATGCTGCTGACCGCCTTCGGGTACCGGGAGCTCAACCGCGTGATGCCCGACTCGGGCACCTCGTTCACCTGGGGCGTGCGCGCCTTCGGGCCCTGGATCGGCTGGATGACGGGGTGGGGCCTCATCGCCGCGACCGTCATCGTGCTGTCGAACCTCGCCGGCATCGCGGTCGAGTTCCTCTTCCTGCTGATCGCTCAGCTCACGGGCAATCCCGAGATCGCGGACCTCGCGTTCAATCCGTTCATCAATGTCATCGTCTGCCTGCTCTTCATGCTCGGCGCGACGCTCGTGTCGTACCGCGACATGCAGACGACGCAGAAGTTCCAGTACGTGCTGGTGAGCTTCCAGCTCGTCGTGCTGGTCGTCTTCGCCGTCGTCGCGATCGTCAAGGCCGTCTCGGGTGAGGCGCCCGAGCCGACGGCCTTCTCGTGGGCGTGGTTCAACCCGTTCGAGGTTCCGTCGTTCAGCGCCTTCGCCGCCGGACTCTCGCTCTCGATCTTCATCTTCTGGGGCTGGGACGTCGTCCTCACCATGAACGAGGAGACGAAGGACCCCGACCGCACGCCGGGGCGGGCCGCCGTGGTCACCGTTATCGTCGTCGTGAGCCTGTACCTGCTGCTGGCGATCGGCCTCATCATGTTCGCCGGTGTCGGCACCGGTGCTCTGGGCCTCGCGAACGAGGACATCTCCGCCAACGTGTTCTTCGCGCTGTCGGACCCCGTGCTCGGACCGCTGGCGTTCCTCGTGTCGCTCGCCGTGCTCTCCAGCTCGGCCGCCTCGCTGCAGTCGACCGCGGTGGGCCCTGCGCGCACGCTGCTGGCGATGGGGCACTACGGCGCCCTGCCGCCGAAGTTCGCGAAGGTGAGCCCCCGGTTCTTCACTCCCGGCTACGCGACCATCGTCGCCGCGGTCGTCGCCTCGGCGTTCTATGCCGTCATGCGGCTGATCAGCGAGAACGTCCTCACCGACACGATCCTGTCGCTCGGCATGATGATCTGCTTCTACTACGGGCTCACCGCGTTCGCCTGTGTCTGGTACTTCCGCAAGCAGTGGTTCGACTCGGCGCGCAGCTTCTTCTTCACGTTCCTGTTCCCGCTCGTCGGCGGCGGCATCCTCGCTGTGCTGTTCGTGACCACGCTGGTCGACTCGATGGACCCGGAGTACGGCAGCGGCTCGAGCATCGGCGGCCTCGGACTCGTGTTCGTCCTCGGCGTCACGATCATCCTCGTCGGCGTGGTCATCATGATCTGGCAGCGGATCAAGCGCCCCGCGTTCTTCCGCGGCGAGACCCTCAGCATGGAAGCGCCGGCGAGCCGTCGCCGCCGCTGACCCTGCACTCCTCCCACAGAAAGAGAACCCATGAGCACTCAGACCGAGCAGGCCCTGCTCGACAGCATCCCCACCGGCCTCTTCATCGGTGGCGAATGGACGGATGCCGAGACCGGCGGAACCTTCGACGTGCAGGACCCGGCGACCGGAGCCGTCATCCGGACGATCGCGGATGCGACTCCCGCTGACGGGAAGCGCGCCCTCGACGCGGCCGTGGCCGCACAGGACTCGTGGGCGGCGACCGCCCCGCGCGTGCGCAGCGACATCCTCCGCCGGGCGTTCGACCTCGTGCAGGTGCACAAGGAGGACCTGGCACTTCTCATGACGCTCGAGATGGGCAAGCCGCTCGCCGAAGCGCGCGGTGAGGTCGGCTACGGCGGCGAGTTCCTGCGCTGGTTCAGCGAGGAGGCCGTGCGCATCAGCGGTCGTTACGGCATCAACCCCGAGGGCACCGGGAACATGGTCGTCTCGCAGCGTCCGGTCGGTCCGTCGTTCTTCATCACCCCCTGGAACTTCCCGTTCGCGATGGCGACCCGCAAGATCGCGCCCGCGCTCGCGGCCGGTTGCACCGTCGTGATCAAGCCCCCGGCACTCACGCCGCTGACGACCATGTTCTTCACGAAGCTGCTGGAAGAGGCGGGTCTTCCGGCCGGTGTCGTCAACGTCGTGCAGACGTCGAAGTCCAGCGCCCTCTCGGCACCGATCATCGCCGACCCGCGGCTGCGCAAGCTGTCGTTCACCGGCTCGACCGAGGTGGGCCGCAAGCTCATCGCCCAGGCCGCGGAAGGTGTGCTGCGCGTCTCGATGGAGCTCGGCGGCAACGCACCGTTCGTGGTGTTCGAGGATGCCGACCTCGACAAGGCCGTGGAAGGCGCGCTGCTGGCGAAGTTCCGCAACATCGGTCAGGCCTGCACCGCGGCGAACCGCTTCATCGTGCAGGCATCCGTCGCCGACGAGTTCGCGCGCAAGGTCACCGAGCGCGTGGACGCCATGAAGATCGGCCGCGGCACCGAAGAGGACGTGGCGATCGGACCGCTGATCGATGCGGATGCCGTCGCCAAGGCCGGCGAGCTCGTCGGAGACGCGGTCGACCGTGGCGCGAAGCTCCTCGCCGGTGGCAAGGCGCTCGAGGGCACCGGCTCGTTCTACCAGCCGACCGTGCTGACCGACGTCGTGCCCGGATCCGCGATCCTCCGCGAGGAGATCTTCGGACCGGTGCTCGCGATCGCGACCTTCGACACCGAGGACGAGGCCGTGCACCTCGCCAACGACACCGAATACGGACTCGTCTCTTACGTCTTCACCGAGAACCTGCAGCGCGGTCAGCGCATGATCGACAAGCTCGAGACCGGGATGATGGGTCTCAACGTGGGCGTCGTGTCGAACGCGGCGGCTCCCTTCGGCGGCGTCAAGCAGTCCGGTGTGGGCCGCGAGGGCGGCTTCGAAGGCATCCACGAGTACCTGTCCACCAAGTACACGCTGATCCCCGTCTCCTGACCGGCATCCGAACGAGAGGACGAAACATGACCGACTACGCCGTCATCAACCCCGCCACCGGAGAGACCCTCGCGTCCTTCGACACGTTTACGGATGCGCAGATCGAGGAGGCGGTCGCCGCCGCCGACGAGGCGCATCGTGGATGGTCGCGCTCCTCGACCGTCGCCGAGCGTGCCGCTCTCGTGCGCCGGGTCGCGGAGCTGCACCGCGAGCACCGCGAGGCGCTCGCCGACATCTTCGTGCGCGAGATGGGCAAGCCGCGCGAGGCTGCGCTGGGCGAGGTCGACTTCGCGGCCGATATCGCCGAGTACTACGCCGATCAGGCCGAGGCGATCATGGCCGACCAGCCGATCGACATCCTCGGCGACGGCACGGCGATCATCCGCCGCTCCTCGCTCGGCCCGCTGATCGGGATCATGCCGTGGAACTTCCCGGCGTACCAGATCGTGCGCTTCGCAGCGCCGAACCTCATCGTCGGCAACACGATCCTGCTGAAGCCAGCACCGCAGTGCCCGGAGTCGTCGACCGCGATCGCGGCGATCTACGACGAGGCGGGATTCCCTCCCGGTGCCTACCAGAACGTGCTCGCGACGAACGATCAGATCGCGAAGATGATCGCCGACCCGCGCGTGCAGGGCGTGTCGCTCACCGGCTCGGAGCGGGCGGGCGCGGCGGTCGCCGAGATCGCCGGACGCAACCTGAAGAAGGTCGCGCTGGAGCTGGGCGGATCCGACCCGTTCATCGTGCTCTCGACCGATGACCTGGATGCCACCGTTCAGGCGGGCGTGGATGCGCGTCTCGACAACAACGGGCAGGCGTGCAACGGCGCCAAGCGGTTCATCATCGTCGACGACCTGTACGACGCGTTCGTCGAGAAGTTCACGGCGGCGATGGCTGCGGTCGAGGCCACCGACCCGACGCTCGACGACACGGTGCTCGGTCCGGTGTCGTCCGAGACCGCTGCGGAGAACCTGCAGAAGCAGATCGACCAGGCCGTCGAGCAGGGCGCGACCCTGCTTACGGGCGGCACCCGCGAGGGTGCGTTCTTCGCACCGACCGTGCTCGCCGACGTCTCGCCGGCGATGAACGTGTACCGCGAGGAGCTCTTCGGACCGGCCGCGGTCGTGTACCGCGTCGCCGACGAGGACGCCGCTGTCGACCTGGCGAACGACACGACGTTCGGGCTCGGCTCGTACGTCTTCACGACGGATGCCGCCCAGGCGGAGCGCGTCGCCGACAAGATCGAGGCCGGCATGGTCTACGTGAACCTCGTGCTTGCCGACAGCCCCGAGCTGCCCTTCGGCGGCGTCAAGCGCAGCGGTACCGCCCGCGAGCTGGGGCACCTCGCCGCGGACGAGTTCGTGAACAAGAAGCTCATCCGCATCGGCTGAGCTGCTCTGCTCCACTGCTCTGCTCTGCTCTGCTCCACTGCTCTGCTCCACCTCGCCGAGCCACCCCTTTCAGCGCGAGCGGCCCCCTTGAGTCCGGTCTCAAGGGGGCCGCTCGCGTGTAAGGGGCCGGCTCGGCATGCTCGGCGCAAGCCCGGATCCAGCGCCGCCCTGCGGGCGTAGGGTCGAAGCATGGCCACCGTCGCTGAGAACATCGTCAAGACTCTGCACGCCAACGGGATCGAACGGGTCTACGGACTCCCGGGAGACTCGCTCAACGGGTTCACGGATGCCCTCCGCAAGGACGGCACGATCCGGTGGGTGCACGTGCGCCACGAAGAGGCCGCCGCCTTCGCCGCCGCAGCGGATGCCGCCACCTCCGGCGAACTCGCCGTCGTCGCGGGCTCCTGTGGCCCGGGCAACCTGCACCTCATCAACGGTCTCTACGACGCGAACCGCTCGCGCGTGCCCGTGCTCGCGATCGCCGCGCACATCCCGACGACCGAGATCGGCACGGGATACTTCCAGGAGACGCACCCGCAGGAGCTGTTCCGCGAGTGCAGCGTCTACGTCGAATACGTCGCTGACCCGAAGCAGATGCCGCGGCTCATGGAGATCGCGATGCGCGCCGCCATCGAGCAGCGCGGTGTCGCCGTGCTCGTCATCCCGGGTGATGTCGCCCTCGCCGAGATCGCGGACGACCGCGCGGTCGTCATCGAGCGCGCCCGCCCTGTGATCGTGCCGAGTGGCTCCGAACTCGAGAGAGCAGCCACGCTGCTGAACGCCGCGAAGAAGGTCACGATCCTGGCCGGCGCCGGCGTCGAAGGGGCGCACGACGAGGTCGTCGCCCTCGCCGACCGGCTCGCCGCCCCGATCGTGCACGCGCTCCGCGGAAAGGAATTCATCGAATACGACAACCCGTTCGATGTCGGGATGACAGGCCTGCTCGGCTTCGCATCG
>JAESFY010000138.1_pt1 | contig 35834 bp, 33 predicted proteins | sample 9266201 | NCBI WGS metagenome assembly JAESFY01 (sample SAMN14515071, study PRJNA621656) | algae metagenome | isolation source: Nodosilinea sp. WJT8-NPBG4 and co-occurring heterotrophs from soil, lower... | place: USA: Pinto Basin, Colorado Desert, California | collected 2006-05-27 | reverse complement strand
ACCTCGGTCAACGGCAGCAAGCACTTTCTCACGCAGGTCATCACTGTAAGCGGCTGGCATTAGGAGGAGTAGTACGGTAAACACACTTCCCCTCTATATTGTCCTAATCACGCCTTCGGCTGCAATAGCTCTGGGGCTGTACGTCTTTGTCGCCGTGATGTGGCTCATCCCTGATCGCCGCATTGAACGCGCCTTAACGTCCTAAGCAAATGTTCTCACTTTTGCAGATGTCATTTGGAATGTTGCGATCGCGCAGGAAAGAAATTGATCTAAAGCATGGGACTGAAATCCTTCACATCCTCATCGGTGTATCAGTTCATCATCTGCTCTGGGCAAATTTCCTATAAATTACAGCCCACGCATTGCCTGGCTCGTTAGAGGCGATCGTTAGGGCTTTAAGCCCAGCCAGTGCTTGAGCACTCGCCAGCGGTGGGCGGAGGTAGGCAGCCGCAGCCAGTAGGCCCAGCGGCGCGACCAACCTCCCAGGCGTCCGGTGATGCACAGCCCAAACCCGCAGACCACAGCCTCTCCCTGACCCAGGGTGAGCATGTCGCCCAGATGATTGTAACGAAAGGGTTTAAGAGAACGATCGGCGATCAGCGCCAGTACATTAGAGGCGACCGTAGGCCCAGCCTGGTAGGCGGCCTGGGCCGTAGTGGGGGCGCGATTCCGAAATGGATACTCGTTTTGAATCGGCTCCCGTTTTTGAGATGCCGTAGGCTTCACGCTCTGCGAACTGTGCCCTGGAGCAGGCATGGCGGCCATATCTCCTAGCACAAAAACATTGTTGTAGTTGGGTAGCTGTAGGGTGGGCAGTACCTGGCACTGGCCAAACGCGGTTGGTTTGAGGTCATCCCCTAGCCAAGCATGGGGTACTGTACCCACCGTCCACAGGGTAATGTTGGCCTGGCAGTGACGGGTTTGGCCCTCGTAGCCAAAGGTCAACCCGCTGGCATCTACCGCCTCGATCGCAGCATCTAAATAGACCTCTACCCCCCGTTTCGCCAAGGCCCGCGCTGCCGCCCGCTGGATGCGCTGGGGGTACGATCGCAAAATTTCGCCCCGGCGATCGACTAAAGTGACCTGGCCCCGGCTACCGAGGCGATCGCTTAGCTTGCAAGCCAGCTCTACGCCGCTGGGGCCAGCCCCGGCCACTACCACCCGGACCTGGGGCGATTGTTTGAGGTCGTTTAACCGCCGCTCCAGCTGTTCGGCATCCTTCAAAGTGTTAAACGGCAGGCTGTGGGCCTGGCTGCCGGGGGTGGCGGGGGGTCGCATTTGGCTACCCAGCGCCACCACCAGGTAATCATAGGCGAGGGGTGCTCCGTGGCGTAGGATGACGCGTTGCTGAGCTAAGTCAATGTGTTCAGCCCAGTCCTGGCGCAGGTCGACAGCGGTGTGCTTGAGCAACTCTTGGTAGGTGGGGGCGATCTCCCAGGGGGCGAGTTCTTGGGTGAGCAGTTCGTAGAGTAGGGGAGTAAAGTTGAAGCGATCGCGCGGCTCGACCAGGGTGATGTGAAGCGGGCGACGCGACCGCCGCGATCGCTGGTGCAGAGATAGGGCGCAATACAGCCCCCCAAATCCGCCCCCCAAAATGCAGATTTTCACCGTCCCGGCTTGGCCAGGGACAGCGGGGGCATCTGAGGCGGCAATAAATGGCTTCGATGGCATAAAAGTGAACCGGGGGGCTGTGCCAAGGGTGCCCAGCTTACTGCACAATAGCGCTAGGTTGCCCTTGCTACTCTCAACCCCTTATCCCTACTCTATGTCTGAGTTTCGCCAGGGCTGTGCTTCATCTGCTATCGACCTCTGGCTGCTCTCTACCGAGATCTTTGAGGCAGCTACCCAGCAGACACTCAAAGCCTATTTATCCCCCGCGGAACAAGCCCAGCTACAGCGCCTTCATCGGCCCGTTGTCCAGAGTCAGTTCCTGGCCAGTCGAGGCTGCCTACGCCACCTGCTAAGCCGCTACACCGGTCAAGCGCCCGCCGCGCTTACCTTTGTCTACGGACCCAAGGGCAAGCCAGAACTAAGCCCCGATGCCAGTAGCGCTGGCGTGATTCCACGATTTAACCTGTCCCATAGTGAGCAGCGGCTGCTTGTGGCCATCAGCACCGCCGCTGACGTCAGGGCGATCGGTGTGGATATCGAAGCCCTGCGTCCAGTAAAATGCCTGCCGGGTCTGTGTCATCGCTACCTCACAGCCGCTGAGGCTGAAACCGTGCTGGCCCTGCCGAATCCCCAGGCTGACCATCGTTTTTTACGCTACTGGACAGGTAAAGAAGCCTGCCTAAAATCCCTAGGCATTGGCATAGCCGACTCCATGCAGGCCTTAGAGTTGCACTTAGAGACTCCACTAAACTCAGTGCCGGCAGCGGTGAAAGTGGTGACGGCACCGGGGTTAGACCATCCGGGGCAGCTCTATCAGTGGCACCAGCCAGGCTATACAGGCGCGATCGCCGTACAGACTGCCCTGCTAGAGCCGGAGCGGCTGCGCTTTTGGCAGACGACCCCTGCCGCCCTGTTAGCCGATTGCTAGCCTCAAGAGCTCTCAGCCCAGATCAGTGAGCCCAACTACGGTCGAGGCGTTCTCTAAATCTTTAACTGTTGCCCAGATCAGGAATTCCCAGAGGCGAGAGGGTGTCGTCTTGGTTCCAAGAGATATCTGGCATGCTGGTTGAGGCCTCTCTTAGAGCAACCTCCCAGTGCTTGCGCATTTTGATCAGGTAGGGATCCCCCGCCTGAAACTGGGCTCGATGGCGGATCTCAAAGCTGTTGGTCTGATACATGGCCATGTGAATCGGCGGCCCCACCGACAGATTCGATCGCATCGTCGAATCAATTGACAGCAGCGCGCACTTAGCTACTGCATCGAGGGGCATGTCGAACCCCAGGGTGCGATCGAGGATGGGCTTACCGTACTTGGTTTCGCCAATCTGCAAAAACGGCGTCTCGGGGGTAGCCTTGATGCAGTTGCCCTGGCTGTAAATTAAAAATAGCTCTGGCGCCTCGCCCTGCACTTGACCGCCCAGCAGAAAGCTGCACTTAAAGTCAATCTTGTCTTGAGCCAGCCAGGCGCGATCGGTCTCCTGCAAAACGCGAATTTGATCCCCCAGGTAGCGGGCCACGTCGTAGAGGCTGTATAGGCTGTGCAGGTTGTGCTCGCGATCGCGCTTGATGTCTTGACCCAACTGATGCACCACCGCCTGGGTAATCGATAGGTTGCCCGAGGTGCACAGCAAAAGGACGCGATCGCCCGGCTTAGAGAAATCAAACAGCTTGCGGTACGACGAAATGTAGTCAACCCCAGCATTGGTTCTAGAATCGGCGGCCAGCACCAACCCCTCCTTCACCAAAATGCCCAAACAGTACGTCATTGGTTCCCAACGGTACGCCATGACCGACTCACAGCCTATGGAGCGGGCTACCGCAACCCATAGACCGCAAAAAAGCGCCGGTTAATCCAGCGCCCTAAGAATACACCTAATTCCCATAGCCCGACCTGCTGCCCCTCTAGCCGGTGCAACAGTCCCCACTCGCGATCTTACGATCCCGTTTGTTTGCTAGAGGTCTGGATGTACAGAATTAGCAGAAAAACCGTCGGTACCAGAACAAAGAGAATGCTGGCTACAAAACCAAGCTTATTGACTTCCATCAGTGCTTGCCTCTACTACTCTCAACCCAACAACGTCGCATCGAGTTTCCAACGCTAGCCGTCCCTACCCTTGTCAAACCTGCTTTAGCTCAACTCACCAAAGACTCGCTGCGCTTAAAAACCCGACAACTTCAGAATATCACTCTACTCGTGAGAATGCAGCGAGGCGCCAAAGCCCCCGAGCCGATGCCAAATGATCAAAGCTAGGCGCTCTTGGCTTTAGCCTGAGCCAGGGCCTTGCGGTCGGGCTTTGTGGCCACCGAAACCGGCCCATTCACCATGGCTTGGCAAGCCAATCGACAGCTCGCAGGCCACTTCTTTAGTTTGCGCTCTTCTACCTGAGTACGGGGCGAGAGGTTCTCGCCACCCTCTACCACATCGACAACACAGGTGCCGCACTGGCCGTAGCCACCGCAGTTCATCAGCTTGCCGCTAAAGGTATAGATATCAATGCGGTTTTCTAAGGCCTTAAAACGCAGGTTGGCCCCGTCGGCAACGACAATCTCAGTGTCCTCGTTAACAAACTTAACATTAGCCATCAAGGGAATCTCCTTAGCGTTCTGCGTCGTTAGCGGCGGTAAATCAAGCCTTTGGCCGCTAGACCGAGGTGTTTTTAGGCCACAACCCCTGGCGATCGCCCCCAGCCAAGGCTCAAGCTGGTTGCGAGGGAATTTGGGACTGGTTACACTTCGTTAAGTAATTTCATTGTTACATCTCATCTGTACCAAATGGTTCCGCATCCAACAATGACATCGCCCCCTTAGGCAATGGCGGGATGACGGGGCAATTGGAGCAGTCCTGAGAGCCTGATTCTGATAGGCTAATCAGTACTGGCATGCTTAAGACAAATCCCAAAACAACATTGTTTTACCTAGAGGAGGAGCGTAGTCAATGGGACTACCCTGGTACCGGGTACACACGGTCGTCGTTAACGATCCCGGGCGACTGATTGCTGTACACCTAATGCATACGGCCCTGGTAGCTGGCTGGGCCGGCTCGATGGCTCTCTTTGAACTGTCCACCTTTGACCCTAGTGACCCCGTGCTCAACCCCATGTGGCGGCAGGGCATGTTTGTCCTACCCTTCATGTCTCGTCTGGGCGTAACCCAGTCGTGGGGCGGCTGGAGTGTGACCGGCGCATCTGCCGTCAACCCTGGCTTCTGGTCCTTTGAAGGTGTGGCGGCGGCTCACATCGTCCTGTCAGGTCTGCTATTTTTGGCCGCCTGCTGGCACTGGGTCTATTGGGATCTAGATCTGTTCCGCGATCCTCGCACCGGGGAACCGGCGCTGGATCTGCCCAAAATGTTTGGTATTCACCTGTTCCTGTCGGGCCTTCTTTGCTTCGGCTTCGGGGCCTTCCACCTGACCGGTCTCTGGGGACCTGGCATGTGGGTATCTGACCCATACGGTCTCACCGGTCATGTGCAGGGGGTTGCTCCCGAATGGGGTTCCGCAGGCTTTAACCCCTTTAACCCTGGAGGTATTGTGGCTCACCACATCGCCGCAGGGATTGTGGGCATTATCGCTGGCTTGTTCCACCTCACGGTACGCCCGCCCCAGCGCCTCTACAAGGCTCTGCGTATGGGTAACATCGAGACGGTGCTGTCCAGCAGTATCGCAGCGGTGTTTTTTGCGGCCTTTGTGGTGGCAGGCACCATGTGGTACGGCAGTGCCGCTACTCCCATCGAACTGTTTGGCCCCACCCGCTACCAGTGGGATGGCGACTACTTCAAGCAAGAGATCCAGCGGCGGGTTCAGGCCGATGTCAACGCCGGGTCTTCCCTGGATGAGGCCTACGCCAGTATTCCTGAGAAACTGGCCTTCTACGACTACGTCGGCAACAGCCCTGCCAAGGGTGGTTTGTTCCGGGTTGGCCCCATGGTCCAAGGCGATGGTATCGCTGAGGGTTGGCTGGGTCACCCCGTCTTCAAAGATAAGGAAGGCCGTGAGCTGTTTGTTCGCCGCCTGCCCAACTTCTTTGAGACCTTCCCCGTGGTGTTGGTCGACAAAGACGGCGTCGTTCGGGCTGACATTCCCTTCCGTCGGGCTGAATCTAAGTACAGCTTCGAGCAAACTGGTGTAACTGCTACCTTCTATGGTGGTGAGCTTGGTGGTCAAACGATCTCTGAGCCAGCCCTAGTGAAGCGCTACGCCCGCAAGGCGCAGCTGGGTGAACCCTTCGAGTTCGATCGCGAAACCCTCGGCTCTGACGGGGTATTCCGCACTAGCACTCGCGGTTGGTTTACCTACGGTCACGCCGTGTTTGCGTTGCTGTTCTTCTTTGGCCACATCTGGCACGGGTCTCGTACCCTGTTCCGCGATGTGTTTGCGGGTGTAGACCCCGACCTGTCTCCCGAGCAGGTGGAATGGGGTTTCTTCGCCAAGGTGGGAGATACCTCCACTCGTAAAGAAGAGACTGTTTAGTTTCCCGTGAGCTAAGGTGCCTGACGGTTGATTTTAGAACGTCATCCGTCGGGCACGTTATATCTAATCCTTGTAAACTAAAGATAACCCGGTTGAGATAGGAGCCTTTTTCACTATGGAAGCTGTCGCTTACATCTTCATTTTTGCCTGCATCATTGGCACCCTGTTCTTTGCGATCGCCTTTCGTGAACCCCCTCGCATTTCTAAGGACTAATCCCAGCGACTTAGTCACTTAGACCGACGATGGTTTAAGGTTTACGCAAATTTGACAGGACTTTCGACTCATTTCGATTGTTTTCTCACAATTTAATTAATATAGAGGCAAGCCTTTCCGTCCATGGGAAGGTTTGCCTTTATTTTTTCCAGGTTGCAATGACCTTGAGGCATTCTGACCTGGTACTTTTTCTCCCATTGGGAGTGTGTCTATGCATTGCCCGTTCTGTCAGCATCTGAACAATCGAGTCTTAGAGTCGCGATCGGCGGAGGCGGGGCGTAGCATTCGCAGGCGCCGGGAATGCTTGCGATGCGAGCGTCGATTCACTACCTACGAGCGCATTGAGTATGTCCCCGTTACGGTGATCAAGCGTAGCGCTGACCGAGAGCTGTTTGAGCGTTCGAAGGTGCTGCGGGGTATAGTGCGGGCCTGCGAAAAAACTCCGGTGTCGTCTCTAGCAATGGAGGCGATCGTGGATGACATTGAGGCTGAACTTCAGCAGCGGGCCAGCCGAGAGGTGACCAGCGCTGAGATTGGCGAAATGGTGCTGGCCAAGCTCCAGGCCATGAATGAGGTGGCCTTTGTACGATTTGCCTCGGTGTATCGTCAATTTCAAGGCATTCGCGATTTTGCAGAAACCCTGAGCCAGCTTCAGGGTGATCGAGGCGCTTGCTCCGGGGGCGGCACGGAAAACGACCAGTCCTCAACCTACGTAATTTCCGCTCAATCGCTGTAAGCCAGTAGTTGCAGCGAAGTTGGCGCCGAACTCAAACCAATCCTGCCGGTGTAGATCAACAACACCGCCTATTCAGCTATAATTTTAATCCTGTGGGTTTATCGGGCTGTCTATGTTGGCACGCTGTTGCGTGGGGACTAGCTGTCACATATCTGAGTTGATTGTTTTGTACGTCTACACGGAAACCGCAGTATTACGGAGAAATAATAGGACAACACTAGCATGCTCAATCAGGACGTAAAGGACGCTGACATCGGGTTTACACACGAAGACTTTGCCGCACTTTTAGATAAGTACGACTATCACTTCAACCCAGGCGATACGGTTTCTGGGACCGTGTTTAGCCTTGAGCCCAGGGGCGCCCTGATTGATATCGGTGCTAAAACCGCCGCTTATCTCCCTATTCAGGAGATGTCCATCAACCGGGTTGATCACCCTGAAGAGGTGCTGCGCTCTAACGAAACCCGCGAGTTCTTTATTCTTACCGACGAAAATGAAGACGGTCAGCTGACCCTTTCCATTCGTCGCATTGAGTATATGCGCGCCTGGGAGCGAGTGCGTCAGCTTCAGCAGGAAGACGCCACCGTTCGTTCCGGTGTGTTTGCTACTAACCGAGGTGGTGCTCTGGTGCGCATTGAGGGTTTGCGCGGCTTTATCCCCGGTTCTCACATCAGCACCCGCAAGCCTAAGGAAGATCTGGTGGGCGAAGACCTACCCCTCAAGTTCTTGGAAGTTGATGAGGAGCGCAACCGGCTTGTGCTCAGTCATCGTCGTGCTCTGGTTGAGCGCAAGATGAACGGTCTTCAAGTGGGTGAAGTCGTGCTGGGCGCAGTGCGCGGCCTCAAACCCTACGGTGCCTTTATCGATATCGGTGGCGTTAGCGGTTTGCTGCACATCTCTGAGATTTCCCACGATCACATCGACACGCCGCACAGCGTGCTCAACGTTAACGATGAAATCAAGGTCATGATCATCGACCTTGATGCTGAGCGAGGCCGAATTTCTCTCTCGACTAAGCAACTAGAGCCCGAACCGGGTGACATGGTCAAGAACCCTGACCTGGTTTACGACAAGGCTGAGGAAATGGCTGCTAAGTACCGCGAAGCCATGCGTCGTCAGGCTGCTGAGCAAGCTGGTGAGGTAATTGACGAACCTGAAGAACAGTATGAAGAAGAGGAAGAGGAAGTGGCTGTAGCCGTTGACTAGACTTCTCGTCTAGCCTAAGTCCTCTCCAAATGCTGCCAGCGCCTGCTCGATGACACTATCGGGCGGGCGCCATCTATATCTGCCCAGATCAACGCGACCCCGGTGGTCAAACTCAATGTCTTCGTCCTCCAGCATGGCCCGCTGAATGTAGTCGCTGCCGTGGCGCAGAGGCGACTCAGAGACTTCTCCCTTGGCATTGATTACCCGTTGCCAGGGTACGTTGTCGGTGGTCATATCAACCCGGTAAAGGGCGTAACCCACCAGACGGGGTTTGCCAATGAGCCCTGCCAGTTCAGCTACCTGTCCATAGGTGGCAACCTGGCCCCGAGGAATTTGGCGGACTATAGCGTAGATGCGTTCGTAGGTCAGCATCGCTTTAGCCCGCAGGGGGTTTGGGGCTGGTGAGTACGACTAGCGAAAAATCAGCTACGGCGATCGCCTCTCCAGGTTTGTAAACCTGCTTGTCATTCACGAAGCCAGCAGGCTTTTCCGTGTCAATCACCATCGACCAGGGCTGGTTCCTAAGCAGGGGTGGAACATAAAAATCTTGGGAATCTGCTTGGGCATTAAAAAATAGCAAGAAGCTGTCGTCCTCCAGCCGCTGGCCCTGGGCCTCAAAGCCCATCAGCTCTTCGCCGTTGAGGAATACCGTAATCGCCTTGGCCGAGCCGCCATACCACTGGTCGGCTGTGATTTCGCTGCCGTCGGGATTGTACCAACCGATGTCGTGCACCCCAGACCCGTGAATTGCGCGTCCCTGAAACCAGTGGCGACGGGCAAAGGAAGGGTGGGTTTGTCGGAGCTGAATTAACTTGCTAGTAAACGACAGCAGGTCATGTCCTAGGGGACTTAAGTTCCAATCGAACCACGACAAATCGCTGTCTTGGCAGTAGGTATTGTTGTTGCCCTGCTGAGTCCGGCCAAGCTCATCACCACCGAGCAGCATGGGAACCCCTTGGGAGAGTAACAGCGTAGCCAGCAAGTTGCGCTGCTGCTTATGCCGCAGCGCCAGGATGGTTGGGTCGTCAGTTTCACCCTCTGCTCCGCAATTCCAAGAGCGGTTATAGCTCTCGCCATCACGATTGTTTTCGTGGTTGGCTAGGTTGTGCTTCTCGTTGTAGCTCACCAAATCCTGCAGGGTAAAGCCGTCGTGGCAGGTGATGAAGTTGATACTGGCGTGGGGACGTTTGCCGTTGGCTTTGTATAGGTCAGAACTACCGGTAATCCGAAAGGCAAACTCGCCGAGGCGACAGTCATGGTCACGCCAGAAGTCACGCATTGAATCCCGGTACTTGCCGTTCCACTCCGACCACAGCAGCGGAAAGTTGCCCACCTGATAGCCCCCCTCCCCCAAATCCCAAGGTTCGGCAATCAGCTTAATGGTGGACAGCACCGGATCTTGGTGGATGATGTCAAAGAAAGCCGCCAGACTATCTACTTCGTACAGTTCCCGAGCCAGAGCCGAGGCCAAGTCAAAGCGAAAGCCATCGACGTGCATCTCTAGCACCCAATAGCGCAAGCTATCCATAATCAGCTTCAGCACTTGCGGATGGCGCACGTTGAGGGAGTTGCCGCAGCCGGTGAAGTCCATGTAGTAGCGGGGAGCATCTTCGACAAGGCGATAGTAGGCGGCATTGTCGATACCTCGCAGGCTGATGGTCGGCCCTAAGTGGCTGCCCTCTCCGGTGTGGTTGTAGACCACGTCTAAAATGACCTCAATGCCGGCCCGATGCAGCGCTTTAACCATCTGCTTAAACTCGTTGACTTGGCCACCGGTCTGCCCAGCGCTGCTATAGCCGCCGTAGGGAGCCAGGTAGCTGAGTGAGTCGTAGCCCCAGTAGTTGCGTAGCCCTGTGTTAGCTAGGTGCCCTGGATAGGCATGGAAGTGGTGGACAGGCAGCAGTTCTACAGCAGTAATGCCCAAGCTGCTGAGGTGGTCAATCATCGCTGGATGAGCCAGCCCGGCGTAGGTTCCCCGTAGCGGTTCTGGGATGTCTGGGTGGCGCTGGGTCAGCCCTTTAACGTGAGTCTCGTAGATAACAGTGCGATGCCAGGGAATATCAAGGGGGCGATCGCCCTCCCAGTCGAAGCTGGGATCAATCACCACAGCCTTGGGCATAAACGGGGCGCTATCGACCTCAGAAAACGACAGATCGAGGTTTTCGAGATCGTTCGTTGCATCTAGGTCATAGCAAAAAATAGCAGGGTCAAACTGCACATCGCCATCTACTGCCTTAGCGTAGGGGTCAATAAGCAGCTTATAGGGGTTGAACCGCTGCCCAGCCTTAGGATGATGGGGACCCTGTACCCGAAAGCCATAGCGTTGCCCAGGCCCCACCCCGACCAAATAGCTGTGCCATACGTAGTTATCGACCTCAGTCAGAGGAATTCGGGTTTCCTGATCAGCCGCATCGAATAGACAGAGGTCGACCCCTGTAGCATTTTCTGAAAACAGGGCGAAGTTGGTGCCCGTGCCATCCCAAGTGGCACCTAGGGGATGGGGACGACCTGGCCAAACTTGCATTCCCATGGTGAGTGCTGTGTTGCTTAAAGATCCTAAGTTTGACGACGCTGAGGCTGATGACCCATTGGGGAGCCCCCACTGAAAAGGCTTGGCGGTGCCAATACATCGTGCCTATCTCAGGTTAACAGGCTACGGGAATGGGCGTGGCAATGGCAAGAGGGGTTTGGCATTCCTGGGGCTTATCAAACTTTTATAGTCTTACGGTAATGTTGCCAGGAGAGATTAGGTTGTCGATCGCGATCTGTGTCGAACAATACTAATCAGCTTTGTAAACTTCATGGGTAGGAGTGGTAAGCAATGCCTCTCACAAAGCGTTGTGTAGCTGAATTTTTTGGGACGTTGTGGTTGGTACTAGGCGGTTGTGGTAGCGCCGTGCTGGCCGGTAAGTTTTTAGATAGCAGCGGTGCCTTTAACCTAGGCATTGGCTTTTTAGGTGTTTCGCTGGCGTTTGGTTTGACGGTGCTGACCATGGCCTACGCCATTGGCCACATCTCAGGTTGTCACCTCAATCCGGCGGTATCCTTCGGGCTATGGGCTGGGGGAAGGTTTCCCAGTAGCGAACTGCTGCCCTACATTGTGGCTCAGGTGTTGGGGGGCATTGTCGGGGCTGGCATCATCTACATTATTGCTACCGGACAACCGGGATTTGCCATTGACCCCTCTGTGGGCAACCCTCTAGCTACTAATGGTTTTGGAGCTCACTCACCCGGTGGCTTTAGCCTGTTGGCCTGCTTCGTGTGCGAAGTGGTGATGACCTTCTTTTTCTTGATGATCATTCTGGGGGCTACTGACTTGCGCGCTCCAGTTGGCCTAGCTCCAGTGGCAATCGGCCTGGCGCTGACGCTAATTCACCTAATCAGCATTCCGGTAACCAATACTTCTGTGAACCCGGCTCGCAGCACAGGTCCGGCTCTGTTTGTCGGCGGCCCGCTGTTTGCCCAGCTGTGGCTATTCTGGGTGGCGCCTATTCTAGGGGCGCTGCTAGCAGGGTGGTTCTATGCCACGTTCTTTTCCGTCGATAGAGAGCCAGCGGCTCAGGTTGAAAGCGTCAAGCCAGTTGTCTAGCCAAAACCCCAGATCCCAAGCTGCCAGCTTGCTCTGGTGGTCGAGGATCTGGGCTCCATCATTGAAGTGGTTGACACAGACTGGGGGAAGCATTCCCCCAGTTTTTTGTGGTTCAAAGGCTAGGGCAGCTGATGGCCACAGCTGCCACAAAAACGATCGCCCTGGGCGATCGCAGCTCCGCACTGGGTACAAAATTTCTGAGTGTTAACCGTCGGCGTGTCCGACCCGAAGGTCATCTTACCCATGCGCAGGGTCATGGGGTTGCTCGACATCTGCATGTCGCCCATCTGCATGGGAGCCATAGGCGGCATGGGCGGCATTGAGGCGATTGGAGAAGAACCAACCTCGGCCGTCTGCATGGGAATGGCCTGGTCGGTAGCCCAAGCTGTGGCCGGTGCGACTCCAATCTGCATACCCTGAATTTGCCAAAAAAACGTGCCCTGGGCCGCAACGCAGCGCAGGATCACCCCGTTGCCTACCCTGACTATTTGAGGTACCTCCGTCCAGGAACCCGTATGCACCTGAGTGCTTGACTGCTGCTGTTGGCCAGCACCTGTACTGGCTAAGGTAATGAGAGTGATGGAGCCAGGGTTGTCAAGATATATCTTTTGGCCAGGGCTAAGATCGCAGTGGTAAGGCATAGTTAGCGATGCTAATTCTGTTAGTAACCTAAAGCCGTTTTAATTCGTTAGACCTGGGCTATAAGTATGCTAGGGGAAGCTACTGATCTTTAGCCGATTTTCCCAGAATTTTCTGGCTTATTGACTCGGTTTAGAGCTGCCCTTAGAGCACTTTGGGAAAACTGAGGATAGGTCAAATTGAGTATTTTTAGACTCGCCAGCGAAAAACGGATAGTCAAATGAGTTCCTTGCCTGAGGGTGTAACTGCTAACCATTTAAGGAAATCATGCCTGAGTCTGGCTAGGTGGGCTTGGGTATGGTGCGATCGCTGCCATGGCTAAAAAAAGCGCAGGGCTACTTATGTATCGAACCCAGGATCGCCACCTGGAGGTGCTGTTGGTGCACTCGGGTGGGCCTTACTGGGCCAATCGCCGCTGGCAAGCCTGGACAATTCCCAAGGGCGAAATTGACCCTGGGGAAGACACCTTTGAAGCCGCCAAGCGCGAATTTTTAGAAGAAACTGGGCAAGTCCCGACCGGTAGCTTTCGCCCCCTACAGCCCGTCCGCCAGGCCGGAGGCAAGCTAGTCTTTGCCTGGGCCTTTGAGGGCAACTTCAACCCTGCAAATCTGCACAGCAATACCTTCGTTCTAGAATGGCCACCCAACTCTGGCGTGCTGCGGGAGTTTCCCGAGGTGGACCAAGCCGCCTGGTTTGAATTAGAAGAGGCTAAGAGGCGCATCATTAAAGCCCAAGGCCAGTTTTTAGACGAACTAGTGCGAGTGCTGGGTCAAGTGCCTTTGGCGTGAGTGCTTTTGGGTGCTTGGCAGACTTCAAAGGGTAGGCTGCTGTAGAAACTGCCGTAGTCGCGCCATCACCAAACTTTGGCCTAGATTTAAAGGCAGAGCCGACACTCCCTCCAGTCGCGATTGCACCCACTGATCACCCCAGTACCATTCATGGAAGCCATCAATCCCGCCAGATAGCACCATGTAAAGGCTGTGGTCGTTTACATGTTTGACATCGTGGTGAATTTCAACCGGGCCAAGGTAGCTGTTAAAGCTCAGCCCGCTGTGGATTTTGCCAGGCAACCCCTGGCTAAACTGTTGGGGCCAAAGCCATCGGCGAAACTGACTGGGCTGCACCAAGCTGGCCTGAATATGCTCGTGGTTGGCATTGACTTCGATGCGGAGGTGGCTGTGCTGAAATGTGCCTAGCATGGGGTAGAGTCCGCAAACAACACCTCTCAGTATGCCAAAAGAAACCCGATGGGATGTGGGCACAGAGGCAGCAAACAAGCTCTCTCCTGAAGGTAGGTAAACCACCCCAAACCCCACTCACTAAACCTCTTACAATAATTAATAAGCAATATTAAGTGAACACTGGGGCAGCGCATGGTAGATCAACTGATTCGGGCTACCGCCGCCGATGGCGGTATACGGGTGGTAGGCGTCATCACCACTAAGCTTACTGAAGTGGCCCGGCAGCGCCACAACCTCTCCTACGTAGCTACCGCTGCCCTAGGTCGTACCCTTTCGGCGGGTCTGCTGTTGGCCTCCAGCATGAAGCAACCCCAGGGCCGGGTAAACATTCGCGTGCGCGGAGACGGCCCTTTAGGCGGCATTTTGGTGGATGCCGGTATGGATGGTACTGCCCGTGGCTATGTGGATAACCCTGCTGTGGAGCTGCCTCCTAATGCCCAGGGCAAGCTCGATGTTGGCGGCGCCGTAGGCCGCAACGGTTACGTCTATGTGGTGCGCGATATGGGCTATGGCTACCCCTACTCCAGCACCGTTGGGCTAGTTTCAGGGGAAATTGGCGATGACCTTACCCACTACCTGGTGAGTTCTGAGCAAACCCCCTCGGCCTTGATACTAGGTGTGTTTGTAGGGGCCGACGGGGTCGAGGCAGCCGGGGGTCTGCTGCTGCAAATCTTGCCCCGCGCCGCTGAAGATACCGAAATGGTGAATTTGATTGAAAGTCGCTTGGCCGGATTGACCGGCTTTACCCCCTTGCTGCGGGCCAACAAGACGTTGCCTCAGATCTTTGATGAGCTAGTGGGTGATCTGGGCCTAGAAATTTTGCCCGAAACCCAAATGGTGCAGTTTTCTTGCCCTTGCTCGTTCGATCGCATGCTGAGTGCACTCAAAATGTTGGGCGAAGATGAGCTGCAAGACATGATTGAAACAGATGACGGGGCCGAAGCCATCTGTCATTTTTGCAATGAGATCTACCACACCGACAGCGATCAACTAGCGCAGCTAATCGTGGAGCTACGGGAGGATCGTCAGGAGGCGAGTTATTGAGGGCTGGGGGAGATGATGAGGGGTGGTGAGGAAGATGAGGGGATGGCTTCTGTTATTGAATTAATCCCTACAGGGCTTAACGGCTCCTTACCGCAATATCTTCGCGTCTTTCCTTATTGACCCATTAATCGCCGATAGGCCAGTGCTAGTGCCTCCTCACCACCCACATTGCCGGGGAAAAGCACCACCGGCAGGTCACGAAACTGGGGGTGATCGGCGGGGGTGCGCACGGCCGAGACGCCAGGTAGAATTTGGCCGAGCAGGCGGGCGGTGCGCAGCGCTAGCCCAGTGCTGAGGGTGTCATTGGAGGTGATGCCGCCTTTGCTAATCAAGAACCCGATATCGTTGGGCAATCCTTTGACCACGTCCATTAGCAGAGAAGAGACTTCGACACCAAAGTCGAGACGGGCCTGAACGGTATCGAAGGCGAGTTCCTGGCGGCTGGTGTAGACCACAGGCACCTGGCCGCCGTCGTGGGCCTTGTTTACCTGGTCAAGAATATCTGCTAGCACCGCCTTGTGGTGGCTTGGTTTTCCGTCTCGGAGCTGTGCCACGTCTACTTCAATGCCGGTCACCCCGGGTTCCTGTAATAGCTGCTCAAGCTGCTGGGTGGTCTTTTGCACGTGGGAACCAACGATGATGGCTCCAGGGCGGCCACCGCGCACATAGGTACGCATGTGACTGGCGTCGATGGGCTGGGAAGGAAGGGCGGCCAGGGCCGTGAGAATGCTGGCGGCGCTGCGGAACAGAAATTTTTTGCGCTGGGCAGCCGCCGCGAGCAAATCCTGGGCAAACTGGTTCAGGTCAGCCTGGGTTTCGCCATCCACAGCGCAGCAGACGTTGTGCTCTAGCCTCATCAGCCGTTGTAGCGAACCCGTCCGAATATCCTCAAGGGTAAAGCGTTCTACAGATGCAGCTGGAATACGGCCAGCGGTTTTTTCGGCAACGTAATCAGGCAGGTAGCTGGTGCTATAGCCAAACACCGAATCTTTAGCAAACTCGGTTTCGTGGACGGGTGTAGGAACGCCATTCACCATGAGGTAATGAACGCTGTCGCGGGTGATGCGTCCCCCTTCAAAAAAGGCGGGCACCAAGAAGTGGGCGTCGAAGGGACCGAGTTCCTGGGCGATCGCATCGGTCTCTACCGGATAGTGGCCCCGCAGGGTTGAGTCAGAGCGACTGACAACGAGAAAATCCTGGATGTCTTCAAGGGCGATCGCCTGCTTGAGATGCTGGCAAACCTCTCGGGTCACCTGCTCAGCGGCGGCGGCGGTGAGCGCGCGGGTGTTGGTCAGCACAAAGAAAATCGGCGAGGCGTCGCGCAGCCCCTGGCGCAAAGTGTCTACGTCCCACTGCATGAGCAGCAGGCAGCTGTGCACCGTTTGAGAACCGGTAGGGTCGTCGTCTAAAACAATGATCTTGGGCTGAGCCATCGGTGCCGGCCTCGACGGGGTGAACAAAAATCACTATCGCCCATTGAGGACGCGTTGGCCAAGGTAGATCAAACAAAAATAGGGTTCCTAGCTATAGCTAGGAACCCTATTTTTGTTTTGGTGGCGGGGCATGGATTTGAACCATGGACCTTCGGGTTATGAGCCCGACGAGCTACCAGACTGCTCTACCCCGCGTCGGCTTATTCACTATAGCGCTAAATGTTCTCAGATAACAATCTAATTTTCTTTTTTAATCAAATTTCTTCAGAAATTGCCTGCGTGTCTAATCTCTAAGACGTCCGAAGCGGTTGAACAGCGGCACAGAGTCGACTCCTGAGCGGAGTCGTCTGTCTTTACAGATAAGCTGCCCTAACAGGCAGTGTCTCCAAGAGCGAAAGAAAATAACTGCGGACAGCTAGTACATCATGGGCAGATCGCCAACGACATCGAGCCGCGTAAAATCGCCAATTTTCATATAGGTGTCGGCCAGGGTGTCGGCTACTGTAGGGGTAATCCAGCCGAGCTGCCGTAGGGTAAAGATCGCGGTGGCGTACTTGGCCCGCTTTGCCCCGTCAATCACCTTGATTGACAGGCCTAAACCTTCGCCTACCCGCCCAATGCACTGAATGCCCTCAGCCCCCGATTTGCTGACCAGGGCCCCGTGGGTGAGATTCATCAGCGTGGTGTCGAAGCTGCCGGGGCCGCCCACCATGTCAGGATTGCTGATCATGGCTCGGACAATGCGCTCCATATCGAGGTTGTTGCCCGAGGAGAGCATGGCAAATAGGGAGGCCATCTGACTAAGCTGCATGAAGTAGGTGGGAGCCCCGCAGTCGTCGTGGGCGCAGATAAACTCGTCAGAGGGCATGCCCAGCAGCTCTGAAACGCGGGTCAAAATCAGCTTTTGTACCGGGTGGCTGCGATCGAGATAGGTCGCTAGGGGCCAGTTGCGCTGCTGACAGACGGCCAGCATACCGGCGTGCTTGCCTGAGCAGTTGTGCTCAAGGGGGCTTTTTTTGCCTACCGGAGTAGGACAGCGTAGGGCCGTAGGGTCGAGATCGGCCTGCCAGAGAATGTGAAAAGCCTGACGCGCCTGCTCGATAGTGCCCTGGTGAGAGCCGCACATGATGGCCAGGTCGCGATCGTCAAGGCTATAGCGCTCTAGCGCTCCGGCTGCAGTCACTGCCAGGGCCTGGAAAGGTTTAAAGGCAGAGCGAATAAAAGTACCTAGCTCACCGTTGCCCGCTACCGACAAGGTGCGCCCCCGGTTGTCGCATACCGCCACGTGGGCCAGATGGGTAGCCTCTACAATGCCCTCCCGCAGCAGCTGAATTTCTAGCTCTTTGGTTTGATGGCGGTTAACCCGACTGCTGGTCATAGGGAACGCTCTGCGGTGATGTACAAAGGTGATGTAGCGGCGATGACAACTATACCAGGGGCCAGGCAATCAGCCCCAGGGCGAGCAGCAGGGCCATGACCCCCAGAGTGCGGCGAATGCGCTGAAGTACGGGCTGCACCTCATAGTCGACGATCAAGCGATCGCGGTTTGAGACCTCCTCCGGTTTGACCCAGAGCTGACCGTCGTACCAGCCCGACTCTTCGTAGGGTACGGTGGTTTGCCGCAGGCGTCCGCCTACGTGGGCCCACCCTACGTAGAGCTGAATGAGGGCCAGCACAGGCAGTACCAGAGCCCCCAAGGCTCCACTGAGGCTAAAGGAAATGGGATGCTTGGCTGGGGCAAAGCTGGCGGCGGCCATGGGCCCCGCCACAATCCAACCTACAACCCAAAGAATAACAACAGGTTTGAGATAGCCTGCCAGATCTCGGCTGCCCCAGCCGTAAAACCAAGACTCGCGCACGTCCTGATATTCGTTGATGGGCTGTTGCTCAGCCGGTACTGGACATCGTTGAGTCATGGCCACCGACAATACGCAAATCTAGCTATAGCCTAAACGAATTGCCTACCAATAGGAATCGATGAGCGGGAATTTATGTTTCAACTGACAATAGCCGCGAGGGTTAAGCGGTAAATCCCAGCCCAGTTCGACTTTAAAACTGAGCAGGGCTAAAGTGCTGGCCCGAGGGTTGGTAGAGAATTTGATTGGCATGACCCCAAAATGCCTCTAGATCATAGTAATCTCGAGCCTCGGGCATAAAGATATGGGTGATGACTTCGCCGTAGTCCATGACGATCCAGCTGCCCTCGCCCTGACCTTCGACCCGCAAGGGGCGGCGATTGTGGTCGCTTTCAAGCGTGGCCTCAATAGAGCGGGTAATGGCGCGCACTTGCACGGCTGAAAAGCCGGTGGCCACCACAAAATAATCAGCTAAGTACGACACATCTCCCACCTGGAGAATTGTGATGTTGCCTGCTTTACGCTCATCGGCGGCGGCCGCAATGGCGTAAGCCAGTTCAAGGGCATCGTCCTCAGCTTGATTCGGCGCAGGGGTATCGGTAGCAGCAGGCGGGCGGTGGGAAGACTGGGTCATACGCAAAGACGTAATGGGACAATTACGGTGGCTGTGGTTCAGATTGACTGCGCCGATACACCGTAGTTTCTATTGTAGAGGATGACTCTGAGGGGCCGCAGACTGGCTCTCTCCACGGTCATAATCTGTTATGGAAAGTCCTGGCCCTGCCCGAGGTGGGGCAAAGTCTGAGATCCCAAACGGGGTGCAGCGTATATCATTGATCGTCAATATTTAGCGGCTGAAAAGTGGCTGCAAAGGCGGGGTAGCGGTTGGTTTCTGCCCCTCAGGCGTGGATACTCTACGGCTCGTCTTTGAACTCTACAGGGGAAGATACACCATGCCTCAACTTACGCAAGGGCTCATCGTTGCTGCTTTAATCGGCCTGCTGCTGGCGATCATCGTGGGGTATTACCTGCGCCAGAGCCAGGTGAATGAGTTGACCGAGGCCTTGCAGCAGAGCCAAAAGCGCCAAGAGGACCTAGAAAAAGCGCACGAGCAACGGCTGCGCACCGCCACTCAACAGCTGCAAAAAGATTACGAAGCTCATCTCGCCGAGAAAATGGAGCAGTATGAGGATCGGCTTGAGGAGCGGCGCGGTCAGCTAGAGTCTGAGTACCGCACTCGCGAAAGCGTGATGGGCAGTGCCCCCGTTGATGCCGATAGCACTACCGAACAGCGCATTCGCAAACAGTACGAGACCCGCCTCAAAGAAGCAGCCACCAAAATTCAGCAGGCCTACGAGCAGCATTTGCAAGACAAGCTGGTGGAGGCGCGATCGCAGGCACAGCAAGACTCCGATCAGCGGCTAGCAGAGGCGATCGCCCACTACCAAGACCAAGAGCAGACTCGCCAGCCCCAGGCCCCTAGCGCTCTTGCCCTGGGCGCCCTGGTGCCAGAGCCGACAGCCGTAGCGAGTGCGGATCTCCCCGATGTCGCTGAGATCGAAGCCCGGTTTCAGGCCGAGTATAACCAGCGTCTGGCCGAATACCAAGCCGAGATGGACCAGCGCCTTGCCCAAATGGAACAAGACTACGAGGCTCGGTTACAAATGGCCCAGGCTGGCGGCTCGGTGCCCGCTGCGATCGAACCCTCCACCGCAGAGCTAGAACTCAATCTGCGGCGAGAGCTAGAGGAAATCCTCAGAGCTGAATACGAGCAAAAGCTGGCCGAGAAGATCGAGCACTACCAGGATGAGCTGACCCAGCGTACCCAAGAGCTTGAGCAGGCCTACGAAGCCCGTCTACAGCTGCAAGTCCCGTCTTTCCCGGAACCATCTGTCTCTGTGGCTGATGAGCCAGCAGTTGATTTAGACATGGCCATGCTTGAAGAAGCTATGCCGCCGGAAGCTGCGATCGCCGACGAAGCTGCTCTGATAGCAGACAGCGAAATCAGCCTAGATATGAATGAATTCTCCTCAGCAGTGCCCTCACCGGCAGTAAATGAGGAAGACTCAAACCTGGCTGCAATGCTAGAGAGTGAGGCAGACAGTGGTCAAGTTGATGATTGGGGCTTAGATGCTGACATCGACAGCAACGATCTCAACGTAGATGCATTCAACACGTCAGAGCCAGACACCATCTCTGATCTATCTGAGCTGAATTTTGACGACGCTGATGAATTTCCCTCAGAACCGACCTCGCCAGGGTCAGCAGCAGGCGAATTTGGCTTAGCTAGCCTTGTAGAGAGTGAAACAGACAGCGGCCAAATTGATGACTTTGGCCTAGAGCCTGGCGTTGACACTAATAGTCTTGATCTCGGTGCCCTCCTCAACGAACCTGTCTCACAACCCAGTTCTGAATTTGTCGTAGATGAGTTTGCTCTCGAGTCAGCAACAGCGTCGGATGAAAGCGATTTCGGCCTGGCTGGCCTGCTCGAAGATGAAACCTATAGTGGTCAATCCGATGATCTGGAGCTAGACGCTGACTTTAGCGCCGACAATCTCGATCTCAATGCCCTACTCAACGAACCTACCTCAGAACCCAGCTCCGAGTTTGCTGTGGATGAGGTTGCTTTTGAGGCAGCATCGGCATCGGATGAAAGCGATTTTGGCTCGGCTGGCCTGCTCGAAGACGAAATATATAGTGGTCAAGCCAATGATCCGGATCTAGACGCCGACTTTAACGCCGACAATCTCGATCTCAATGCCTTACTTAACGAGCCTGACTCAGAACCCAGCTCCGAGTTTGCTGTGGATGAGTTCACTTTTGAGGCAGCACCGGCATCGGATGAAAGCGATTTCGGTCTGGCTGGCCCGCTTGAAGATGACACATACAGTGGTCAAGCCGATAATCTGGGTCTAGACACCGACTTTAACGCCGACAGTCTTGATCTCAATGCCCTACTCAATGAACCTGTCTCAGAACCCAGTTCCGAGTTTGCTCTGGATGATTTTTCCCCTGAGCCGGCTTCATCTGGGTTAGATGAAGGGGACTTTGGCTTAGGTGCCTTATTAGAGGGTGAAGCAGACAGCGGTCAAGAGGATGAGTTCAGCCTGGATGCCGACTTTAACGCTGACAGTCTTGATCTCGACGCCCTACTCAATCCGCCTGCGCCAAAACCCACCTCTGATGACCTGTTAGACGATCTCGACGACCTTAGCAATTTAAGCTAATCGTCGCTCTATAACCGTCCGACATTCAGCCGTAAAAATCTTGGCTTTGGCCCAGATGGGCTCTAAAGCACATTCGGAGTATAGGGCTCAAATTCCTCACAGCTACCCTTTTTGACCGTAATCACTGTCTTGACCCCGCCGCGACGGGTGTAATCGCCAATTACCCGCAACCCCTGGGGCTGGAGCTCGTTCCACAGGCGATCGGCAATCTGGTTGGCCACGTTTTCATGGCTGATGCGCTGATCGCGAAAGCTGTTGATGTAGAGCTTAAACGCCTTGAGCTCCACCACCCAAGGCCCTGGGCAATAGTCCACCACAATGGTGCCAAAGTCTGGGTAGCCCGATCGCGGGCACAGCGCCGTAAATTCTGGGTGCTCTAGGTGAATGGTATAGACATTCTCCGAAGGATTTGGCCATTTCTCCAGCGGGTCTACGCTGGTTTGGAGAATAGCGCGATCGCCGTATTGAGAGGCTGAAGCTGAAGCAATAGTCATGGGCAGCAGGAAATGGGGTAGACAGGATCAGTTCAGGCTGATTACAGAGCGGGTGAGACCAGCTTTACCAACGCTTAGCATTCCCAAAAAATGCGGCTGCGGCGTAGACTGCCTCCTTGGGTAATGTAGCCTTTTTCAATGTTTCTTAACTAAAGTGGCGGCGATCGATCACCCTTAGATGGCTCGGCTGCGGCAAAAGTTCCCGGCCGGAGCCTTGACCAAAAGTTATTCCAATCGCTTAATCAAAACTTTATACTTCTTCCTTAACACCTTTGGCTGTGCCCCAAACCCTGTGATAAGTTCACCAAGCGTTGGGAGTAGTTTTTGTAGCACATTTGTAACATTAGCTTCCCAAGCGCATTGGAAGACGCTTTTTCAGGAGAGACATTATGACGATTTACCGTAAGCTTGCCCTCGCTGCCGGTAGCCTCACCCTCGCTGGCCTGGCCCTAGGTCTGCCTGTCCAGGCCGAAGACCCTAAGGCCGAAGTCGTAACCGAAGGCACTGAAACCGTTGCCCCCGAGACCGAAGCCGCCACCCCCACGGTTGACGTTGAAGCAATCGAAGCTGAACTCGATGCTGAGCGCGAAGCGGGGATCGAAGCCGCAACCCCTGATGGTGCTCCCACGGTCGATGTTGAGGCGATCGAGGCTGAACTTGATGCCGAGCGTGAGGCTGCGATCGAAGCTGCGACCCCTGACATCCTGACTGAAGAAACTGACCCCGAAACGGCGACTGAAGAGACCACCGTTGACGAAGCTGATTCTGAAACGGTGACCGAAGAAACCACCGGTGAAGAGGTTGCCCCTGAAGCGGCTACCGAAGAGACCACCGACACCGTTGATGCTGAAGCAGAAGACCCTGCTGACGACGAAGCCTCCACCGATGAGGTTGACTCCGAGGCCGTCGTTGAAGAGGTTGCTCCTGAAGTAACCGTCGACGAGACCCCCGACGCAGTTGACGCCTCTGAAGCCGAAACCACCGACGAAGAAGAGACTGAGGTTACCCCGGGTAGCTAAACGTCTGGGGCTAGAGCTGCTGCTTGACCCACTTGAGGGCTTCTTCGCGGCTGCTCACTAGCCCCTCAGCCTGGGCTAGATGAACGGCCTCTAACAGCTCACCAATTTTAGGACCTGGTTTGAGGGCAAGCCCTTGCACCAGGTCCTTGCCTGTAACTAGGGGCTGGGGATGGGCAACGGGGTCGTTGGGGGTGAGGTATCGCTCCACCAGCGGCAATATCAAGGCCTCGGGCACACCGTAGGCTAGACTCAGCAGGGCAACGCCCCCAAAGCCTGCCCCGGCAGTTCTGAACAACTGATACTGCTGGCCGGGGGGTAGCAGTGTATCGCTCTGGTGCTGATGTAGGTACTGCCAACCCCTGAGAATGCTCAGCACCGCCTGCTGCTCGGCACGGCTGTACTTGAGTTTTGCCAGGGTTGTCTCGGCGCTGGCCAGGTCGGGGGGCAGCAGCTGACTGAGCTTGACCGCCTTGAGCCAGCTGCGGTGCAGGCCGGGGGTAGTCTGTTCTTTGACCCAGCTGTGCAGCAGGTAGGAAAAATTGGGCCAGCGCTTATGGTACTGGGCCGCCAGTTGGTCAATGGTGGCCAGACGGTCTAGATGGGGGCGATCGACCTCAGGTAGCCAGGTTTGCAGCAGGCCGTCCTGCCAGGCCAGACTCAGCAGGGTAGACCCTTCGGGCTGGCTGAGCAGGCAGTCTAGCTCACCGCGCACCCGCTCAGCCGCCATGCGCCCCAGGGCTGAAGCTAGGCCACGAATAGTTTGCTGAGTCGTAGGGTCGAGGCTAAAGCCCAGCTGGGCGGCCTGGCGGTAGGCCCGCAGCAGGCGCAGGGGGTCGTCTTTAAGGTTTTCGGCGGCGACCATGCAGAGGGTTTTGCGCGCCAGATCGGCGCAACCGTCGAGGGGGTCGAGCAGGGTCTCGCTGTGGGGACTGTAGGCGATCGCGTTGATCGTAAAGTCGCGCCGGTGTAGGTCGGAGTAAATCGTCGGCCCCACCTGCTGGGCAAAGTCAACGGTGGCGCTAGGAAACACCACCCGGGCAATCTGGTGCTCGGTGTCGAGCACCACAAAGCCCGCGCTGTAGTGCTGGGCGATGGATTGTGCGGTGGCGATCGCCCGCTCAGGCAGCACAAAATCGAGGTCTAGATAGTCGGCCTGGCGATGCAGCAGGGCATCTCTGACACTTCCCCCCACCAAGTAGGCTTGCTGTGGCAGTAGCGACACGCTGAAGGGCCAGGTTTTTGGCGAAAGCGCCGATTTCTCAGTAGCCACTGCGAGGGAGAAGGGTGATAGCGTTGGATTCAATGAACCCTCATTTCTTTCATTACAACAGGGTTTTTTAGTCTTGACACCCTGGCCCCGCAGAGAACAGCTGAAAACCCAGCTTGGGTTTTCATTTTGCAACATCTGAGCTGGGCCGCCGGGACATTCAAAAAACTTGAGTTAGACTACCAGAAAACGCATCCCCATTACGGTAAAAGCCCTTTACTGCCTTGAGAATGACGGCCATTTAGCTGAGGGCTGGCTAGACTGGAGATGTCAGCTTTGACCTTGCTGTGTTCCTGCTGGGGGCGTGCTATGTGCATTTGTGTAAACTGTCACTACGTCGATCGCTGCACCACCTATCACGCGGTGGAAGAGCTGCACAAACAACCTCATTTGACCGATTCCCCCAGCTTCGAGGCAGTGAATCCTACGGTCAACGCCAACATTCGTATGCTCGATGACGGGGTTGAACAGGAGTTTGACGTAGTCGGCTGCGACAGCTTTGTTGCAGAACAGGGTAAGTGGGCCAAGCTGCGCCCGGGTGAGTTGGTGCCGACCTAGGGGGTGGATGAGTAGTTGGGTGGATGGGTAGGCGGGTTAGTCTCCCCGCGTCACCCTACGGTAGGGTGGGCAGTGCCCACCAGCATGAAATTTCTGACATCGCAGATTGCTGGATAGTGAATCGAGCCATCCTTTGACCACTCTTTGCGTCAACCCTGCTTGTCCACAGCCTGAGAATGGGGATAGGGCTAGGGTCTGCACAGCCTGCGGTCAGTCGTTGCGGATAGCCGATCGCTATCGCTGTCAGCAGGTCCTTGGCCAAGGCGGGTTTGGGCGCACGTACCTGGCGGTGGATGAGAGCAGCGATCCGCCAGCCGTTTGTGTGGTCAAGCAGATGACCTTGGCAGTGGGCAGCGATCGCGGAGAAAGGCGCGATCGCTTTCACCGGGAGGCCGATCGCCTGGCTACCCTGGGTCAGCACCCTCAAATTCCTGCTCTGCTAGATGTGATTGACAACGCCCAAGGTCAGTTTTTGGTGCAGGAATACATCCCTGGCCCCAACCTCGACCAGCTGATTCAACGGTCCTCCAACCTGAGTGGTGAAACCCTAGCGCAGCGAGTGCTCTACGAGCTGCTGCCGGTGCTGGCCTACATCCACGACCACAGCGTTATTCATCGCGACATCAAGCCCGCGAATATCATTGTGCCTCCGTCGCCGCAACCTTTGGCACTGGTGGATTTTGGGTCGGCGAAGGCGATCGCTGATCCCGAGCAGCTCAAACGCACCGCTACGGTAATCGGCAGTGCAGGGTATTCCGCTCCTGAGCAGGCCTTAGGTAAGGCGGTCTACGCTAGCGACATTTTCAGTCTGGGGGTGACCTGCCTGCACCTGCTTACTGGGCTGCACCCTTTCGATCTGTATTCTGTCAGTGATGATGCCTGGGTATGGCGGCCCTACGTGACAGCGCCCACCAGCCCTGCTCTGGGGCGTGTGTTGGAGCGTATGGTTAACCGCCGCCTGCAAGAGCGCTACAGCAATGCTCAGGAGGTGCTGGCCGACCTGCGCTGGGGCGGTCTGGCTCTGGGTGCCAAAGCATCAAAGTTGCCCCAAGTTTTAACCAAGTCGCTGAATGCCCTCCCGGTCTGGGAGCAGCGGTTTGCCCTCAGCCTGCCGGGGATTGTGGCCAATGGCCTGGCGATGAGTCCGAACGGGAGGGCGATCGCTGCTGCCTGCTCCGATGGCTCTGTGCGCTTGTGGGACTGCACCAACGGAGAGTTGATTCACACCTTTCGGCGATCGCTGGGCCTGCTAGGCGTGGGCCATCGTGGTGCCGTTAACGCGGTGGCGTTTACCTACGCTGGAGATGCGATCGTCAGTGGTGGCGAAGACAGTCAGCTGATCCGGTGGAATTTAGACGATTACACTGGCCAGAAATTGCCGGTGTCAAGCTGGCAAATTTCTTCACTGCTGATTGCCCCGCCGGGCGATACCCTGGCGGTGGGCAGCGGTGACGGGCGCATTCACCTGTGGGCGCTCGATAGGGGAGATGGGCCAAAGATGCTGGTGCACCACCAAGACCAGGTGACGGCGCTGGCGGTGGATGTTGTGGGGAATCTGCTGGTGAGTGGGGGGCGCGATCGCACCCTGCGCCTCTGGTCATTGCCCTCGGGGCGACTGACTCGCACTCTCACGGCCCCCAAGGCTCCGATCACAGCCCTCGCCTGCCATCCTCAAGATGGCAGCATTATCAGCGGCGATCGCGAAGGCCACGTTCAGGTCTGGAGCGGCGAGAATCCTGACCAGGGACTGGTGATCCACAAGGCTCCTAGCCCAATCACGGCCTTGGCGATTAGCCCTAATGGGCACTGGCTGGCAATCGGGGCAGACGATGGTCACTTGACCCTGGACAACCTGCAAGGGCTAGGCCAAACTACTCAGCTGCGCCACGCTTGGGGCGTACGGGCGATCGCCTTTACCCCCGACAGCCGCATGTTGGTCAGTACCAGCGCCGATCAAACCATTCGCTTTTGGTGTTTTGAGGCCGCCTAGTAGGGGCGATCGGGTGCGTCTTGGGATTTGGGACAGCCAAACTTGTTGGGATACCGAGCGGAGGCTACTGTCGTGCCGAGGGGGTCTCAGAAAACTGACGCACGGTAGCGCTGAACCCTGAGGCCTTAAACTGCTTAAGCTTGAGCGGCTCGGGCTGGCTGGCGGCTACGGAAATCCGCAGTTCAAAGGGGCTCTCGCCGGGGGGAACTTCTGGAATGCCGCCCAATCGCCCTCGGTTCTGCATGACGGGATTGTCGTCGGCGTCAAAAATGCGGCCAAAAATGTCGGCGTCGATTACTGACTTGCCGGTGCGGTTAATCGCTTTGCCGGTAATTAAAAAACACTTCGCTTTCTGAATTGAGCCGGCGGCCACCATGCCCTCAGCGTAGTCGGGGGGGCAGGGGGCGTAGCTGAGATCGCTGATTTCAACGGGAGTCAAGGCTTGGGCCGTTAGACCGGCTCCGCTAATAAGCCAAAGGCCCGCGATTAAAAGAGCGGTGAAGATCCCACGTAGTGCCATAGGTCGCCTGCTGGTAAGCAAAATCAAGCCCCTATCAGCTTATCGCGATTTGCCCTAGCAGGAGGGCAAGGGTTCGTCCCAGCGCTGATTGAGGAGGTAACCCTAGCCTAGGGCAGCCGCTCCGCAACATAGGCTTTGGCGTCGCCCAGGCTGCAGCCGTTGACCTCTCTAACCCGTTTAACGGCATCGATCAGCCGGCCCTGGCCCAGCAGGTCACGCACCTGGCAATCGAGGTCGGTGGCTGGGGCGCCGGCGGGCGGGTTTTGGAAGGAGGGGAAACTAGCCCCATTTTGCGGCGATCGCCCCTGCAAGCCAGCAGGAGCTTTTTGACTCGTCGCTGGGCGAGGGCGCTGGAGCCGTCGAGTCAGCCAGAACGACAGGCCAAAGGCCAGCAGACCCGCCACAACAAAAACAACAACGACCATGGCCATGCCCAACAAAGTGCCTCTACTCTAGCCGCTGCATGGGCCAACCTCCCTCTCCTGCCCGGCAAAAAATCCTTCCAACCCCCGCCCCAGCGTGTATCCTTTAGCAGATCGTTTACTGACCTCTGGGTACCGCCATGAATCAGTTTCCTAAGCCGTCTCTGGCCATGCTAGCGCTGCTCAGCGCCCTGGCTGCGCTGCCGATCAATGCGCTCAGGTCTGAGCCTCGGCTGCTGGCTCAGGTAACTGAGAAACCCACACCAACCTTTACCCTGCAACCGAGCGTCCCCGCCGGCACCACCCTCTCGATCGAGGGGTCACCGTCGATGGTGGAGATCAATGAGAGCCTGGGCGAAGGCTTTGAGGCCCGCTACCCCGATACCGATGTGGTGGCGTCGACCAGTGGTGACGATCAGACGCTCCAGGCACTACAGGGGGGCGACGTGGATCTGGCGGCTCTGGGGCGATCGCTCAGTGACGCCGAGGAAGATCCCAGTCTTACTTCAATTCCGGTGGCGCGGGAAAAAATTGCCATCATCGTGGGGCGCGACAACCCGTTTCGGGGCGATTTGACCTTTGAGAACTTTGCCGCCATTTTTCGCGGCGAAATCACCAACTGGTCGCAGTTGGGTGGCCCCAACGTGCCGCTGCGGTTTGTCGATCGCCCAGTTGAAAGCTCCACCCGTTTGGCCCTGGCTGACTATGAAATCTTTCAGACACAGCCCTTTGAGACCGGCGACAACGCTGTGCAGGTAGAGGAGGACGACACCGCTGCGGTGGTGCGCGAGCTGGGCAACGACGGCATTAGCTATGCGATCGCCTCCGAAGTGCTAGGGCAAGATGCCGTGCGCCCGCTGAGCCTGGATAGCACCCTGCCCGACGACCCCCGCTACCCCTACTCTCAACCCCGCAACTACATCTATCAGGGGCAGCCGAGCCTGCCCGTAGAGGCATTTTTGGGCTTTGCCACCAGTGACGAAGGCCAGGCCGCTGTGGCCGAGGCGCAGCAAACCGCCCGCGCAAATGTCACCGTGGGGGCCAGCAAACTGCCCGGCGGTGTGGCCTTGGCCCCCGATGGCCAGTTTATGGTGCGTGGCACCGAAGACGGTCAGCTGCAATGGCTGGATGCTGACGGCAATCTGACGAAAACAGTGGTAGCCGATGCCCATCAAGGGGCCGTATCTACTGTGGTGATTAGCCCCGATGGCCAAGCCATTATTTCTAGCGGAGCCGATGGCACCCTGCGCCGGTGGGATCGCAGCGGCAACCCGATCGGTGAGCCGATCGAAGGGCAAGGCGGCCCAATTTTGGCCCTGGCCGTCAGCCCTGACGGCCAAACCTTGGCCAGTGGCAGCGCCGACGGCACCGTAGAGCGCTGGTCAGTGGCTGATGGCACCCGTGTGGGTGAGCCAATTGCCGCCCCTGGTGGGCCAGTGCAGGCTCTCCACTATGCAGTGGGTGGTCAAACGCTGATCACGGGCAGCCGCGACGGTAACTTAGGCGTTTGGAATGCGGATGGTACTGCTGCGGGTCAAAGTGCCAACGCCCACCCCGAGGGCGTGACCACCATTACCAGCAGCCCCGATGGCCAGGTTTTAACTACCACGGGCGGCGACGGCAGCCTGCGCAACTGGGATCGCTCCACGCTCCAGCCCAGGGGAAATACCATTCAAGCCCATGGCGACAGGGTTAGCGCTGTGGCCTACAGCCCCGACGGCCGCACTCTAGCTACCGCCGGGGCCGACAGCACCCTCCAGCTGTGGTCGGCGGATGGCAGTAAGCAGTTGGCGGAACCGGTGCAGCTCAATGAGCCTGCGGCTTCCCTGGGGTATACCCCCGAGGGACTGCTGGTGGTGGGAGGGAGCGATCGCCAGGTTGAGCTACGCAACGATCAGGGCGAGCTGGTATCTAACAGTGAATCTGGGGCCGGTTCGGGAGACTCCAACGGCCCGCTCACTGGTTTGAGTGATTTCTGGCAGCACCTACGAAACTTGCCTCCCAGCGCTTGGTGGATGCTAGCCGCGATTCCTGCTCTGCTGCTGCTGTTTGGCATTGCGGGGTCGCTATTTAGCAAAGACGACGACGATGAGGATGAGCTAGAGGCCGATGGCGATCGCGGCACGGCGGTAGGTCTCATCCCTGGTCCAGATATCAATTTTTCTAAGGTAAGTAGCCAGCCCCCAGCGGACAGACCAGTGCTTCCCCCAGACCTGCCCGAGGTAGGCGCTTTGCCCCCCGAGGCCGAACTCGTGCCCAGCGGTGAATACCCAGGGGCGCTGCCGCCCGACAAACTAGAGCAGGCTCGCACCGACCTAGCTGAGGGCCGCCGCCTGATGCGAGAGGGACGCTACGATAACGCTCTGATCTACTTCAACCAGGCGGTGGAAGCTACCGAAGTGGAGCGCCGCAAGACCGACGCTACCGAGCCAGCAGCCGGAGGCATCAACGCCATTGCTGCCCAAGCTCAGGCCGAGCGGGGGAATGCCCTAGCGCTTTTGGGGCAGGCTAACGACGCCATGGATAGCTTTAATGCCGCGCTGCGCCTCGACGCTAGCGTTGTCGACGCCTGGATTGGCAAAGGCCGTTTGCTCAACACCATGGCCCGCTATGAAGAATCTCTCTTCTGCTTTGACACCGCTCTAGAACTCGACCCCACATCCGCAGCGGCTCTTTCAGGCAAGGGGCAAGCGCTCATAGCGATGGGTCGCCAGAGTGAGGGACAAGCCTGCCTGGATCGTGCCGCTGCCATGAGTAACGGCGATTCTACCTGGGAGCTACCCGGGGTAGACGTTGCCCCGCCTGACGCCGGGGTATCGATCGCAGGGGCTTCAGAGATTGGCAGCACCTCTGGCTCTGGAACGGTAGTGCCTGAGTATGCGCCCCCAGTGGACTATGGCTACGACCCCGATGTGCCCATGGAGCTCCAGCAGATGGTGCAGGGGCTGCCCTCCGCCGACGTGGAAATGGTTGGCACCTCCAGCCTCAGCTTTGATGTGCCCCCAGACCTAGCGGCAGAGGCGGCTGAGTTGCCCGATCGCGCCGAAGATGCCAGTGCGGTCGCCCCTGGCTCGCTACCGACTGCCCCCATCTCTGTCCCCGATGGCGATATCCCAGCATCAAGTTCCCCCGAAATTATGGTGTCAGAGCCGGTGCCCAGCACTCTGGAAGAAGAACTGCTCAGCCAAGTGCGTCTAGGGAATGCCGCTCCCGTTGAGGCCAATCCCACGGCGCTGCCGATGGATAACAACGGTACTGCCGCTGCTGCAACAATGCCACCCCTACGACCCGCCCCCATGCCGGTGCCGCCGCCGGTGGTCTTGGAGCCGGGCGACTATGTGCCACCCCCAACGGAGGTGTCGGGAAGCGAGGATCTGTCGGGATTGGAGGGACTGCCGCCCGAGGTCGTGGCAGCTCTAGCCAGCATTCCGCCCAGCTCGCCCGACAGCTTTGGGGTGGTGCCCACTAGCCCTGAGCCGTTACTAGAAGAGGTTGACGATACCGCTGCCGCCAGCTGGATTCGTCTATCCATTGACCAGGATGGGGGGCGGTTTTATGCGGTGTGGCAGATCGATGAGGGCGATCGCGCCCAGATCAAAGCCGACGGCGGTGAAACCATGACCCTGCGCCTCTACGATGTCACCGGTCGGGCCACCCAAGCGCCGCTGCCCCCAGCGGTGGTGGAGCAGCGCTGCCGTGACGACTTTGCCCAAGACTGGTACTTGCCGATTCCCCAGTGGGATCGCATCTATGTCGTAGAAGTGGGTTACCTAAGTGCGGCTGGCGACTGGCTGGCGATCGCGCAATCGATCGAGGTAGCGGCGATTTCTGCCGCCTGAGCAAAACCGGTTGACGGGTTAGCAGGTTCGAATCTGTCAACCCGCCAACCAAACTTTTCGCTGCACCAGCTTTAATTAAAAAAACCCGAGGCGGAGCCCCGGGCACAAGTCAGGAGTGACTTGGAGATCCAGATAGTGACGACTTCAGGAAAGTCTGTTGGACAGCACCATCAGGTGGTTCACACCTTGAGCACCCACCGCTCGCGGGTGGCGGTGCTGACAAAGGGGGCGGGCACAAAGGGAATCTCAATCCCCAGCGAAATGAAGGCGGCCCGAATGGTGGTGGCGTGAGCTGCTTCAGCGGCGGCGATGGTAGCCCCGGCGGTAATTAGCGCGGGGGGTTTTAGCCGGGCGACCTCGCCAGTGTAGGCAATGGCGGCATCGGTTTCGAGGGCCAGGGCCAGCTTGGCAATGTTGACATCAGAGTCGAGGCCGCCGTCGCCCCGCTCCAGGTAGGCCGACAGGTCGTAGCTGTCTTCGGCCATGACGGGGGTGCCGCCCAGGTCGCTCACGACTTGCATGAGCAGGTCGCGGTGGGCCATGTGATCGGCCTGGTTCGCCAGAGCGATCGTCAGCACGGCTTTGCCCACAGCGGTGTCGCTAAGACCCCCAGCAGCGGCCCCATAGGCCCAAATGGCCTGATGCTCGTAGAAGAGCGCCCCATTAAGAATTGCAGCGTCGTTGGCGGCCGCTCTGCCGCGGATTCCCCCCATGATGCGGTTCTGCGCGCTAAGGCTCTCAGCTTGGGCTGCACTCTTGGTTAGGGCAGAGAAGCCTAGGGTGCCAACTAGACCTGCGATCGTGCCACCCACCATCACCCGACGGCGAGAAACCCCTGCTTTGGGGGAAGCTAGCTCGTCAGGCATGAAATCGTGATTCATTGCAGTGTCCTTTGCGCTAATGTCGTGGGCAAGCGTAATTGCTCTCAGCCCGTCACAATACGACTAGCTTTGGTCTATGGATGTCAGGCGATCTCAGTTAACGTTTGAGTTCAGCACATCCACTGCGTTCTATATCTATATCTGTATCTATTTCTCCCCCGGCCATCCATAACGGTGGTCTGAGTCGTATTCCTGATGTGTAGTTAATGCCCCCATTGCCGCCCCCCGACCCCCAGATGTCTTCTCCAGTTAGCGATCGCGACCTGGTTACCCGTCTGTGGGCCGGTGATACCACTGCCCTCGCTACCCTCTACGATCGCTATTCGTCGATGGTCTATACCCTGGCCCTCAAAATGCTGTCTAACCCCGCCGAAGCCGAAGACCTCACCCAGGAGGTCTTCGTCAATTTTTGGCAGCGGCGACAGTACGACGCCGAGCGGGGCAGTGTGGGCAGCTACTTGGTGACCAACACCCGCTCCCGTGCCCTCGATCGCCTGCGGATCAGCAGCGGGCGGGCGGTGATTTTGCAGCGGTTTCAGCGCATTAGTGAAGCCTCAGCGCGATCGCCCAACCCGGTTGACTACGCTGCCCAGCACGAGCAAAACCAGCACCTGCGCGCCGCCCTCGACCAACTCCCCACCACCGAGCGTGAAGTGCTAGAAATCGCCTACTTTCAAGGGCTCACCCAAGCCGAAATCTCAGCCCAGCTCGGCATTCCCCTAGGCACCGTCAAATCTCGCTGTCGCCAAGGCCTCCTACGCCTGCGCACCCTCCTCCAACACCAGAAAGACTAGATTCCCGCCTCCTACCCATCCACTCTCCCACCCCTCACCCTCCCGCCCACTGATGACCTCACCTCCCCTTCCTGATAATTGGCGCTCGCTGCTGGCGGGGTATGTGCTCGACGACCTCACTGCTGAAGAAGCCGCCCAAGTCGAGCAGTGGCTCGAGCAATATCCCGAAGTGGCGACTGAGCTTGCAGCGCTGCAAGCCACCTGGGGCAGCCTTGCCCTCGGGCCAACGCTAGTCGCGCCGCCGCCTGACCTGCGCGATCGCACCCTGGCTGCCGCCCTGTCCGCTGCTGTACCCGTCGCCGTGCCCGCTGCCGCTGGGCCTGAGCCGGCCATTGCCGGAGAGATCCTTGTTCCGAGTCAGTTTCCCAACGCTGCGCCCGCCCCCCGCCGATTTCTCTGGGGGCAACTGGGGCTGGCCCTGGGTTGGGCCGCCACCGCCCTGGCCCTGGCGTTTGCGCTGCAAGAAAACCATCGCCTGCGCCTGGCCCTGCGCCAAACCGAGACCGTGGTGGCCAGCTTTAGCCAGCCCGCCAACCGCCTTTACACCCTGGCGGGCACTGAGGCCGAACCCCAGGCCAACGCCCGCCTGGTGGTCAACCCGGCCGACCAAACCGCGCTAATCGTCACCACCGATCTGCCGCCCCTGGCCGACGACCAGGTGTATCGTCTTTGGGCACTGGCCGACAGCGACCCTGTCTATTGTGGAGAATTTAACCCAGCCACCGCTGAAGACACGAATCAGTGGGCGCTGCCGGATGCTGTCTGTGGCACTGCCCCGGTGCAGATGTTAATCACGACCGAGCGGGCCGCCGACCCACCGGTGCCGGCGGGGGATTTGGTGATGCAGAGTCAGTCGTAGGAGAGTGGATGGGTGAGGGGGTGGATGGGTGAGGGGTGAGGACGATCGCTCCACCCTCTAGGGCGTCCTGGGTCACAATAGAGCAAGCAACGTTTATCTCTTGCACCTATGGCTTCCTTGGCACCGTCGCGATCGCAACCTGCCGCTGCACCGACTGCGGCTCTGTGGGCGGGGGCGATCGCCCAGCCTGCTACAGAATTCGCCGCCACGACTCTCCCCGTGCTGGAGGGACGGCTTCCGGCTGGTTTGCGGGGTGCCCTCTACCGCAACGGTCCGGCTCGTCTAGAGCGCGGCGGCACCCGAGTTAGCCACTGGTTCGACGGCGATGGGGCGGTGTTGCGGGTGAAGTTTGACGGCGATCGCGCCGTGGGCACCTACCGTTACGTGCGCTCCGCTGGGTTTGTGGAGGAAGAAGCCGCCGACCAAGGCCTCTATCGGGGTTACGGTACCCTGCCCCCTGGCCCGTTTTGGCGGCACTGGCAGACCCAGGTAAAAAATGCCGCCAATACCTCGGTGCTGGCCTTGCCCGATCGCCTGCTAGCGCTGTGGGAAGGGGGCTTACCCCATCGGCTGGATTTAGAAACTCTGGAGACCCTTGGCCTAGACGATCTGGGGGGCCTCAAGGCCAGCGACACCTTTACGGCCCACCCTAAGCGCCACCCCCGCACGGGCCAGATTTTTAGCTTTGGCACCATTCCGGGGGGCAATGCCACACTGCAAATCTACCGCTGTAGCGCCGCCGGGGTTGTAGAGCAAACTGGCACCATTCCCCTCTCGGGGATTCCGCTGATTCACGACTTTGTGCTGGCCGATCGCTACCTGGTGTTTTGCGTGTCGCCCGTGCGCCTTAGCCCTTTGCCCGCGCTGTTTGGCTTCAGCAGCTTTAGCGATGCTTTGCAGTGGCAGCCCCAGCAGGGCACCCAGATCATCGTGGTGGATGCCGACAGCCTGGAGGCGATCGCCCTCAATGACGCAGACCCCTGGTATCAGTGGCACTTTGGCCACAGCTATTTGGATTTTGATGGCTCGATCGTGTTTGATGTGGCTCGCTACAACGACTTTGCTAGCAACCAGTTCTTTAAAGAAGTGTCCTCTGGAACGGCCAGCACCGTCTCTGACTCTCAGCTCTGGCAGTACCGCATTGACCCCAAAACCGCAAGAATTCTCGACCAGCAATGCCTGGTCGATCGCCAATGCGAGTTTCCGATCGCGTTTGGCCACGACGAGACGGCGGCTACCTATTTGAATGTGCATCGCACGGTGTCCACTCCGGTGAATGAGCTGTTTGGGGCGATCGCCCGCCTTGACCCTAAAGCTGGTCTCACTGTTGCCGATGCTGGGGAGGGCCGCTACCCCTCGGAACCGATCGTCGTTGCGAACCCGGTCAACCCCCAGCAGCCCTGGGTGCTAACTGTGGTCTATGACGGCAACCAGCACCGCAGCGAACTGTGGGTTTATGAAGGGAATGAGCTTGAGAAGGGGCCGATCTGTCGGCTAGGGCTGCCGGAGGTGGTGCCCCACAGTTTTCACGGCACTTGGATGAGTGAGTAAATATAGTGCTGGCTAGTTCGTTTAGGAAGTTAGCGATCGTCCATGGCCAGGCCTGGGACAGCGAACGACAAAACGGTGGCAGATAACTCTAGACTCAGTCCTAGCAATCTTTGCCTGTCCGCTGCCGTGATGTATGAGATCACACCAATAACACTCAGTTTCATGAAAGCTTATTTATTGCCTCTCTGCTACCTTCAGCCAATCATTGATGGAATTTATTCCCAATGACAACAGCAAGTCTTGCACCGATATTGCAGATAAGGAGCTAGTTAGGACAGTTTTTTGAAGGCATCGTCGACCGCATCCCAGAGATGGTCAAAGGTCTTTAGCGTTTTACGCAGGTGATGTTTCAAGCGCGCCCAGAACTTTTCAATCT
>JAESFY010000137.1_pt1 | contig 35911 bp, 32 predicted proteins | sample 9266201 | NCBI WGS metagenome assembly JAESFY01 (sample SAMN14515071, study PRJNA621656) | algae metagenome | isolation source: Nodosilinea sp. WJT8-NPBG4 and co-occurring heterotrophs from soil, lower... | place: USA: Pinto Basin, Colorado Desert, California | collected 2006-05-27 | reverse complement strand
GTCAACGAGCCCAACCGTTTCGGCTACATCGTCGAGATCGATCCGCAGGACCCGAACTCGACCCCGCGCAAGCACACCGCCATGGGGCGCTTCAAGCACGAGGGCGCGAACGTCCACGTCGCTGACGACGGCCGCGTGGTCGCGTACATGGGTGACGATGAGCGCAACGACTACCTCTACAAGTTCGTGTCGAAGAACCGCATCTCGGGATCGCGCAAGAAGAATCTCACCCTGCTGAGCGAGGGCGACCTGTACGTCGCGAAGTTCACCGGGGACTCGCCGGCCGCCGAGATCACGGGCACCGGAGCGCTGCCGTCAGACGGCGCTTTCGACGGCACCGGGTCCTGGGTGCCGCTGACGCGGAACGGCGAGAGCATCGTGCCGGGATTCACGACTGAGCAGGTGCTCGTGTACACGCGGCTGGCAGCGGATGCCGTCGGCGCGACCAAGATGGATCGCCCGGAGGACGTGGAGCCGAGCCCCGTCACCGGCAAGGTCTACGTCGCGCTGACGAACAACTCCCAGCGTCGTGCCGTCGACGAGGCCAACCCCATCACCGGCAACCGCTACGGTCACGTGATCGAGCTCACCGAGACGGCAGGGCACGGCGGCACGACGTTCGGATGGAGCATCCTGCTGCTGTGCGGCGACCCCGCCGCGTTCGGCGGAGCGTACTTCGCGGGGTTCCCGAAGGAGCAGGTCTCGCCGATCTCCTGCCCGGACAATGTCGCGTTCGACTCCGAGGGCAACCTCTGGATCTCGACGGACGGCGCGCCTGGAACCATCGGCTACGCCGACGGTCTCTTCAAGGTGCCGCTGACGGGGAGCGAGCGCGGTCATGTCCAGCAGTTCCTCGCCGTGCCGCGGGATGCCGAGACCTGCGGCCCGGTCATCCGCGACAAGGAGGGGCTGGTGTTCGTCGCCGTCCAGCATCCGGGGGAGGACGGCACCTTCGCCGCGCCGAACTCGCTGTTCCCGGACTACGGTTCGAGTGCCCCCGGCGATGTCGCGACCGCACCCCGGCCGACGGTCGTGCAGGCCTACCGGGGCTGAGCGCGCGACCGCAGGCGCGGCGCAGTCGATGAGCGGATGCTCAGGCGCGGGGGGCGTCCGCCTCCCGCGCCTGTATCCGCGCCGCGAACTCGCTCAGGTCGACGGAATGCCCGAGGATGCGTTCGGCGGCACGGTGTCCTGAATAGTAGGCGGCGCCCACTGTCGCGGGCTCGTCGCCCCAGGTGGCCTCGCCGGCGAAGTGCAGCACTTCGTCGACAGGACCCGCCAGCTCGTCGTGATCGTGGTGCGAGGATCCGACGGCGAGGTGCGAGTAAGAGCCGAGCGAGAACTCGTCCTGTCCCCAGTGCGTGACCCAGTGCGCGACCGGGTCGCCGACCGCATCCCCGTAGAGAGACCGCAGGGAGCGGACCACGTCGGCGGCCACATCCTCATCGGCGAGTTCCTGCATGTGGCGCCCGAACGGCCCGGCGGCGAACGTCAGCAGCGTGGGGATGCCGCTCACTGCGGAGACGTCGTACCAGGAATGCCAGTGCTCGCCCGCCTCGCCGAGTGCCCGGATGACATAGGTGCCTTCATCCCAGAATTGCTCGGGGAACTGCAGGAAGATCTTGTTGAACACGCCCATCCCGAGGCGTTCGATGGGTCCGGCGACGGCGTCCGGCAGAGCCGGCTCGAAGGTGATCGTGCCGGCTTTGAGCACCCCCAGGGGCACCGTGACGACGACGTGGTCTGCTGCGAACACCCCGAGAGCGGTGTCGACGACGACCCCGTCGGCCGAGCGGGCGACGCGTGTGACCGTGTGGCCGAGGCGGATGTCGAGTCCCTGCGCGATGCGGTGCGGCAACTCGTCGTATCCGCGCGGGAAGATCACCTCATCGCCGTCGATCGCGTCCTCGTCCAGGCCGTGCGCGTCGAGGTCACCGATCCAGGCGCCGCACTGCTCCTCCACCCGGTGCCGGAAGAACTCCCGCACGTCGTCGATGCGCTCCGGAGAGAGAGCCGACCGGTCCAGAGCACGCTTCGTCACGTCGAGGTACGTATCCCCGGGGGAAGAAGAGGTGATCTCCTCGGCGAGCAGGCGATCGGCATGCTCGACATCGGAGATCCAACCGGCGGTCGCCGCGGCATCCATCGCCGTTCCGTCACCGTCGAAGTTCTCGATCGGCCGCCCGCCGACCTGGAAGCTGCCGACCGTGTACTCCAGTGTGGGGATGTCGAGGGCCTGCACGAGATCCCAGAGCGGCGAACCATCGATGCCGTGCACCCAGGAGGCGCCGCGATCGATGGGGAACCCGGCGGCTCGGTCGGAGTGCATCCGACCGCCCACCCGGTCGCGCGCCTCCAGGACGACCACGTTCCGACCCGCGTCGGCCAGCATCCTGGCGGCTGTGACGCCTGACATCCCGGCCCCGATCACGATGGTGTCGAACGTGTTCACGTGGTCCTCCTGCAGCGTCTCCGCCGTGCCTGCGCGGCTGCCGTCGTGGCAACAGGCGGTGGGCACAGGGTATCGTGGTACGGATGTCGCGCGTGTGAACAGGCGCGACGAGAGCTGAATAGAGAGGCCGTCATGGACATCGAACTGAGTCTGCTGCGAGGTATCGAGAAGGAGAAGGCGATTCCCTTCGACGAACTCGTGTCGATCATCGAGCAGGCGATCCTGACCGCGTACTCGAAGCACGTCGCCGGCGACAGCGCGGCCCCGGAGGGCGTGCGCGTCCACCTCGATCGCAAGACGGGTCATGTCGACGTGCTCCAGGTCGTCAGAGACGAAGAGGGCGCCATCATCGGCGAAGAGGACGCGACGCCCGATGACTTCGGTCGCATCGCCGCGTTCGCCGCCAAGCAGGTCATCAGCCAGCGCCTCCGCGACATCGCGGACGACGTCGTGCTCGGCGACTTCAAGGACAAGGAAGGCGACATCGTCGCCGGCGTGATCCAGCAGGGGCCGAACCCGCGCATGATCCACGTCGACCTCGGCGCCGTCGAGGCCATCCTCCCGCCCGAGGAGCAGGTACCCGGCGAGGTGTACGCGCACGGCTCCCGTCTGCGTGTCTACGTCACGAGCGTGGCCAAGGGACTCAAGGGTCCTCAGATCACCGTCTCGCGCACGCACCCCGGTCTTGTCCGCCGGCTTTTCGCGCTCGAGGTGCCGGAGATCGCCGCCGGTCTCGTCGAGATCGTCTCACTCGCTCGCGAGGCGGGGCACCGGACGAAGATCGCGGTGAAGGCCAACGACCCCTCGATCAACGCGAAGGGCGCCTGCATCGGAGAGATGGGTCGCCGCGTCCGCGCCGTGACCGAAGAGCTGTCAGGCGAGAAGATCGACATCGTCGATCACGACCCGGATCTCGCCACGTTCGTCGCCCACGCCCTGTCGCCGGCGAAGGTGACGAGTGCCTTCGTGCTCGACGCCGGGACCAAGGCCGTCCGCGCACTCGTGCCGGATTACCAGCTGTCACTCGCGATCGGCAAGGAGGGTCAGAATGCTCGTCTGGCCGCCAAGCTCACCGGGGCGAAGATCGACATCCAGCCCGACAGCGTCCTCGACGACTGATCGCATCCGCCTCTCGACTCTCCGGGCGGGAGTGAGGGGCGGGGGAACGCAGGTGTAAGATGGAACCCGTACGAACGTGCGTCGGCTGTCGCACGCGTGCTTCCCGCTCCGCTCTTCTCAGAGTGGTGTGCCAGAACAACGTGCTCATCATCGATGAGCGTGCTGTCCTGCCGGGGAGGGGCGCGTGGGTGCATCCGACAGAGGAATGCATGGATGCCGCTCTGCGGCGTCGCGCATTCGGACGAGCACTGCGCGTGACCACTCAGTTGGACACGCGGAACTTCGAACAGCACCCACCAAGAAACAAAGGCTGAACAGCTATGGAAACAAAGTGAACGGCTCGAAATGAGACCCGTCCGCGACTAGTGGTCTGCCCTGTCTGGGTGGACCGACTCAGACAGGAGAATTGTGGCTGGTAAACCACGCGTACATGAGATCGCCGCCGAACTCGGCGTCGACAGCAAGGTCGCTCTTGCAAAGCTCAAAGAACTCGGCGAGTTCGTGAAGAGCCCGTCCTCGACCATCGAACCGCCGGTGGCGCGCAAGCTGCGCGCGGCGATCGAGGCCGACGGCTCGCTCAAGGCCGGTGCGGATGCCGCGCCTGCGAAGACCGCTGCCAAGCCGGCCGCGAAACCGGCTGCCAAGCAGGCGCCGACCCCGGGCCCCAAGCCCGGTCCGAAGCCTGCCCCGGAGCCCGCTCCCGAGCCCGAGGCTCCGGCCGCGCCCGCCCCGGTGGCCGAGACTCCCGCCGCGTCGGCAGAGCCGGCTGCGGAGAAGCCCGCCGAGGGTGGTGCACCGAAGCCCGGTGCCCCGCGCCCCGGCAACAACCCGTTCTCCTCCGCGCAGGGGATGGGCCAGCGTCCGGCGGGTCCGCGTCCGGGCAACAACCCCTTCGCTTCCGCGCAGGGCATGGGCCAGCGCCCGAGCCCGACGCCGGGTAACATCCCGCGTCCGCAAGCACCTCGCCCCGGCGCTCCGCGTCCGGGTGCTCCGCGTCCCGGTGGTCCCGGTCGTCCCGGTGGCGCAGGTCGTCCCGGTGGCGGCGGTCGTCCCGGCGGCGCACCGTTCCAGCAGCGTCCCGGCGGCCCCGGTCGTCCCGGCGGCGCCGGTGGGCCCGGTGGCGCAGGTGGCCCCGGTGCACGTCCCGGCGGCGGCGGCGGTTTCGCCGGTCGTCCCGGTGGTGGTGGCGGTCGTGGCCGTGGTCCCGGTGGAGGTACCGCAGGTGCCTTCGGCAAGGGCGGCGGCAAGAGCAAGCAGCGCAAGTCGCGGCGGGCGAAGCGTCAAGAGTTCGAGATGCGGAGTGCTCCGGTCGTCGGTGGCGTCAACGTCACCCGTGGCAACGGAGAGATCATCCGCATGCGTCGTGGCGCGTCCATCGCGGACTTCGCCGACAAGATCGAGACGCTGACCGGTTACACGGTCCAGCCCGGAACCCTCGTGACGATCCTCTTCAACCTCGGCGAGATGGCCACGGCCACCGAGTCGCTGGATGAGGCGACGTTCGAGGTCCTCGGCGAGGAGCTGGGTTACAAGATCCAGATGGTCTCTCCCGAGGATGAGGACAAGGAGCTCCTCGAGGGCTTCGGTCTCAACCTCGATCAGGAGCTGGAGGAGGAGAGCGAGGACGACCTCGAGATCCGTCCGCCGGTCGTCACCGTCATGGGCCACGTCGACCACGGTAAGACCCGACTGCTCGACGCGATCCGTCAGACCAACGTCATCGAGGGCGAGGCCGGCGGCATCACGCAGCACATCGGTGCGTACCAGGTGTGGACCGAGCACGACAACATCGAGCGCGCGATCACCTTCATCGACACGCCGGGTCACGAGGCGTTCACCGCCATGCGTGCCCGTGGTGCGCAGGTGACCGACCTCGCGATCCTCGTGGTCGCCGCCGACGACGGCATCATGCCGCAGACGGTCGAGGCGCTGAACCACGCCCAGGCGGCCAATGTGCCGATCGTGGTCGCGGTCAACAAGGTCGACAAGCCCGATGCCAACCCGTCCAAGGTGCGCCAGCAGCTCACCGAGTACGGTCTGGTCGCCGAGGAGTTCGGTGGAGACGTCATGTTCGTCGACGTGTCGGCGCGTGCCGGCACCGGCATCCAGGAACTCCTGGACGCGGTGCTGCTCACGGCAGACGCAGGTCTCGACCTGACGGCAAACCCGAACAAGGCCGCTCGTGGTGTCGCCATCGAGGCGAAGCTCGACAAGGGCCGCGGTTCGATCGCCACGGTGCTGATCCAGTCCGGAACGCTCCGGATCGGTGACGCGATCGTCGCAGGCACTGCCTACGGCCGCGTGCGTGCGATGGCCGACGAGAACGGCGACGCCGTGCTCGAGGCCTACCCGTCGCGACCGGTGCAGGTGCAGGGTCTCAACTCCGTGCCCCGCGCAGGCGACGTCTTCATCGTCACCGAGGAAGACCGCATGGCTCGTCAGATCGCTGAGAAGCGCGAAGCCGTCGAGCGCAACGCCCAGCTGGCCAAGGCCCGCAAGCGCATCTCGCTCGAGGACTTCACCCGTGCTCTCCAGGAGGGCAAGGTCGAGTCGCTCAACCTCATCATCAAGGGTGACGTCTCCGGTGCCGTCGAGGCGCTGGAGGAATCGCTCCTCAAGATCGAGGTCGACGATTCGGTGCAGCTGCGCATCATCCACCGCGGTGTCGGTGCGATCACCGAGTCCGACGTGAACCTGGCGACGATCGACAACGCGATCATCGTCGGATTCAACGTGCGTCCTGACACCAAGGCGCGTGAGCGTGCCCAGCGTGAGGGCGTCGACATCCGGTTCTACTCGGTGATCTACAACGCCATCGATGAGGTCGAGAGCTCGCTCAAGGGCATGCTCAAGCCGGAGTACGAAGAGGTCCAGTCGGGCGTCGCGGAGATCCGCGAGGTCTTCCGTTCCTCCAAGTTCGGCAACATCGCCGGTGTCATCGTGCGTTCGGGAACGATCACGCGAAACGCGAAGGCCCGTGTCATCCGCGACGGTGTGGTCGTCGGGGATGCCCTGGCCATCGAGTCGCTGCGCCGTTTCAAGGACGACGTCACCGAGGTCCGCACGGACTACGAGGCCGGTATCGGTCTCGGCAAGTTCAACGACATCCAGATCGGCGACGAGATCGAGACGATCGAACTCGTCGAGAAGCCTCGCGGCTGATCAGGTTGAATCCTTCGGGCGAGGGCGCACACTGCGCCCTCGCCCGAAGACTTCGTGGAGAAGGAGAGAACAATGGCTGGTGAACGACAGGCCCGTCTCGCGGACCGCATCCGTGTGATCCTCGCAGAACGCCTCGAGAAGGGGCTTCGTGACCCGCGGCTCGGATTCGTGACACTGACCGACTGCCGCGTCAGCGGCGATCTGCAGCACGCTTCCGTGTTCTACACAGTGCTCGGCACCGAGGAGGAGCGCATCGCGAGCGGTGAGGCTCTGACCTCGGCGACCGGGATGCTGCGCAGCGAGGTCGGACGGCAGCTCAGCACGCGTCTCGTGCCGACGCTGGAGTTCATCCCCGACGCTCTTCCGGAGAACGCCGACCACATCGGAGCGTTGCTTCGTCAGGCCCAGGAGCGTGACGCAGAGGTCGCTCGGCTGGCATCTTCGGCGTCGCACGCCGGCGACGCTGACCCGTACCGTACGGACGACGAGCAGGACTGAAGAGATCGGCCATAGCGGCCGATGTACCGGTGCACCGATATACAACGTCGGCTCAGGCTCTTCTCGGGCACCTGAGTTGCTAGCCTCACCTCTGCGGGATCGCGTCCCGCCGAGCTGAGGGGGATCGGCATCGAGGGTCTGAACGCGTGGGGAGTCGGGGCGACAGCGCCCGACATCCTCGAGGCGATCCTCGACGATCTGTCGCCCGCCGGTCTGAGTTGCGCCCCTCATGTTCTGTCGCGTCTGTTCAGGCAGCTCCACGGAGATGAACAGGCGATCCGTCAGGTCGTCGAGCGTCTGCTGCCTGCACAGAGAACCGGCCTTCGCCCGCTCCCGGTGCCGTTGCCCGTCGTTCCGGCCATCGCCATGATCTTTCAGGATCTGATCCTGCCGGCGCGAGATCGCGATCTGCTGCTCGCACTCTCCGTGTGCCTCGATGACGATCTCGAGCCGCTGGTCGACTTCGACGGTCGGTCCGCGGCCGAGATCGTCGGCGCCCCGGTCGGCCGACACCTCGTCGTGCGTGCGGGCCGAGCGCGCTTCGCTGAACCCCGGCTGGCCATCTGGGTCCGCGGCAGGACGGACTCTGCCGTGATGCGTCGGGTGCACGACCGGCTGAGCGACGTCTTCCGACAGCGTGGCGATCGTGTCAGCGCTGACTGGCACCGCGCACGAGCATCGCTCGGCCGAGACCCCGTCGCTGCCGCCGAGCTCACGCGCATCGCTCGGGAGCTCTCGGAAGCGGGCTACCCGGATCGCGCGCTGCTGCTTGCACGGGAGGCGACGGAGCACGCCGACGGAGCCGAGCGCGATGAAGCGCGTCTCGTGGCCGGTGCCTCATCGTTGGGGGCAGGATTCGTGGTCGAGGCCGCGGAGTGGTTGGGATCCCTGTATCCAGGCGGTGCCGAGCGCTACCGCCTGCAGGGGCTCGCGGGGCTGATCACGGCGCGCACGCAGCTGCAGGGGATCGTCCCTGACGTCGATCCGCACTCGCTGAGGCCTTGCTCGGATGATCGGGAAGACTGGTACGCGTGGACACGCGCGACCGCGCTGGCCGCGGTGCTGTGCGCGGAGCGCGGAGACCGGACCGGCATGAGAGCGTGGCTGGAGGCGCTCCGCGCGGGCACGGCACGCGTCGGCGCCGAACAGGAGCTCCGCGACCCCGTTGTCGCGCTGTGCTGGCTCCTCGTGGGAGAGTCCGATCTCGACGACGCCGTGGGCTCGGGCCCGCTGAGCGGACGGATGCTGCGCGCGCTGCGAGCGGCGGTCGGAGGCGACGTGAATCTCGGCCTGAGGGTGCTGACCGAGGCTGACCCTCCTGTGGGCGCGGACCGAGATCCCCTGGTGGCCGGATTCGAGCGCAGCCCGGTCGTGCGGGCCTATCAGTCGGTCGTCGAGGTGCTGCTGCTGGTGTGGCGCGGCGACATCGGATCAGCGCGCGAGCGGATGCGGGCCGCCGCGCTCGATCTTCCGGTGGCGATGCCCTTCGCAGGGCTCGGCGTCGTGCTGGCGCGCCGACTCGACCTCGCCGTGCGGGGTGAGCTCGGGTCGATCTCCCGCGCCCTCACGGCTGCTCTTCCGCCCGCTGTGAAGATCGACGTAATGGTCGACAGAGGGATCGAGTCCTTTCTCGCCGGGGCCTTCGGCGGCGCCGCGTCGTCCATACGGCTCTGGCTCGATCTGGGAGCACCACAGACCACGCTCTCGGTGCCGGGCCTGGATGAGGTGGCTCTCACCAGGGAGATCGGAGCCGCGGCTCCGACCTTCATCGGTCCGCCGGAGATCTTTCTCGCTCATGAACTGCGCATCCGGCTGGCGACCGCGACCGACGGCCGCTGGCGGCTGGAGCGCGAAGAGGTGCAGGCATCCGCTCGCACACTCACCTCGCCCTTCGCGCGCGCACGGGTCGAGGCGATGCTCGGTGCCCAGTGCGCCATCCGCGACGACCCGACGACCGCACGCACTCATCTGCTGACGGCGCAGCAGCTGTTCGAGCTTTCCGGGGCGACGGCGTGGGCGCGGTCGGTCGGTGAGCGGCTGGCGAGGCTCGAGCCGGACGAAAGCGACGCTGCTGCCACAGATCCCTTGTGGTCGTGCCGGCACGCGTGGACGCGCCTGTTGACTGCGCGCGAGGTCGAGGTTGCGATGCTCGCCGTCGGCGGAGCACTGAATCGAGACATCGCCACAGCCCTGAATGTCTCGGTCCGCACCGTCGAGGTCCATCTCGGCCGGGTCTTCTCGAAGCTCGACGTGCGCGGGCGCGTAGAACTCACCGCGCTCGCCCACCGCACCAACCAGCACCTCTAGCGAGGAACAGAACTCAGCGGGGCAGCGAGAGCCATTCTCCGTCTGCCTCGGCGAGGCCGTCGGCGATGAGCGAGTCGATGGCGCGGTCGCGCTGCCGGGAATCCGGCCATGCCGGGAGGACGGCGTGGAGGGGTACGGGGGCCGGTGCGGCGTCTCGGAGAAGCCGCAGCACCGCGCCGCGCGTCTGTCGATCGGATCCTTCGTACGCGGCCTGACGTCGACGAGTGTCCCCGGTGTCCGGACGGCCGGCGGCGAGCCACGCACAGGTGCCGGCGAGCGGGCAGATCTCGCAGCGTGGGGAGCGCGCCGTGCAGACGGTGGCCCCGAGCTCCATCGCCCCGGCGTTGAAGGCGGCTGCGTCGGCATCCGAGGATGGCAGCAGCGCCTCCATGAGCGCAAGGTCGCGACGCGACGGTGGTGACGGCTGGCCGCGGCCCTCGATCGACCTGGCGAGCAGCCGCCGGGTATTGGTGTCCACCACCGGATGTCGCTCTCCGAACGCGAAGACGGCGACAGCCCTCGCGGTGTAGTCGCCGATGCCGGAGAGGGCGAGTAGCGCGTCGACGTCGCGCGGGACGATGCCCCCATGACGCTCGTCGATCTCGATTCCCGCGCGGTGCAGCCACAGCGCGCGCCGGGGGTAGCCGAGGTTGGCCCACTGGCGCACGACATCCGCCGCGGACGCCGCAGCCATCGCAGTCGGCGTGGGCCAGCGCGCCAGCCACGCCTCGAGGTGCGGGATCACACGGGTCACGGGTGTCTGCTGCAGCATGAATTCGCTCACGAGCACGCCCCAGGCGCCGAAGTCCTCATGGAAAGACGGGCGCCGCCAGGGGAGGTCGCGGGCTTCGGCCCGATACCAGTCGAGCACTGGCTGCACGATGTCCTCGACGGGGGTTGAGGAGATCGCTGACACGTCGACAGCCTATGCGAACGCTGAGCGAGACCGGGAACCGGGGAGCGTGATCCGGACGGGCTCGTCGCACGCGCATCGTAGGCTGGGGGGATGGTCTCGCCCGGAATCCTCCTCGTCGACAAGCCCGCAGGGCTGACCAGTCACGACGTCGTCGCGCGGTCTCGTCGCGCAGTCGGTACCCGCAAGGTCGGGCACGCCGGAACGCTGGATCCGATGGCGACGGGTCTGCTGGTGATCGGCATCGAAGGCGCGACGAGACTGCTCACCTATGTCGTCGGTGCGGACAAGACATACGAGGCGACAATCCGCCTCGGACAGACCACCGGCACGGATGACGCCGACGGTGAGATCCTCGCCCAGGCTCCGCCGAACGCCTGGGCGGCGGTCACCGATGAAGCCGTGAACTCCGGCATCGCAGCGCTGACGGGAGAGATATCGCAGGTTCCGAGTGCCGTCTCTGCGATCAAAGTGGACGGACGTCGTGCGTACGACCGGGTGCGCGCCGGCGAAGACGTCGTGCTCGCAGCGAGAGACGTGGTCGTGTCCCGCTTCGACGTGGTCACCCAGCGTCCCGGCGAGGGTGTGCTCGATCTCGATGTGATCGTCGACTGCTCGTCCGGCACGTACATCCGCGCGCTGGCCCGCGATCTCGGCGCCGCGCTCGGCGTCGGCGGGCACCTCACCTCGCTGCGTCGCACCCGCGTCGGCCCGTTCGAGGTGGCGGATGCCGTCACCCTCGACGGCCTTGCGGACGGACGCACGCTGACACCGGCCGAAGCTGCCGGCCGGATCCTGCCTGTTCTCACCGTCTCGGCGGAAGAGGCACGTGATCTGCGGCATGGCAAGCGGCTCAGCGACCAGGCCGCACGGCTCGAGGGAGCACTCGCCGCCGCCATCGACGAGGAGGGCGTCCTGGTCGGCATCGTCGAGCGACGAGGTGCCGATCTGAAGAGCGCGATGAACATGCCGGAGGGTGCGTCGTGATCATGTGGTTGACGGTGGTGCAGATCGCCGTCGCCGTGGCCGCCGGTGTCTTCTGTCTCGTCGCCGGACTCGCGGGCCGCCGGCCGAGCGACTACAGCGTCGGAGCCCTCGCGATCGTCGAGCTGCTCCTCGTCGTCCAGGTCGTCGTCGCCATCGCAGCACCGTTCGCCGGCAATCCGCCCACCGGTGATCTGCTCGAGTACTGGGTGTATCTGGTGTCGGCGGTGCTGCTGCCGATCGGAGCCGTGCTCTGGGCCCTGATGGAGCGCAGCAGGTGGAGCACGGTGATCCTGGGCGTCGCCGCCCTGGCCATCGCAATCATGCTGTGGCGCATGCAGGTCATCTGGTCGGTCCAGATCGCGTGACGCTCGAGGAGCGCGCGGAGTCCGGGATCGTCCCGCGGCTCTAAGATGGAATGCGCTATGAGCACCACCGCCCCCTCCACTCGGATGACCGGAATCGGTCGCGTCCTCGTGATCGTCTACGCCGTCATGGCGCTGGCCGCCACGGGGCGCAGTTTCGTGCAGATCGTCCGCCGGTTCGAGGAGGCGCCGCTCGCGTATTCGTTGTCCGCCGTCGCTGCAGTGGTGTACGTCCTCGCCACCCTCGCGCTCGTGCTCTCACGTCGCCGCGGCTGGTACACGGTCGCGTGGGTCGCGATCGTCTTCGAACTCACGGGCGTGCTCGTCGTCGGGCTGCTCAGCATCCTGCTCCCCGCGCTTTTCCAGCATGAGACCGTCTGGTCCCTGTTCGGTCGCGGCTATCTCTTCATCCCGCTGGTGCTTCCGGTCTTCGGCATCTGGTGGCTCCGTACCCACCGCCCTTCCCTCGCCGAACGCCCCATCGAGGTCGCCGTATGATCGTCTTCCGGAGCCCGGCCGAGGTGCCCGACGATTTCGGTCCGACGGCGGTGGCCATCGGCAAGTTCGACGGCGTCCACGCAGGACACCGCGCGGTCATCCAGCGGCTCGAGAAGGCGGCGAACGCGTCAGGCAGTCGCTCGGTCGCGGTGACGTTCGACCGCAACCCGCTGGCGATCCTCCGGCCCGACCGTTGCCCGGAGAACGTCGTGACCGTCGGGCGGAAGCTCGAACTGCTCGGCGAACTCGGTCTCGACGCGACACTCGTGCTCACCTTCGACGAGGAGCTCGCCGCCCGCACTGCGGAGGACTTCGTCACAGAGATCCTGGTCGATGCGCTGCGCGTGTCCACAGTTCTCGTGGGTGAGGACTTCCGATTCGGTCGTGGCGGAGCGGGTACTCCCGCGCTGCTGCGGGAGATGGGACCGGCGCACGGGTTCACGGTCGAGGTCGTCGACGACGTGTATCTGCCGGGATCGGCGCGGCGCGTCTCGTCCACCTGGATCCGCGAACTGCTGATCGCGGGCGACGTCAGGGAGGCGACCCGCGTGCTCGGACGCCACCCCGATGTGCGCGGCGAGGTCGTGCACGGTCTCAAGCGCGGTCGCGAACTGGGCTTCCCCACCGCCAACCTGTCGACGATCGTCGACGCGTTCGTCCCCGCCGACGGCGTGTACGCGGGGTGGCTGGTCGACCACGACACCGGCATCCGGCATCCGTCCGCGATCTCGGTCGGCACCAACCCGACTTTCGACGATGTCCTCGAGCGTCAGGTCGAGGCGCACGTTCTCGACGAGACGGGGCTCGACCTCTACGGCCACGACGTCACCGTGGAGTTCGTGGAGCGGCTGCGCGGGATGGTCGCGTACGAGGGCCTCGAGAAGCTCTCCGCCCAGATCGGCGTGGATGTCGACGACGCCCGGCGAGTCCTCGCGGACACGACGAACTGAGACATGACGCGCGGCGATGACAAAGTCTTCGTCGACCCAGCCTGATGGCATAGACTGATGACCGGTTCACACCGATCCTCACGCGCACCGCGTGCATCGGCGGGAATCGGAATTTCTGTTCGTACGGTCCTGGCTCACGCCACACGCGGACATCGAGAACGGCTCGCGGCTTCATGAGGATGCTGGGGCCTTCACGCTCAGGAGGAGCATGCCGACCACGGCAACCGCCGCCACGCGGCGCAAGAAGACGTCCCGTCGAGACGACGAGGCCCCCCTCATCCCGATCCTCGCGCGCAAGGTGCGCGAGATCGAGGCGAAGTCGCAGCGGGGGAAGCTCGGCCCGACGAATCGGGTCAAGTTCCAGGTGATCGCCTTCCTGGTCCGCGAGGAGCGCGCCAGGGTGAAGGCGGATGCCGAGATCGGCGACCCCGCCCGCGCGGAGCTGCTCAAGCGCCTCGACGGCGTGGCGACGATTCTCGCCAAGACCGCCGCCCGTGACACCTCGCTCATCCAGCTGCTCGAAGCAGACCAGGCCACATCGCCCGTGGCCAAGCGGATGCGCCGTGACTGGCTTCTCGAGTCCGGGGCCGAGCTGGCCCCGGAGGAGCTCATCATCGCCGATGCCGCCCCCGTGCAGATCTCGTCCGTCCCTGCCGCCATCGCCGAACGACAGGTCACGCCTCCCTCCGTCGAATCGCGGCAGCTGGCCAACCCGTTTCTCGCGCCGGATCTGACCCCGCGCAGCACGGCGACCCCGCGGCGTCGCCTCGACGGGTGGGAGCTGATGGGCCCGCTGTACAAGGCTTTCGAGACAGGTGCAGGCGGCTCCGCCGCCACCATGGACCTGCCGCCGGCACCCGAGTACGATCACCTGTCGCCCAAGGGCCTCGAGGTGATGGTGCACCAGTCGCGGTTCCTCGAAGCCGTGCGCGCCGGACACCGCAGCTTCCTGCTGGCCGACGAGCCCGGTCTCGGGAAGACGGCGCAGTCGCTGCTCGCCGCCTCGGTCGCCGGTGCCTACCCGCTCCTCGCCGTCGTGCCGAACGTCGTGAAGATGAACTGGGCGCGCGAGGTGGAGCGCTGGACGCCGCAGCGCCGGGCGACCGTGATCCAGGGCGACGGCACCGACATCGATGCCTTCGCGGACATCTTCATCGTCAACTACGAGATCCTCGATCGCCACCTCTCCTGGCTCGGCTCGATCGGACTCCGCGGAATGGTCGTCGACGAGGCGCACTTCATCAAGAACCTCTCCTCGCAGCGGTCGCAGAACGTGCTGGCGCTCGCCTCGCGGATGCGGGAGCGCACGCCGGGCGGGAATCCGCTGATGCTCGCCCTCACCGGAACCCCGCTGATCAACGACGTCGAGGACTTCGACGCGATCTGGCGTTTCCTGGGCTGGACGACGGGCGAGAAGCCCGGGCCCGAGCTGATGGAGAAGCTCGACGCGACCGGCTACACGCCGGCCGACAAGGCGTTCTACCCGGAGGCCCGCGATGCGGTGATCTCGATGGGGATCGTCCGTCGCAAGAAGAAGGACGTCGCGGCAGACCTCCCCGACAAGCTCATCGCCGACCTGCCCGTGCAGCTCGACGACGAGTTCGGGCGCAGCATCCGTCAGGCCGAGCGCGAGCTGGGGGAGCGGCTCGCCGCGCGGTACCGCCGCATCATCGAGGCCCGCGGCGACCGCGGCCTTGCGCCCGGCGAGATCGACGAGGACATCGTGCGTCTCGTCGCGCAGAACGAACTCGAGGAGTCGAAGGCCGCCGGGACCGGCGGCGACAACGTCTTCACGATGGTCCGTCGCATCGGTCAGGCGAAGGCGCACCTCGCCGCTGACTACGCCGCGCAGCTGCAGCGTTCGGTCGGGAAGGTCGTGTTCTTCGCGAAGCACATCGACGTGATGGATCAGGCAGAGGCGCACTTCGCCTCCGTCGGCATCCGCTCGGTCTCCATCCGAGGCGACCAGACGTCGACCGCACGTCAGCAGGCGATCGACGACTTCAACTCGGACCCCGCCGTCGGGATCGCGGTCTGCTCGCTCACGGCTGCAGGCGTCGGCCTGAACATGCAGGCGGCATCGAACGTCGTGCTCGCGGAGCTGTCGTGGACTGCGGCCGAGCAGACCCAGGCGATCGACCGCGTGCACCGCATCGGTCAGGACGAGCCGGTCACGGCGTGGCGGATCATCGCCGCGCACACGATCGACACGAAGATCGCCGAGCTCATCGACCAGAAGCAGGGTCTCGCAGCTCGTGCTCTCGACGGGGAAGCCATCGATGAGGTCGCTGCGGAGCCGGTGCAGCTGGCGGCGCTCATGCATCTCTTGCGACAGGCACTCGGCGGGGCATAATCCTGCAGCGATGTTAGTCAAGAACAGTCGTTCTTAACAGCGAATCGGGGCTCGATTCACCGTCGGCCGTCAAGATCTCGAATGCTGGGTCTCAGGCGCGTCAAGATCCCGGGTTTTCGCCTCGCTCGAATGGCGCCGGAGCGCGTGGGGGCGCTAGTGTCGATCGCAGGCAGCGTCGCCACTTCCCCCCTTTCCCCGAACGTCTGAAGGCTCCAGCATGAAGATCGGCATCCTGACGAGCGGCGGCGACTGCCCCGGACTCAACGCGGTCATCCGCGGCATCGTGCTCAAGGGCACCACCACGTACGACCTCGAGTTCGTCGGCATCCGCGACGGCTGGCGAGGCATCGTCGAGGGCGACTTCATGCCGCTCACCCGGCACGAGGTGAAGGGCCTCTCCAAGGTGGGAGGCACGATTCTCGGCACCAGCCGCACCAACCCCTACGAGGGCGAGCGCGGCGGCGCGGAGAACATCGCCAAGACGCTCTACGGGCACAAGATCGACGGCATCATCGCCATCGGCGGCGAGGGAACGCTTGCGGCCGCCGACCGGCTGTCGAAGGACGGCATCAAGGTGCTCGGCGTCCCCAAGACGATCGACAACGATCTTCAGGCGACCGACTACTCCTTCGGCTTCGACACCGCCGTGAACATCGCCACGGACGCGATGGATCGCCTGCGCACGACCGGTGATTCGCACCAGCGCTGCATGGTCGCCGAGGTCATGGGCCGCCACGTCGGCTGGATCGCGCTGCACGCGGGCATGGCGGCAGGCGCACATGTCATCTGCATCCCCGAAGTCCCCATGTCGATCGACGACATCACGGCGCTGGTGTCGAGCGCGCACGATCGCGGTCGCGCGCCCCTCGTCGTCGTCTCCGAAGGGTTCAAGCTGCTCGGCATGGAGGAGGCCTACAGCGACAAGGGCCTCGACGCCTTCAACCGGCCGCGACTCGGCGGCATCGGCGACCTGATCGCACCGGAGATCGAGCGCATCACCGGCATCGAGACTCGCGCCACGATTCTGGGTCACATCCAGCGCGGCGGGTCGCCGTCGGCGTTCGACCGCGTGCTCGCGACGCGTCTCGGCCTGCACGCCGCGGATGCGATCGTCGACGGCGCCTGGGGTCAGATGGTCGCGATGCAGGGCACCGACATCGTTCGCGTGCCCTTCGCCGACGCCCTCGGCGAGCTCCACACCGTGCCGCGCTACCGCTACGACGAGGCTGCGGCGCTCTTCGGCTGACCCGCGCCGGCGTCACCTCTCCGCGAGGCCGAGGGTGTCGAGAAGCCAGGCCAGCTCGAACGCACGCTCCTTCCAGGAGTTGTAGCGCCCGCTCACGCCGCCGTGACCTGCGACCATCTCGCACTTGAGCAGGACGTCGGATGCTCCCGCCTCGCGGAGCCGCGCGACCCACTTCGCCGGCTCCACGTACAGTACGCGCGTGTCGTTGAGCGACGTCACGGCGAGGATGCGCGGATACGCGGCGCCCTCGCGGACGTTCTCGTACGGCGTGTACGACTTCATGTACGCGTACACCTCGGGGTCGTGCAGCGGGTCGCCCCACTCGTCCCACTCGATCACGGTCAGCGGCAGCGACGGATCGAGGATCGTCGTCAGTGCATCGACGAACGGCACGGCGGCGAGGATTCCGGCGAAGAGCTCCGGAGCCAGGTTCGCGACCGCGCCCATCAGCAGACCGCCAGCGCTCCCGCCCTCGGCGACCAGCCGCTCCGGCGTCGTCACACCCGCTGCGACCAGGTGCTCACCGCAGGCGACGAAGTCCGTGAAGGTGTTCCGCTTGTGCAGCAGCTTGCCCTCCTCGTACCACTGCCGTCCCATCTCGCCACCGCCGCGCACGTGCGCGACGGCGAACACGACGCCGCGGTCGAGCTCGGAGAGTCGGGCTACCGAGAATCCGGGGTCGATCGAGTGCTCGTACGAGCCGTATCCGTAGAGGTGCGTCGGTCGAGGCTCGGAGCCGGGATCGCCGAAGGAGCGCTTCCAGACCAGGGAGATCGGCACCTTGGTGCCATCGGATGCGGTCGCCCAGTCCCGTCGCTGTCCGTATTCGGCCGGGTCGTAGCCTCCGAGCACGGTCACCTGTTTGCGCAGCAGCAGCTCGCGTGAGGCGAGATCGAGGTCGTAGACGGTGCCGGGCGTGACGAAGGAGGTGTAGCCGAGACGCAGGTAGGGGGAGTGCCACTCGGGGTTCCCGCTGACACCCGCCGAGTACAGCGGCTCGTCGAAGGCGATCTCCTCGACGGCATCCGTCGCGTAGTCGAGGAGGCTGACACGCTCCAGGCCCTCGCTGCGATACTCCACGGTCGCGAAGTCACGGAACGCGTCCATCCCGAGGAGGCGCCTGCCCGGCTCGTGCGCGAGCACCACGCGTCGTTCACCCTGGGGGTCGGATGCCGCGACGGAGACGAGCTCGAAGTCGAGAGCGTCGTCGTTGTGCAGGATCAGCAGACGGTCCTCGCCGTCGACCACGGCATGCTCGAGCGAGTACTCGACGCCCTCGCGGCGCGGCCAGACCAGGCGGGGCTCGGCGGTGACGTCGCCCGTCAGGTCGACGAGGTACTCCTCGCTGGTGATGCTCGAGCCGACCCCGATGACGAGGTACCTGCGGCTGCGGGTGATCCCCGCTCCGAGCCAGAACTTCTCGTCGGGTTCGTGGAACAACGTGATGTCGTCCGCCACCGGCGTGCCCAGCCGGTGCAGCCACAGCGTGTCCGGCCGCCAGGCTTCGTCGCGGGTCGTGTAGACGATCCCGGTGCCGTCCGGCGTGAAGAACGCGCCACCCGTGTTCGGGATCTCGTCCTCCAGCGTCACGCCCGTCGTCAGGTCACGCACATGCACCGTGTAGACCTCGTCGCCCTCGAAGTCGGTGGACCAGAGCAGCTTCGTCGCGTCGTCCGAGGTGTCGAACGCGCCGAGCGAGAAGAACTCGTGTCCTTCGGCCTCGGCGTTGCCGTCGAGCAACACGACCTCGCCGGGAACCGGCACTCCGGGCTCGAGCCGCGGGGGAGTCCAGTCGTCCGGGTCGGCAGCGGCACGGCAGTGGATGCCGTACTGCGCGCCCTCTTCAGTGCGGCTGTAATACCACCAGTCGCCGCGTCGGGTGGGCACCGACAGGTCGGTCTCCTGCACTCTGCCCTTGATCTCCTCGAACAGCTGCTCCCTGAGTTCGGCGAGATGCGCCGTCTTCTTCTCGGTGTGGGCGTTCTCGGCCTCGAGGTGCGAGACGACCTCGGAACTGTCCTTCGCGCGCAGCCACTCATACGGATCGTCGAACGTGTCTCCGTGGTGCGTGCGGGTGGTGGAGCGGCGGTCTGCGATGGGGGCGTCGGTCACGGTTCCACGCTAGCCCAGGTCGAGTTGACCGGCGCGGGGGAGGGTGGGAGGATCGAGCGGGTCCGGTAAACGGAAGTGAAACCCACGGTGAACTCTTCGTTCGTCACGTCGATCTCGTCGACACACCCTTTCTTCCTCAACGACAGAAAGCGAACGGTGGAAACCGCAGCCCTCATCGTCGTGCTCGTCATCGCGCTGGCACTCTTCTTCGATTTCACCAACGGGTTTCACGACACCGCGAACGCGATGGCGACGCCCATCGCCACCGGCGCGCTGAAACCCAAGACAGCCGTTCTCCTCGCCGCGGTCCTGAACCTCGTCGGAGCCTTCCTCTCGACGGAGGTCTCGAAGACGATCTCGGGAGGCATCATCCGCGAGGATGCGATCATCGAGGCCGGCGCCGATCTCTTCCTGTCGCTCATCTTCGCCGGCCTCATCGGCGCGATCACCTGGAACATGCTGACGTGGCTCCTCGGTCTGCCGTCGAGCTCGTCGCACGCCCTGTTCGGCGGGCTGATCGGTGCGACGCTCGTCGGCGCAGGGCTCGGGGGTATCGACTTCGGCGCAGTGCTGTCGAAGATCGTGCTGCCCGCCCTCATCGCACCGGTCACCGCAGGGCTCATCGCCTTCGCCGCGACGAAGATCGCCTACTCGATCACCCGCCGCTACGACGGCAAGCCCGACGGCCGGGACGGCTTCCGCTGGGGCCAGATCTTCACGTCGTCCCTCGTCGCCCTCGCCCACGGCACCAACGACGCGCAGAAGACCATGGGCGTGATCACCCTTGCGATGATCACGATCGGCTGGCAGTCGGGTGCGCATCATGAGCCGGAGCTGTGGGTCATCATCGCCTGTGCCTTCACGATCGCACTGGGCACGTACCTCGGCGGGTGGCGCATCATCCGCACGCTCGGCAAGGGCCTCACCGACGTCAAGCCCGCGCAGGGGTTCGCGGCCGAGAGCTCGACCGCGGCGACCATCCTCGCGTCGAGCGCGCTGGGCTTCGCGCTCTCGACCACACAGGTCGCCTCCGGCTCGGTGATCGGCTCCGGCCTCGGACGCCGGGGCTCCACAGTTCGCTGGCGGACCGCCGGACGCATCGGCGTCGGCTGGCTGCTCACGCTCCCCGCGGCCGGTGGTGTCGGCGCCCTGGCGGCGCTGCTCGTCGTCTGGCTCGGTAACTGGGGTGTGGCGATCGACGCCGTCCTCGCCGTCCTGATCATCCTGGGCCTGTTCATGCGGTCGCGCCGCAATGCCGTCACGGCCGCGAACGCCATGAGCGACGTCGCCGAATCGCACCGTGCCGTCGAGGTGCCGGACACTCCGCCGCCCACGCGTCGTCAGCAGAGCATCGCGCAGGCCAAGGCGGAGGCCAAGGCCCGCGCCGAGGCGCGGGAGAGGGCCAAGGTCGAGGCGAAGGCTCAGGCGAAGAAGAAGGCCGAGGCGAAGACCGCCTCGAAGGCTGGGAAGGCTTCGAAGCCCGTCGACGCCAGCCGGGACGGAGAGTCCTCATGAGTGTGTCCATCGACTGGTTCGCCTTCCTGCAGGTGTTCGTCGCGGCGCTGGTCGGCGCGACCGCCATCGCCACGTTCTACGCGCTGGGCCTCCGACTGCTCGTCCGCAGCGGTCGTGCGCCCGTGGTGAGTCCCGCCGAGTTCACCGACGCGATCACCGTCATCTCGGAGAAGGAGCTCAGGCGCGCGTCGAAGCAGGCCGCGAAGGCTGCGAAGAAGAGCCCGCTGACGGAGGCTCAGAAGTCCCTCGCGCTGGTGGGCGCCTACGGATGCTTCGCGCTGTGCGCGGCAGCGGTGATCGCCGGAATCCTGCTCCTCGTCGTCGGCCACTGACGACGCTCTGGGGATGCGTCGGGCTGCGCCTCAGCGGAGGAGCCCGGCAACGAGATCGTCGATGACGTCATCGGTCGAGGTATCCGGATCGATCGGCGTCGTCAGTCGGTCGAGCAGCAGTCCGTCGATCGCGTAGTGGAACAGCGCGATCTCTCGTCGGCCGCCGGGGAGCCCCGATGCGGTGTTGAAGGCGACGTCACCGTCGAGACCCGCGCGCTGCCAGGCGCCGAGCACAGCCGCGACCTCCGGGCGGCGGCTGCTCTCGAGGCGCAGCTCGAAGAGCGCGATCGTGACGTCGCGGTCGCCGCTGAGACGCCGCACGATGTCGCGGATGTAGTCGGCGAACAGCGCGGGGCCGGGCGCGACGGACGCGCGCCGCGCCATGTCCTCCGGGGTCGGAGCGAGCCGTTCCCCGATGCGCTCGACGAGTCCGGCCACCAGCGCGTCACGGCTGCGGAAGTAGTTCGAGGTGGTGCCGGTGGGAACGCCTGCGGCGACGTCGACCGCCCGGTGCGTGAGCCCGCGTGACCCCTCGCTCGCGAGCACGGCCAGGCCGGCATCCGCGATCATCCGTCGTCTCGACTCGTTCTTGGCCATCCCTGCATCCTAGTCCGAGCACTACACCCGCAGTAGTCGGAGGGGCCGCATAGGCTGATGCCATGTCAGCTGCAACCGGCACCGCTCACGCCTTCGGACGACACCGGCCCGCCTCCCACGTGCTCATCCACGTCAGCGACCCGCACTTCCTCGCAGCGGGCGCGCGGCTCGGCGGCCGGTACGACGTCGAGGCGAACTTCGCCCGGACGCTCGAGGCGATCAAGGCCGTGCACCCGAACCCCGCCGCCATCGTGATCACCGGCGATCTCGCTGATCTCGGCGAGCCGGATGCCTATCGCCGACTGCGCGCCGCGGTCGATCCGGTCGCCGCGGAACTGGGGGCCCCGGTGATCTGGGTCGCGGGCAACCACGACGAGCGGCCTGCGCTGCGGCGGGATCTCCTGGACCTGCCGCCGACCGAGGAGCCGGTCACGGGGGTGTGGGACCTCGACGGTCTGCGGGTGATCGCGCTCGATACGAGCGTTCCGGGGTGGCATCACGGCGACCTCGATGCAGGGCAGCTCCGATGGCTGGCGGAGATCCTCGCGCAGCCGGCTCCCCATGGCACCCTGCTGGCGATGCACCATCCGCCGCTTCCGAGCCATGTGCCGCTCTTCGACATCCTCGAGCTTCGTCATCAGGATGAGCTCGCCGCCGTCATCCGCGGCACGGACGTACGCGGTATCCTCGCCGGTCATCTGCACTATTCCTCGCACGGGATGTTCGCCGGGGTCCCCGTGAGCGTGTCATCGGCCACCTGCTACACGATGAACGTCGCTCTCCCGGCCGCAAAGGTCAACGGAATGGATGCCGCCCAGGCGTTCCAGCTCGTACACGTGCACCCCGACACGATCACGCATTCGGTCGTCCCGGTCACCGATGCGACGACCGGCGACTACTTCTCCGAGGAGTGGCTCGAGCGCATGGCGCAGCTCACGCCGGCAGGACGCCTCGAAGCCTTCTCCCGGAAACCCGGTCGGTGAGCCGCGTAGACTGAGGGCATCCCCCACACACTCACCCGCCACGACCCACAAGGATGTGACATGGCTTCTGCCGCGCCTGCCCTTACCCGTACCGAGACCGACTCCCTGGGGAGTATGGAGATCCCCGTCGACGCGTACTGGGGCATCCACACCGCCCGCGCCGACGCGAACTTCCCGATCACCAAGCGCCCGATCTCGGTCTACCCCGACCTGGTGATCGCGCTGGCGATGGTGAAGCAGGCGAGCGCCAGGGCCAACCGCCAGATCGGGGTCCTGGATCCGGAGCGCGCCGACCTGATCGACCGTGCAGCCCAGCGCGTGATCGACGGCGAGTTCCACGATCAGTTCACGGTCGGCGTCATCCAGGGCGGTGCCGGGACCTCGACCAACATGAACGCGAACGAGGTCATCACCAACATCGCGCTCGAGATGGCGGGTCACGAGAAGGGCGACTACGCGTTCCTGTCGCCGATCGATCACACCAACCGCAGCCAGTCCACCAACGACGTCTACCCGACGGCGGTGAAGATCGGCCTCTCCCTGACGCTGCGATCCCTCCTGGAGGAGCTGGACCTGCTGCGCCTGTCGTTCCTGGCGAAGTCGCGCGAGTTCCACGACGTGCTGAAGGTCGGCCGCACTCAGCTGCAGGACGCCGTGCCGATGACGCTCGGACAGGAGTTCCACGGGTTCGCCTCGACGCTGGGCTTCGACCACACCCGTCTCACCGAGAACGCGTCGCTCATGTTCGAGATCAACATGGGCGCGACCGCGATCGGCACGGGGATCACGACGCACTCGGACTACGCGCCCGCGGTGCTCAAGCACCTGCGCGAGATCACCTCACTCGACCTCATGACATCGGCAGACCTGGTCGAGGCGACCAGCGACACCGGCTCGTTCATGTCGTTCTCGTCGACGCTCAAGCGCAACGCGATGAAGCTGTCGAAGATCTGCAACGACCTGCGTCTTCTCTCGTCGGGCCCGCAGGCGGGCTTCGGTGAGATCAACCTGCCCGCGATGCAGGCGGGGTCCAGCATCATGCCCGGCAAGGTCAACCCGGTCATCCCCGAGGTCGTCAACCAGGTCGCCTTCGCCGTCGCCGGCGCCGACATGACCGTGACGATGGCGGCCGAGGCGGGTCAGCTGCAGCTGAACGCGTTCGAGCCCGTGATCGCGCACTCGATCTTCCAGTCGATCACCTGGATGCGTCAGGCGATGTGGACGCTGCGCGTCAACTGCGTCGACGGCATCACCGCCAACCGTGATCGTCTCGGCGCCATGGTGGGCGCGTCGGTCGGCGTCATCACCGCCCTCACGCCGTTCATCGGTTACGCGGCGGCAGCGGCCCTCGCGAAGACCGCCCTGCTGACGAACCGCAACGTCGCCGACCTCGTCGTCGAGGCCGGCCTGATGTCGCGCGACGAGGTGGTCAAGCAGCTCTCGCCGGCTCGACTGTCCGGACTCGAGGCCATCACGGCAGCGATCCCCGTGATCACGCCCGAGGACCTCGTCGAGATCTGATCGACCGAGACGAGGAAGGGGACGGATGCCGCGGCATCCGTCCCCTTCCTCGTTCAGGCTGTGCGCTCAGCCGGTGATGCGGCAGTAGGTGGTCAGCTCTCCGATGCCGTCGATCCCGACGGTCACGGTCGAGTGATCGCGGAGGAAGATCTGTGGATCACGCGAATACCCGGCGCCGCCCGGGCTGCCGGTGGAGATCAGAGTGCCGGGCAGCAGGGTGAGCGATTGGGAGAGGTGCGCGATCAGCTTCGCCACGGATCGCACCATCTGACCGGTGCTGGCATCCTGAACCGTGTGCCCGTCGACGACGGCCCAGATGTGCAGGTCCTGCGGATCGGCGATCTCGTCGGCCGTGACGGCGAACGGACCGGTCGGGGTGAAGCCGTCGAACGATTTGCACCGCGACCACTGCGCTTCGGAGAACTGGATGTTGCGGGCCGTGATGTCGTTCACGACGGTGTAGCCCCAGACATGCGAGAGCGCGTCTGCCTCGCTCACGTCCTTCGCGGGAGTGCCCATGATGACTCCGAGTTCCGCCTCGTAGTCGACGGCCTCGCTGAGCGCCCGCGGCCACGAGGTGACCTGCTGGTGGCCGTTCAACGAATTGGGCCAGAGGGTGAACACGGTCGGCGCGGCGTCGGTCTTGAGCCCGAGCTCGCTCGAGTGCGCGGCGTAGTTCAGGCCGACGGCCAGCACGGCCGGGGGAGCGAGCACGGCCGACGAGTACTCCCAGTCGCCGAGCGGATGCCGGGGCGCGATGCCGTCCGCGAGGGCGGCACGCAGCTCGGCGAGCACCTCGTCTCCTCTCTCGATGAGCTTCTGCAGAGTCGCAGGAGCATCGTTGAGGAGGTCAGAGACGAGGATGGCGTCCGAATCCTGCACAACGGCGAGAACCGCGATGGGGGAGTCAGGACGGCGCAGATGAGCGAACCGCATGGTTCTACGCTACCCGGTGGTGACGGATCGCCGCGTGGAGGTGATCGCCAGAACGAAGCGATCCCGCTTGTGGCCCATATGCTTCTGCTTATGAGTTTCGGAGGACCTTCCCAGCCGCAGCAGCCGTCGCCGTACACGCCGCCGCCCGCACAGCCGGCAGCCCCGCCTCCGCACGCCGCGCCTCCGCACGCCGCGCCACCGTACTCCGCCCCGCAGTATTCGCAGTCACCGTACACGCCTCCCGCGTTCTCCAGCCAGCCTGCGTACGCCTCCGCACTGGCACAGCCGACACCATACGCTCCACCCGCCCCTGTGGCCCCTTCGCCGGCGCCGTCGCTGCCTGCGCTCCCCGTGCCGACGAAGAAGGGGCGGACGGTCTCTCTCTGGCTCTTCGCCTTCCTCGGCTTCCTGCTCCTCGCACTGATCGGCTATTTCGGCTGGGCGCTGGGGCCGCTGGCATCCGTGATCGGGCTGGTGCTCGCTCTCATCCCGCTCGCGATCGTCTTCCTCGGGGTGCGGATCATCGACCGCTGGGATCCCGAGCCGAAGCGACTCGTCGTCTTCGCAATCGCGTGGGGAGCCATCGCCGCGATCGGACTCACCCTGCTCGTCGACATCGGGTTGACGCTGCTGGTCGGCCTTCGCGACGACACGTTCGCCGCGGTCGTCCAAGCGCCGATCGTGGAGGAGTTCTGGAAGGGACTGGGTGTCTTCCTGATCTTCCTCGTCGCCCGCAGGGCGTTCGACGGCCCGATCGACGGCGTCGTCTACGGCGCACTGGTGGGCGCGGGCTTCGCGTTCACCGAGAACATCCAGTACTTCGCGATCAGCCTGATCGAGGGCGGCGGCTCCCAGCTCACTGTGACGTTCGTGGTGCGCGCGCTGCTCTCTCCCTTCGCCCACGCGATGTTCACCGCGCTGACCGGCTTCGCGATCGGGCTCGCCGCGCGCCGGTACGCGTCTGCGGGCGGCGCGCTCGGAGCCGGGCTCCTCGGCATGCTCGGCGCGATCCTTCTGCACGCCCTCTGGAACGGCTCGGCCACCTTCGCCGACTTCTTCGGGCTGTACTTCACACTTCAGGTGCCGCTGTTCCTCGGCTTCATCTTCGGCATCATCGCGCTGCGGCGCGAGGAGGCGCGCCTCACGAAGTCGCGTCTCGGCGAATACGCGGCTGCCGGATGGTTCACGCCCGAGGAGGTCACGATGCTGGCGACGCCGGCAGGACGCAAGGTCGGACTCACCTGGTCGGCTCAGCTGCGGGGAGACCGTCGTCCGCTCATGCGCGAGTTCATTCGCGACGCCACCGCTCTGGCTGCGGTCCGGCAGCGCGCGATCACCGGACGCGACCCGCTCGCGGCGGAAGACGAACGCGCACTGCTCATCCGCACCAGGGCGGCCAGGGCGGCTCTGCTCGCGTACTGACTTGTCCGCCGGTACTCTCGCGGGAGAGAGGCGGTTCGACGATGAGCACGTTCGTACTGATCCACGGCGGCGGAGACGTCGGTTGGTCCTGGCATCTCGTCGCCGCCGAGCTCGAAGCCCGGGGACACGAGGTGATCGCCCCCGACCTTCCGGCGGACGACGACTCGCTCTCGCTCGACGACTATGCGGATGCCGTCGTGGCGGACGTCGGCGAGCGCCGTGACGTCGTCGTGGTCGGACACTCGTTCGGCGGATTCACCGCGCCTCTCGTCGCCGCTCGGCTCTCCGCCGATGCGCTGGTGCTGCTGGCCGGCATGATCCCTGCGCCGGGTGAACCGCCGGAACGGTGGTGGGAGGAGACCGGCTACGCAGCAGCGGTCGAGGCGCAGTCAACCCGAGATGGTGGGCTGACCGGCAGCGACGATCCGTACGTGAGCTTCTACAACGACGTGCCCCGAGCGCTGGCCGAAGAGGCGCTGAGCAAGGAGCGTGCGCATCCCTCGCAGACCGCGATGGAGCGGCCCTGGCCGCTCCACGAGTGGCCTGATGTGCAGACCCGGTTCATCGTGTGCGCCGACGATCACTTCTTCCCTGCGGACTTCCTCAGGTCGCTTGCACGAGAACGCCTCGGGATCGCCGCGGACGAGGTCCCGGGCGGGCATTGCGCGATGCTCAGCCGTCCGGCCGAGATTGCTGCGCTTCTCATCCGGTACGCCGACGCCGACGCTTAGCGCCCTCCGGAGCAAGACTCAGCGCCCGGTGCTGCGGCGATGCCTGCTAGTCTCCCGGGCGCTGAGTTGGTCTGTAAACAGGGTGCACCCGGTCATGCGGGGTGTCAAGAGCGAGTTGCGCGAGGTGCTCAGACGACCTCGACGATCACGTCCAGCGCGACGCCCCGACAGGTGACACGGGGGAGTTCGGCCAACCGGCCGCCGCGCACGGAGTCGCCGGTCGCGCACCGCGGATCGGTCGAGACCACGACGCGTCCGAGGTCATTGGTGAGGGTGACCTCGTGCCCGAGCGCAGCGAACCGGGGGGTGAGCTCGCGCTCGACGGCGGCGACGAGGAGATCGAGACCCGCGACGCCGACCCGTTCGCCGTCGACTTCCGCCGGGACCGCGATCGTGATCGTGTACTCGTCGCTGCAGAGGTAGTCCACGTAGGGACCGGCCACGTGCGGGCGACCCGTTTCCATCGGCACCCGGTACCACTCGAGTGCGCTGTAGTCGATGTTCTCCTTGTTCACCGACTGCGAGGCCAGGACGAGCTGCCGACGATCATCACCCTGCCACCAGGCGAGGTGACTGTGTGCGTCTGAGAGCAGGTCGATCGCCGCGATGAAGCCGGCGCCGTAGACGGGCGCGTCTCGCAGGGCGAGAGTCGTCAGGGCGTGCGGCTCGACGAGTGCATCGAGCCTGGCCCTCGTGAGTGGCCCGGCAAGCCTCGCTGCGGCCACCTCCTCGGCGAACGGCGTCACCCAGCCGAGCAGACTCTGGGTCGGCGAAGCGAAGTACTCCTCGACGATCGTGGCAGCGCTCTGTATCGCGGTCTCGGTTCCTGTGGTCATCGCGTCCTCCTGTGCACGTCGATGTCGTCCGGCATGTCAGTCGGTCTTCGGCTGCAGCTGGAGTTGGATCAGGGCTTCGATGGTCTCGGCCACCATGGCTTCGGTGCGCAGGCCGGCAGTGTCTGCGTCTGCGTCTTCCACAGCGTCGATCACCGCGCCCAGATGCGCCGCCTGTCGTCGCCTGTCCTCCGCCGTATACGCCACGAGACGCATGTACGGCGACATCTCCGCCTGCAGCTTCATCTGCTCGCGCGTCAGACGTGCTGACTGGCTGAGCGCGACGATCTCGATCTGCACGTCGTCGAGCAGTCGTCGGTGCGATTCTCCGTCGAGTTCGTCGAGGCCCGTCATGCGTCCGCGCACGCGCTGCGCTTCGGAGGGATCGGCGCGACGTGCCGCGTACCGCACGCTCGCACCGGTGATCGCGGAGTAGTGCGCTCCGAGGTCGCGCAGAGCGACGCGCGACGACCGGCGGACGGCGTCTCGAGCGAACGAGAGCGGATCGGCGTGCTCGGCCACGAAGCTGCCGCCGTTGCGACCACGGCGGGTGACGACGAGACCACGCCCGCGGAGGGCGAGCAGTGCCTCTCGGACGGTGACGGGTGCGACGCCCAGGCTCTTCGCCAGGTCGTTCTCCGAGGGGAGACGCTCCCCGGCGCGCACGTGTCCGCGCGTGATCGCATCGACGAGTCGGCGCTCAACGAGCTCTGCGCGCCCTTCATCGCCGATCGGCTGGAACAGCACACCCTGCAGTCGATGGGGGAAGTGCGCGAGCGGCTCCGTCCGAGAAGGAGAAGGCTCGATGGAGTCGGCGACCTGAGGAGGCGGCGACATCGATTCCATCCTGTGATTCTCCACCTTCATCGGAATCAAGCAAAACTGCTACTTGAAATATTACCTCTGGGTTTATATGTTTATGCCATCTTCCGAGATCGACGCAGACCCGAGGAGCGCGAGATGATCGCCACCGCACCCGAAGCAACCGGCGCCGAGCGCGCACTCCACCCCGATGGATCGGTGACGCTGTCTGGCGTCACGAAGTCGTTCGGCGACCTGACGGCCGTCCGGGACCTGACGCTGGAGGTCGGATCGGGGGAGTTCCTCTCGATGCTCGGACCGTCCGGTTCCGGCAAGACCACGGTGCTGCGCATGATCGCAGGCTTCGAGGACGTCACGAGCGGCAGCATCCGGCTCGCGGGAGACGACGTGACCCGCACGCCGCCCCACGCTCGCCCGGTCAACACCGTCTTCCAGGACTACGCGCTCTTCCCGCACCTCACGATCGCCGAGAACGTCGGCTATGGGCTCAGGGTCCGCGGCTCCAGCAGGTCGGACCGGGAGGAGCGCGTGCGTCGGTCCCTGGAGCAGGTGCGCCTGGAGCATGTCGCCGAGCGACTCCCGCATCAGCTGTCCGGTGGGCAGCGGCAGCGCATCGCTCTCGCGCGGGCGCTCATCCTGCGCCCGCAGGTGCTGCTTCTCGATGAGCCGCTCGGCGCCCTGGACAAGCAGCTTCGGGAGCAGATGCAGATCGAGCTCAAGCAGATACAGCGCGAAGTCGGCATCACCTTCATCTTCGTCACCCACGACCAGGAGGAGGCTCTCACTCTGAGCGACCGCGTCGCCGTATTCAACGGCGGATGCATCGAACAGATCGGCACTGCTCGCGAGGTCTACGAGTTCCCGAAGACCGAGTTCGTCGCCCGGTTCCTCGGCCTGTCGAATCTGATCAGCGGCGAGGTCGCCGATTCGCTCACGGGCGACCGGTCGACGATGAGCATCCGCCCCGAGAGAGTGCGTCTGACGTCGCTCGCGGATGCCGCCTCCGACGGCGAGGTCTCCCTCACGGGCACGATCCGCGAGGTCGTCTACACGGGACCGGCGACGCGCTTCCTCGTCTCCACGGATGCCGGCGTCGAGATCATCGCCGAACAGCCCAACACGCATCACCCGCTCGCCGAAGCCGTTTTCGGTCGCGGGGATCACGTCCGTGTCGCCTGGTCCCCAGATCGAGCGGCGCGGCTGCCCTGAATAACCCTGCACCGATCACGAAGGAGCGATCCATGCGAAACAAGATCCTGACAGCCTCGGCGATGACCGCCGTCGCCGTCCTCGCCCTCTCCGCCTGTTCTCCCAGCGCCGAGACGAACACAGGGGGGTCGGGGGAACTCCAGATCGATGTCCCCGACATCCCCACGCAGGAGAAGCTCGGCGATTACGAGGGCGAAGTGAACATCGTCGCCTGGAGTGGCTTCGTCGAGGCGGACTGGAGCGACGCCTTCACCGAGGAGACGGGGTGCGTGGTCAACCGTCGTGTCGCCGGCACGAGCGACGAGATGGTGCAGCTGATGCGCACCGGAGACTACGACCTGGTATCCGCATCCGGCGACGCAAGCCTGCGCCTGATCGCGGGCGGCGACGTGCAGCCGCTCAACCTCGATCTGATCCCCAACTTCGGAGACGACATCGTCGAGGGCATGAAGGGGCAGATCTACGACACCATCAACGGCAAGTCCTACGGCATCCCGATCGGCCGAGGCGCGAACATCCTGCAGTACGACAGCGAAGTGGTCACCGAGGAGCCGACCAGCTGGGATGTCGCCTGGGAGAAGGACAGCCCGTACGCGGGCAAGGTCATCGCCTACGACGCGCCGATCTACATCGCGGATGCGGCCGTCTACCTGATGGCCCACGAGCCGGATCTCGGCATCACCAACCCGTACGCCCTCGATGAGGAGCAACTGGCCGCCGCGGTCGACCTGCTGAAGCAGCAGAACGAGATCGTCTCGGAGTACTGGTCGGACCCCGCGGCGCAGATCACCTCCTTCGCCGGCGGCACCTCCGTGCTCGGCACGTCATGGGAGGTGCTGCGCAAGCTCACCGAGGATGACCGGTTCAAGAGCGTGCTGCCCGAAGAGGGATCGACCGGCTGGTCGGACGCCTGGATGATGGCGACCGAGTCGCAGAACCCGAACTGCGCGTACGCGTGGATGGACTACGCATCCGCGCCGGAGGTGAACGGCGCGATCGCCATGAACTTCGGGATGGCTCCGGCCAACGCCGCGTTCTGCGAGACGAGCGATGAGGCCAAGGCGCACTGCGACTACTTCAACGCCACGAACGAGGAGTACTTCGAGAACGTCTGGTTCTGGACGACCCCGATCGAGCAGTGCATCGACGGTCGTACGGACGTCACCTGCACCAACTTCCAGCAGTGGACGGACGCCTGGCTCTCCGTCAAGGGCTGAACTCCGGAGAGGGGGCGGCCCCGACCGCCCCCTCCCACCCTCCCGAACTCGAACGGAATCGACATGAAGCGTCGCATACGGATCGCGGGCCTCCTGGCCCTGCCGATGGCCTGGCTCATCGGGATCTACATCTTCTCCCTGATCATGCTGCTGGTGACCGCGTTCTGGGTGACGGACCCCTTCACCTCGAAGGTCAAGCCCGGATTCACGCTGCGCAACTTCGAGCAGCTCCTCCTCAACCCGGCATACCTGTCGACATCGTTGCGCACCCTCGGCATCGCGCTGGCCGTGACGCTGCTGTCGATCCTCATCGCGATCCCCCTGGGAATCTTCATGGCGAAGATCGCCTCGCCGTGGCTGCGCGCACTGCTCGCGGTCTCGATCACGCTTCCGCTCTGGGCCGGCTATCTCGTGAAAGTGCTCGCGATGCGGATCACGTTCACGGAGCAGGGCTTCTTCAACTGGATGCTGTCGCCGTTCGGCATCTCGGGTCCGGGCTTCACTCTCATCACCGTCGTACTGACGCTGACCTACCTGTGGCTGCCCTACATGGCGGTGCCGGTGTACACCGCCATCCGACAGCTGCCCCCGAACCTCTTCGACGCCTCCGCCGACCTCGGAGCGGGAGCATGGCGCACGATCCGTACCGTGGTGCTGCCCTTGATCAGACCGGCGATCATCGCCGGGTCCGTGTTCACCTTCTCGCTCAGCCTCGGCGACTACCTCGTCGCACGGTTCGTCGGAGGCGACACCCAGATGATCGGAAGCGTCATCGCCTCGAACATCAATCTGAACCCGCCGCTGGCCGCCGCGTACTCACTCGTCCCCATCGCCTTCGTCGTCGTCTACCTGGTGAGCGTCCAGCGCACCGGCGCCCTGGAAAGGATGTGAGCACCTCATGCTGAGACTCTCCCGCACCTCGAAGGTCGTCCTCGGCGTTCTCGTCGCGATCATCCTCGCCTTCATGTACATCCCGCTCGCGCTCGTCGTGCTCAACTCCTTCAACTCCGCCCGGATCGTCAGCTGGCCGGTGACCGGATTCTCGCTCGAATGGTGGGGGCGAGCCTTCTCGAGCGAACCGGTGCGCGCGGCTCTCCTGAACTCCATGATCGTCGCCACAGGAGCGACGATCATCGCGCTGGTGCTGGGAACGCTCGTCGCCTTCGCCCTGCAGCGCTACTCGTTCTTCGGCCAGCGCGCGGTGAATCTGCTGGTCGTGCTGCCGATCGCCCTTCCCGGCATCGTCACCGGCGTCGCGTTGAACAACACCTACAACCAGATGCTCGAGCCGATCGGCATCCAGGTCGGATTCTTCGGGATGATCATCGCTCACGGCACCTTCTGCATCGTGATGGTGTTCAACAATGTCCTCGCTCGCCTGCGCCGCATGAACCCGAGCATCGAGGAGGCCTCGCAGGATCTCGGCGCCACGCCGTGGCAGACGTTCCGGCTGATCACGTTCCCGCAGTTCCGGAGCGCCATGGTCGCCGGCGCCATCCTCGCCTTCGCCCTCAGCTTCGACGAGGTCTACGTCACGATCTTCACCGCCCCGCCCGGCGTCGACACGCTGCCGCTCTGGATCATGAACCAGATGGCCAGGCCCAACGAGGCGAACGTCGTCAACGTGGTGGCCACGATCGTGATCCTGGCGTCGTTCGTTCCCGTCTGGGTCTCGCAACGTCTCGCGAAGGATGTCGACGAGCGCGACTGACCGGAGACTGCGCCTGTCGAACGTGCCCGCACTGAGCCGTGCCTGCCCTGAGCCGTGCCTGCACTGAGCCTGCCTGCACCGAGCCGTGCCTGCACTGAGCCTGTCGAAGTGTTCGCTCTGAGCAGGTCCCCCCGCGTTGACCCGTCACCGGGCCTCGGGGTTGGATGGAGACATGACTGATCGCACAAAGCCTGAATTCGACGCCCCTGCCGGACCCGCACCCGAGGAGCTCGTGACCCGCGACCTCATCGAGGGTGACGGCGACGAGGCGAAGCCCGGCGACACCGTCACCGCCCACTACGCCGGCGTCGAGTTCGACTCCGGTGAGGAGTTCGACTCGTCATGGGGACGCGGCGAGACTATTCAGTTCCCGCTGCGCGGCTTGATCCAGGGCTGGCAGGACGGCATCCCCGGTATGAAGGTCGGTGGTCGTCGCGAGCTGGTCATCCCGCCGCACCTCGCCTACGGCCCCGCAGGCGGCGGTCACTTCCTCTCCGGCAAGACGCTGATCTTCATCATCGATCTCGTCGCCGTCGGCTGAGTCCGAATACTGCGGTACCGGCGCCTCGCCCCTTCGGGGGCGGGGCGCCTTCGCATGCGATCCAGACAGATTCGCATTCGGGGGAATATATGCGCTTGAATGTAAGTTGCAGCTTCTGATGCCGCGCAAGCGGCCCTTGTCCCTCGCCGCAGCAGCGGCCGACATCTCCAGAGGAGAAATCATGACCAGCATCGATATCCCCGGCTACCGTCCCGGCACCTGGGTCCTCGACCCCTCGCACAGCGAGGTGACCTTCAGTGTGCGTCACATGATGATCTCGAAGGTCCGAGGCACCTTCGGCGTGAAGAACGCCACGCTCATCGCCCCGGAGAACCCGCTCGATGCCAAGGTCGAGGCGAGCGTCGACGTGACCTCGATCGACACCAACGACGAGGGCCGCGACGCGCACCTGCGCTCCGGCGATTTCTTCGACACCGAGAACTTCCCCACGATGGAGTTCGTCTCCACGGGCGCGCACGTCAAGGGCGACGAGCTGTTCGTCGACGGTGACCTCACGATCCGCGGCATCACCAAGCCGGTCAGCTTCGAGCTCGACTTCGGGGGCTTCGGCACCGACCCCTACGGCAACTACAAGGCCGGCGCGTCGGCCAAGACCGTGATCAACCGCGAGGACTTCGGTCTGACGTGGAACGCCGCGCTCGAGACCGGGGGAGTGCTCGTCGGCAAGGACGTCACGATCAACCTCGACCTGCAGGGCGCTCTGCAGCAGGGCTGAGCCGATCTGATCGATCCGAGAACCCCGGGCCCTCAGGGCTCGGGGTTCTCTGCGTCGTACTCGCGGAAGCGGTGGCTGCGGCGCGCGAGCAGCGCCACGAGGACGATCACGAGGAATCCGCCGAGGAGGGGCGGGAACCAGAGTGCCGTCACGGTCGCCAGAGTCCCCGCGTACAGCGCTCCCACCCGAGGTCCCCCGGTGACGACCACGATGAAGACGCCCTGGAGCCGCCCACGCATCGAGTCGGGCACCGCCGCCTGCATCATGGTGTTGCGGTAGATCGAGCTGACGTTGTCGGAGGCGCCGGAGAGTGCGAGAGCGACGCACGCCGCCACGATGAGCGCGACGTTCGGGGAGTGCTCGCCGACAGACCCCGAGAAGGCGCCGACGAGGAGGACCACGCCGAACAGCAGGATCGAGGCACCGTACGCCTCGACCGCCCGCTCGATGCCGCGGCCGTGCCAGCGGTAGTGCACGACCCGACCGGAGAACAGGCTCGACGCGAACGTCCCGACCGCGCCCGCCGCGGTGAGGATTCCTGTCGTGAGCGCACCGCCGCCGAGCAGAACCGTGCCGAGGGCCGGGAACAGCACGAGCGGCTGACCGAAGGTCATCGCGATGATGTCGATGATGTACTGCATCCGGATGTTGCTCGCGCGGCGGAGGAATCGCCAGCCGTCGACGAGCGATGCCAGTCCCGGGCGCACGACGTCTCCCTCCGGCCGAAGCGCCGGCAGCGTCCACAGGCCGAGGAACATCGACAGCATGAGGACGACGTCGATCGTGTACGTCCAGCCATAGCCGGTGAGGGCGACGAGAAGACCCGCGAGGGCGGGCCCGGCCATCACGGTGACGCCGAAAGCGACTCCGTTGAGAGCGGATGCCGCGGCGAGCATGTCACGCGGGATAAGTCGCGGCACGATCGCGGTGCGGGTCGCCATTCCGACCGAGTTCGCGGCGGAGTTGACGATGCTGAGGACGTACAGCCACCAGATCGTCTCGTTGCCCGTCCAGGTGAGGGCCGCGAGCAGAGCGGTGGAGGCGAAGGTCACGGTGGCCGCGATCAGCGCCACGCGTCGGCGATCGAATGCGTCCGCGAGCATCCCGCCGTAGAGACCGGCGAGAACCATGGGGATGAGCCCGGCGACAGCGATCATCGAGACCGCGAAGGTGCTCTCCGTCAGCGCGAAGACGTGGAGCATCACGGTGACGATGGTGAGCTGGCCGCCGATGCCCGCGAGAGTCGATCCGATCCACATCCGGGCGAAGGCAGGGCTGCTCTTGAGCGGCGTGAGATCGATGAGATGTCCGCGCGGCCCGCTCACTCCATGACTCTGTCCTGCATCCCTCCGAGCGTAGCCGAGCGCGGCCGAGGCGAAGGGCGGAGCCGTGTCGCTGGGCGGTGTCGCCAACTGGTAGACTCTTCAGGTTGCCGTTTGATCGGCCGCGGATAAAGAGAGCCCTTCGCATCAGGCGTCGGGCGCCGCGCAACGAACTGAAAGGGGATCCCATCTATGCCACTCGAATCAGACGCCAAGAAGGCGATCATGGAAGAGTACGCGACGCACCCCGGTGACACCGGATCCCCCGAGGTGCAGGTCGCGATGCTGACGCAGCGCATCAAGGACCTCACCGAACACCTCAAGGAGCACAAGCACGACCACCACTCGCGTCGTGGTCTGTTCCTCATGGTGGGTCAGCGCCGTCGTCTGCTCGGCTACCTCCAGGACATCGACATCGAGCGTTACCGTTCGCTGATCGAGCGTCTCGGACTCCGCCGCTAAGAGGCAGAGCGCCCCAGCGTACTATCGCGCAAAACATTCTTGAGAAGGCCGCCCCCCCGGGT
>JAESFY010000136.1_pt1 | contig 35938 bp, 34 predicted proteins | sample 9266201 | NCBI WGS metagenome assembly JAESFY01 (sample SAMN14515071, study PRJNA621656) | algae metagenome | isolation source: Nodosilinea sp. WJT8-NPBG4 and co-occurring heterotrophs from soil, lower... | place: USA: Pinto Basin, Colorado Desert, California | collected 2006-05-27 | reverse complement strand
CGCAAAACGCTCTGCTATTCCAAGTCTGTAGAAATGCTAGCTCACTCTGTTCGATTGCTACTTCACTACCTCAAGTTCGACGATGTCCCAGTTCCTTCAAGATTCATCTCTTAATTCAGCAACGCCTGTTTTAGTAGGAACTTCAAAATGTTGTGGCATTGCTGAATAGTGGTACGAATCTGGGGAAGCATGCGAACGTATGTCCCAAAAGAAGGCCGCATGTTTGATGCATACTCATACTCAGCAACGCCGATTTTGTTATTGTCATTCACCGTAGCTCAGCCACACGATAGAAGCTGAGTTAAAACGTCACAGTTACCACAGGGCACGCACACCTTCATCTTGTTGTTGCTGTTGAACAGCCCCCGGTTGCTGTTGCTGTTGAACGGTCCCCGGCTGCTGCTGTTGTTGAACAGCCCCCGGCTGCCGCTGCTGTTGGACGGTCCCTGGCTGCTGTCGCTGTTGCTGTTGAACGGTTCCCGGTTGCTGCTGCTGTTGTTGAACAGTCCCCGGCTGCTGTTGCTGCTGAACGGTTCCTGGCTGCTGTTGCTGTTGGACAGTCCCCGGTTGCCGCTGCTGTTGAACGGTCCCCGGTTGCTGCTGCTGTTGTTGAACAGTCCCCGGCTGCTGTTGCTGCTGAACGGTTCCTGGCTGCTGCTGCTGTTGAACAGCCCCCGGTTGCCGCTGCTGTTGAACGGTCCCCGGTTGCTGCTGCTGTTGAACAGTCCCTGGCTGCTGCTGTTGAACGGTTCCCGGTTGTTGACCTGCGCCAGTTGTCCTGGACGGTTGCTGCTGGTCTGCGCCAATTGTCCCAGACGGCTGCTGTTGACCTGCGCCAGTTGTCCCAGATGGCTGCTGCTGACCTGCGCCAGTTGTCCCAGATGGCTGTTGCTGACCTGCGCCAGTTGTCCCAGGCGATTGTCCGGCACCGTTGACCTGAGCAACCCCACTGGGTATACCGATCAATGCACCTGTCAATATGGCACCGGCTAGACCAGTCAAGGCGCAAACAAGGCGATTTTGAGCGTTCATAATTACCTCTTGAAAATGATTTAAACTTGGCGCTGTTAAAAGCACTTGCTAAAAGGCTAAAGAGGCTTATTGATAAATCTATCTATCAATAGTTTGGAACTTTTTAACAATATTTTCGTTGAGGAAAAGCGCTCACCCATTGCAAAGCATTTTGCCTGTGCTGTACCTCTTTAGGAAGATACAGCACAGGCAAAATATCGGCTCTATTTAGCCTCGATCAGTGCAGCCAGGATAGGGCGATAATTATGCAGACTGCTGGCCTACTGTTTCACAGTGACTGAGGTGCCAAGCTTGACCTGACTATACAGAGCTTCGAGATCAGATCTGTGCATGTGGATGCATCCGTGAGATGCATTTCTACCCACCGTTGCTGGGTTGCGAGTGCCGTGAAACCCGATCCAATTGTGGCCGTCTGTCCAAAAGCCAATCCACCGCGTACCCAATGGATTGCGGGCATCGCCGCCAGGAATTCGCTCATCAGTGAAGGGACTTATCCAAGTGGGGTTTTCGCGCATCTGCTGCACTTGAAAGGTACCTACAGGCGTTTCCCATCCAGACTGGCCTACCCCAATGGGGTAGCGTTTGGTTATAGTTTCGCCCTGGTAGACCAAGACTTCATGATGCCGCAGGTGAATTTCTACGCGAACATCTTCGGCTTGTGGGGCGATCGCAAGGGTTGAGTTAGCCAGGTTAGCGTCAGCAGGCGGTGCTTGACTGCTCTGAGGAGGTACTAATGCAGTCTGTGGGCCGAGGGAGGCCACCTCGCCCAGGCTAGCATTAACGGACAGCCCTTGAGGGCTCTCAACGGGTGGCACTGTCGCCTGAGGCACCGGGGAAGAAATTTCACCTGTGAGCCCTGGTTTAGGGGTAGAGGTGGATGTATCAGGCATGTAACCAGAACGGGCTTGCTGGACAGCAGGCACGATTGAGGCCACGAATAAGGCAATCCCAGTGAGCTTAATGAAGCGGTTTAGCATGTTGAAATCTATGTGCGATCGCGCAAAAATCACAGGTGAAGAAATATTGCAAGTCTTGCGCGCTGCTGAAACTTGTGGTTTTAGTCAATGCGTTGACGAGCCGAGTAAGTTGACAACCTCAACATTCGCTAACAGCAGGAAGCCATTCACAAAATCGTGAGAATTGCCGCTTACTCAAGGCAGAGATTACCCAAAACTTTAGGTTGAGCTAACACACAACTGATTTCATTTCAGATGTAATGACAAGTCGCTAGTTTTGCGCAAAGTCAACAGCTTCTGGATCCAAATTTCGTCTGATATTAATGCTTTTGGAGTGATCAAAGGGTAGTCTATAGCAAAATGCTGAACAGCCTAGGTTCCAAAATTTTTTATGGATTGAAAAATGCGATCGCTGCTATAAAGCAGATAGCCAGAGGCATTTAGCTGCTAAAAGAGCCAAAAGGAGAAATGTAAGATTCTTTCTTCGGCTCCAAAATATGGTATTGAAGTCACTTTTGACGGCGCAAAGTTATAGCGTAGATGTCTTCGACGCAAAGAGTAAGATTGACTGACTGCTGCGATCGCCTGTGCACATCTGTTCATAGCTCATAGGCGGCATGCTAGTAAATCATTCTTGCTCTTTAATAAAGAACTAGGGGATCCGGCCTTCTGCCCCGATTCTTGCGAGTTTTTGACCATGTTTGGCAGTTCTCAAGGTTTAACTCCGATTATTCTTCTCCAGGAACCTGCTGCTGGCCTAGTGCGTCACCCTAAAATTGGCCAAGTCGGCATCTATAGCCATCGCTGTATTTCTGTGCAGCTGAGCGCTACCCTAAGGGGGGTTAACGGCACCTGCTAGATTGTCGTCTAATAGTTCAAACGTCACTTGCCCATGGCTATGACCGCTTCGTTTCCCAACCTTCCGCCAGAATCTAGACTGCTAGGGGGCCGCTATCGGCTCGTGCAACCCTTGGGCTCGGGGGGATTTGGTCAAACCTTTAGCGCCCAAGACCTGCACCTGCCGGGACATCCGCTGTGCGTGGTGAAGCAGCTCAAGCCCCAGGTGACCACTGCTGAAGAACTGCAAACAGCGCGACGGCTGTTTGATACTGAAGCCCAGACCCTCTACAAGCTAGGGACGCACCCCCAAATTCCGGGACTGCTGGCCCACTTTGAGGAAGGGCAAGAGTTTTACCTGGCCCAGGAGTTGATCGAAGGTCACTCTCTGGTAGAGGAGTTGGGCACCCCCTGGACCGAGGCCCAGGTCGCCGCATTTCTGGGCGAGCTGCTCGGGATTTTGGCCTTTGTGCATTCCCATGGGGTGATCCATCGCGATATTAAGCCCTCAAATTTGATCCGCCGCGCCAGCGATCGCCGCATTGTGCTGATTGACTTTGGTGCGGTAAAGCAGGTGAGTGCCCAAGCCACCGCCCTGCGGGCTGGCCTCAGCCATACCATTTCCATCGGCACCCAGGGGTACATGCCCAGTGAACAGGTGGCCGGGCGACCCCAGTTCAGCAGCGATATCTATGCCGTCGGCATCTTGGGCATTCAGGCCCTAACTGGCTACCCGCCGACTGAGCTGCATCCCGACCCCCGCAGCGGTGAGCTGGCGTGGCAGCACTATGCGCCCCAGGCCAATCCTGCTCTGCTGGATGTGTTGGAGGTGATGGTGCGCTACGACTTTCGCACCCGCTATACCACCGCCGGCGAGGCTCTGGCTGCTCTGAGGAATTTGCCCTCGGCCTTGAGTAGGTATGTGCCAGCGGCGCCGACGCCCCAGGGACAGACTCCTCGCACCACTGTCGCCACGGTAGCGGTAGGGCGGCGGCGAGAACGAACTCAGCTGACAGCAGCCCAGGTGCCAGCGGCCCAAGTGCCAGCAGCTAAGGTGCCGGTGCGGCGGCAAGAGCCGTCGTCAGTCAACTGGTTGCCCTTGGCGGCAGGGGCTTTGGCGGTGTCTATGGTGGCGATCGCCGGTCTGCTCGGCTGGCAGGCGTGGCGCTCAGCCTCTTCTACCCCAGAAGACGAAACCTCGGCGGTGGCTACAGCTCCCTCCGTTGATGCGCCTGCCGAAGCTGAGCCCACAGTCGTTGAACCTGAGCCCGAAGCAGAAGCGCCTGCTGCACCCTCCGATGCTGCTGCTGAATCGGCTGAGGCCGAGCCTGAGGCACCCACTGCCCCAGAGCCAGAGGTGGCCGATGCGCCAGAAGAAGAGGTTGTAGAACCTGAAGAGCCGGCTCCACCACCGCCAGAGGGTGGCGAGTTAACGCCCGAAGCGGCCCAGGCGACGGTAGCAACCCTGTATAGCCATGTCTCGAGTAAATCTTGGGAGGCGGCGCGATCGCAATTTAGCGCCCCTTTAGCGCAGCAGTTTGATCCCGGCTTTTTTGCGCAATTCGATCGCGTTTCGGTTGAGAATCTGCGGGTGACGGGGCAAACCGCAGACAGCATTAATTTTGTGGGCGAGAACACCTATGTTTACCCCGATGGCTCTACCCAACGAGAACAGCGATCGTTCACGGTGCAAATGCAAGATGGGCAGCCTCGGATTGTGGGCTCTAGCTTTGGCGGAGTGCTGGAGTCTCGGTAGGCAAGGGTAACTCTGGTGCTAGATGCCCTTTAGGGAACTCTAAGCCTGCTTTTGTTGGGTGGGTTGAGGCGATCGCGATTAGCAATGAATGCACCTACTGTGTTGTTGTGACCGCTGTTGAGGTCATCTAGTCCGGACAGAATTGACTTTCCTTCTAGCAATTCGATTTGCTCTGACGATATGATTTGCATCAGCTTCGGAGCCTGGATACCTTTCATTTGTGACTATTCCCGACCTGACCCAACTGTCTTCATGGCCCCAGGGCCAGCGGGGCAACATGGCCGCGATCGCCGATCTGCTCACCACTGCCCTGGACGCTCCAGCGCTGCGAGTAGAGGTTTCTCGGCGCGATCGCACCCTCTACGTGCTGCTCACTACCCCTCACCGCGATGGGCTGCCCCAGCATCTCGATCGCATTCACGCCGTAGTGACGGCCCTCGCTCTACCAGACATCGCCGAACTCAAGGTGGTGGATGGCACCGATCGCCCCCTAGAACACCGCTGGCAGCAGGTCTTTAGCCTAGATGCCGTTGCCCCAACGCCTCCAGTCACCGTCTTTGCCGATGAGCCGTCGGAAGATGGGCGGGCTGCGGGTATCGCGCCCAGCGATCGCAGCTCAGTGAAATTAGTGCCATCGCCAGCAGCCTCTAGTCCTCACCGCTGGCGATGGAGAGCGTTGCCCTTGGTGATGGTGCTCGGGTTTGGCCTGGCCGCTGGGGTTACCCAATGGCGTTACGAACAGCAGCGTGGGTCTAGCCCTACCCAGTCACAACCCGCCGCTGCGGCGAATCTCGCCCCTGGGGCAGACGCTGTGGCTCAGGCGATCGAGCCCATGCTTCCAGCAGCGCCCGCTGCCTTGGCGCTCCCCGACCTAGCGCCCCCCGTGGCTCTAACCATCAAAGCCGTGGGCGACATCATTCCCGGTACTGACTACCAGCGCTACCGCCTGCCCGACGACTGGCAATACCTGTTTGGCAGCATTCAACACCACCTGGGCGAAGCCGATATCACCTTCGGCAATTTTGAAAGCACCCTCACCGAAGTGCCCAGCAGCGCCAAAGACACCGGCAGCGCCAATACCTTCGCTTTTCGCACGCCGCCCTGGTACGCCAGCGTGCTCAAAGAGGCCGGGTTTGACGTTCTGAGCGTGGCCAACAACCACTCCATGGATTTCTTTGAGCAGGGCTTTACCGATACCATCGCCCACATCGAAGCGGCGGGTATGAAGGCCGTAGGCCGCAAAGACGAAATTTTGTACGTCGAGGCTCAGGGGCAAACCGTGGCGTTCATTGGCTTTAGCAACTATCAAGAGCACAACCAGGTGCAGGATATAGAGACTGCGATCGCCCTAGTAGAGACCGCCAGTGCCCAAGCCGATATCGTCGTCGTCTCCTTCCACGCCGGCAAAGAGGGCACCGATGCCACCGTCACTCGCGATCAAGACGAGCTGTTCTACTCCGAAAATCGCGGCAATGTCGTCCGCTTCTCCCGCGCCGTTGTTGACCACGGAGCCGATCTGGTGCTGGGCCATGGGCCCCACGTTCCCAGAGCGATCGAGCTGTACAACAACAAGCTGATTGCCTATTCTCTCGGAAATTTCCTCGGCTACCGCAGCCTCTCTACCGTTGGCCCCTTGGGCACCTCGCTGATTCTGCAAACCGACCTCGATGCCCAGGGCAACTTCGTTAGCGGGCGCATCATCCCTGTCGCCCTCGATCGCAACGGCGTCCCCTACCTCGATGACCACTTTGGCGGCGTGGTGCTGGTGCGCCAGTTCACCCAGCGCGACTTTCCCGATACGCCTCTAGAAATTGACGACCTAGGTTACATCGGGCCCCAGTGATGCTAAAGACGCATCCTATGCGCAAAGGGAGATGAAGAGAGTAAACCCTTTGGCATCAGTACTGTAGAAACGGTCTAAAGAGTTGCAACATTCCCCACAACTGGCGATTTTGGGCAGATCGATGTCTGCTGCCTGCCAGGTTAATTCAGCATTACTCAGTCGTTCTTCTGCCCCGTTTCTATCTTGAGGAAGACGTTAGAGGCCGTATTTTTACTTACGCTACTCACATCTAGGAAGTCATTAGCTGTGAGCTTGGCGACTGACTGATTGCCTTTTCTAGAGTTATCAGATGCGTTCTTTTAGTAGAAAAAATCTGTAGCTCAGCGGTACTTACCACAAATCTTATTTCTGTTTTTAGAAGGATAAAAGCATGGCAACTCGTAAGCTTTATGTCTCATTAAAAATGACTGTCAAGCGCCTTGCAGTGCTGCTTGTGGCTGTGGTTGCACTGTTTGGCTTTTCCCAAACAGCAGCTTTGGCAAATCCTGCCCCTAGCTCGTTGGTAGCCTTAGCAGCATCGTCTCGCTTTGCTGCTCAAGCAGAATCTAAAGGTGCAGAGCCAATTATTCCTGAAGAAAAACTCAGCGAAATGCGAGAGCAGCGCCGAGAATGGCAAAATAAAGCTGCTACTGACGCCGCTGCCGCTGCTGATGCAGACAAGAAATCTAGCAGCTCAGCAGGTGAATTAATCAAAGATAAACTCAACCTCAGTGAGATTACTGAAGAGAACGAGATTATAGAAACAATAACTAACTCCCAAGAGAAATAGAAGCATCTGCTTCAGGGAGATAAGACTGGTGGGCATTTGGCTTGGAAAGCTATACGCCATCACGCCCAATGCCCACCCTAAGTACGCTATTTGAGGTTAGAAGCACCGGATTAATGGCACAAAAATTTTTGCCATTAATAGGAATTGCATAGAATTTACTCTTCTTCGCTCTCGTCGTATTCCTCTTCAGCTTCTTCTTCCTCTACTTCAGAGAAAAGCTCGCCTACAATTTCGTCGGCTCGTTCGACAGAAATCCTGAGGGCCTGGCGCAAGTCGTCGATAAACTCTTGCTCATCTTCGGGCACTTCGCCGTCTGAAACGAGCACTACTAGCGCAATGATAAAGGCGGCCTCTTCTACGCCCTCATCTTTAATCGTCTCAATGGCTTGGGAGACGACAGCTTCAACCCCAGCCTCGTTGATCAGGCTGCCGATCTCAGCGCCCAAGTCGGCAAAGTCTTCCTCCGTATATTCAGAATACAGGTCGATGCAGCTGACCATCTCACCCAGCGCATAGGCTTCTGCATCGCTAGACACTTCACCATCGGCAAACGCTGAAAATAGACCAATCATGGCCACTGCTAGTTCTGGGCTCAAGGCAACTTGAGTACCACCACCACGCGGTAATCTGCGTTTAGGCATGTTTCTCTAATCCATTAGTAATTTTGTGCGGCCCCCAGTCATTCGATGGTCAACTAGGTTCTGTCTCAGAATTCCCGGAATGGGACAGGTCGCACAGCCCGGAACTATTTTGAGTAAATAAATAAAGTTGAGTAACGTTTGTGCAGCGGCGGTTGGTAAGCCTATCTACTCTATCGCTTAGACGTCCTAGGGCGATACTCGGCAACTAGCACCAGGGCAGCACCGAGCGCATAGGCCAGAATGTCTTTGCTGTCAAAGGTGGTGCCGAGTATGGTAGCAACTAGCCGGTTGTCGCGCAATTCAAGGCGGTCGACCAGCTGGAGATATTGCAGACCTTCAATAAAGCAGGCAAAGGCAAAGACTCCCAATGCTGCTGTGATAGGTCGAATCTGCCAAAAGGCTTTGATGAAACAGTAGATAAGAATGACGACCAAGATATCGCCGACAAGAGGACGAATGATGCGATCGTCCAGAAAAATTGCGATCGAGGCTTCAATCAGAAACAACAAAACCGCTAGATAAGAATACTTGGCATTAAATTTGCCCATAGGATTTATAGATCGTCACGCCGTCGCCTCTTGATTAAACCCTGTCGCCATGCAGAGCTGTGGACAGTCAAACCTAAAACGGCCGGTGCCCAGGTCATCTTTGGGTACCAGCCGTTCTAAAGCACTAGCGCGATTTAGGTGAGTTCAAGCCTCTAGCGCTGAAAATCCGTCGGTCCGCTGTAGTCTGTTAGCTCCGCCAGACTCTCCAAGCTTTGGGTGCCCGGATAAAACTTGCCGTTGATCTCCCAACTGGGGAATCCGGTGATTTCGGGCTTGGACCGACACACAGAAACCTGAGGGTTTTGGCCGTCTTCTGCACACTCTACATAGTTGATTGCTGTGGCGGCCTCGGCCCCAAACAGCTGCTTTTGTTCGTGGCAGTGGGGGCACCACCAAGCGCCATACATCGTAGCGCCGACCTCTTTGAGGTGGTTGGCTAGGGCAACTTCGGCGGGGCCAGAGGCGGTGGTAATCGGTGGCCCCGCCTGCCCGGCGACAACGCTGCTGGGGCTGCCTGCGGCGTTAATGGGGGCGTAAACAGCTAGGGTAGATATGATGGTTACAACGCCCACAATCAGGCCGATAAAGGCGATCTGACCGAGGTCATCCCAACGGTTGCCCAACAAAATAATCACAAACATAGAGAGGGCAAACAGCGCCGAGCCAATGCAGTAGGGGCAAACTGCCTGTAGCTCAAAGGCCAGCACCGTCATCAAATAGCCGCTAAACACCAGCATGGCCGAGGCCAGCATAAACATCAGCGGCCAGGTCCAGGTTTCGAGCTTCTGACGCAGGGGCTTGTTTGTATCAACGTTAACTAAGAGAGGAGTAACGGCCAGCACCAGCATGGTCCCGTAGGCCAAGCAGCCAAACAGCGTCAGAGGCAAACCAAATACGGTGCCCCAAGGGCTAGAGAGGACGCGATCGCACCCTTCTGTGGGGCAGGCTCCCCCGCCAGTCAGCTTAGCAACGGTCAGATAACCAGTGCCCAGAGCACCGATCAAGGCGATCCCTGCCACCAGCCAGCGCGACCAGCGATGAATCCAACGGCTCTCTTGACGACGACGTCTCATGATGCGCCTCTCTTCCAAAACAGCTAACCCAAACTTTACAGCAACACAAAATAGCGGGGGTTGCCGCCCGTTTTGTGTCTATCTTAATGCCTCAGTCCCGGCATAGGCCGTCACCCCTTGGGGGCCACCATAGTCGGTAGGGTGAGATTGCCCCCCAGGACTCCCAGACTTTCCTGCATAGCCTCCACAAACTGCCCCACCCGAATAGGGTCGATGGGCTGGTTAACATCGCCCTGGCGCTTCAGGGAGCTGGCGACAATCACGCCGTCGGCCGCTTTCATCAGGGTGCCAATGTTGTCCACATCAGCACCGCTACCAATGAAGACGGGCCGATCGCCCGCTGCGGCCTTGGCCAGTTCTAAATCTTCTAGGCTGGGCGGGCTGCCCGTCGCCCAGCCCGACAAAATAATGCCGTCGGCCAGACCCCGATGAATAGTCTCCTGCACCGCTGTGGTGAGGTTAGGCGACCCTAGCGGGCGGGCATGCTTGACCAGCACATCGGCCAAAATTTGCACCGAGCTGCCCAGCTCTTTGCGGTAGCGCAACAGATCGTGGGCGCAGCCTTCGATCAATCCCTGGTCGGTGGCCATCACGCCCGTGAGCACGTTGACGCGGATGAAGGCGGCCCCGGTGCAGGTGGCGATCGCCAAAGCACTGCGGGCATCGTTGCGCAGCACATTAATGCCAATCGGCACCGTAATCAGTGTCTGCAAGCGCTGCACCACCAGACCCATGGCGCTTACCACGGCTGGGTCTACGGCACCCTTAGTAAAGGGGGCGTCAAAAAAATTTTCCACAATAATGCCGTGCACGCCGCCCGAGGCGAGGGCTGTAGCCTCTTGCTCGGCGCGAGCGACAACGGCCTGCAAGTCTCCCTGCCAGCGGGGAGACGTCGGCAGGGGCAGCAGGTGCAGTACCCCAATGACCGGATTACGGGTGTTAAAGACTTTGATTAAGTCCACGTGAATTTTGCCTGGACTCGCCTAACGTATAGAACTACAGGTTAACCTAGCCCGCCTCAGCAGACTCAGGCCCAACCCACCCTATCAGCATATCAATCCCGGGGACGCGATTTAGGACACCCCTGCTTTTGTGATGTATTATTTATGAGTGTTAATTTGTATTGCCCCCTGGTGCCATTGGCCAAAAGATTTGCTGGGCAATTCGTCAACACAGGATTGATGGATGCCTGAGCGGTGGTGTTAATGGTGCTGGTACCGGGTTTGAACGGTTTTCCAGTGGCTTAGCGTGGTTAAGTCGACTCTACGACCCAAAGCTTTTGGCATGATTTGCATGTTACACACTGAGAGACACCATGGGGCTGAAGCCAACGGTTGCGTTTAACCACCTGGGCTGCGAAAAAAACCGGGTCGACACCGAGCACATGCTCGGTTTGCTAGTGCAGGCCGGCTACCAAGTCGATGCCAACGAAGAATTGGCCGACTACGTTGTGGTCAACACCTGTAGTTTTATCCAAGAGGCGCGAGAAGAGTCGGTGCGCACCCTGGTTGAGCTGGCCGCCGCTCAAAAGAAAGTCGTGATCACAGGCTGTCTGGCCCAGCACTTTCAAAATGAGTTGCTAGAAGAAATTCCTGAGGCCGTGGCCTTGGTTGGCACCGGCGACTACAACCGCATCGTCGAAGTGATTGAGCGGGCCGAAGCGGGTGAGCGGGTGAAGATTGTTTCCCCCGAGCCCACCTACATTGCCGATGAAACTGTGCCCCGCTACCGCACTACGGCTTCTAGCGTGGCCTACCTGCGTGTTGCGGAGGGCTGTGACTATCGCTGCGCGTTCTGCATTATTCCGCACCTGCGCGGCAATCAGCGATCGCGCACTGTCGAGTCCATCGTCGCCGAGGCCCACCAGCTGGCCGCCGAGGGCGTACAGGAGCTGGTGCTGATCTCACAAATCACCACCAACTACGGCATGGATCTCTACGGCAAGCCCCGCCTGGCCGAGCTGCTGCGGGCGCTGGGTGAGGTAGATGTGCCCTGGGTACGCATGCACTACGCCTACCCCACTGGCCTCACCCCCGAGGTGCTGGCCGCCATTCGCGAAACCCCCAACGTGCTGCCCTACCTCGATCTGCCCCTCCAGCACTCGCACCCTGAGGTGCTCCGATCGATGAACCGTCCGTGGCAAGGGCAGGTTAATGACAATGTTATTCACCGCATTAAAGAAGCTCTCCCCGAGGCCGTGCTGCGCACCACCTTTATTGTTGGCTTTCCTGGTGAAACCGAGGCCCACGTTGAGCATCTGCTGGAGTTTGTAGAGCGCCATCGCTTTGACCACGTCGGCGTGTTCAGCTTCTCCGCTGAGGAAGGCACCCCCGCCTACAGCCTGCCCAACCAGGTGCCCCAGGACGAGCGCGATCGCCGTCGTGAGGCGCTCATGCTGGCTCAGCAGCCCATTGCCTGGGAGCACAACCGCGCCCACATTGGCCGCGTAGTAGATGTGTTGATTGAGCAAGAGAACCCAGCCACGGGCATGGCAATTGGACGTAGCGATCGCTTTGCCCCCGAGGTCGACGGTCTGGTCTACGTGACCGGCACCGCTCCCCTCAACCAGATTGTCCCTGTCAAAATCACCGCCGCTGATACCTACGACCTGTTTGGCGAAATCGTCGCGATCCCGTCCGCAGAGCCCTTGCTAAGCCTGGCTCGCTGAGTTTTATCGATATTTTGTTTTTTGTCCACTGCTTCAAGGAATCATCATGACCTTATCGTTTGCCAGTCTAGGGTTATCTGCTGCCCGCGTTAGCCATCTCGAAAGCATGGGCTATGACGAACCCACGGCCATTCAGGCAGAGGCCATTCCCCACCTGCTCTCAGGGCGAGACTTGATCGGTCAGGCCCAAACCGGCACCGGCAAAACCGCCGCCTTCGCCCTGCCCTTAATGGAGCAGGTCGATGCCAGCAACCCCGCCGTGCAGGTGCTAGTGCTGACGCCCACCCGCGAGCTGGCCATTCAGGTATGCCAGGCCATGCGTGGCTTTCGCCTCGACGGTCGGCCCAAGGTGCTAGCCATCTACGGCGGCCAGTCTATCGAGCGCCAGCAGGAGCAACTTCGGCGGGGCACCCAGATCGTAGTCGGTACCCCAGGCCGCGTGCTCGATATGCTTAACCGGGGTAACCTGTCCCTCAAGAGCTTGGGCTGGCTTGTGCTCGACGAGGCCGATGAAATGCTCAACATGGGCTTTATTCAAGACGTCGAAAAAATTCTCAGCAAAGCCCCCGCCGAGCGGCAAACCGCCTTTTTCTCTGCCACTATGGCCCCGGCTATTCGGGAGTTAGCTACCAAGTTTTTGCAGTCTCCCGTGACCGTCACGGTGCAGTCACCCAAGGCCTCGCCCAAGCAGATTCAGCAGGTGAGCTACATCGTGCCCCGGGGATGGACCAAGGTGCGCGCCCTCCAGCCCATCCTGGAGCTGGAAGATCCCGAAACAGCGATTATCTTTGTGCGCACCCGCCGCACCGCTGGTGATCTCACCCGCCAGCTCCAGGCGGCGGGCTACAGCGTTGATGAGTACCACGGCGACCTCAGCCAGTCCCAGCGCGAGCGGCTGATGCTGCGGTTTCGCCAGCAGCAGGTGAAGCTGGTGGTGGCTACCGATATTGCTGCTCGAGGGCTGCACGTCGATGACCTCACCCACGTGATCAACTTCGACATGCCCGACGCTATGGAGAGCTACGTGCACCGCATTGGCCGCACCGGGCGGGCGGGCAAGAAAGGCGTGGCGATCTCCCTAGTGACGCCGCTAGAGAAGTACAAGCTGCGGCAGATTGAGCGCCATACCAAGCAGCCTATGACTCTGGTAAAAATTCCTACCCGGGCCGAAATTGCCGCCCGCAACCTGGAGCGACTGCGCAGTCAGGTGCGCGAGGCGATTACCAGCGAGCGGCTGGCGTCGTTTTTGCCGATAGTGTCTCAGCTTAGCGAAGAGTACGACCTGCGCACCGTTGCTGCCGCTGCTCTGCAGATGGCCTACGACCAGACTGTGCCCTCCTGGCAACGCGAACACCACAGCAGCGAACCTGAGGTGTCTGAGGGTGGGGTGCCCCTGCCCAAAAAACGCAAAGGGGTTTCCTCTGAGTCTCGCGAGGTCAGTAAGGCCAAGGAATAGACGGAATCTCTGGGGATACTCAGCGTCAGAAGCGGAAGCTGCAAGCAGCTTCCGCTTCTGACGCTGACCAGGCTAACGATATTTATATTGCGGGTTACGTTGACCGATTGAGTTTGATTGCGTATGCCAGCACACAGCATCTCCCGTAGGGCATCCTAAGATTAGGGAAAGGTCAGGTTAACCCCGACGTTAGGGAGGTGACCATCATGCTGGTGTTAATGACCGACAACCAACTCATCTCGCCCCAGGCCGTGTGCTGCAACTGTCTAATGGCCGATCGCCACGGTCAGCCCCGCTGGCAGCAGGGTAGGCTGGGCTGCGGTCGCCCAGTGGCCAGTCTAGACCAAGCTTTGCCCGCTCAGTTTGAGTGCCAGATGGGCTTTCGGGTAGCTGATATTAGCTAAAGAGCACAAGTCGAGGCTACAGATAAAGAACCTCACAGGGTTGTTCTCCGTACCGTGAACCGTCTATGTCGTCTCTCCGGCAAATCATAGATTTACGATATGGTAAGGCTATAGCCTGGTAGCCCTTAGCGTTTGTCTGGAGAAAGCCAATGACCTGGAGCAGTTCCCCAAATCCCACTATTTTGGATCGTATTCTGGCGGCCCTGCCCTATATTTTGCCGGTTACGGCTGGGCTACCCTACGGTCTTCAGCTGATTAGCCAGTTTCCGGTGTTTGGGTTTTTGCTGCTGCCCCTGGCTCCCCTAATTGCCGTCTATGGCACCCTAGAGAGCACAATTCCCTTCTTTGGGCTAATCGTCTTTTTTGCGCTAATTCTGCTGGTCGTGCGCAACGAAAATATCAGTCGATTCATTCGCTTCAACACTATGCAAGCGATTTTGCTGAGCATTATTTTGGCGGTGTTTAGCCTCATTCTCAGCCTGCTAGACCCCAGCTTGTTTGGAGAGCTGCTGTTTAGTACCTTGTCTAATATGTTGTTTCTCGGCATGTTGATTTCGGTTGGCTACTCTCTGGTGCAGACCTTCCGGGGGCTTTACGCCGAGATTCCAACAATTTCAGAGGCTGTACACATGCAGGTGCGCTAGGGGCGCAGCGCCACAGTATTTTCAAGCGCGCCAATGCCTTCGATTTCTACTCTGACCTGGTCGCCAACCCTAAGCGGGCCGACCCCAGCTGGGGTACCCGTTAAGATCACGTCTCCGGGCAGCAGGGTCATAATCTCGCTGATGTAGGACACCAGGTAGTCAGGGCTGTAGATCATTTCTTCGATTGAAGCTGATTGTACGGGTGCTGCTTGGCCGTTGAGAAAAGTCTGAAGCAGCGCTCCGGCGCTGAGCTCTCGCACAATCCAGGGACCGAGGGGACAGAAGGTATCGAAACCCTTGGCGCGAGTCCACTGACTGTCGCGCTTTTGCAGGTCGCGGGCGGTGACGTCGTTGGCAATGGTGTAACCCCAGATTTTGGCGCGGGCGGCTTCGGGCGGTACATGGGCGCAGCGATCGCCAATCACTACGGCCAACTCGCCTTCGTAGTCGACCTGGGTCGATTGGGGTGGGTAGTAGATGGGAGCCCCAGTGGCGGTGACCGCTGTTGAGGGCTTGATAAATAGCAGAGGCTCGGGCGGGGTTTCGGTACCCATCTCGGCGGCGTGGGCGGCATAGTTTTTCCCCACAGCCACCACCTTAGAGGGGGCACAGGGAGCCAGTAGGTCATAGCTGCCGGGCAATAGCTCGGCCTCGGTAGGCTGTCCCTGCAACCAGGGTGGCGCATCTAGCACCTGCACACTGCGATCAGGGCGCAGCAGTCCGTAATGCAGTTGCCCGGTTTGAGACTGAACCCTAACGTAGCGTTGCGCCATAACTTTCTAACTCTTGGCCTGCTAATTCTTGGTATGATTGTAGATCCTTGTCTTTGCGCCAGAACGTAAAGCATGGGTAAGCGAGGGGCCAAATGGCTGCAAAGGCTTATTTATGCCTATTTTTGGCTGCTAAAGGCCACTATGTCCACAAGGAGTTTTCATGACAGCTTACATGTACGAGACGATGTACATCCTGCGCCCCGATCTAAATGACGAGGCCATTGATGCAACCATTGGCAAATATCAAACCATGCTGAAGGATCAGGGTGCTTCAATTTTGGAGACCCAGCACCGAGGCAAGCGCCGTCTGGCCTACGAAATTAATCGCCACCGGGAAGGCATCTATATTCAGATGAACTACACCGGGCCTGGTGGGGCGATCGCACCCCTTGAGCGCGCCATGCGTCTGAGTGAGGAAGTTATTCGCTTTTTGACCGTCAAACAAGAGTCTGACGAACCTCTGCCTGAAGAGGTTGAAGAACCTGCTGAGGCCGTTGCTGCCGTCGCCGCTGACGAAGTCACCGCTGACGAAGTCACCGTCGCCACTGGCGAAGAAGAGTAAGCCCGACTTTGCCGTAAAATGCCCATCTGCCGCTGGTCAGTCTGCCCTTGGGAAGAGATTGACCAGCGGCTTTGGTTTAGAGGTCAGCCAGTTTGATTTTGAGTGTGCCAACTTTTCAAACAGGTGCTATAAATTAGCAGCAACTCAATCCAACCCTGCCAAAGTCTTGCTGTGGTCACTCAACATTATTGTGGGCGCAGCTAGTTGAGCCAGGATGGAGAACATAATCCAGGCTTTGGTGCATCGGGTAGCAAGTTAGTCGTTTGGTGTGGGAGTAATCTTGTGGCGCAGTCTTCATATGCTGATATGAACGAGCAGCAGGCAGAAATTGCCCGGCTCGAATCTGAGCTGGCCATTCGTGACCAGCTGGTGCAGCAGCTTTCTCAGGAACTGTTTCGCCTAGTGAAAGGCAACACTGGGTTTGTGCCCAGCCCCGAGATGTCTGAGCAGCACCAGGCGGAGATGACCGCCCTGCGCGATCAGCTGCGGGGAGTTGAAAAGCAGATTGACTTTTACCAAGGGCAGCTAGAAGAGCGCGACGGTGAAGTGCTACAGCTGCGGCAAACGGTGCAAGAGTTGACCGATCGCACCCGCATGTTGGAGCAGGTCGTGCAAGAACTGCCCACGGTCTATCGGCAAAAGTTTGCTGACCGCATGACGGCGGTCAAGCAGCGGGTAGCAGAAATTCAGCGCGAGAATCGTCAGCTTCAGGCCGAACTTCAGAGTGTCAGCTACCGCTTGGCCATGCGTACCCGCCGCAGCCAGCGGTTAGAGCTGCCTACCCTAGAGCAGGATGGCCTAGACGGCATCTCGCTACCGTCGTTTTAGTCAGTTTAGAGAATAACCTCCAGTGTGGTTCCTCTAGCCATCGGCATTCCTTGGCTATCGTAAGGCCAAGGTTTAATTGCTATGCCCTGATGGCAGCCCGGCCTTTTCGACAACGTAAGGCGAGGGTATGGCTTTCAGACTGCCGGTGTATACCAGCGATCGATGCACCATGGCGGCCACTTCGGCTCGGCTGGCGGCTCGGTTGGGAGCTAGCACAGTAATTTCCGGATAGTTGACCACTAGGCCTGCTTCGGTCGCCGCGACTAGCTGACGAATGGCCCAGATTGGTACCTGGTCTCGATCGGCATAGGGCACCAAGGCTTCGGTGGCGGCGCGGCTTGATGTTAGCGCTAGCCCATTGGCCAAAGCCACAATCACCTGAATGCGGCTGACAGGCTGGTTAGGCAAAAAGCCCCCCCCTGGATGGCCGTTGAGAAACCCCATTTTTACCGACTTTTGCACGCTGCTGTAGGCCCAGTGGTCTGGTCCCACGTCTGGGTACGAGGTCTGTGCAGGGAGCAGGGAGCGATTGGGGAAAAGATTAAACTGGGCTAGCTGTGCGGCAAACTCAGCCCGTGTCATCGTCGCCCCAGGGCGAAAGGTGCCGTCGGGAAAGCCCGACACCAAATCTCGCTGGGCCAGGTCAGCTAGCAGCGGCCAGGCCCAGTGAGCGGTATTGAGGTCGTCAAAGTTGGGCTGAGTTTGCACTAGCGGCAGCTCAGGCCAAGCCTGCTGAGGCGGCAGGGGTTGAGGGAGCACCGGGGGAGGCACTGTCAGGGGCGATGGCTGGGCATAGGGGCGATGAAACAACCTTTTGAGACCCCACACTGGGGGCGGATTGGGTGCTGTTATCAGGGTAGCTTCAGCGTCTACGGGTTGTTTGCTAGTCCAAGCAATCAGGGTTAGGGCGGTGGCGATCGCTAACAGCCCAGCGAGCATCAGCGGGTGCCACCGAGGGCGATGGGTTGACGGCATCTGGGGCCACCGGGGCGAAGAACGGAATGGCATTGGGGACAGATGACTGCGGCTGCTACACTAAAGCGATGTCTGGTCACACTATTGACCAGACTTGCCCCCCTATGATAAGTCTTGCCTAGGGGTTGAGCCGGTTTAGGCCGAGCGTAAAATTTTGGCTGGCTAGTGGCGGCGGCATTTTACCAATGCTGCCGGTCTGTCGCTGGTTGAGCCACATATCGGACTGAGGAGTAATGGTCAAGGGGAAACAAAAACGCCGGGGCTCCCTGGCTGCGATCGCGGCCTTTACCTCCCTGGCTGGGTTAGTGGCAGCCAACTATGGCCAACAGTCTCAAGGGGAGGCCCAAGCCATCCTTGCTAGAACCACTGCGCCTACTGCTCAAGTATTGTCCTACTACAGTCCTCAAGCTGGCCCATTGCTTGACGGTGTGCTCGCTCCCCTCAGCTCGCTGCGGGTGATGCAGCGAGCGATCGCCCTAGCCCCTGGGGTCAATGCTGATGTCGCCCCCACTCTGGCGCTGCTAGCCGCGCCTCTCAAGACTACGGGTCTCGGTCCCCTTCGCATCGGCATGGAACTCGACGATCTGCGCGCGAAGGGGCTCACCCCAGTCCTGATCGAAGACGCCAGCAACGATCAATGTCAGTACTATCGCATCAAAGACCACGGTGAACCGATTGGGCTGATGGCTATTGACGATCAGGTGCTGCGAGTCGATGTGTGGCCAGGTAGCCTCACCACCACCCGCAGCGGCATCAGAATTGGTTCGACCGAGCAAGACCTGGTGCGCGTGTATGGTGAACAGCTAGAGGCCACCGCCAACCCGGTGACCCTCGGTAAGACCGTCATTTTCACCCCCCAAGACCCCGGTGAAGATGTCTATCGCCTGGTGTTTGAAACCGATGACCAAGGGCGAGTCACGCAGTTTCGCGCCGGACAGTTTCCGTCAGTGACTTGGGCGGAAGGCTGCGGCTAGGTAGTCATCGTCCTTGAGCAGAGCTAGCTCAGGCACCGAATCGCCTCTAACATGCCTCGGGCTTTGTTTAGGGTTTCTTGATACTCTGATTCGGGTATGGAGTCGGCCACCAGCCCGGCCCCAGCTTGCACAGCAACGCTGTGACCACCCTCGGGCAGCGCCCTCACCACCATCGTGCGAATAGTAATGGCGGTGTTGAGCTGGCCCTCAAAGTCGTAGTAGCCATAAACCCCAGAGTAGGGGCCACGGCGACAGGGCTCTAGGTCATGGATGATCTGCATGGCGCGAATTTTGGGCGCACCGCTGACGGTGCCCGCCGGGAAACAGGCCTTGAGTAAATCCCAGGCGGTTTTGTGCGGGCTAAGGGCTCCGACCACGTTGCTGACGATGTGCATGACGTGGGAGTAGCGCTCGATCACCATCAGCTCGTCGACCTGCACAGTACCGCTGAGGCAGACGCGACCCAGGTCGTTGCGGCCCAAATCAACCAGCATGACGTGCTCGGCTCGCTCTTTGGGGTCAGCCAGCAGGTCTTTTTCGTAGGCGGTGTCTTCGGCGGCGGTTTTGCCTCGGGGGCGGGTGCCAGCGATCGGGCGCACCGTGGCCACTCGGGGCTGGCCGGGGTCGTCGGCCAGGGTCGCCTTGACCATCACTTCGGGGCTAGAGCCAATCAGCTGCCAGTCGTAGAAGTTGAAGTAGCACATATAGGGAGAAGGGTTGATCTGCCGCAGCGAGCGGTAGAGATCAAAGGGGTTGCCCCCATAGGTAGTGTTTAACCGCTGGGAAATCACGACCTGAAAAATATCACCGGCCTGGATATGGGCCTTGGCCTGCTCAACGCTGGCGCAGAATTCGGCCGGGGTGCGGTTGCTGGTATAGTCTACGGGGCCCGCGTCGCGGTGGGGCGGGTGCCAGGGCAGGGCCGACTGGGCCGGGGACAACGGCAATGTGAGTTTGTGGAGCAGCTGCTGGACGCGATCGCAGGCCGCCTCATAGGCCGCCCGCACATCTGTGCCGGGGTAACGCAGGTCAGCGTAGGCCACTGCCCAGATTTTGCGCTGCACTTGGTCAAAAATCAGCAGGCTATCCACCTGCATCCACAGGCCGTCGGGTAGGTCGTCGGAGCTGAGCGGGTAAACGGGCACCGTGGGCTCAATCCAGCGGATCAGCTCGTACCCCCAGAAGCCAAACAGGCCGCCAATACCGGGGGGCAGAGCGGGCAGCTTCACCGGTTGGTAGGGGGCAAGACAGTCGGCCAGGGTGTCGAAGGGGTTGCCCTGGTGGTCAATGACGGTGCCGTCGCGGTGGGTTTGGGTGGCGCGATCGCCTCGGCTTTCTAGTACCCACACCGGGTCGCAGCCCAAAAAACTGTAGCGGCCTAAGCTTTCGCCCCCCTCGACCGACTCCAGCAAAAAGCTGTAGGGCTGTCCGGCACAGACTTTGTACCAGGCCGATACCGGCGTGTCGAGATCGGCCAACCACTCCTGGTAGACGGGCACGAAGTTGCCCTGAGTGGCGTAGGTTTGAAACTGCTCAAAGGCTGGAAAAATCATGGCACTTATTCTACAGCGCGATCGGGGGAGCGCAATGGTTCAAAGGCTGGCAGAGGGGGCGATCGCCACCATGGGCCAGCCCGTCTAGATAGCAAAAGGGGCCTAGCCGCAGCTACGCCCCCTTACAACACAACAGTCACAGTCAGAACTTGGTAGCAATCGGCTCAGCAAACCGAGCCAATAGGGCCTAGACCTCGTAGGTAGTCTTACCGCTAAACTTGATGGTGGACGGGTCGGGGTTGGCCCCGATGTTGCGACCGATGCTGCCCACGGCCGCACGTCCTTCGTTCACCTTCTCAGGGAAGACGCCGTCGGCGGGGTGCAGATACTGGGTTTCACCGCTGGGGAAAACGCGGTAAATCTTGTAGTTTTCGATTTTGGGCTTAAATCTGTTGCGCAGCTGTCTGCTGAGGGCGAGGCACTGCTCTTTGCGGGCCAGATAAAGGAGGTTATCCCCTTCGTTCATGAAGGCAGCGCCACCGGTGGGCATTTCAAAAACCTGCTTCTTGGGGCTGGTCCAGGTGATGGCGTATTTTTCTTCGACCGCAGCCTTGGTGAGGAGACCGCCGGTGCTGCCTCCATAAATAGGTGTTTGACCTGTTAGCGATTCAGTCATGAAGTCCTATCTCTCAACCGTTTGATGGGCATCGTATCATCGCAAGAGCAGGGGGTAATACCGATTGTTGAGGAAGTGTAACAGTTCTTCAGGTAAGGGTTGGAAGACTTGATGAATGGGTGGATCCGTTGATGGTGAGGAAGAAGGTTTAAGGTTTAGGGTTTAAGGCTACGGCCGCCCCTGAACCCTAAACCTTAAACCCCTTTTTCAGGCCGACCAGGCTTCTCGAAAATCGGCGTAGAGGGTGAGGCCGCCATCGATGTAAAGGGTCTGCCCAGTGATATAGGTGGCTTCGTCGGAAGCCAGAAATGCTACGGCGGCGGCCATTTCTTCGCTGGTGCCGGCCCGACCCATGGGAATATGGCTCTCGACCTCAGCTTTTTTGGCGGGGTCGTCGGTCCATTCATCGTTGATGGGGGTGATGGTAGCCCCGGGGCCGATGGCGTTGACTCGAATGCCCTTGGCCGCGTATTCCAAGGCCAGGGTGCGGGTCATGTTGCCCATGCCGCCTTTGCTGATGGAGTAGCTGAGGTACTGAGGTCGGGGAATGATTTCGTGCACACTAGAAATATTGATGACGCTGCCGGGGCGATCACTGGACAGCAGGTGCTTAATGGTTTCGCGGGCGCACAGATAGGGCCCCCGCAGATTGACCCCCAAGACCCAATCAAAGCTGTCGGCCTCAAGCGCCTCCGATGGGCTGTCGGTCTGAACGCCAGCGTTGTTGATTAGAATGTCGAGCTGACCAAAGTAGTCGATGGACTGCTGCACTAAGGCGATCGCATCCGTCTCTTTCGACACATCACCCTTGAGCAGCAACGCCTTAACGCCACAGTTCTCTACGTCGGCGCAGGCTTTCTCCATGGCCTGGCGGTGGGTGTCTTTGGCACCATCGCTGTCGCTGTAGTAGTTGATCACGACGTTGCAGCCTTCCTCAGCCAGGCGAATGGCGATCGCCTGGCCGATGCCCGACGAAGCGCCAGTGATCAGCGCAGTTTTGCCGGCGAGTCCTTTCATGGGGGTAGCTCCGGAGGATGAATGAGCGGGTGATAGGGAAGGGCTATGGCCTAGACCAGACAACGGTCCGCATCCCTACAATGGATGGGGTGAGCATACTAAAAGGCTGATTTTTGGGATATCCCCCTAGGGGGTTATATCCCTAGTCCAGCGGGACTACTAAATCTTAAGGGGGTTGTGCATGTACGTATTGATTGGCGGCGCTGGCATGCTGGGCCTTGACCTGGCCAAAACCCTGTTGGGAGAGGGACACACCGTGGCCGTGGTCGACCCTGACCCGCTGGCTTGCCAATATGCCCGTGAAAAGATTGGCGTCATGGCCTTCGAGGGCAGTGCTGTGAATACCACTACGCTGCTGGAGGCGGGCATTCGCAAGGCCGACGCAGTAATTGCGGCCCTGCCCGAGGATGCTCTCAACCTGGCGATTGTCACCCTGTCGAAGCACTATGGGGTGCCCCAAACAGTGGTGCGCATGAGCGATCGCGACTTTGCCGAGCCCTACCAACTAGCGGGGGCGACCCACACCGTGAGCACCACTGAACTCACCATCAACCGCATTGTGAACGCGATTGAGTATCCCCAGGTGGAGGCCATGATGCATTTTGAGCAGGGCCAGGTGGAAGTGCTCAAGCTGCCCATTCCGCAGCAGTGCACCATTGTCGGTCGTACCGTGGCCGAAATTGCCCAAGATACTCGCTTTCCGGCAGGCACGCTAATCATCGGCTACCAAGCCCATCCCCACGAAGATTTGACCATCCCCAACGGCAGCACGGTGCTTGAGAGCGGCTCGACCATTCTGGCAGTGACCAAGCCCGGTCTAGTGCGACAGATGCTCGATTTCATGGGGCTTTGCTCCTAAGAGCTGGGGCGAGCGACAACATTGTTCTTTGGGATCAGTTTTTGAGATCAGTCATCTTTGAGGGCAAGCAGCTTTTCGTTGAGGGCTCTGACGTAGGACTGGCTAGTCTCTTCGGATAGCAGCCCCTTGCGCAGGGCGTCGTTGACGGCCCCTTTTTCAGCTAGGTAAAGGCGGCGGCGCAGCCCGTCTAAGTGGCTTTGGTCTTCGAGGTGGGCTTCGTCGTTGAGGGTGCGCTGGTTGTAAAAGTCGCGCAGGTCGCGATCGGCGCTGGCGATCTGGGCCTGGTAGGCGGCAAACAGCTCTTCGTAGAGATTTTGGGCAAACTGCCCGATTGCAGCAGGGCGGCTAGCTCTTGCTGTCCCGCTTTGGCGGCGATCAGATTGAGCTGTAGCGTCTCGAGGTGCTGCTTGGTTGCCGAGGGGACCGTGAGCCGCAGCCGCTTCACCAGCCATGGCAGGGTTAGCCCTTGACCCACCAGCGACACCAACACAGTGCTAAACACCAGGGCAACTACCTGCGATCGCCCCGGCAGATCGGCGGGCAAACTCAGCGCCAGCGCCATCGACAGCGACCCTTTGACATTGCCCAAAATCAGCACGTGCTGCCAGCGCAGGGGCAGGGGGCGATCAAAAAAGCTCAGCAGGTACAGCAAGGGGTAGGTCGTCAGAACGCGGCCGGTTTGATAGGCCAGCACCGCAAACAGCGCCGCAGGAATAGTTTGCAGCAGCACCCCTGGATCGACCTCAATACCCACTAGCAAAAAGATAAAGGTGTTGACCCCAAAGCCCGCATACTCCCAAAAGTTGAGCAGGGTGACCTTGGTCGAGGCCGAGGTCTGGCGAAAGCCCAGTTCACCAATTACCAGCCCGGCGACCACGACGGCGATCGCACTCGATACACCGATCTCGTGCCCAATCTGAAACGTGCCTAGAGATACTGCCACCGTTAGCAAAATATTGCTGAGAGCATCGTCGAGCTGTTGAAATAGCCCCACACACAGGTAACCCAGGCCCAGACCCAGCATCCCGCCGCCGCCAAAGGCGATAATTGCTTGCTGCAACCCTTCCCACACCGTGAACGATCCCTGCACGTGAACGGTGGTGATAATGCCCAACAGCACTAAGGCCGTGCCGTCGTTAAACAGGCTCTCGCCCTCCACGATGGTGGCTAGCCGAGGGGGCACCGGCACCGTTCTAAAGGCGGCAATGACCGAAACTGTGTCGGTAATGGTCAAAATCACGCCGATGGCGGCGGCGGTAATGGTTGCTAGCCCCAGCCCCCACCGGAGTAGGGTAGAGGTAATCATCGCGGCCAGCAGCACCCCCGGCCCTGCGATCAAGGCAATGGTCTTGATGGTGCTGCGTAGCCGGCTGATGTCGGTGTTAATGGCTGCTTCAAAGATCAAAATGGGCAAAAACAGGTTGAGAATGACCTCTGGGTTGAGCCCTACTGACCCCGGCAGCACCGATTTAGTAATGCTGAGCCCCGCCAGCACCAGCCCCACCACATAGGGAATACGCAGCCGTCGGGTAATCAGGGCGACTACCGTAGCCATCAGCAGCAGCACGATTAGGGCATTGACCAAGCCAGTAACGTCGCTGGTGGTATTTGCCAGTGCCTCTGCCTCCAACGGCACTTCGGCCAGCCACAAACCCATCGCTAACGCTGTACCCATAGGGGCAAATATCCGCAAAACGCCAAAACTACTCCCCATCCTAGGGGGTGAGTGCCCTCGCACGACACAAACAAAAATTGCGTGGGGCTCTCTCAGGGAGTCTAGGCCGTAAGATAGGCCCTAGGGGAGTACCCATTTAGGCAGGTGTTCCCTATTTATGGGGTCGCTGGTTACACTGGGTTTAGGCAACTGCTGTGGGGCTTGGGTTTAGATTTGATCAGGGCAGGCTGTTGTTGTGAAGTTGTCTGGGGGTTTTGGAGTTTTGCAGATGAGCGACCAAAATTCGTACGAATTGCTGGGGTTAACTGAAGCCTCGACCTTTGAAGAAATTCAGGCGGCCCGCGATCGCCTAGTCGATCACTATGCCGAAGAGCCCAAGCAGCAGGCCGCTGTCGAAGCCGCCTACGACGCCATTCTGATGGAGCGCCTGCGCCTCCGCCAAGAGGGCAAGATCAAGGTGCCCGATCGCATTCGCTTTGCCGAAAACGTACCCGAATCCCCGCCCCTGGCCAAAGCCACCCCCTCCCTCCCCCGACCCGACTGGCTCAACGGCCTGGTCGACACCCCTAGCCGCGACGATATTCTCTGGCCTGCCGTCACCTACGGAGGGTTAGCCCTGTTGGGTTTCGCCGCGCCGTCGCTATCGCTGGCGGTAGCCATTGGGGCTGCCATCTATTTTCTCAACCGCAAAGAAAACAAGTTCTGGCGATCGGTGCTGCTCACCATCGGTGGTCTGGCCGCCGGTCTGGCTCTCGGCATGACCGTAGGACAGCTGCTCATTCCCCAGGGCGCACAGTTTGCCTGGGCCACCCCCGATGCGATCGCGGCAGCGGTCACCTGTCTGGCCCTGTGGACGATCAGCAGCTTCCTGCGCTAGCTGCCTGGAGAGTGTTGCAGGTTTAAGGTTTAAGGTATTTCAGGTTAAGGTGTAGGGTGCAAGGCTCAAGATTAGCCCTGTACCCTATACTTTGCACCCCGGTATTCTCTGTGATTTCCCTTGGGCATGCTTCTAGGCGAGGCTACCTCGCTTCATTTGCTCCCGCTCAATGGCCTCAAACAGGGCCTGAAAGTTGCGCTCCCCAAACCCTTGGGCCTGGGCTAAATCGCCGTTGACTCGCACCACCTGCCGCTGAATCAGCTCAAAAAAGACGGTGGGAATGCTCAAAAAGGGTTGGGTAAAGGTTTGCAGCAGGCGAGCCTGGGGCAGGTGAGGATCCCAATCCACCAAAATTTGCAGTCGAGCAATGGCGGCTTCCCGCTGGCTGAGCCAATCCGATGGCATATCGCCCTGGGTTTGGTAGCCCGGGCGTTGCCCAAGGGCTTCGTAGTAGCTGTGGGGCACCGGCAAAAAGCTCACTCCCCCACGGCGCAGTTGCTCTACCGTATGGACAATATCTTCGGTGTGGAGCGCCACGTGCTGAATGCCGCCGCCTCGGTTGTAGTCGAGAAATTCCTGCACCTGGGAGTTGGCCGTAGCCGGTTCGTTGATAGGGAGCTGGGCACTACCCTTAGGATGGGCTAGCACCTGGCTCCGCAGGCCTGAGCGAGAGGTATCAATAGCAAACCGCTGCCGGGGTTGAAAACCGAGCTGACTGGTGTACCAAGCCACAGCCTGGGCCAGTTCTCCAGTGGGCACGTTGACTACGGCGTGGTCGATCGCCGTCACTAGGCTGCTGGGGTAAGCTGACTGCTGGCGATCGCTAGGGGCAATGCCTGGCACCCAAACCTCTCCCTGCCAAGACTCTACCAGGGTGTGACTCAGGGAGCCCCAGCCCTGAATTTTCCCCCAGCACCCTCGTCCCCAAGCGTCGGTTTGGACGGGCTGGATAACGTTGCCTCCGGCGGCCATTACCTGGCGCAGAGTTTGATCGAGGTCGGCTACCCGGAGGGCAATATCGCCAATGCCCGGCGGGTGTTGTTGCAGGTACTGAGTTACTGTCGAGGGCACAGCCACAATCAGCAGTGGCACTTGCCCCAGGTAAACCAAGGCCTTGTCTGGGGTCGGTTGCTCTGGGGATGGGCTCAGCTCTGGCCCAACCCAAACACCTCCCCAGGCATGGACAAACCAGTCGCGCCAGGGGGCCACCTCATCCACGTAAAAACTCAGATGGTTGAACTCCATAGGGCTATGTCACCGTGCTGATCCCGCTGTTATTGGAGCACAAACCTACCCCTCCAAGGCCCACCTCTGAGAATATTTTCGTTTAGACACTTAATAACCTGCTGTTTTTATGCCTTTTTTATAGCGTCAAGGGCCTGTTTTCGGCAGCGTTTTTTCCTGCCCAAGTTCCACTACGATCGGCTGGAGGAAACCGCAGTGAGGCCTTGGCTAAGCGGCGATTTTTTCTATCTGTCCGCCTCCTAAGCTACTTGCCAGCGGCATTTCCCGCCACTGCTATCACCTGATCTTGGTTTTCGGCAGTGTAGCTGTTGGGAGGGTAGCGATCAAGATGGCGAAAGAGGGCAATGGGCTTTTGCACGCGGCAGGTGTAAAACTCGACAATAATCTCAGCATCCTGGCGGAGCACCACTTTGGGAGAGAAGTCTTCAGGGGTTTTGGTGCGCCACTGCCACGGAATTTGCTGGGGAGGCGCGGTCACAAAACGATGGTGCACCCAGCGGGCGTAGCGGTTGAAGCGGCCAAACTCCCGCACCTCGCGGGTAAAAATTGATGCTGCCAGAAAGGATGCCAGCGAACCGTCGCCGTCTATGCCAGCCATCAGGTTGGGTAGGGCCCCCATGGGCTTAGGAACCTGGTCGGGAGACGTCACTTGGCTGATCGCGTCGTCTAGGTATTCTGTGGTGCTAAGCAGGCCAGGTAAGGCAACGGTAGTACCCATGCCGCCATTAGTGTCTTGGCGCAGGTAGGTCACCAGACGGATGCCAGGGCGCATCCACAGGCCGGGCAGCTTGACCAAAGCTTCAGCCGGGTCAATGGTACTGACAAACCAGCGCCCCTCGGTATTGGGGGCCGGAACGTTGTCCTCGGGCATATCCCCGACTCGAAACAGGTCGCCTAGGGCGTTGAGTGAGTCTGGTAGGGGACCATCGTCTACCTCTTCTCCGCTGACGCTCGGCTGCTGTTCGTGGGGGGGGAGCACCAGAGTTTCGCGAATGAACTGGCTAACTTTTTGAACCGTAGCTAAGGGATATCTTTGAAACGACATGGATCACCGGGGCGGTGGCTAAAGGGGGAGGCGATAGAAGTGGCTGGAACGCTGCACCGTTTATAGGTTAAGGATGCCCTGAGGATACCCCTTACCCCCAACGCTGGAGGGCAGGCCTGCCTAAATCAGGAACATTTCTACACTTGAAATAGGGGTTTGGGCACCTCTATCCAGGCATTTTGGCGGTGGGACTGATGGGCTAAATCCATCAGGTGCTGCGATCGCACCCCATCCCAAATCGACGGCTCGGTAGCCAGGCCGCGATCGATATCGCTAACCCAGTGGTTGACTACCCGCACAAAGGGGGCAATGCGCCCATCGCTGTAGGTAGTGGGAAACTGAAGGCGCTCGGGAATCGGCAGTTCTGCGAGGGCTGCGCCGCCTTGGCTGCCCCAGAGCTTAAAACCGTGAACGTAGTCAGTGAGATTGTCGCTGCCCAGCACCAGGGTGCCACCGTCGCCGTAGACCTCGACCCAGTGGCCCCGTCCCGCGTAGGTGACGGAGCTGATCGCCACCTGACAGGGGGCACCGTTGGCCAAATCGAGGATCAAACTACAGGTGTCGTCGGCATCTACCGGCTGGAGCTCTCCCGAGGGGTCGGGCCGCTGGGGAATGGCGGTGCTGAGGCGGGCACTGAGCCGCTGGATAGGGTCAAACAGCCAGGTGATGTAGTCGAAGCTGTGGGAGGCAAAAGCGCCCAAGGCACCGCCTCCCTGGTCTTGGCGAGAGTACCAGTTCCAGGGGCGGCTGGAGTCGGCGCGGCCCGGCACAGTCCAGGTGATGTTGACGAAGCGCAGGTTGCCGACGTAGCCCTCGGCTAGCAGCTCGGCCAGCCGCTGCCAGGCGGGCACAAAGCGAAATTCAAAGTCCATGGTGGCGATGAGGTTGTGATCGTGCGCCAATTCAGCGATCGCCTCGGCCTCGGCCCCGGAGAGCGCCGTGGGCTTCTCCAGCAGCAGGTGCTTGCCCGCCTCAAGCACGGTTTTGGCCTGGGAGTAGTGCAGAAAGGGCGGGGTAGCGATGGTCACCGCCTGCACCTGGGGCAGGGCCACGATAGCCTCTACACTGTCGCAGGCGTGGGGGATGCTGTGCTCGGCCGCGATCGCCTGTGCTTTTGCCAGGTCGCGGTGATATACCGCGACTACCTCAGTGCGATGGTGGGCCTGTAGCCCGGGTATGTGAACCTTCTGACCAAAGCCGGTGCCGACCACCGCCACCTGAATCGGAGTTTCTGCCATAGCAACCTCATCCATGCCCTTGTCGATGCCCTTATCAATGCAGGGGGCGGGCTAGATAGCCAATGCCCTATCCCAGGGTAAGGGGCAAGCTGCGATCGCTACAATTAAACTGAGTAGTTTAGTTCTGGCCAAAATCTAAAAAGTTTTTATGCAGTTTCCCTTGATTGGTAAGGTGCGTCGTCCGCTGGTGTGGCTGTTGGCCGGGCTGGCAGCGGCGGCCGTAGTGGCGGGCTCGGTGGGGTTTGAAGTTTGGCGCAGCCGCCAGAGCGCTTACGATGTCGAGGCCTTTACGACTGCGGCGGCGATCGAGCCCCTGACGGTGCGGGTGGCGGCCAGCGGCACGGTGAGACCGGTGCAGACGGTGAATCTCAGCCCTGAGAATGCCGGTGTTTTGGAAGAACTCTTCGTAGAGCAGGGCGATCGCGTCCAGCCTGGCCAGGTTATTGCCCGCATGAAAAGCCGCGACACCGCTGCCCAGGTGAGTCAAAATCAGGCCGCCGTGGCTGAGGCCGAAGCCGCCCTGGCCGAGCTGCGCCAGGGCAGCCGCCCCGACGAAATTACCCAGGCGGAGGCGACCGTCGAAGCCAACCGCGCCCAGGTGCGCGATGCCCAGGCCCGGCTAGATCTCGCCACCAGCGATCTGGCTCGCCGCCAGCAGCTGTTTGACCGAGGAGCGGTGGCGGCGACGGACCTCGACACCGCCGCCCGTGAGCAGCGCAGCGCCCAGGCCACCCTGGAGCAGGCCCAGGCCCGCGTCACCGAGTCGCAGCGGCGAGTGGATGACCTGCGCAGTGGGCCGCGCCAGGAGGCGATCGCCCAGGCCGAGGCCCGCCTGGCTCAGGCTCGTGCCCAGCTCGACGGGGCCCAAATTCGCCAGGATGAAACCCTGATTCGTGCCCCCTTTGGCGGCATTATCACCCAAAAATTCGCCACGGAAGGTGCCTTTGTCACCCCCACCACCTCAGCCTCCGAGCTGTCGTCGGCCACCTCTACCGCGATCGTGGCCCTAGCCGAAGATCTAGAGGTGCTGGCCGAGGTGCCCGAGGCTGATATTGCTTTAATCGAGCCGGGGCAGACGGTAGAAGTGGTGGCCGATGCCTTCCCAGATCAGACTTTTGCTGGCCGGGTTAAGCTGGTGGCCCCCGAGGCGATCGAGCGGCAAAGCGTCACCCTGTTTCAGGTGCAGATTGAGCTAATCGACGGCAAAGATATTCTGCGATCGAACATGAATGTCAACGTAAATTTTGTCGGCGATCAGCTGGCTGATGCCCTGGTGGTGCCCACGGTGGCGGTGGTAACCCAGGCGGGGGAAAGCGGGGTGCTAGTGCCCGGTGAGGACCGCGATATTGTGTTTCAGCCCGTGACCCTGGGCCCTCAGGTAGGCGATCAAATTCAAATTGTTGACGGTATTGAGGAGGGCGATCGCGTCTTTGTCGATCTACCCCCCGGCAAATCCCTCGAAAATATCACCGTCCGCCAAGAGCAGTAGCAAACTGCCCAGCGCCCCAGACCCGTGGATAGGCTGCCTCCGATGACCGCTCAAGTCTCCTTGTCAGTACCCCATCCATCGCCTCTAGAAGAAGCTGTAGAAGCCCGGTCTCAATTCTTGGCTGCCCTGACAAATTCCTAACCCTGTTTTCCCTATGAACCTGCAAGAAAGCCTGTCGATGGCGACCAAAACCCTGGCGGCCAACCGCCTCCGCAGCGCCCTCACCATGCTCGGCATCATCATCGGCAATGCGTCGGTGATCACGATGGTCGGTCTGGGCGAAGGGGCGCAGCGGTATGTCAATGCCCAGCTCGAAACCCTTGGGCCAAACGTGCTGTTTGTGGTGCCGGGCAGCCGCGAAACGCGCGAGCTGGGTTCCCTAGAGGTGCCGCGCACGCTGGTGCTAGATGACGCGACGGCGATCGCTGAGCAGGTGCCCTCGGTCAGCGGCGTGGCGGCAGAGTCGAGCGGTCGTCAGCTCGTCACCTTTCGCAACCGCAACGCCAACATCAATGTGGTGGGCACTACGCCAGACTTTCTCGCGGTGCGCAGCTTTGAGGTGGCTAACGGACGCTTCATCAGCGATTTGGATGTCTCCCGCAGTGCTCAGGTGGCGGTGGTAGGCGAAACCCTGCGGGAACGGCTGTTTGATGATGAATCGGGCCTGGGTCAGCAGATTCGGGTGGGGGGCATCAACTTTGACGTTGTTGGCGTGCTGGAGAAGAAAGGCTCTAACCTGGGCCTCGACTATGACGACGCGGTGATGGTGCCGCTGACGACCAAAGCTAGCCGCTTAGGCGGCAGCGAGCGATCGCCCTACGGCATTGAGGTCTCGTTCATTACGGTGTCGGCCCGCGATCGCACCAGCATGGACACCGCCGAGTTTCAGATCACCAACCTGCTGCGCCTGCGCCACAACATTCGCGACGAAGACGACTTCTACATCAGCAGTCAGGACTCGCTGCTCACCATCGCTAACACGATTACCGGAGCGCTGACGCTGATGCTGGCGGCGATCGCCGGCATTTCCCTCTTTGTCGGCGGCATCGGCATTATGAATATCATGCTGGTGTCGGTGCGCGAGCGCACCCAAGAAATTGGGCTGAGAAAGGCGATCGGAGCCTCCCAAGGCGATATTTTGGGCCAATTCCTCATTGAGGCGATCATTCTATCGATCGCGGGGGGCGTGATTGGCACCGCCGTGGGGGTGAGCGGCATTCTGCTGATTGGGGTGTTGACTCCCTTTGAAGCTGGGATTTCCGGGGGGGCGATTCTGCTGACGGTGAGCATTTCTGGCGGCATTGGCCTGTTCTTTGGCGTTTTTCCAGCGCGTCAAGCAGCCAAGCTGGATCCTATTGTGGCCTTGAGAACGGCATAGACTAGGAGTCCATTAAATTGTTTTGACAGAACGGCTTAGGCACAAGCAGAGTGTCAGGGGTCAGGGACTGCCTAGAGCCATGGGCCCGTCACCTGCAACCCTACCCTGTCGCCGTTGGCTGGCAGGCTACGCGCCTCTGGTTAGAGACTGGCTCTAAATTTTCCCCCTCTGAGCGGAATTATTTGAGCTGTGGGTGAAGTTAATTTCCCTGAAATTTTCTCTCCCCTTCATCGACAGCGCCTTCCATGGATAGCCCCCGTTCAAACCCCGTCCGCCCGATGACGTTGGCGGCGCTAGTGACCTTAGCTGCTGGCGCTAACATGGCCCAGAGCCGCGTTCCTGTCGGCGCACCGTTCAAGTGCCCGCAGCAATCAATTCATTCCCTGGGCAAATTCGTTGCCGGATGGTCATTACCGCTGAAGAGGGTGCCGCTGTTTCCACAGGCCTTGAGTTTATGTATCCTCAAGGGCATAGGGCAGAGTACCTTGATGTTTCGCTCAAATCACCTGATTTTGCTGTCGAGACCGAGAAGCAGAGGGATTGGTTCAGCAGTCCTGGTGAAGATAGGTCTGGACGATGCCGGCAATCTTGGGCGTGGTCCCGGGGGTAAGCTCCCTGGCGGCAGCCCTCCAGCTTGGGGGGCGATCGCTTTATGGTTAGCTTCTGCGGCAGTTCAGCGGTGCCTGTTGGCTGCGAATCTCCCTAATGCCCTACTGGATTAATGGCCATGGCGTTTGAACTCGATCACCTGTTTGTTTGCACCACTCCCAACGCCCCTGCCGCTGAACAGCTGCTCCAGTTTGGGATAGTGGAGGGTAGAGCCAACGTGCATGCCGGCCAAGGCACGGCTAACCGCTGCTTTTTTCACAACCTGATGCTGGAGCTGCTGTGGGTGCACAATGCCGCTGAGGCCCAGTCTGACGTCATTCGCCCCACCTATCTGTGGGATCGCTGGTCTGGTCTGGCTCAGGGCACTTGCCCCTTTGGGGTATGCCTACGCCCGATCGCAGGCCAAGCCTCCGAAACCCTTCCCTTCCCCACTTGGAACTACCAGCCCGCTTACTTTCCGGCGGGCGTAGCCATACCTGTAGCGACCAATGTATCGGTGCTGAGCGAGCCGATGCTGTTTTGTCTGCCCTTTGCCAAGCGACAGGATAGCTACACTGAAGCCAAGGCACAACCCCTTGATCATGCCTTTGGGTTACGCGAGGTGACGCGGGTTAGTTTTACCTTGACCCAACCGCCGCCGCGATCGGGGGAATTAGAGGCGCTCTCTGCCACCAACTTAATCGCAGTCCAAACCGGCCCGGCCTATCTAATGGAACTTGGCTTTGATGGAGAGACCCAGGCACAGCACCACGATTTTCGTCCCGCCCTACCGTTGATAGTCCACTGGTAACTCAAGCATGAATCTTCGTACCGCAATTGAAGCCGATTTACCGGCCCTGGCAACGCTATTTCGAGAAACGGTGCTAGTCAACGGCCCGCAGCACTACCTCCCGGCTCAAGTCGAGGCTTGGGCGGCCGTCGATGCCGCTAGCCCTCGGTTTCACCAGTTCATCCTAGGGGTGACCACCTACGTGGCCGAGGATGACGATACTTCCATCCTTGGCTTTTCGGGTATTGACGACAACGGCTATGTGGCCTCCACCTACGTACGCCACGACTGTCTGCGCCAGGGCGTCGGCTCGTTACTGATGCAGGCGGTGCTAGCCCACGCCCAGGAGAAGCAAATCCAACGCCTCTACGCTGAGGCTGGCGAGTTTAGCCTGGGGCTATTCCAAAAATTTGGTTTCAGCCAGTACGCCACCGAAGTGATCGATCGCAACGGCGTGCAGTTTACGCGGTACTTAGTAGAACGGGTGTTGGCTTAGGTCAGGGCCTAGGGTGGTTACAGGGTATAGGGTGCAGGGTTTAAGGAGCAGCCCTGTACCCTACACCCCATACCTGATCTACTTCCTTGCAACCCCATCGACGCGGGCCGCATGCTTGACGGCTGAGGCGACCGCCGCCGCCACGCGCTCATCGAACACTGAGGGAATGATGTGCTCACGATCCAGCTGTTGGGGGCTGACTAGGGCTGCGATCGCATAGGCGGCTTCTAGGTACATCGACGGCGTAATCTCTTGGGCGCGACAGTCGATCGCCCCCCGCAGCACCCCCGGGAAGGCCAGCACGTTGTTGATCTGGTTGGGGTAGTCGCTGCGGCCCGTGGCCATCACGGCCACTTTGTGAGTCACCAGCTCGGGCTGAATTTCAGGGATCGGGTTGGCCATGGCAAACACAATCGGGTCTGCCGCCATAGAGGCCACCATATCCACCGACACGACCCCCGGCGCGCTGACGCCCAGAAAGATGTCGGCTCCCACCATAGCGTCGGCCAGGGTGCCCGATGCTTCCACCGCAAATTCCTGTTTTTGGTCGTTCAGGTCGTCGCGGCTCAGCGAGAGAATGCCTTTGGAGTCGCAGAGCACGATGGAGGTGGCTCCAGCTTTTTGCAGCAGCTTGGCGATCGCCACCCCCGCTGCCCCGGCTCCGTTGATCACCACCTTGACCTGGATGAGAGATTTGTTGACGAGCTTGAGGGCGTTGATCAGCGCTGCCAGGGTGACAATGGCGGTGCCGTGCTGGTCGTCGTGGAAGACGGGAATATCTAGCTCCTGGCGCAGGCGAGCCTCGATCTCAAAGCAGCGGGGGGCGCTGATGTCTTCGAGGTTGACGCCGCCAAAGACGGGGGCCAACTGCTTTACGGCGGTGACGATCGCGTCAGTGTCCTGGGTGTCTAGACAGATTGGGAAGGCATCCAGCCCGGCAAATTTCTTAAACAGCAGTGCCTTACCCTCCATCACCGGCAGAGCGGCGGCGGGGCCAAGATTCCCTAGGCCCAACACGGCGCTGCCGTCGGTGACGATCGCCACCGTGTTGCCCTTGATGGTGAGATCAAAGACGCGATCGGGGTGCTCGGCAATTTCGACGCACACCCGCCCGACGCCGGGGGTGTAGGCCATAGCCAGGTCATCCTGACTGTGCAGCTCCAGCTTGCTCTCCACGCTGATCTTGCCGCCCTCGTGGATTTTAAAGGTGCGATCGCAAATCTCCAAAATCTCGATGTCTTCAACGGTTTTGACCGCCGCAATAATGTCTTCAACATGGGCTTCGCTGGAAGCATCCACGTGCAGCACCCGCACCAGGTCACGGCGGCTGCGGCTGATTAGCTCAAAATCGCCCAAATTTCCCCCGGCCTCGGCAATAGCCTGGGTAATGCGCGCCAACATGCCGGTTTTATTTGGAATTTTGAGCCGTAAACTGAGACTATAACTAGGGTTGGGGGTAAGAGTTGCCATGCCAAAACCTTTGGGCGATCGCCAGCGAAACAAGAATGCTGTTCTGAGGGAATATTAAGACCAGCTCCCTAGTTTAGGCGACTAAGTCGCTCCCGTCTGTGTCCACCCAGTGTGTGTGAAGATAGCAGTAGCGTCTGTTACCTATGCACGATTTCTGGCGCCCGCTTCTTGGCTACCCTCCTCACCGCCATGCCTAGTCTCTACAGCGAAGTCACCATCAACGCTCCCCGGTTTGCCGTTTGGGATGCCCTAGTCCGCAAAGAAGAGTGGCACCGTTGGAATACCTTTCTCTACGACTGCGACCCCAACCTGCCCATCCGCCCCGGCGGCGAAATTTTCCTGTCCCTGCGCCGCCTTGAGGGCGAAGACGAAACCGAGTTTCAACCCCGCATCGTGGTTGTGCAGCCCAACTACTACCTGCGGTGGATCTCTAAAGGCCCCGGCTTCAAGAGCGAGCATGTATTTGAACTGGAGGATGTTGGCCCCAACCGCACCAAATATATTCACCAGGAGCGCATTTCTGGCATGCTCTCCCAGGTATTTTTGCCCTTTATTCGCCGCGACGAAAAGGAAGGCATTCGCCGCATGGCTCGGCAGATTAAGCGCTATGTAGAGCACCACTACCGGAGGCAGTGGTGACGGGCATTAGGGGTAGATGGGTATTGGGGTGGATGGGTTTTGTATGCCTCAGCGATTCACTCTCCAGGTTGGAACTGGACCTCAATTGCAGGTGATCCCTAGGGCGTGTAATCAATTAAGCCAGATGACGACAGCTGCCATATAAATCGCACTGAGAAACGTCTCGGCTAACTTGTCGTAGCGGGTCGCAATCGCTCGATACTGCTTGAGCTTGGCAAAGAAAT
>JAESFY010000135.1_pt1 | contig 36062 bp, 34 predicted proteins | sample 9266201 | NCBI WGS metagenome assembly JAESFY01 (sample SAMN14515071, study PRJNA621656) | algae metagenome | isolation source: Nodosilinea sp. WJT8-NPBG4 and co-occurring heterotrophs from soil, lower... | place: USA: Pinto Basin, Colorado Desert, California | collected 2006-05-27 | reverse complement strand
TCTATCTGGGGATCAACCTCGGCGGATTCCTCGGACCGATACTCACCGGCATCCTGCAGTCCGCCCTGGGCTTCCACTGGGGCTTCGGGCTGGCGGCCATCGGTATGACCCTGGGGCTGGTGCAGTACTCGTTCGGTCGACGCTCACTCCCCGACCGAGCGCGCGAGGTTCCGAACCCCCTGCCGGCTTCTCGCTACCCCCTCGTCGTGATCATCGCGATCGCCGCCCTCGCGGTCATCGCCGTGCTCGTCCTCACCCGCATCATCCGCGACGACAACCTCGCCGCCATCGTCATCGGCGTCACCATCGTCGCCACGATCGCCTACTTCGCCGTGATCCTCAGCAGCCGTCGCATCGATGCGACGGAGCGCTCGCGCGTCTGGGGCTTCGTACCGCTGTTCATCACGAGTGTCGCGTTCTGGTCGCTGTACCAGCAGCAGTTCACGGTGCTGACGATCTACTCCGACAAGCGTCTGGATCGCTCGCTCTTCGGCTGGGAGATGCCGGTCTCGTGGGTGCAGTCGATCAACCCGATCTTCATCATCATCCTGTCCGGCGTCTTCGCCGCTCTCTGGACGAAACTCGGCAAGCGCCAGCCCTCGACGCCGGTGAAGTTCGGCCTGGCCGCGATCATCATGGGATCCGCGTTCCTGCTTTTCCTGCCGTTCTCGGGCGGCGGGGAGAACACCACGCCGTTGCTCGCGATCGTCGGCATCCTGTTCGTGTTCACCGTCGCCGAGCTGCTGCTCTCGCCCGTCGGGCTGTCGGCGAGCACGAAGCTCGCTCCGGCGGTCTTCCAGACGCAGATGGTGGCGCTCTTCTTCCTGTCCGTCGCGCTGGGCACCGCGATCTCCGGGCAGCTCGTGGCCTTCTACGACCCCGAGAACGAGGTGCCGTACTTCTCGATCCTCGGCATCATCGCGATCATCGTCGGCATCGGCCTGCTGCTGGCCGTCAAACCGGTGCTGAAGCTCATGCGCGGCGTGCGCTGAGCCGGACTCTCACTCGATGAAGAGGTAACCGCGGTCGACCTCGAAGCCCGCGACGCGGAGGCCACGTCCGAGCCGATCCTCCATTTCGCCGCGCAGGCGCAGGCGCCACTCGTGCGCGGCATCAGGATCGGAGACCCGCAGCGACTCGATGTCGGAGGGGATCTGCAGCGTCTCGACGACCTGATCGGATGCCGGGGGCTTGGCGATGTCGGCCAGCGCCCACTCGACGTCGAGGCGGTCACTCTCATCGCCCGCGTCGCCGCCGCCGAAGATGCCGTAGCGGTTCACCGAGTATCCGGTGGCCCTCGCTCCCAGCACGGCGAAGAAGAAGTGCGCGTTGCGCGCCACGAGCGGATCGAACGTCCAGGTGATGCGGCCGACGTCCCGTGAGAACGCCCACTGGCGCTGGTGCTCCTTCAGCTCGCGTCCCCAGCCGCGGCCGCGATACTCCGGCAGCAGCGCGGTGATGTGCGAGTGCATCGCACGGCGGGCGGGCTCACCGAAGAAGGCGATCGACGCGCCGACCATGCGCTCGTTGGCGCCTTCGCCGTCGAAGAAGCCGACGACGTAGTTGCCCGACTGCTGCAGGGCGCGCAGGGTGCCGGCATCCACCACGCGCTGCGGACCCCGAATGGAGTCGAGCAGGCCCTGCGCATCGAGGATGAGTTCAACGGTGTCGAGATCACGGATGGTTCGCACGCACCCAGTCTGCCCCTCCTGTGCCCGTTCGAGGAATCGCCGATGCCAGATCAGCGCGTCGGGAACGCCTCGCCGCCACCCGCGGCGAGCGCTTCGGCCACGATACGGATGTGTTCTTCAGCCATCTGCTGGGGCATGGGCGGCAGGATGCCGTCCCAGTAGGCGAGCACAGCACCTCGACCCTGCATCATTCCGGCAGGACGCCCCATCGCCCACAGGTGCAGGTGCGCTGAGCCGTCGTTCCAGCGCGCGAAATGGCAGCGGGCGACGCCCGGAATGCTTTTCACCGCCTGGGAGATTCGCTGCATCAGGGGTCCGTAGGCGGCGAGGACGACGTGCGGGGCGTCTTCGAGAAGCCAGTGCGCACGGGGCGAGATGGCGCCCATGAACGGCAGCCCGCCGATGTCCCAGCCGGCGCGCACCTGCCAGAGTTCGTCGTGCCAGATGGTGAACTCGCTGGGCGCGCACGATGAGCAGTTCTCCGGAGCAAGCTCTCCGCCGCGCGGCCTCTCCGGAACCAGCATTGGCTCCAGCGATCTCATCGTGACCTGCTCGAAAGCCCACGGCAGTCCGTCCGAGAGGGAGGAACCATCGAGCACCTCTCCGATCGGAAGTCGCCGATGGAACTCGGTGTCTGCAGGGTGCTGTTCCGGAGTGGCTTCGTCGCTCATCCCCTTATGCAACCACTTCGGCCCCCGATGTCGCACGCGCCGATAGCCTGGGTCGGTGGGTGCGAGCGACGACCGGAATGACGACAAGGCCAGGAAACGTCTCTCCCGAACCCCGAAGAAGTGGGCGATCGTCGCGGTCCTCGCCTTCGCTGGACTCTGCTCATCGTTCATGTTCACGCTGGTGGTGCCGCTGCAGGCCGAGCTTCCGCAGCTGCTGAACGCCTCGCGCGAGGACACGACCTGGGTGGTCACGATCACCCTGCTGGTCGCCGCGGTGGCCACCCCGATCTCCGGTCGCCTCGGCGACATGTACGGCAAGAGGCGTGTGGTGATCGTGCTGCTCGCGCTGCTCATCCTCGGATCGCTGATCGCCGCGCTCTCCGGCTCGATCGTCGGCGTCATCATCGGCCGTGCGCTGCAGGGCGCCGTGACAGGCGTCGTACCTCTCGGCATCGCGATCATGCGGGACGTGCTGCCCCCTGAGCGCCTGGGCACCGCCGTCGCTCTGATGAGCGCGACCATGGGCGTCGGAGGTGCGATCGGACTGCCTGTCGCCGCGCTCCTCGCGGAGCACGCCGACTGGCACATGCTCTTCTGGCTCGCGGCGGCGCTCGGTGTCGTCGGCCTCGCGCTCATCCTGGCCGTCGTCCCCGAGGATGTGCTGCGCTTCCCCGGCCGCCTCGATGTGATCGGCGCGATCGGGCTCGCGATCGGGCTCACCGGCATCCTGCTCTTCGTCTCCCGCGGCGCCGAGTGGGGCTGGACGTCGCCGCTCACCCTCACCTGCATCATCGGCGGCGTCGTCGTGCTGCTGGTGTGGGGCTGGTACCAGCTGCGCACGAAGGACCCGTTGCTCGACCTGCGCGTCGCCGCCCGGCCCGCCGTGCTCCTCACGAACATCGCCGCGATCGGCATGGGCTTCGCGCTGTTCGGATCGAACATCACCTTCCCGCAGCTGCTCGAGATGCCCGTCTCCAGCTCCGGGTTCGGCCTCGACATGGTCGGCGCCGCGCTCATCGTCGCGCCCGCGGGCCTGGTGATGATGGTCATCTCGCCACTCTCCGGTCGGCTCGAGCGCACGGTCGGCCCCCGCCCGCTCTTCACGATCGGCGCCACCGCGATCGTGCTCTCCTACCTGTTCGTGCTGCTCTGGTCGAGCGAGGTGTGGCACATCTTCGTCGCGAACATCCTCATCGGCGTGGGCATCGGATTCAGCTTCGCGGCCATGCCGATGATCATCATGCGCTCCGTGCCCTCGAACGAGACCGGAGCCTCAAACGGTTTGAACGCGTTGTTCCGCTCGCTCGGCACGTCCAGCGCGTCAGCCGTGATGGGCGGAATCCTCGCCGCGATGAGCGTCGACATCGACGGCGTCGCCGTGCCCACCCGTGCCGCTTTCGACCTGTGCTTCTGGCTCGCGATCGCCGCCGGAATCGTCGCCGTGGTGCTGTCGCTGTTCATCCCGAAGCAGCGCAGCTCCGAGCAGCACCCGTCACTGCCGAACTGAGTAGCCGAGCTGACGTCACCCCGAGAAAGTACGCGGGTCCGGGTCGTCACCGCGCGGCGGGCGCAGCCGGTCCGGGATCGGCCAGGCCAGCACGAACTGGGCGGTGGCCGGACGGGTCATGTCGCCGAAGTCGTCGATCTTCACGACGATCCGTCCGGGGACGCCGTCCTCATCGGGCGTCACCTCGAGGATGCGCACCCGCAGCGGGCGGGCACCCTCACCCTCCAGCATCCACGGGTCGGCGAGCCAGGCGATGCCGTGCTGCTCGAGCGCCTCTTCTGCGTCCAGCCACTCCGTCGGAGCGGATGCCGGGCGGCCGAGCACGTCGACAGCCACCCAGTCCTCGCCTTCGGGGTGGATCCAGCCCAGCAGCTCGCCGTCGTCACGTCGATGCGGTGTCCAGTCACCCGACACCATCAGTGCGTGTACTCCATCAGCTCGACGCCGAGCACACGGAACACGTCGTGCGCGCGCAGTCGGTGCGTGATCGACAGGTCGTCGAAGCAGACGATGAGGGAATAGGCGATGCCGGCACGGGGACCGGCGAGCACGCCGGCCTCGGCGCGCACCCCTCGATCACGTCCGGTCTTGTTGATGAAGAGCAGACCGTGCGCATCGTGATCGTGCGAGAACGGATCGAGACCCGTGGATGCCGCCACCAGGCTGAGATCCTGATTGAGGCTGAGCCACTCCGACACCTGCGCACTGACCGCGGCGTCGACCACCTGGGAGTTCACGAGCGCCGAGAACAGGCCTGCGAGCTCCCGCGCGGAGCCGACCGCGACATGCGGAGCGTCGTCGGGGCCGCGCTGATCGCGGAACCGGTCGAGCAGCGCGGTGCGCCGCAGCCCGAGAGACTCGATGCGCTGTCGCACCCGGTCATGCCCGACCTTGTGCAGCAGCGCATTCACCGCGATCGGGTCGCCGGCGGTCGCCGCCAGCACGGCAAGATCTTCCAGCGGCAGCGCGGGCGCGTGCAGATGCCGCCACAGTCCGGAGCTCTCGACCGCCTCGACGGTCGTCCGGTCGATGATCTCGAACGGGTCCAGCGTGCCGTTCTCGAAGCCCGCCGCCACCTCGATGAGGAGCGGCACGACACCGAGTCCCGCGACGGGCATCGTGACGTGATCGTCGCCGGCCAGCACATGCACGTGACTGTCGAGATCGACGACGTGCACCGAGACCTGTGCCCCGGCATCCGCCAACTCCTCCAGCGACCTCAGCGTCGAGGTGAACGATCGGCGCCCGACGGCGGCCCGTCTCGGAAGGCGACGGCTGGCGCGCTGCGAGCGACGACCTCCGGCAGAGGCCGGGGCTGAAGAGTTGCGAGACCCTTCGAAAGGCTCGGGAGCGCCCACGCGTGATCCTTAGGGGGATAGGGATTGCGGGATGCCGAAAGGGATGCGCTCCCCAGCGGCAGGGATATCGTAACCCCACCGCCGGGGTGAGCCTCACCGAGGGCGGTGATTGGTCACCAGATGGTCACCCGCGACTCCTCGGGCAGCCACAGCGCGTCGTCGGGGCCGACGCCGAACGACGTGTAGAACGCGTCGATGTTGCGCACGATCTGGTTGCAGCGGAACTCGTTCGGCGAATGCGGGTCGATCGTCAGGAGACGCAGAGTCTCGGCGTCGCGACTCTTCTGCTGCCAGACCTGCGCCCACGACAGCAGCAGCCGCTGCACGCCCGTATAGCCGTCGATGACCGGCCCTTCGGCGCCGTCCAGCGAGAGCTCGTACGCCTTGAGCGCGATGCCCAGGCCGCCGAGGTCGCCGATGTTCTCGCCGATGGTCAACGCGCCGTTGACGTGATGCTCGGCGTCGAGGCCCTCGGGCACCAGCTCGTCGTACTGCGCGATGAGCGCTTTGGTGCGCTCCTCGAACGCTGCGCGGTCGGCATCCGTCCACCAGTCCTCGAGTCGTCCGGAACCGTCGTAGCGGCTGCCCTGGTCGTCGAAGCCGTGGCCGATCTCGTGGCCGATGACCGCGCCGATCCCGCCGTAGTTCGCCGCCGCATCGCGGGACGCATCGAAGAAGGGGTACTGCAGGATCGCGGCCGGGAACACGATCTCGTTCATCGACGGGTTGTAGTACGCGTTGACCATCTGAGGGGGCATGTGCCATTCGTCGCGGTCGATCGGCTTCCCGACCTTGTCGACGTGACGGTCGTGCTCGAAGATCGCGGCGCGGCGCACATTGCCGAAGAGATCGTCGCGGTCGATCACCAGGCTCGAGTAGTCGCGCCACTCCTTCGGGTGGCCGATCTTGGGCGTGAAGGCGTCGAGCTTCGCGAGCGCGCGCTCGCGGGTCTCGGCGGTCATCCACTCGAGCTTCGTGATGCTCTGCCGATAGGCCTCGATGAGGTTTGCGACGAGCTCATCCATCGCCGCCTTCGCCGTCGGCGGGTAGTGGCGTTCGACGTAGACCTTGCCGATCGCCTCGCTCAGCGCGCCCTCGGTCACCGAGACGCCGCGCTTCCAGCGCTCGCGGATCGAGGGAACACCGGTGAGCTCGGTGCCGTAGAACGAGAAGTTCTCCTGCACGAAGTCGTCGGTCAGGTAGGGGGCGGCGGCGTGCACGACCTGCGACCGCAACCAGGCCTTCCAGTCGTCGAGGCGCTCGGCCGTGAGGAGCGTGCCGAGGCCCTCGAGGAAGCTCGGCTGCGAGACGACGACCTCGGCGAACGCTTCGGGATTCGACGGGGCGACCGCGTCGCGCCAGGGCGCGAGGTCGACGCCCGCAAGCTCCTGGATCTCGGTCCAGGTCTTGAGGTTGTAGGTGGCCACCGCGTCACGGCTCTTCACGTTGTCCCAGTGGTGACCGGCCAGCTCGGTCTCGAGCGCGATGGCGCGGTCGGCCTCGGCGGCGGCATCCGCGATGCCGGCCAGAGCGAGCAGGCGCTCGAGGTGAGCACGGTACGCGACTCTGGTCGCTTCGAAGGTGTCGAGGCGGAAGTAGCTCTCATCCGGCAGCGACAGCCCGGACTGCACGACGACGGGCACGTAGCGCTCGGGGTCGCCCGGGTCACCGTCGACGTAGAAGCCGAGCAGGTGCGCGCGCCCGTCGCGGTCATAGGCCCCGACCGTGCGGAGGAACGCCGGGATGCCGTCGATCGCGTCGATCTCCGCGAGGGTATCGGCGAGCGGGCTCACACCGGCGGCATCGATGCGCTCGGAGTCCATGAAGCTCGCGAACATGTCGCCGATCTTGCGGGCGAGGGTGCCGGGCTCGGCATCCTGCGATTCCTCGATGATCGCCCGCACGTCTTTCTCGGCCTGCTCGGCAAGCAGGTGGAACGATCCCCATCGGGCCTTGTCGCCCGGGATCTCGGTGCGGACGAGCCAGGCGCCGTTCACATGGCGATAGAGGTCGTCCTGGGGGCGGATGTCGGAGCTGAACTCGGAAACGGCGAGGCCCACGGGAAGAACGTCAGTCATGCGAACAGCCTATGACCCGCCTCCGTCATTCGGTCCGGCGGAGTCTCCAGCGACGACGACGGCGGGGCTCCTCCGGAGCGGATACCGCGGGCCGAGCGGCCCGGCGTTCGTGCCAGGCCGCGACCGCAGCCTCGATGTCGCGCGGCGGCGTCACGACGGGCGGCCCGCCCTGGAGCTGGCGGCGAGCCTCGATCACCCGGCGGTTGAAATCCTCGAGCACCTCGCGCACGTCGGACTCGCGACCGAGCAGATCGAGCTGGTCGTCGAGTTCGCGGTCCTCATTGCGCAGCAGGATGGCGGGCGGACCGAGCCCGGTGAGGTTCTCGGTCTCGATCTTGCGGCGGATCCACCAGTCCGGATCGTGGTGCTCGCCCAGACCCTCGAGCGGCTTGCCTGCGCCGGGAAGATCGTCGAAGTCGCCACGGCGCATCGCCACCTGGATCGCCGTCTCGATGAAGGCGGCCCGGTCGACCGCGGCACCGATCCCCGGCGCCGTGCCCTCGTCGTCTTCGCCGGCCTCGCCCCGCTGCTTCGCGCGGTATCGCGCCGCAGCCTCTCGTGGATCCGTCATGATGCACCTCCGCCGCATCCGAGCTCTCCCTCCACCCTAAGCTCGAAGGATGACCGCGCGCCTCTCCCTCAATCGAGAGATCCTGCGCCTCGCCGTGCCCGCGCTGGGTGCGCTGATCGCGGAGCCGGCGTTCCTCATCGTCGACGCGGCACTGGTCGGACACCTCGGCACGACTCCCCTGGCCGGACTCGGCATCGCCGGGGCCGTGCTGCAGACCATCGTCGGGCTGATGGTCTTCCTCGCCTACTCGACCACCCCGGCCGTCGCGCGGCGCTTCGGCGCGGGGCAGCCCGGTGAGGCCGTGTCGGTGGGCGTGAACGGCATGTGGCTCGCGCTCGCGCTCGGCGCGGTGCTCGCGGCCGTCGGCACCGTCTCCTCGCCCTGGCTCGTGTCGCTCTTCGGAGCGGGTGAGGCGGTCGCGGAGCAGGCGAACGCGTACCTCGTCATCTCGATGTGGGGCCTGCCCGCCATGCTGATCGTGTTCGCTGCGACCGGTCTGCTGCGCGGCATGCAGGACACGGTCACTCCGCTGTGGATCGCCGGACTCGGCTTCGGCGCGAACGCGCTGCTCAACTGGCTGTTCATCTACGGATTCGGCTGGGGCATCGCGGGTTCCGCCGCCGGCACCGTGACGGCTCAGTGGGGCATGGTCGCCGCCTACGTGCTGGTTGTGCAGCGACTCGCCACCCGGCACAGCGCGTCGTTGCGCGCGCAGCGTGCCGGCATGCGCAGCACCGCCGCCTCGGGCGGCTGGCTGTTCCTGCGCACCGTGAGCCTGCGCGCCGCCCTCCTCGTCACGGTGGCGGTGGCGACCGGCATCGGCACCGAGGAGCTGGCGGGATGGCAGATCGTCTTCACGATCTTCTCCGCCGCGGCGTTCGCCCTCGACGCGCTCGCGATCGCCGCCCAGGCGCTGATCGGCAAAGAGCTCGGCGCCGGAGACGAAGAGCAGGTGCATCGTGTGCTCGGGCGCACCGTGGCCTGGGGAGTCTGGTTCGGCGTCGTGGTCGGCGCCCTGATCGCCGCTCTCTCCGGGGTGCTCGGCATCGTCTTCACCGGCGACCCCGAGATCGCGGAACTCGTGCAGCCCGCGCTGCTCGTCCTGGCCGTCGCGCAGCCGATCGCCGGCGTCGTGTTCGTGCTCGACGGGGTGCTCATGGGCGCGAACGATGCGCGCTACCTCGCACTCGCCGGCGTGCTGAACCTTGCGCCGTTCCTGCCGGCGCTGTGGATCGTCGCCGCGTCGGGCGTCGATGGCAGCGCCGGTCTCGTCTGGCTCGGCGTCGCGTTCTTCGGCGTGTACCTGCTGGCCCGCCTGGTCACGCTCGGCTGGCGGGTGCGGTCAGGGCGCTGGCTCTCCGCGAGCGTCTAGAAAACCAACGTCTAGTACTGCACAGGAGCGGGTGAAACCGAGTTGTTCACAGCCGCCGGCGTGCGCGATATACAGCGCTTCGACCCCTGGCATCCTCGAATCGCGGGAGTCACAATGGGGGGATGCTGGGGATGAATGAACCACAGATCTGGACACTGATCGGTGTCTTCGCCGCGGGGATGTTCGGGACGATCACATTGATGTCGACCATGTTCGTGCGCATGATGCAGAACGGGTTCGACAGCGTGCGGAAAGAGTTCAAGAGCGAGTTCGCGAGCGTGCGGACCGAGTTCCGGAGCGAGTTCGCGAACGTGCGAATGGAGCTCAAGAGCGATCTCGCGAGCGTGCGAACCGAGATCCAGGCCGTGAACGGACGCATCGACCACCTCGATCGCGACCTCAACGCGGTCTATCGCCATCTCTTCGGCATCGACCGCGGCTGAGCGACCGGTCCGAGGGGTCAGCGTCAGGCGATTTCGAGGTCGGCGATCACGATCTTCTTCATGTGCATGAGCGCCTGGATCTGCTCCGGGCGCTGCTGCAGCAGATCGAGGCCCGCAGGGACGATCTGCCAGCTCACGCCGAACCGGTCCTTGCACCAGCCGCACGCCTCCGACTCCGGAACCGCGGAGAGCGCCTGCCAGTAGTGGTCGATCTCGTCCTGATCCGCGCACTCGATCACGAACGACACGGCCTCGTTGAACGTGAACGCCGTTCCTCCGTCGATGCAGCCGAAGGGCGTGCCGTTCAGGGTGAACATGCCGCTGATCACCTTGCCGCCCATGCCCTCGAAGTGCTCGCTGAGGTTCTCGTCGGGGTAGAGGGTCACCTCGTCGATCGACGAGTTCGGGAACACCGAGACGTAGTACTCCATCGCCTCCTGCGCGGAATCATGGAACCAGAGATACGGGCGGATGGGTGCAGGGCTTGCCATATCGGCCTCCTCGATCGGCACTCACGCTACGCCCGCGGATGCCGCGTGTCGAGGGGCTTCTGCCGCGCGATCAGACCGCGTATCTCCGGCACCACTCGTACATGATCACGGCAGCCGCCGCGCTGGCGTTGATCGAGCGCGTCGAGCCGTACTGCGTGATCTCGATGTGGGTGGATGCCGCGGCGAGCGCCTCCGCCGACAGCCCGGGCCCTTCCTGGCCGAACAGCAGCACGCACGTCTGCGGCAGGTCGGCGCGATCCACGGGCACCGCACCGTCGACGTTGTCGACCGCGATGATCGGGAGCCCCTCCTCCGCCGCCCATGCCGCGAAGGTCTCGACGTCGTCGTGGTGCACGACGTGCTGGTACCGGTCGGTGACCATCGCGCCGCGCTTGTTCCAGCGCCGACGGCCGATGATGTGCACGGTGTCGGCGAGGAACGCGTTGGCGCTGCGCACGATCGACCCGATGTTCATGTCGTGCTGCCAGTTCTCGATGGCGACGTGGAACGGATGCCGCTGCGTGTCGAGATCCGCGACGATCGCCTCCATGCGCCAGTACCGGTAGTGATCGATCACGTTGCGGGTGTCGCCCGCGGTCAGCAGCTCCGGGTCGTAGCGGTCGTCCGCCGGCCACGCCTCCGCCCCACCCGGCCACGGACCGACGCCGTATCCGGGCTGCGCCACCGAGCCGGTGTGAGCCTGGGCGACGGCATCCCGTTCGGCAGGCTCGGGCGTCTGTTCATGCATCCCGCCAGGCTATCCGCCGACAGACTCCTCACGCCCACTTTTCGGCGCACCGAAATAACGCTAAGATTTCGGTGTGCCGAAAAATTCCACGTCAGTGCTGACGCCCGACGCCCGCACCGCCGCTCCGCCCCGTGGCCTCTGGCTCCTCGGCCCCGCCCTCGTGGCGGGCGTGGCGTACCTCGACCCGGGCAACGTCGCGAGCAACATGACGGCCGGCGCGCAGTACGGCTACCTGCTGGTCTGGGTCGTGGTCGCCGGCAACGTGATGGCGTGGCTCATCCAGTACCTCTCGGCCAAGCTCGGCGTGGTCACCGGGCAGAGCCTGCCCGAGGTGCTCGGCACCCGCCTGCGCCGCCCGTGGGCTCGCCGCGCGTACTGGCTGCAGGCCGAGCTCGTGGCGATGGCGACCGATCTCGCCGAGGTCATCGGTGGTGCCGTCGCGCTGTACCTGCTCTTCGACATCCCGCTGCTGCTGGGCGGCGTGATCACCGGTGCCGTGTCGATGATCCTGCTGGCAGTGCAGAGCCGACGCGGCGCACGCCCCTTCGAGTTCGTGATCATCGGCCTGATGGTGATCATCACGGTCGGCTTCGTCGCCGGGGTCTTCATCGCCCCGCCCGACCCGGCGGGCGTCGTCGGCGGCCTGGTTCCGCGCTTCGAGGGAACAGGGTCGGTCCTGCTCGCGGCATCCATCCTCGGCGCGACGATCATGCCGCACGCGATCTACGCGCACTCCTCGCTCACCCGCGACCGTTTCGGGGCGACGTCTGCGCACGCTCCCGACGAGGCGATCCGCACCGAGGCGTCGCGCATCCGCCGCCTGCTCACCGCGACCCGCTGGGATGTCTCGATCGCGATGGTGATCGCGGGCTCGGTGAATCTCGGCATCCTGCTTCTTGCCGCAGCGAACCTCGCGGGCATCGAGGGTACCGATTCGCTCGAGGGTGCGCACGCCGCGCTGGCGGCCGGGCTCGGCCCCGTGGTCGCGACATTCTTCGCCGTGGGCCTGCTGGCCTCGGGGCTCGCCTCCACGTCGGTCGGCGCCTACGCGGGAGCCGAGATCATGCATGGCCTGCTGCACGTGCGCATTCCCCTCCTGGCGCGGCGCCTGGTGACGCTGATCCCGGCGCTCGTGATCCTCGGGATCGGCGTCGACCCGACCCTCGCCCTCGTGCTCAGCCAGGTCGTGCTGTCGTTCGGCATCCCGTTCGCCCTGATCCCGCTGGTCGCGCTCACCGCTCAGCGGCGCACTCTCGGCGTCTGGACCAACCGTGTCTGGACGACCGCCGCCGGCGTCGTGGCATCCGTTCTGCTGATCTCGCTCAATGCGACGCTGCTGTGGCTGGTTCTGACCGACGCGTGACGGCGCAGAACCGCCCCGAGCCGGCACGGAAAGATGCAGCCCGGGGCGGTCGCCTTTGCGGAGACCTCAGCGCGTGCTGAACGACTCCGTCCACTGCGAGGTGGCGCCATCCGCGATGCGATACCACGCGTCCGGAACAGCGACCACGGTCACCTCACCGCTGACTCGCATCTTGCCATTCGGCGCATCGACCCGCACACCGTTGACGAAGTAGCTGACGCCGTCGCTGTTCTTCGGCACCTGCACCTCGTCGTGCGCCGTCCCCGGGCGGTCCTTGAACTTCGGTGCGCCCGGTTTCGTGGGCGCGGTCAGGACGGGGACCTGCGACCAGTCGAGATCGCTCGCGAGGTAGAAGGAGGTGTATGCAGGCTGGTTGTAGGCGGCCTGTTGACGCGCGGTCTCAGCCCGATACTGCACGTCGTGCATCAGCGTCGTGAGCTTGTGCCCTGTCAGTTCAGTCGTCGTGTAGAACCGCAGCGCGCTCGAATCAACCGTGCGGACGAGCAGCTCCTCGCGCCAATCGCCCAGAACGTCAGCGACCAGGGCAGGGTTGCCCTTCGTTCCGTTGTTCGTGCGGGTACCTGTTGCGGTGAGCACGGTGCCGCGGGTCCAGTCATCGACCGTCGGGGTCTGCTCGCCGCTTCCGTTCACGATCTGCGTCGTCAGATCGCCGGCCCAGCGAATCGACATGTTCGTGCCGGGTGTCTCGGCCGAGAGCACCTGACCCTGAGCGTTCAGCAGCCCGCTGGCCTCCGTGCCGCCGGGCATGCTCGACCAGACTTCGATGCCGGGGACGTCGACGCGGACGTCACCGATCATCGCGCGACCGGTGTCGCGGCCCGAATACGCTCCGAAGAGGGTTGCACCGGTCGCCGCGTCTCGGAGCGCGGAGCCGTACGGCGCGCTGGTTCCACCCTCGTGAGCGGTCCAGATCTCCACGCCGGCGCGAGCGGGGTCGATATCGGTCACATGCATCGCATCGCCGTGCCCGAGCCGCGCGGTGGAGCCCGGGGCGGCGCTGCCTTCCGGGAGGACATCGAAGGAGCTGTACAACAGGCTGCCGTCATCGTCGATCGTCGCCGCTCCGTAGACGAGTTCGTGTCGGCCGTCGGCGTCGACATCGGCAAGGCTCAGGGAGTGATCGCCCTGTGTGGTGATCGTGGCGAACTCGGGGTCGGTGCCGTCTCGGCCGTGCGGGGAGTCGTTGAACGGATTCGTCAGAGGCACGTGGCCACTGTCGACCTGCCACCGCTGGGTGAGGTTCTCGCCGTCCCAGTCGAAGGCGTCGACGGCCGTGCGGGTGTAGTAGCCGCGGGCGAAGACCGCGGAGGGATGCCGGCCGTCGAGGTAGCCCACGCCGGCGAGGAACCTGTCGACACGGTTGCCGGGTTCGATACGGGACATCGCATAGTCGCCCCAGAGCAGCCCGTCGTCGCCACGCGCGGTCGGATACGGGATGGTCTGCAGCTCTTCCCCGGTCGCGCTGTCGAAGACGGTCAGATATTCCGGTCCGTCGACGACGAACCCCTCGAACTCGCGCAGCAGATTCCGCGCGCTGCGGCTCGGCGCGTACACGTCGATGAAAGTGTCGGCGAGCTCTTCGGCGCTATCGCGGGAGAGCGGATACTCGTGTGCCACCGGCATCCCCCATGCCTCTTCCAGAGTGGCGGGCCACTGGCCGGACTGGACTTCTGATCGTTCGGTCCAGCCGAGGAACATCTCGACGAGGTGCTCTTCGTAGTCCGCGGCACTCAGTCGGTAGTCGTCGTCGTTCGTGTATCCCGCGGCGACATCGGCCGCGGGCATCGTGATGGTCGATTCGGTCGCGACCGATCCGTCGGCGGCGTACCGCACGGATTTCGTACCCGGTGCGGTCTTGAGCATCGTCTCCGAGCGGCCGTCGCCGTCGAAGTCGAAGACGAGGAACTGCGTGTAGTGGGCGCCCGCGCGGATGTTCACCCCGAGGTCGAGCCGATTCAGCAACGTGCCGTCGAGTTCGTAGGTGTCGAGGTAGACCGGGCCGGTGTAGCCGCGCTGAGAGACGTCTTTGGCGTTCGACGGGTCCCACTTCACGACGTACTCATATTGGCCGTCGCCGTCGACGTCTCCGACCGAGACATCGTTGGCGGAGTAGGTGTATGCCTCGCCCTTCGGGGTGACACCGTCGGCCGGCTTCTGCAGCGGCAGGTCGTGATACCCCTGCATCCATGGCGTGCTGGGGGCGGACTGCGCGAGCACGACCCCGTTCACGACGGGGGCGACGGTGTACACGGAAGTGGAATCGCCCTCGACGTCGGCGTAGTTTGTGCTGTCCGAGACTGTGGCTATCGGGGCACCATCGCGGTAGAGGATGAAATCGGGGCCGGCGACTCCGGTGGCCGTCGCACCCGTGGCCTCCGAGGCGAGCAGCCGCCAGCTGAGGAAGACGCCTTCACCCGCCGGCACCGCGACGAGGCCACGGTCGAGTTCTTCGAGCTGAGCGATGTTCGTTGATTGATCTTGACGGCCCGTGTCAGGCCGAGGGTCGGCGGCGCTCGCGCTGTGCACCCCTCCGGCGAGCAGGCAGCCTGCGGCGGCGACCGCCACGGAAGCGCGGAACGTATGGTGTCGGAAGTTCATCATCGAAGTCCTTCTCTGGGCGTGCGCCCGCTCGGATAGCGTTTTCCGTGCCCGGCCGAAGTTACCCGCCACAACTCACCGCGGTCAAGAGATCCGGGTGAAGTCGTTGAGACGATTCATTCACGCCGACCCGCGTAGGCTTCCAGCATGACCGCAGACGCCAAGGTCCGAATCCTCACCTGGATCGGCATCGCGACCGGGGTGATCGGCGGCCTGCTGGTCGCCTTCCCGACACTGCTGCCGTTCGGCGGTCCGTGGGTGCAGCTCGCGCTCGGCATCGCGACCCTCGTGCTGGCGTTCGGCGCGCGCAAGGCCGGCATCGCGGACATCCCCGAGTTCGACGGACGCCTGTCGCTGTTCGCCGCCCTGCTGGGCTTCCTCGTGGTGTTCTTCGCGGGTCAGGTCGCCTTCGGCCTGCTGATGAACGCCGCGAACGGCTGATCTAGGCTGGAATCGTGGCCTCCCCCGCAGCAGACGACTACCTCAAGACGATCTACGCGCATACCGAATGGCAGGATGCGCCGATCACGCCGTCGGTCCTCGCCTCGAAGCTCGGAATCGCCCCGTCGTCGGTCACCGAGATGGTGAAGAAGCTGGCCGCCGCTGGCCTCGTCTCGCACGTGCCCTACGGTGCCGTGCGGCTGACGGATGCCGGCACGCAGCGGGCGCTCGCCATGGTGCGCCGTCACCGCCTGATCGAGACCTGGCTCGTGCAGGAGTTCGGATACGGGTGGGACGAGGTGCACGACGAGGCCGAGGTGCTCGAACACACCATCAGCGATCGACTGCTCGAAGGCATCGACGAGCGTCTCGGCCGACCGCGGTTCGATCCGCACGGCGACGCCATCCCGGATGCCGACGGCGCCGTCGAGCGCGAGCCGTTCGTGCTCCTCGCGGATGCCTCCGTCGGTCACGCCGGGCGGGTGCTCCGTGTCGACGACCGGGACCCGGAGCTGCTGCGCGCACTCGAGAATGCCGGCGTCACAGTCTTCTCGACCCTGCAGCTGACAGCCGACGGCATCGAGCTCGACGGTGTCGAGATCACACTGCCGAAAGGAGCAGCGGACGTCGTCTGGCTGAGCGCATAGAAGCATGAGTGCACGTCACCTCTCCCCTCTAGGCTGTGCACATGGCCCAACGTGACGACATCGAATGCTGGCTCACCGACATGGACGGCGTGCTCGTCCATGAGAACGACGCCATCCCCGGAGCATCCGAGCTGCTCGCCGGGTGGGAGGCAGCCGGCATTCCGTATCTGGTGCTGACGAACAACTCGATCTTCACCGCGCGCGACCTGTCGGCCCGCCTCCGCACCAGCGGACTGCACGTGCCGGAGGAGCGGATCTGGACCTCGGCGCTCGCGACCGCGGCATTCCTGCAGCAGCAGCTGCCCGGCGGTTCGGCGTTCGTGATCGGCGAGGCCGGCATCCTCACCGCGCTGCACGACGCCGGGTTCATCATGACCGAGACGAATCCCGACTTCGTCGTCGTGGGAGAGACGCGCAACTACTCGTTCGAGGCCATCACCAAGGCGATCCGCCTCATCATCGGCGGCGCGCGCTTCATCGTCACGAACCCCGACGCGACCGGACCCAGCGCCGACGGACCGCTGCCGGCGACCGGCGCGATCGCCGCACTCATCACGAAGGCGACAGGCAAGGAGCCCTACGTCGTCGGCAAGCCCAACCCGATGATGTTCCGCTCCGCCCTGAACAAGATCGGCGCGCATTCGAAGCGCACCGGCATGATCGGCGACCGCATGGACACCGACGTGGTCGCGGGCATCGAGGCAGGACTGCACACGATCCTGGTGCTCACCGGCATCAGCGACCAGGCCGAGATCGAGAAGTACCCGTTCCGGCCCGACGAGATCGTGCAGTCGGTCGCCGACCTCCTGCCGCGCATCACCGACACGATCAAGACGATCGAGAAGTGAGCCATGGGCGCGCTCGACGAGGGTGAACGGGTTCGGGCGGCGGATGCCGCGACCTGGCGCGCCTGGCTCGACGAGAATCACGAGCGGGCGGCGGGGGTCTGGCTGCTGAGCGTGCGCGGCAACTCGGGCGTGGGCGTCGGATACGAGGATGCCGTGCGTCAGGCCCTGTGCTTCGGGTGGATCGACGGCCCGGTCCGCACCTTCGACGACCAGACCGTCGGTCAGTGGTTCTCGCCGCGGCGCCCGGGGAGCGGGTGGGCCGCCACGAACAAGGCCCGCATCGCCGAGCTCGAGGCGCAGGGGCTGCTCGCACCCGCCGGCATTCGCGTGCTCGACATCGCGAAGTCGAACGGATCGTGGATCGTGCTCGACGGACCGGAGGCGGGGATCGAGCCCGAGGAGTTCGCCGCCGCGCTCGACGCCGTGCCCGCGGCACGGGAGCACTGGGACGCGTTCCCGAAGTCGGTCAAGAAGCTGGGCCTGACCCACATCGCGATAGCGAAGAGGCCCGAGACCAGATCTGCTCGGATCGCGAAGATCGTGGCGGATGCCGCGGAGGGGAAGCGCCCATGAACCAGAGCGACCTGCTGTTCCTCGTCGTGTTCCTGATCCTGCTCTCCTCACTGACGGTGATCATCGTGCAGTTCGTGCGCTCCCGCCGCCGTGGCGGGTCGGACGACCGCGACGGCAACTGGTGGGAAGGCCCCTGGGACGGCGACCGGAAGAGCTGATCCCGACTCGGTCAGGAGGCCAGGGATGCTCCGGGGATCGCCGCCAGCAGCTCACGCGTGTACGGATGCTGCGCGTCGTCGAAGATCTGCTCGGGCGTGCCGCTCTCCACGACCACACCCCGCTGCATGACGTGAACCTCGTCCGAGATCATCCGCACGACGGCGAGATCGTGACTGATGAACAGGTAGCTGAGGCCCAGACGCTTCTGCAGGTCGGCGAGGAGATCGAGGATCTGCGCCTGCACGAGCACGTCGAGCGCGGAGACCGCCTCGTCGAGCACCACGAGTTCGGGCTCGAGCGCGAGCGCGCGGGCGATCGCGACGCGCTGACGCTGTCCGCCGGACAGCTCGTGCGGCAGACGCTCGGCCATCGCCGCCGGAAGCGCGACCTGTTCCAGGAGCTCGAGGATCCGGGCGTGACGGGTGGCCGCGGTGCCGATGCGGTGCACCCGCAGCGGCTCGGCGATCGACTGCGCGACCGTGTAGCGGGGATCGAGCGAGGCATAGGGGTTCTGGAACACCGGCTGCACCCGACGGCGCAGGGCGAACAGCTCCTTGCGGCGGAGGCTGGTCAGGTCCACGCCGTCGAACAGGATCGCGCCCGACGTCGCGTCCTCCAGGCCCAGCACCATGTTGGCGGTCGTGGACTTGCCCGATCCGGATTCCCCCACGATCGACACCGTCGTCCCCCGACGGATCGAGAAGCTGACCCCGTCGACCGCGGTGAAGGTCTGCGGTTCCCCGCGCTTCGGGGCGCGGAGCGCGAACTCCTTGCGGAGGTCGCGGATCTCGACGAGCGGTGCCTCGGTCGCCCCGGGTGCCGATGCGTCCGCTCGCTGCGGGAGGGCGACGCGTCGCGACGCGAGGCTGGGCGCCGCGGCGAGCAGCTGCTTCGTGTACTCGTGCTGCGGATTCCCGAGCACCTCGGCGGAAGTCCCCTCCTCGACGATGCGGCCGCGGAACATGACGACGATGCGGTCCGCCCGCTCTGCGGCGAGCGCGAGGTCGTGCGTGATCAGGAAGACTGCCGTGCCGAGTTCGTCGGTCAGCTCGTCGAGCTGGTCGAGGATGCGGCGCTGCACGGTCACGTCGAGCGCGGAGGTCGGCTCGTCGGCGATCAGCAGGCGCGGCTTGCACGCGAGCCCCATCGCGATGAGCACCCGCTGGCGCATGCCGCCGGAGAACTCGTGCGGGTACTGCGTGGCGCGCTGCGCGGCATCCGCGATCCCCACCATCTCCAGCAACTCGACGACCTTCACCGCGGTGGCGTCGCCCGACGTGTGTCGGTGCACCTCCAACGCCTCGCCGATCTGGTCTCCCACGCGCATGAGCGGGTCGAGGTTCGACATCGGGTCCTGTGGCACGAGCCCGATCCCTGCACCGCGCAGCGAGACCATCGCGTTCTCGGTCAGCTCCGTGAGTTCGCGGCCGTCGAAGCGGATGCTGCCTGCCGTGATCACCCCGTTCTCGGGCAGCAGCCGGTTCACTGCGGCAGCCGTGGTCGACTTCCCCGAGCCGGACTCGCCGACGATCGCGACGGTCTCTCCGGCAGCGACGTCGATGCTGATCTCGCTGATGGCGGTGACCAGCTCGGAGCCGGTCCGGAAGGCGACGGCGAGGCCGCTGATGCTCAGCACGGGCTCGGTGTTGCTCATGGTGTTCTCGTTCCTTCGTTGTCACGGAGAGCCCGGTGGTGGTCGTCGCCGTCGTCAGCGACGTCACCCAGGAGCGCGGGGAGGGCCGATCGCCACAGCGACTCTGTGGTCGCGGGCTCCGAGGCGAGGAGCCTGTTGCTCAGCATCACAGCCGCCGTGCCGGTGTCGGGGAGTACGCCGAGGGCGCAGCCGGTGAAGCCGGGGTGCCACAGCATCCGCTGCTCACGACCACGCATGAGCACGGTGTCGCTGCGCCAGCCCAGTGCCTGCCCGCGATCCGGTCCGTCGCGGAAGAGCTCTGCGACGACATCCGGATGCCAGAGATCGGCGTGCCGTTCGGGGGCGGCGAGCGCCGCCCCCAGGGTGAGGAGGTCGTCCGCGGTACTGAACAGGCCGGCGTGCCCTGCGACGCCGCCGAACGCGTGGAAGCAGTTGCCGTCGTCGGCGACGCCCGCGATCTCGTCTTCTCGCCAGGGGAAGTGACGCCGGGCGGTGAGGATCGGGTAGGGCTCCCCGGTGGCGACCATGCGGCGCTCAGCGGTGTCGCCGACAGCGGTGGAGGCGACGGGTGCGGCCACCGGACCGAAGGTCGTGTGACGGAGTCCGAGCGGCTCGGTCACCAGCTCACGGACGGCGTGGGCGAGGGGCATCCCCGCGACCGCGGCGACGATGCGGCCGAGCAGCATGAATCCGAGATCGGAGTAGTGGCGGGACTCGTCGAGGCCGTATCGGAGCGGCAGCGCGTCGATGACGGAATCCGAGGGGCGATCGCCGTCGTCGAGGTACAGGGGCTGCCATTCCCAGAGACCCGCCCGGTGCTGCAGGAGGTGGCGGAGCGTGGTCTCGGGCGCGCATGCCGTTCCGGGCAGATACGTGGCCACGAGATCGTCGAAGCGCAGATCACCGCGACTCACGAGGCGCAGGATCGACGTCGAGGTCGCGGCGACCTTGGTCACCGAGGCGACGTCGAACCGCGTCGGCACGGTCATGGGGGTGCCGGCGATGTCGGCGAGGCCGCTGTCGGCGACATCCCGCCCCTCCGCCGTCACGACACCCGCGACGACGCCGTGCGGGGCAGACGACCCGGTCATCACCGCCGCGACAGCAGCTTCGACGTTCACGATGCCACGGCCCCCGAAAGCAGCAGCGTGTCGATTCCGGCGACGGGCTCCGGCATCGACAGCGGTCCTGCGCCCGGGGTGATCGTGCCCAGGATGCGCGGCTCGCGCGCCCCGGTGCCACCGGGGACGATGGCGGAGACCCCGTGCAGCGTGCACCACCCGATCAGCGCGAGGAGGATCGCCTCCTTGCTGTCGGCCGGTGCGCCGAGCTCATCGGCCAGCACGACCTCCGTGCCCGGCAGCGCGGTACGCAGACCGTCGAGGATCAGCGGGTTGCGGCATCCGCCGCCCGACACAGCGAGGAATCCGATGCCGGCGGATGCCACGTCACGGGCGACCGTCTGCACGGTGAGCTCGGTCAGTGTGCGCACGACGTCCGCGACGGCGATCTCCCGTCCCTGCGCCGCCAGGTGCTCGTGCACGTACCCGAGGTGGAAGTGCTCTTTGCCGGTGCTCTTGGGCGGGGTGAGTGCGTAGTAGGGATCGGCGAGGAGCGCCGCGAGCAGCGCCTCGTCCACGCGCCCGGTGCGGGCGATCAGCGCGTCGTCGTCATACCCGAGCGGGTTGAGCCGGTGCTCCACGATGACGGCGTCGACGAGGGCGTTGGCGGGCCCGATGTCGTAGGCGACGAGGCCGTCGGGGCGCACGACCGTCATGTTCGAGATGCCGCCGAGGTTCAGGGCGGCGGAGACACCGGCCCGCGTGCGCAGCAGCAGCTCGTCCAGGAACGACACCAGGGGCGCACCATGACCGCCGGCGGTGATGTCGCGGATGCGGATGTCGGAGACGACGGGCACACCGACGCGCTCGGCGATCCAGGCGGGCTGCCCGATCTGCAGGGTGCCGAGTGCGTGCGACCCGTCGACCCAGTGGTAGACGGTCTGTCCGTGGGAGCACACCGCATCGACACCGCCCACCTCGGCGGCGATGTCGGCGGCGACCTCGGCGAATGCCTGGCCGATGAGCGTGTCGAGCTCAGCGACCTCGGCCAGTGTGGTCTCTGCCGGCGGGAGCGCTGCGATCAGCCGGGCCCGCAGCTCAGCAGCGTACGGCACGCTCGTGGCGGCGAGGACCGCGCCGTGCAGGGCGACGCCGTTCGCGCTGGCCTCGCCGGTCGCGGTGAAATCGACGACGGCCGCATCGATGCCGTCGTGCGAGGTGCCGGAGATGAGTCCCAGGACGCGCATCAGTTCTCCTCCAGTGCCGTGCGCAGCCGACCATCGGCCGCGTCGAGTCGTGCGGTGGCCGCGGCGAGGTCTTCGCGGCGGCGGATCATGACCGATGCGCGCTTGACGTCGTAGGCCGCGATCTCGAGCGCATCGACGGCGGTCGGACGCTCGACGCCGGCGATCGACTCGACCATGCGGATGGCACGCTCGCGGAGCTTGTGGTTGGTGGCCTTCACGTCGACCATCAGATTGCCGTACGCCTTGCCGTTGCGGACCATCACGATCGTCGAGAACATGTTCAGCACGAGCTTCTGCGCTGTGCCGGACTTGAGACGCGTCGAGCCCGAGAGCACCTCCGGGCCCACTTCGACCTCGATGCCGTGCTCGGCCGTCGCGCTGAGCGGCGTGTCCGTGTTGCAGGACAGTCCGACGCTCAGCGCCCCACGCTCGCGGGCCCGTGCGACCGCGGCGACCACGTAGGGCGTGCGACCGCTGGAGGCGATGCCGATCACCGTGTCGAGCGGTCCGATCTCCGCATCATCGATCGCGGCCGACCCGGCGTCGGCGTCATCCTCGGCTCCTTCGACAGGATTCACGATCGCGCCGGATCCACCGGCCATGATCGCGAACACCAGCTCCGGCGGTGTGCTGAACGTCGGCGGACATTCCGAGGCGTCGACGACGCCGATCCGCCCCGGCGTTCCCGCGCCCACGTACACCAGGCGACCGCCGCGAGCCATGCGGGCGGCCGCGGCCTCGATGGCCGGCACGATCTGCGGCAGCGCGCGCTGCACGGCGCCGGGAACGGTGGCATCCGCCTCGTTCATGGTCTGCGCGAGCTGCGCCACGCTCATCAGGTCGAGCTCCGCGTACCGCGGGTCGCTCGCCTCGGTGGCGAGTCCGCCGAGATCCTCCATGGTCATCGCTTTCCCCTGTTCCGCGGGTCGAGACTGTCGCGCAGGCCGTCACCGAGCAGGTTCAGCCCCACCACGAGCAGGACCACCACGACGCCTGGGGCGATCATCGTCCAGGGGGCGATGGTCAACAGGGTGCGCGCCTCGAAGATCATCGATCCGAGCGACGGCGCGGGAGGCGGGGTTCCCAGGCCGAGGAAGCTCAGCGACGCCTCGGTGAGGACCGCCCAGGAGAGGGAGAGCGTCACCTGCACGATGATGATCGAGGTGATGTTGGGCAGCACGTGCCGGAACATCGTCGCCATCCGGCTCTGGCCCGTGCTCTTGGCGGCCTTGACGTATTCGACCTCTCGGAGCGACAGCACCGGACCGCGGGTCACGCGGATGAAGATCGGCACGTAGACGATCGCGATGGCCACGGCGATCGTGAACCAGTTGCGTTCGAAGACCGAGGCCAGCGACAGGGCGAGCAGCAGCGGCGGGAAGGCGAACAGCACGTTCGTGACGGCGGTGATCGCGCCGTCGGAGAAGCCGCGGTAGAAGCCGGCGATCAGCCCGCACACGGTGCCGACGATCGTGGCGAAGGCCACCGCCACCAGCGAGATGAGGGCGGAGTTCGCGACGCCGGCGGCGACGCGGGAGAACACGTCGCGGCCGAACTGATCGGTGCCGAACCAGTGCGTGCCGGACGGCGGCTGCAGCCGGGACGGCGGATCCTGCGCCAGCGGGTCGAACGGCAGCAGGCCGAAAGCCGAGACGAGGCTGAGCACGGCCAGCAGCACCACGATGATGAGTCCGGTGAGTCCGCTCCGGCTGCGCAGCAGCAGTCGCACGCGCTCCATGGTGCGTCCGCCGCCGGGGGCGAGGGCCGGTGTCTGAGAGATGTCGGTCATGCGGCACGCACCCGAGGATCGATGACCCGGTACAGCAGGTCGGTGAGCAGGTTGACGATGACGAAGGCGAGGGCGATGACGAGCACCGTGCTCTGCACGAGCGCGTACTCCTTCTGCTGGATGCCGAGCAGCACCTGACGCCCGATGCCGGGGAGGGAGAAGATCTGCTCCACCACCACGGCGCCACCGAGGAGGTACCCGAACTGGAGACCGGTCATCGTGACGATCGGTACGAGGGCGTTTCGCAGCACGTGACGGATCTGCAGCCGACGTGGGGGCACGCCCTTGGCGCGCGCCGTGCGGATGAAGTCGTTCGCGCGGATCTCGAGCACCGCGGTGCGAGTCGTCCGCATGATGGGAGCGGCGATGCCGAAGCCGAGCACGATCGAAGGCAGCAGCATCTGCTGGAGGTTCAGCAACGGGTCCTGGAAGAGCGTGGCGTACCCCTGTCCGTTCGGGTTGAATCCGAACGAGGATGCGAGGACGGCGAGGAGGGCCGTGCCGAGGAGGAACGCGGGGATGGAGAGTCCGGCGAGGCCCACGACCTGCCCGACGCCGTCGCGTACCGAGTCGGGCTTCGAGGCCGAGAGCATGCCGAGGGGGATGCCGATGGCCAGAGCGATCACGATCGAGAAGATCGCAAGCTCGAAGGTGACGGGAAGCGCGGCGACGGTGAGCTCGAGCACGCTCGTCTGTGCGCGCGACGAGAAGCCGAGGTTGCCGGTGAAGATGTTGCCGAGCCACGAGAAGAACTGGACGAACAGCGGCTGGTCGAGACCATAGTAGGACTCGAGCGCGGCGCGTTGCGCGGGTGTGAGGGCGGCGGCCTCGGTGCCGAGCCCGGAGCTGATCTGGTCGCCCGGGATGGCGCGCAGCATCAGGAAGACGAAGATGGCGACGCCGAGGAGCGTGCCGAGGGCTGCGAGGATGCGGCGCAGCACGCTGTTGCGGATGAGCTGTCTGAACATGCGAGTGTGAGTGTGCCTGTCGTCGGGGAGGATGCGGCGCCGACCGGTCGCGCGCCGGCGCCGCATCCGTCCGCTACTTGATGGAGGTCGTCCGCAGGTACTGCAGCGAGCCGTTGACCATCGGAACGAAGCCGTCGACGGTCGACGCCGTCGCGGTGTAGGTGTAGCTGGTGAACAGCCAGATCCATGCCGCGTTCTCCTCGAGGTTCTCGGAGACCTGTGCGTAGATGTCCTTGCGCTCGTCGGCGTCCGCACTCTGGCGTCCCTCGGCGAACAGCGCGTCGAGCTCGGGCGAGGAGTAGCCGGCGACCTTGTTCAGGTTGCCGGTGCTGGTGAAGTAGCGGCCGTACATGCCGTCGGGATCGGGACGACCGCCGTTGAGCGCGACGGCGGAATCGAAGTCCGCGGCGATCCAGCGATCGACGAATGCACCGGATTCGAGCACCTCGATCTCGAGATCGATCTTCGCGTCGGCGAGTTGCGCTTTCAGGTTCTGCGCCTCGTTCACCGAGGTGGCGTACTCGCCCTGCGAGACGATCGTCTTGAGGGTGAAACCATCCTCCTTGCCCGCCTTCTTCAGGTAGTCGGCCGCCTTGTCGAGGTCGCGCTCCGGGCAGGGGCGTGCGTCGGGATCGGACTTGTACGCCGGAGACGTGATCGGACCGGTGACTTCTCCCTCGCCCAGAGCCGCGGTGTCGAGGACTTCCTGGCGGTCGATCGCGCACTGGATGGCGAGGCGCACGTTGACGTCGGCGAGGTCGCCACGCGTCGCGTTGAGCTGGAGCGCGTGGTAACTCAGCTGCGGCGTGGTCGCGACCTCGACGTTCGCACCCTCTGCGGTCTGAGCGACCAGCGGGTCATCGAACACGGCGAGCTGCACATTGCCGGACTGCATCGCCGAGACGATCGAGGACTCGTCGGGGATGACGCGGAACTCGACGGTGTCGAGCAGAGCGGTGTCACCCCAATACTCGTCGTTCTTCGCCAGAGTGAGCGACTGACTCGGCGTGCGGTCGTCGAGGACGAAGGGCCCGGTGCCGTTCGGCGTGGTGTTCAGCGCCTCCTCCGTGTCGTCGGAAGAGAGCATCGCCATGTTGATCACGGCCAGATTCGCGGGCAGTGCGGCATCCGGGGCGCTGAGGGTGAGAGTGACGGTCGACTCGTCCGTGGCCTCGACAGCCGTGACGGAGGCGAGCGAGCTGCGCGCGACGGCGGCGGTCGCCTCGAGGGCGATGGCGTCGAGGGAGTACTTGACGTCTTCCGATCCGAACGCGCTGCCGTCGGCGAAGGTGACGCCCTCGCGGAGCTCGAGGGTCACGGTGAGCCCGTCCTCGGAGACGTCCCAGGACTCGGCGAGCCCGGGGACCACGTTCAGCTCTTCGTCGAACTCGGTCAGGGTGCCGTAGAGGTTCTGCAGCACGTTGACGGCCTGGAACTGCGTGGCCTTCCAGGGGAACAGGGTGTCGGGGTCGCTGGTGACGCCGATGACGAGGTCGCCGCCTGCGGCGCCCTCGGAGGGTGAGGGGTCAGATGCCGGTGCCGCGCACCCGGAGAGGACGAGGGCCAAGATGGCGCCCGTCGCGGTGAGTGCGCCCAGTGACGCCCGCCGTGCTGTGCTCATTGCTGATTCCTCCTGCTGGCTGGGACGCGTCGTCATGGCGTCGGGAAGGCTTGCGCCGGCTCGCCCGCGAACATCGTCGATCTTGGTGGTACCAAAAGTACACGAAAGTTGCTGTTTGTGTAACAGAAGTTCCTCTAGGGTGGAGTCACCGATCGGAGAACCCCATGCCCACTGAAGCCGCCCGCGACGACGCCGGCGGGCACCCCGTGCTCGTGCGTATGCGCGCCATCCGGCCCGAACTGCGTCCCAGCGAGCAGCGGATCGCCGACCTCTTCCTCGCGCACCCTGCCGAGACCGCGGGGCTCTCGGTCGCGGAGCTCGCCCAGCGCTGCGACACCTCGACGACCTCGGTCGTGCGCTTCTGCAAGCGGCTCGGCTACGACCACGTGCGGGAGCTGCGCAATCACGTCCTGCGTGACGTGGAACGCGAGACCTTCGACACCGCAGCCCTGCCCGACGTCTCGGGCGACATCGACCGCACCGACACACTCGCCGACATCGTCGCCAAGGTGTCGCTCGCCGAGACCCTCTCCCTGGCCGACACCGCGAAGGTGCTCGACACCCACGCCTTGCGCGCGGCAGTGGATGCGATCAACGCCTCGACCAGGGTCGACATCTTCGGAGTGGGCGCGAGCTCGATCGTCGGGCTCGACCTGCAGCGCAAGCTCACGCGGATCGGCCGGACCGCGCTGGACTGGTCCGACCCGCATGCGGCATGGACATCGGCGGCGACCCTCGGACCCGGCAACGTCGCCATCGCCGTCTCGCACAGCGGTGCGACCACCGACACGATCGAGTTCCTCCTGCTCGCTCGACGCGCCGGAGCGACCACCATCGCGATCACGAACCACGACCGCGCCCCACTCGCCGATCAGGCCGACATCGTGCTCACCACGGCTGCCAGGGAGACGGGTTTCCGCTCCGGAGCCCTCGGCAGCCGGATCGCCCAGCTCATGGTCGTCGACTGCATCTTCATCGGTGTCGCCCAGTCGAACTACGACCGTTCGATGGAGGCGCTGCGCAACACCTACGCGGCCGTGCACCGCGTGAGATCGAGCGGCGCGTGACGGGCACCCGCAACCGGACGGCGCTGTTCGCCGCCTTCGCGAGTCTCGGCGTCACCGCGGCGTTCGTCCCGGCCGTCCTCCCTGCGGCGGAGCGGATGCTGTCGGCCGCGCTCAGCACGGCCGTCCCCGCGCTGTTCGCGGGGCTGCTGGTCGGCGTCCTGATCTCGGGCCCCCTTCTCGTGCGCCGCCCTGCGCGCACGACGCTGATCCTCGGCTGCGCGCTGCAGGCCGTAGCGATCGTCGCCGGCGCCTGGGCGAGCGTGCCTTTGGTCTTCATCGCGGCCGCCGCCCTCGCCGGACTCGGGTTCGGTCTCGTCGAGGCCGCGGGCTCGGTGGCCGCGAAGGCCGCGGCCGCAGGCAGCGCGACCGGACTGCTCAGCGCACTCATGGGATGCGTCGCCGTCTGCGCCGCCCTCACTCCCCTGGTCGTGGCCGCAGGCGCCGCCGCTCTTCCGGTGCTCAGCATTCTCGCCGTCGTGCCGCTGACCGCGATCGTGATGCTCGCGGGTCGCTCAGGGTCGTCAGCCCCCTCGGCGGCGGCGGCGCGGCGCGATCTGCGTGGACTTCTGACGCTTCTTCCCTTCGCACTCGCTCTTCCGCTCTATGTCGGAGTCGAGACAGTGCTCTCCGGATGGTCGGCGGTGATCCCCGCGCGGGCGCTGGCGCTCGATCCCGCCGCTGCCGCTCTCGGCACGTCGGCGTTCTGGGCGCTGATGGCGGTAGGCCGCTTCGGGGCCGCTGCGCTCCGCAGGCTCTCGGTGGCGCCCACCGCCATCCTTGCGGTGGGAACGATCGGCGCCGCCTGCCTGATGGCCGCAGCCGGAATGCTGGTGGACGGATACCCCGCCGGCGCACTCGTCGCCCTCGCGGCATCCGTCGTGCTCCTCGCCCCGAGCTACGGACTCATCCTCGGACTCGCGCTCGATCGGCTCGACCCGGCGCGCAGCGCCGCCGTCACGGGATCTCTCGTGGCGTGCGGGGCCGTCGGCGGCACCTTCGTACCGACGCTCGTGCTGCTGATCGGGCGCGACCCTGCCTCGAGTGCGACGCTGCTGATCTCGGCGGCGCTCTGCGCGTTGGTGCCGGTGCTGGTGCTGATCGCAGCGCGATCGCCGCAGGCCGCCCCCGCGACGAGCTGATATCGCGCTTCCTCCCCTGCACAATCTCGGACCGTCGAGGACTTCTCAACGAATGCCGGAATACCGCGCCTCCGCGACGCCGAAACGGCGTATCTTCATTGGCGTACCAGTCGGTCGCAAAGCCGAATGGGGGCGTGTATGTGTCGGTGGAGACTTTGACGATCGTCGTCAGCGCGCTGGGTATCGTGTTGACGCTGGGCGCGAGCCTGTTCGCCGGCTCCGCCTGGGTCGTCCGTCGCATGGACGGCATGGAGCTCAGGCTCATCGACCGCATGGACGCGGGAGATGAGAAACTCGGCGCTCGCATCGACGCTGTCGACCTGAAGCTCACCACCCGCATCGACGCTCTCGCCGGCGAAGTCACCGAGGTGAAGATCTCGATCGCGAGACTCGAAGGGCCGACGCGCCACCTCGTGACAGCGACCCGCTGACGCGTCGGTACCCTGACTTCTCCGCTAGCGCAGGACGAGCGCCGCGGCACCGATGAGCGGCCCCTCGTCGCCCAGCCCCGAGCGGACGACGCGCGTCCGCCGCGAGTACTCATGTGCCGCACTCGCGGTGAGCGCCTGCTGCACGAGGTCGATGTAGTCGGGCGAGACGCGCGAGAACCCGCCGCCGATCGCGACGGTGTCGAGGTCGACCAGAGTGGCGGCATCCGCCAGGGCCTCCCCCACGGCCTTCGCCGAGCGTTCGATCGCAGCGCGCGCGACGGCCACTCCTGCGGCGGCATCCCGAGCGAGGTCCTCGCCGGTCGCGCCGGACCAGCCCTGCTGCTGCGCCCAGGCCGCGCTCGCGGGGCCCGAGGCGATCTCCTCGAGCGTCAGGCCGCCCTCGCGGCGAACCTGGCCGAGGTGACCGGCGTTGCCGGTGGCCCCGGGGATGTACGCGCCGTTCACGACGAAGCCACCGCCCACTCCCGTCGACACGACGATCGAGAGTGATGCACCGGCATCCTGCGTGGCGCCGAGCCACGACTCGGCCAGTGCCAGGGCGCCGCCATCGTGCCCCAGTACGGTCGGCACCCCGCGGCCGAGGACGGCGGATGCCGCGACGCGCACCGCTTCGGCCAGGCCGAAGCCGCGCGCGAGGGGCATGTTCACGGGCATGATGGCGCCCGCGACGCGGTCGATCGGTCCGGCACTCCCCGCGCCCGCGCCGACGAGTTCGGCATCTGCAGGCAGGGCTGCGAGAGCGTGCGCGACGATCGCCTGCACAGCGGCGGTCAGTGAATCGAACGTGGCTTCGCGCCCGGTCGCCTGGCGGCTGCGGCTGCCGGGGAGGAGGGCGCCGTCTTCACCGACGAGCGCGGCCTCCATCTTCGTGCCGCCCACATCGACGGCCAGCGCGTAGCGAGTCACTGCGGGTCGAGTCCGAGGTCGTCGAGGTCGAAGGCGGCACGCCACTCGAGGCCCTCGGCTTCGATGGCGGCCTGCGCGCCGGTCTTGCGGTCGACGATCACGGCGACCGCGACGATCTCGGCGCCCTCCTTGCGGAGCGCTTCGACGGCCTTGAGTGCCGACTGACCCGTGGTGGAGGTGTCTTCCAGCACGACGACGCGCTTGCCCTTGACGTCGGCGCCCTCGATCTGGCGGCCGCGGCCGTGGTCCTTCGGCTCCTTGCGCACGACGAAGGCGTCCAGCGGGCGGTCGGCGGCGACAGAGGCGTGCAGCACCGAGTTCGCGATCGGATCGGCGCCGAGGGTCAGGCCGCCGACCGCCACGATATCGAGGTCGCCGACGAGGTCGAGCATGATGCGCCCGATGGCCGGGGCCGCACGGTGGTCGAGGGTGAGCTTGCGCATGTCGACGTAGTACGTCGCCTTCTTGCCACTGGAGAGGGTGAAGTCGCCGTGGAACACCGCCTCGTCCTTGATCAGGTCGAGGAGGGTCTGGCGGTCAGCGTCGAGTGCGGTCACGGCATCCAGTGTAGGAGGTGGGCCCTAGGCTGGTCGCATGCGCTTGGCCACCTGGAACGTCAACTCCATCCGCACCCGCGTCACCCGCACGGTCGAGTTCGCCGTGCGCGAAGACATCGACGTGCTGGCGATGCAAGAGGTCAAGTGCAAGCCAGAGCAGTTCCCCTACGGTCCGTTCGAAGAGGCCGGGTACCACGTCGAGGTGCACGGCCTGAATCAGTGGAACGGCGTCGCGATCGCGAGCCGCCTGCCGATCACCGACGTGCGCACGGCGTTCGACGGGATGCCGGGGTTCGCGAAGGGCCATGAAGGACCGGATGCTCCGCTCGAGGCCCGCGCGCTCGGCGTGATGGTCGAGGGCGTCCGGGTCTGGAGCCTCTACGTGCCGAACGGCCGCTCGCTCGACGATCCGCACCTCGCGTACAAGCTGCACTGGCTCGAAGAGCTCAAGAAGTCGACGGCGGCCGAGCTGGCGGCGAACCCCGAGCTCCCCCTCGCCCTGGTCGGGGACTTCAACATCATCCCGTTCGACCATGACAACGGCGACCCCGACATCGTGGTCGGCCGGTCCACGCACGTGTCTCCGCCGGAGCGCGCCGCCTTCTTCGCCCTCGAAGACGCCGGAGTGACCGACGTCGTGCGCCCGCTCCTGCCGGAGGGGTATACCTACTGGGATTACCAGCGGCTGAAGTTCCCCCGCAACGAGGGCATCCGCATCGACTTCGTGCTCGGTTCGCGCACCTTCGCGGATGCCGTCTCCGGCGCTTCGATCCACCGCAACGAGCGCAAGGGCGAACAGCCCAGCGATCACGTGCCCGTCGTGGTCGACGTCGATCTCGGCGCTGCCGAGGAAGACGACGACCTGCCGATGATCTTCTCCTGACGCTCACCCCCGGTCATTGAGCGATACTTCGACTCGCATGCGCTCGCTCAGCACAGGTCTCCGCGAGACGAAATGCGCCTGATCGCCACCGATCTCGACGGCACGCTGCTCGACTCGTCGTCCCAGGTCTCCTCGCGCACGCGGGCTGCCCTCGATGCGGCTCGCGAGCGCGGCATCCATGTCGTGCCGGTGACGGCCCGTCAGCCCATCGGCCTGCGCGTGATCGCGGCGGACGCGGCATTCGACGGCTGGGCACTGTGCAGCAACGGCGCCTACGCCGTGCACCTGACCGATGGACGGATGCTGTTCGCGGAAGAGCTGCCGGCAGAGACGATCCGCACGCTCGCCGAGGCCCTTGCCGCCAGCATCCCCGGCCTGCTGTTCGCGAGCGTGCGCGACGCGGGCGAGACGTTCGTGGCTCAGCACGGGTATTCTGCCTTCGCCCGCCCATCTGATCACAGCCGCGATCCCGCTTTGATGGGAGGCGTCGACTTCGATGAAGTGGTCTCAGCTCCGAGCCTGAAGGTCATCATCCGACATGCAGAGCTCGCCCCCGCAGCACTCTTCGACACCGTGCGCTCGCTCGGACTCACCGGGTTCGAGGCGACGCTGTCGGGCGCCCCGTTCGTCGAGGTGATGGCCGAGGGCGTCACCAAGGCGACCGGTCTCGCCCGCCTCTGCGAGCACCTCGGCATCGACCGCGCCGACGTCGTGGCCTTCGGCGACGCGCTCAACGACGTCGAGATGCTGCGCTGGGCAGGTCACGGAGTCGCCATGGCGGGAGCCGCGGCCGTCGTGCTCGATGCCGCCGACGAGACGACGACGTCGAACGACGACGACGGGGTCGCGCGGGTTATCGAGCGGATGCTCGGAGTCTCGGCCTAGAAGCTCTCCCATGCCTTGGGCCAGGTAGCCGATGTCCAGCTCTCTGAAGGGCATCTCCCGAAGGTCGACATGTGGTTCGGAAGCGAGCGGGCGAGCGGGCGGAGACTGACCGCGCCTCAGCCCTGAACCCGGCGCCGCCGAATGACGACCAGCCCCGCGAAGAGCAGCAGAAGCGCAGCCGTCGCAGCGACGACCGGCGCATCCGACCCCGTGTTCGCAAGTGCACCTGCAGTGCCGCCGCTCGAGCCCGAGCTCGAGCCCGAGCCCGAGCCCGATCCGGTTCCGCCCGCGACCGCCGCAGCATTGACCTGCAGTGCGGCGCTCGCGATGACAGTGGATCCGGAAAGCGCGACCAGGGTGTGAGCACCGGCCGGAGCACTGGCCGGGATCGTGAACGAGCCCCTCAGCACACCTCCCGCGTCGGCGGTCAGCGTGCCGAGAGCGATGGGGTCGGAGCGCAGCTCGAAGGCGACTTTCTGGCCGGGCGCGAAGCCGGTGCCGGAGACGCTGATCTCGTTGCCTGCCTGAACCGCACCGGACGAGAGCGAGATCTGCGGCTGCGCGTCCGGGCAGGTGACGGTCATCGTCGCATCGACACCGGTGAGCACCTCCCCTGCAGCGAGTTCGATCGTCTTCGCGTCATCCAACGAGGCAGCCCCGCCGAAGTACTGCGTGCAGTAGCCCTCTTTCTCGAACCGCAGGGTGTAGGTGCCGGCCGGCAGCGAGCCGCCGACGGTGCCTGGCTCGAGATGCCCGGCGAATGAGAAGTCGCCTTCCGTACCGACGAACGTGACCTCGTTCCAGCCGTCGTCGCCCTGGAGGAGAGCAGTGACGATCGTGTAGCCGCCCGCGCCGTCCGCGGTGACCGTACCCTGGAGGTCGCCGCCGAGGGACAGATCGAAATCGACGCCGACGCGGTCTGCATCTGCAGTGAGAGTGACCGGTGCGGCTTCAGCCGCCGTCGCGACGCCGTCGAAGTACTGGGGAGCGTAGATCTGCTCGTACACGTTCGCCTTCGCGAGGAGCGTGTAGGTCCCGGCGGGGACCACGGCCTCGAACGACCCGTCGTCCTTGGTGTACACCATGGAGACGTACACGCCATCCCGATAGACCTCGATCAGCGCATCTCCGGACAACTCACCCAGAACGCGCACCGTCCCGGTGATCGCGGTCGCAGTATCGAGCGCCGCATCGACTCCCGAGATCGTCTGGCCCGTGCTCACGGTGATCGGCGTCGCTTCGGCCTCGACGAGCGCGTCCTCCCAGTACTCGGCGACAGCGCGGCCACCCGAGGGCGTGAACCGGACGATGTAGGTACCGGCGGCGACCGACGCCGTGTAATTCCCGTTGGTGTCGATGTATGCGGATGCCTTCGTGACGCCGGAGCCGGAATCGACGAAGTGGACGAAGCCGGGCACCCGTGAGCCGTCGGCGGCGAGCGACACGTGCCCGTTGACCGTGCCCGTTCCGACGAGAGAGGCGTCGATACCCGAGACCTCGCCACCTGACGACACCTGCACCGGTGTCGCGGCGATCGCATCAGTCGCTCCCTGCCAGTACTCAGTCGCGAACGCACTGCCGAACAGGGAGAATTCGACGGTGTAAGCCCCGGCGGCCAGCCCGGTGATCTTGTACCGACCCTCGGCATCCGTCGCCTGCGAGGCGGTGCTGCCCTGGCCGGATCCGGAGGCGGCGAGCACCGTGGCGCCGACGACCGGAGATCCATCGCTCTCTCGCGTCACGACTCCGGTGATCGAGCCGCCCAGCTCCAACGTCGCGTCGATACCCGCGATGGTCTCGCCACCCACGGCGTTCACCCGTTGCGCGGCCTGGCGATTGATGGCGCCGTCCCAGTACTCCGAGACGTAGCCGGTACCCGACAGATCGAAGCGCACGGTGTAGCTCCCCGCAGGAAGGCCGTCCACCCGATACGTGCCATCGGCCTGGACGACGCCGTAACCGTTCTGTGAGAAGTCCTCGCTGTTCACGAAGACGGTCGCCGCGGCGACCGGCGAGCCATCCGCGGCAGAGGTCACCTTGCCCGTGATCGTGGTCGTCTCCGGCGCGGCGGCCGAGGCCGTCGTCGCACCGCCCAGGGCGAGCGCGAACGCCGCCATACCGCCGAGCGCAGCTCGCATCATCCCGCGTCGTCGCGTCATCGTCCTACCCCTCGAAGGAGGCGTGCGCTCAACGATCACGTTGTCCCGCTCGGCCTCGTACCTCTGCCGAAAATGCGGCAACCAGTCGAATCTAAGTCATCGACGGGCGGGAACGGAAGTGCGCTCCGGTATATCGGTGGGGGTCCGACTCCTAGTCGAAAGTCCCTACTGCGGGTGTCCGATCGGTACGCCCATACCGGAGCAGCGTCACCCCGCCGTCGTCGCTCGTCGCCGGCTCGAGCAGCGTGAGCACCGAGGGAAGCGCTCCGTCATCGAACACCTTCTTGCCGGTGCCGAGAAGGATCGGGTACACCCAGAGGTTCAGCTCGTCGAAGAGCCCTTCAGCGAGCAGCGTGTGCACGAGGTCGACGCTGCCGATGACGTGCACCTCACGGTGGTTCGCGCGGAGAGCGGCGATCTCCGACGCGAGGTCATCCCCGACCCGAGACGACCCCTCCCAGTCGAGCGAGACGTCGGCATCCCGCGTCGCCACGTACTTCGGCACGCGGTTGAAGAGCGTGCCGAAGTCGCCGGACTCGCCCTCGGTGTGATGCGGCCAGTATGAGGCGAAGATGTCGTAGGTGCGACGGCCGAGGAGGAGCGCGTCCAGGCCGCGCATGCCCTTCTCGACCTCCGGACCCACGCCCGAGGACGGGTGCCCGGCCTGCCATCCGCTGAAGCGGAAGCCGCCCGACGGGTCTTCGTCGGTGCCACCCGGCCCCTGGGCGACGCCGTCCAGTGTCATGAAGAGGTCGATCAGGATGCGACCCGTTGCGTCAGTGTTCGAAACGGCAGTGCTCACGTCATGCTCCTTGGTTCGGTGCTGCGAGGCGGAACGTCGAGCCGAACCTACGCAAAGACCGGCCCGCTGTCGAGAGGATCAGCGCAGCTGTGCCGCATCCGCCGAGTCACGCACGCGCCTGAGCCCGGCCCACGCGAGCACCCCCGCACCGGCCGTCAACGCGGCGACCACCGCCAGCCCGACGCCCGGGACCGTCGCCGTCGCCACGGCTCCCGCCACCAACGGGCCCCCGGCATCGCCCAGCTCGCGTCCGAGTTCCGCGCTCCCCATCGTGCGCCCCATACGTTCCGGCGGGGTCGTCGCCGCGAGGTGAGCGAAGGCGATCGGTGTCGCCACCCCCACCCCGATGCCGACGAGCAGTGCCGTCGCGAGGAGAGCGACCGGATGCGCCAGCGCGGCCGTGACCGCGATTCCCGCCGCGATGAGGAACAGCCCGCCCACCGTGCCGAGTCGCGTCGACACCCGCCCGCGGTCGTGCGCCGCTCCCACGAACGGCTGCGCGACGCTCGACGCGATCGCGAGCACGGTGACGATCGCCATGCTGCCGACCGTGCCGAGCCCAGCCTCACGACCCAGCAGCGGCAGGAACCCGACCGCCACCGCGAGCGCACCCGTCGTGGCCGCGAGCACGAGCGTCGGCACGAGGAATCCCGGCGCCATCAGCTCGCGCCCGAGGTCCACGACCGTCACCCGCTTGCGCGGAAGCACCGGAACCGCGGGAACGGCCAGCGCCACCCACGCGGCCGCGACCACTCCCAGCACCGCGAGGGCCCAGAACAGCGCCGGCATCCCTCCCCACACCACCAGCACCGCGCCGATCAGCGGGCCGAGCGCGTAGCCGAGGCTCTTCCACGAGCCGTAACGACCGAAGTAGCGACCGCGCGTACTCGGGTCGGTGAGCCGCGCCACCGCCGCCGATGACGACGGAGAGAATGCGGATGCCGCCGCGCCCTGGCCGAATCGACCGATGACCAGCCCGAGCATGCCCGGCACAACCGCACCGACCACCGAGAACGCGGCGAAGGCGAGCAACCCGCCGATGATGACCGGGCGAACACCGACCCGGTCGCTGAGCGCCCCGAAGAGCGGCTTCAGCAGCACCTCGGCCAGGTCATACAGCGCGAGCGTCAGGCCGAAGGCGAGCAGGGTCCAGCCGATGTCCTCCGTCTCGGCGCCCAGCGCCGCAGCGATGCCGTGGGCGCCGAAGGCGGTGGTGAAACCCGCCAGATAGAGCGGAGCGAGACGGGGTGGCGGGTCGGAAGTCACAGCCGATTGTCTCAGTCCGTCGTGCG